>Ga0315339_1002484_pt1 | contig 13949 bp, 10 predicted proteins | sample ASW17metaG_FD_204514 | JGI IMG/M metagenome (GOLD analysis project Ga0315339, IMG submission 204514) | Ammonia-oxidizing marine archaeal communities from Pacific Ocean, United States - ASW #17 | ecosystem: Environmental > Aquatic > Marine > Oceanic | place: USA: California | collected 2016-12-05
GAAATGGCTACCTGTACCAGCGCATCAGCGATCGGTGCCATGCCACCGGCGCGGGCGGCCTTAGCGCGATCGCGCATCACCCCACGCGCGGGCGGTGGTGGCTCGGCAAGCGGACCAAGCAGGACCATCGTGGATACACGGGTCGGGTGCGCGGCAGCGATGTGCTGGCAGACGATGGTACCCATCGAGTGACCAACGAGGTGGGCGCGGCGGATCTTCCGCGCCTTCATGAGCGCCACGATGTCGGCGGCGAAGCCTTTGATCGACAGGGTCTTGCTCTGGAGCGGCGAGCGCCCGGAGCCCTCGAGGTCCGGGCGGATCACCGTGAAGCTGCGAGCCAGCAGCGCGGCCTGGGGATAATAGGCGTTGGAGGTGCCGCCAAGACCATGCACCATAATGACGGTCTCAGACCCCTCGCCTTGGTTCTCCACCGCGAGCAGCTTTCCGTTGATTTGTTCCACGTGCGATGCCTCCCTGGGTTGGATCAATCTCGGTAGCTCGGGTCCTCGCGGTCGAGCCGCCGCATCATCGCGCGGAAGCCGATCTCACCGAAGCTTGCATTGCCGGTGCCTTGACCAGTCTTGGCGGTGCGCGCGATCACCCTTTTGTCGGGTAACGCCAGTTCGCCGCCGCCGGCCAGCGCCGCCACCTGAATGGCGCAGGTGCGTTCGAGATAATGCATAAGCGTGTAGGCCTCGGCGACCGTCCGGCCCCAGGTCAGGGTGCCGTGATTGCGCAGAAACATCATCCGCCGGCCGCCAAGGTCCTTGACGAAGCGCCGCTGCTCGACCGGTCTGAGACCGGGGCCGTCATAGGCGTGATAGGCGACCTGTCCGACATGGGTCACGGCGAACTGGTTGATCGGCAGCAGCCCCTCTTTTCGTGCCGAAACCGCCACCCCGGCTACCGTATGCAGGTGCATAGCGCATCGCGCCTCGGGCACCGCCTCATAGACCGTGCGGTGCACGACCCATCCAGCGGGGTTCACCTCATCGGGACCGCCGCCGATGTTGGCACCATCGACACCTACCGTCATCAGTCGCGAGGCGGTCATTTCGCCGAACAGCAGGCCAAAGCCGATGAACAAAAATTCGTTCTCGGTGCCCGGAATGCGGGCCGACAGATGCGTGTAGATTGAATCGTCCATGCCCCGGCGGGCGAAGTCGCGATAACAGGCGGCGAGCTCGACCCGCGCCTCCCGCTCCGCCCGCGTTTGGCTACGCACGGCGGCTTTCTTCTTTACGTGACGCGCCATCGCCACTCTCCTCAGCCCGCGAAACGCGGCTCGGGCAGACCGCGAACCCCCAGCCCCCGCACCTCAAACAAGCCGCCAGCCGTCGGCTCGGGGCCGATTTCCTTTACGAAATGCCCGTGCGGAGGATGCACCACTCGAGCCAGCGACGTTACATAAAGTACGTCCAGGTTGTCGCCGCCGAACATCACGCTGGTCAAGTTGCGGATGGGAAAGGGGATGTCACGATCGATGGTCCCGTCAGGGGCATAGCGAATGAGCCGGCCCGAAACCACTTGAGCGTTCCAGATATAGCCCTCCTCATCGACGGTCGAGCCATCGCAGCCGCCCGGCTCGCTCTTGAGGTCAACTAGCGCGCGCTTGTTGGCGATGGCGCCGGTCTCGATGTCGTAGTCGTAGGCCCAGATCGTCTCCCAGGTCTCGGCGCAATAGAACGTGCGATCGTCGGGACTCCAACACGGCATGTTAAAACACTGGATGCCGGTGTCGACCCTGGTCACCGTCATGTCGGGATCGAGCCGATAGAGCCCGGCGAGGTAATCCGATTCTTGTTGGTCCATGCCGCCAACGAAGAAGCGGCCGCGGCGGTCGCACTTGCCGTCGTTGAGACGGGTGCGCGGCTGGTCGGCTTCAACCTCGGCGATCAGCTCGCACTGGCCGCTGTCGAAGTCGAAGGTATGAAAGCCGTTGCGCAGCGCCATAACGGCCCCGCCCCGCTCCCGTAGCGCCATCGAGCCGATGTCGTGTGGTAAAGGCCAGGTCTTGACGGCGCGATCGCGCGGGTCGTAGCGGTTGACTGAGGGCCCGAGCCTGGCGTCAAGACTGTTGACCCAAAAAAGGACGCCATCGACCGGGTCCCAGACCGGCCCCTCGCCCAACTCGTGGCGAGCATCCACCACCAACTCGATCTCTGGCATCGCCAACCTCACAGCAACAGTGCGCACATTCTAGTCAGGCCGGTAGGGGTGCGCCACGCGTAGTCGCCGTCTGTTTGTCTGCGTCGCCGTTTGGGCCATAGTGCCGGGGGGGGGAACCGTGGCCCGAACCATTCCGCGAAGGAGGCTATCGATGGGTAGTTGGGTAGACACCAATCGGGGGGCGGTGCACCCCTGGGAGACCGATTCGTTCGGCCACATGAACATCCGCTTCTACATGATCGCCTATGCCGACGCGGCCTGGCACCTTGCCCACGCGATGGGCTTGAGCCCAAGCTACATGCGAGCAGAGGGGCGCGGCATCGCCACTGTGCGCACCGACATTCACTACCAGCGCGAGCTGCGCGAGAGCGATATTTGGCACATCCGCTCGGGCTTCACCCACATAGGTAACAGCTCGTTCCGGTTCATGCAGGAGATGTACAACTCCGAGACCGGGTTGCTGGCCTCGACCTACGACGCGGCGGCGATCCACCTCGATCTCGAGGCCCGCAAAGGTGTGCGCATCCCAGATTCATTGCGCCAGGCGGCCCAAGCTCACATGGTTAAGGCCGCGCCGCGCGACGAGTGAGACAAACATCGCTAAGGCACGCCGGGCACAATATAACGGGCGTCCAGCGAGGGCCGAACGCCCAGAGGGGGAATTGCGATCGTCTAGCGCTAGCCCCCGCTCGGGTAGCTCCGGCATCAATGCCTCGCGCGTGTTTCAGCCGGACAGACGCCAGGGAAGAGAGCGGCACGCGCCAGTAGCTTGGTGCGCCGAGACTGCGTATAACGACCGCCAACGCGGACGGCGCGAGGAATCATGCTTGAACGTTTCCAACTCGGCGATCCAGCATCGCCAGCGGTTCCGATCTGGCCGATCCGGAGCGCCGACTATGACACTTGGCGCACCCACCAGCCGCCAGCTTGGCAGTCCTGGCTCGCTACCCACGACTACCGGCCCGAGGCGGGACGTTACCTGGTGGTGCCCGACGCCAAGGGTGGCTCGGCCGGCGTCGCACTGGGCTTGGGCGAGCGGCCAGACCTGTGGTGCTACGGTGCGCTCGCGGCCAGTTTGCCTCGGGAGCACTATCGCATCGTCGGCGAACTGTCGCCCACGGACGCGACCGCCGCCGCCCTCGGCTGGGGTCTTGGGGCCTACCGTTTCACCCGCTACCGCGCGGCGACCCGGGAGCTCGCGACGTTCGCACCCCCCGAAGGCGCGGACCGCGCCTATGTCGAGGCCATGTTGGCGGCCACCTATCTCGTACGCGACCTTATCAACGCGCCAGCCGAGGACATGGGCCCCGCCGACCTGGCTGCCGCCGCGCGCGCTGTCGCCGCTGAGTTCGCGGCCGCGGTGACGGTGATTGAGGGCGAAGCGCTGATCGAGCAAGGCTATTGCCTGATCCACGCCGTGGGACGCGCCAGTCCGCGCCCGCCATGCTTAATCGACCTGCGGTGGGGCGCAGTGGACGCACCCAAGGTGACTCTGGTGGGTAAGGGCGTTTGCTTCGATTCCGGCGGTCTCGACCTGAAGACGGCGACCGGCATGCGGCTGATGAAAAAGGACATGGGCGGGGCGGCGACGGTGCTTGGGCTGGCGCGGATGGTGATGGCCGCCAACCTGCCGGTGCGGCTCCGGGTCCTAGTCCCGGCCGTGGACAACGCGGTCTCGGGCGGGGCGTTTCGGCCCGGCGATATCCTGCGCACCCGCAAAGGCATCAACGTCGAGATCGGCAACACCGATGCCGAGGGCCGCTTGGTGCTGGCTGACGCCCTTGCGGCAGCGGACACCGAGCGGCCGCACCTGCTGATCGACTGCGCGACCTTGACGGGATCGGCGCGCATCGCGCTTGGCACCGACCTGCCGGCCTTGTTCACCGACGATGAGGGCCTTGCCACCGACCTCGCCCGAGTCGCGCGCGCGGAGGCCGACCCTTTGTGGCGCCTGCCCTTGTGGCGGCCTTATCGCGCCTTGCTCGATAGTCCCATCGCTGACATCAACAACGTCGGCAGTGGCCGGTACGGGGGTGCCATTACGGCCGCTCTTTTCCTTCAGGATTTCGTGACCGATACGCCGGCCTGGGCGCACCTTGATCTGTACGCCTGGAACGACAAGGCACAACCTGGCCGGCCAGCCGGCGGCGAGGCGATGTGCCTACGTGCTCTCTACGCACTGTTGGCGGAGCGCTATGCCGCATCGCTCCTTTGAGGTGCTGAGCCGGCCACGACCCAGAGGGCTCAATATTCCTGCGCTGGATCGACCTGATTGATGAGCGGCTGACCGGCACCGGCGCGGCGGATGTTTTCGGCCACCTGCGGTGCGATCGAGCTGGCCACCGTCAGGCCGGCGATGTGTGGCGTGATGGTGACCTTGGGGTGAGACCAGAACGGATGATCGACCGCCAGCGGCTCGCGGTGGAACACGTCGAGCATAGCGCCCCCGATATGGCCGGAATCGAGCGCCGCCAGTAGGTCCTGGTCGACCACGTGGCCGCCGCGCGCGAGGTTGATGACATAAGCGCCGCGCGGCAGAGCGGCCAAAGTCGCCGCGCCAATGATGCCTGCGGTATCATCGGTCATCGGCAGGAAGCAAGCGAGGAAGCAGCAACTACCTAGCATCGCGGTCAACCCCTCGGGCCCATGAAAGCACTCGACCCCTTCGACCTCGCGCGGGGTACGGGTCCAGCCGCGAACCGGAAAGCCCAATGCCGTCAGTTTACGCGCCGCATCTCCGCCGATAACGCCGAGCCCGAGAATACCGACCGGCGCGCGCTCGGTGTCTGGCGGTGGGCGCTTTTTCCACTCGCCTGCCCGCTGAGAGGCCTCATAGAGCGGCAACATGCGGTGATGGCGTAGAACGCCGAGAATCGCGTACTCGCTCATCTGGGCGGTGAGTGAACGATCGACCAGCCGCACGATCGGCACGCCGGGCGGCAAGTCGGTATCGAGGAATATGTGATCGACGCCGGCGCCCAGTGAAATGATCGCCTTGAGGTTAGGAAATTGGCGCAGCAGGCCGCGCTCGGGCTTCCACACCAGCGCGAACTCAACCTCCGCAGGGTCGCCGGCGTCCGGCCACACCCGAAACTCGAGGTCCGGTAACTCCGAACCGAGCGCCGCGCGGTGATCGGCCGGATCGTCGTCTTTGGAAATGAACAAAACGGTCATGGCTTATGTCCTCACGGCGTTGGTCTCGACCGCCTCGAGATTAAAGGCCGCGGCAATCAGCGCACGGGTGTAGTCGGCGCGTGGGTGCTCGAAAATCTGCTCGGCCGAGCCCTCCTCGACCACCTTGCCATTGCGGACGACGATAACATGATCGCTCATGGCACGGACCACCTTAAGGTCGTGGCTGATGAAGAGGTAAGCCAGGCGGTGACGGCGCTGTAGATCGCGCAACAAATCGACAATCTGCGCCTGGACCGACATATCGAGCGCCGAGGTCGGTTCGTCCAGCACCACGAAGCGAGGCTTGAGAACCATGGCCCGAGCGATGGCGATGCGCTGGCGTTGACCGCCCGAGAATTCGTGTGGATAGCGATCCTGCGAGTCGGGGTCGATGCCGACCTCGACAAGCGCGTCGCTGATCATCGCCCGTCGCTCGACGTAAGAGCCGCCGAGCCGATGGACGAGCAAGCCCTCCTCAACGATTTGGCCAACCGATAGCCGCGGGCTCAGCGATGAGAACGGATCCTGGAAAACCACCTGCATCTCGCGCCGCAGCGGCCGCAGGGCCGAGAAGCCGAGGCCATGGATATCGCGCTCACCGAAGCGGATCGGCCCATCGCTCTTGATCAACCGCAGCAATGCCAGCCCCAACGTCGTCTTGCCCGATCCAGATTCCCCGACCACACCGAGCGTGTGCGATTCGCGCACCTCAACCGTGATGTCGTCGACCGCCCGAATGTGATCGACGGTGCGACGCAACAGGCCCTTCTGGATCGGAAAGTAGACCTTGATGTGCTCACCGGTCATGACCAGGGGCGCGTTCGGATCGCCCGCGACCGCATGCCCCTTGGGCTCGGCTTCGAGCAGATGGCGGGTGTAGGTGTGGCGCGGCCGCTCGAAGACGTCGAGAGCCTCACCCTGCTCCACGATCTCGCCCGCCTGCATGATGCACACCCGGTCGGCCATTTTTCGGACGATGCCAAGATCGTGAGTGATCAGCAGCATCGCCATGCCGAGCCGGGCCTGTAGCTCTTTCAGCAGCCTTAGGATTTGCGCCTGGATCGTGACGTCGAGCGCAGTGGTCGGCTCGTCGGCGATCAGCAGCTTGGGCTCGTTGGCCAGCGCCATGGCGATCATCACGCGCTGGCGCTGGCCGCCCGAGAGCTGGTGGGGCCAGGCGTTGAGGCGCGATTCCGCCTCTTGCAGGCCGACCAGTTTGAACAGCTCGAGGGTTCGCGCACGCGCCGCCGCCCGGCCCAGTCCTTTGTGAACGAACAACACTTCGTTGACCTGCCGCTCGATCGTGTGCAGCGGGTTGAGCGAGGTCATCGGCTCCTGGAAAATCATCGATATTTGGTTGCCGCGAATCCGGCGCAGCGTCCGCTCGTTAGCGCCCACGACCTGCTTGCCCCCGACCATTATCGAGCCGCTAGGGTGAAAGGCCTTCGGGTAGGGCAAGAGCTGCAGCACCGAGAGAGCGGTCACCGACTTGCCCGAGCCGCTTTCCCCCACCAGCGCGACCGTCTCGCCGGTATCAAGATCGAACGAAAGGTGGCGCACCGCCTCGACGTCCTGGTCCTCGACCTGGAACGTGACCGACAGATCCTCGACCCGCAGGAACGGCGTCGCGCTCATTGCAACGTCTTGCGCGGATCAAAGGCATCGCGCACCGCCTCGCCGATGAAAATCAGCAAGCTCAGCATGACCGCGAGCACGATAAAGCCGGAAACGCCCAGCCACGGTGCCTGCAGATTGGCTTTGCCTTGGGCAAGCAGTTCACCAAGCGAGGGCGACCCCAGCGGCAACCCGAAGCCGAGGAAATCGAGCGCCGTTAGCGTCGTCACCGAGCCGTTCAGAATGAACGGGAGAAACGTCAGCGTCGCCACCATCGCGTTGGGCAATAGGTGCTTAAACATGATGGCGACGTTGCCAACCCCAAGCGCCCGCGCCGCGCGCACGTAGTCGAAGTTGCGCGCGCGCAGGAACTCGGCCCGCACCACGCCGACCAAGGCCATCCAACTGAACAGCAACAAAAAGCCCAACAGCCACCAAAAACTCGGCTCGATTATGCTGGCAATGATAATCAGGAGGAACAAGGTCGGCAGGCCCGACCAAACCTCGATGAAGCGTTGGAACAACAGATCCGTCCAGCCGCCAAGATAGCCTTGGACGGCGCCGGCGATAACGCCGACCACGGAGCTGACGGCGGTCAGCGCCAAGCCGAACAGCACCGAGATACGAAACCCGTACAACAGCCGCGCCACGACGTCCCGGGCCTGATCGTCAGTGCCAAGCCAGTTCTCAGCCGAGGGCGGCGCTGGCGCCGGTACCGGCAGGTCATAGTTGATGGTCTGGTAGCTGTAGGGAACCAGAGGCCAGAGCATCCAACCCTTGGCGTTGATCAGCTCCTTGACGAACGGGTCACGGTATTCGGCCTCGGTCTCGAACTCGCCGCCGAACCTTGTCTCGGGATAAACCGTGAACACCGGCAGAAAGACCTCGCCCTCGAAGTAGACCAACAGCGGCTTGTCGTTGGCGACAAACTCCGCGAACAGGCTAACGAAGAACAATACAAGGAATATCCAGAGCGACCAGTAGCCGCGCTTGTTGGCCCGGAAGTTGTCGAACCGGCGCCGGTTGAGCGGCGAAACGCGAATGCCGAGCCAGCCCCGCCGCGGCGGGGCCTTGATGATGAGAGCCGCCTCAGACACCGCGCCGCTCGAAATCGATGCGCGGATCGATCAAGACGTACGTGAGGTCGCCGATCAGGTTGAGCACGAGCCCGAGCAGCGTGAAGAAGTAGAGGGTGCCGAGCATCACCGGATAGTCGCGGTTCAGCACCGCCTCGAAACCCAACAGCCCCAGGCCGTTGATCGAAAAAATCACCTCGATCAGCAGGGCACCGGTGAACAAGATGCCGACGAAAGCGCTGGGGAACCCGGCCACAACGATCAGCATCGCGTTGCGAAACACGTGCCCATACAGTACCCGGCGCTCGGTCAAGCCCTTGGCCCGCGCGGTGACGACGTATTGTTTGTTAATCTCGTCGAGGAACGAGTTCTTGGTCAGCATGGTGAGGGTGGCGAAACCGCTGATCACCAAAGCCGTGATCGGCAGGACGATGTGCCAGAGATAGTCGAGGATGTATTCGCCGAGCGGCATCGCATCAGCGTTTTCTGAGTGTAGGCCGCGTAACGGAAACCAATCGAAGTAGCTGCCGCCAGCGAACAGCACGATCAACAGGATGGCGAATAAGAAGCCGGGAATCGCATAGCCGACGATGATCGCGACGCTAGTCCAGATATCGAAGCGCGAGCCATCGCGCACCGCCTTGGCGACGCCGAGCGGAATTGAGATGAGATAGACCAGGAGCGTGGTCCACAAACCGAGCGAGATCGACACCGGCAACTTGTCGATCACCAAATCGACAACCGCGCGGTCGCGAAAGTAGCTGTCGCCGAAGTCGAACTGAATGTACTGCGTCATCATCTGCAAGAAGCGTTCATGCGCCGGCTTGTCGAAGCCATAGAGGCGCTCGATTTCCTTGACGAACTCCGGATCGAGTCCCTGGGCGCCTCGATATTTGCTCGTGATGTCGCCCTGGCCGCCCGATTGGCGTGCGCCTCCCGTCGCCGTCTCGCCCCCGCTGCCGCCGCCGAAGCGCGCCGTCGCATCGACTGCCGTCCCTTGAATCTGCGCGATCAGCTGCTCGACCGGACCGCCGGGGGCGATCTGAACCACGGCGAAGTTGATCACCATGATGCCGAACAGTGTCGGGATGATCAGCAGCAGCCGGCGGATGATGTAGGCGACCATGGGGGGTCAGGCGGGCGGCATCATTCGGTCGGTTATTCCAACGCCGCCGCCAAAGCCGCCTCTTTGTCAGTGTCGATCCACCAAGTATCGAGAAACCCGAGGTCGTACTCCGGTTTGGCCGCCGGACGTCCGAACTTGTCCCAATACGCGATAAAGTGCGAGGCCTTGAACCATTGCGGCACGGTGTAGTGGTTCCACATCAGCACCCGGTCGAGCGCGCCGACCGCCGCCTTCAGCTCGGTCCGGCTACGAGCCGCCCCGAGCCGCTCGATCAGCGCATCGACGACCGAGTTCTTGACCCCGGCATAGTTCAGGCCCCCAGGGCTGTCGGCAGCGGCGGCGCTCCAAAAGTTGCGCTGCTCGACCCCGGGCGTGCGCGGCAGGTTGAACCGCGCGGTGACCATATCAAAGTCGTAGGTCTGCACCCGATTAGTGTATTGCGCCGAATCCACGAGCCGAATCCGCGCGGCGATGCCGAGGCGCTCGAGGTTGCGCACGAACGGCGCGATGATGCGCTCGAACGATGGCGAATCAGTGAGAAATTCGATCTCCATCTGAGCACCGTGGTCGCTCAAGAGCCGTCCGTCGACGATGCGCCAACCGGCCGCTTCCAGGAGCTGGCGCGCGGCCAACAGGTGGCGCCGGATATTGCCGCTGCCGTCGGTGACCGGCGGCTGATAGGTCATCGTGAGCACCTCGGCCGGGATCTGGTCACGATAGTCGTCGAGCAGCGCAAGCTCGGCCTCAGAGGGCAGCCCGAGGGCACGTAGGTCTGAGTTCTCGAACATGCTGGTGGTGCGCTGATAGAGGCTATGGAACAAATTCTTGTTGGTCCACTCGAAGTCGAAGGCGTAGGCCAATGCCTCGCGAACTCGCCGGTCGCTGAACTTTTCGCGCCGGGTGTTGAGGTAGAAGGCTTGGGTGCCAGATGGCGACGCATCAGGCAGCGTCTCGCGCTTCACCACGCCGTCGTGGACGCCGGGAAAGTCGTAGCCCGTCGCCCAGGTCTTCGAGGTGAACTCCTCGTGGAAGTCGAAATCGCCTGACTTGAAGGCCTCGAACGCGACCGTACGATCACGGTAGAAGTCGAAGCGCACGCGATCGAAATTGTAGCGGCCGCGATTGACCGGCAGATCGGCGCCCCAATAGTCCTCGACCCGTTCATAGACCAAGCTGCGGCCTTGATCGACCTGGCCGACCCGATAGGGGCCGCTGCCGAGCGGCGGCGTCAAGGTAGTGCGGTCAAACTCATTGGCGGTGAAATAGGCCTCGGACAGGATCGGCATGCTCGCCGCAAGCAGCGGCAGATCGCGGGTCACCCCAGGTGCGAATTCGAACCGCACGATGTTGGCAGCCATCGCCTCGACCTTCACGATGTCGCGGTAGCTGAGGCGGAAAAACGGCTGCCCTTGTTCCTTCAGAAGGTGGAACGAGAACACCACATCAGCCGCGGTGATCGCTCTGCCGTCGTGCCAACACGCCTCCGGCCTGAGAGTGAACTCCGCCCACGAGCGGTCGGACGCCACCTCAACGCGCGCGGCAACCAGGCCGTACAGCGAGTCGGGCTCGTCCTGGGCCGCCACCATCAGCGATTCGAACGGCAAGAGCATGGCGGTCGCGCCGACGCCGCGCAGCTGGATACCCTTGATGATGAACGGATTGAGGTTGTCGAACGAGCCGTAATCGGCAAGCCTAACCTCACCGCCTTTCAGCGCGCCGGGATCCGCGTACTGGAAGTGGGTAAAGTCAGGGCCGTATTTGAGATCGCCAAAGATCGAGAGCCCATGGCCTGGCCCAGCCCCGCCCGGCTCGGCCACCGCGTTCGACGTCACGACCACCGCCGCCGCGGCGACGGTCCACAACGCCACCCACTTCAACGATCGAAGCGCGGCCCTCATCGAAAAGCTCCTTGCGCACGGCACCGATCACCCCCACCCCAACCCTCCTCCACGAAGGGGGCGGGGGTGTTTTCCGCGAGCCACCGGCGAACGGTGGTGACGCGCCGCCTTGTCGGAGACTCTCCAGTCGAAGGGGAGAAAAGTCGTGTCTTCCCCCCTCCCCCCTCGTGAGAGAGAGTCGGGGTGGAGGGCCAAAATAGTGCCGTCGGGAGCGCCTCGCTCATGGACGACAGCGCCTAGCGCTCCTCAAGCTGCTCGACGCGGCTCCCGAGCGCGGCGTCCTTGTCGGGGTCGATCCACCAGCTGAAGAGGCCGACGCCGTACTTGGGTGCGACTGGAGGCCGGCCAAACCGGTCCCAGTAGGCGACCCGGAAGGTCCGCGAATGAAACTGCGGCACGACGAAGTGCTGCCACAACAAGACCCGGTCGAGCGCACGGGTCGCCATAACCAACGCGGCCCGGTCGGGCGCCGCAACGATCTCGTCGATCAGCGCATCGACGACCGCGCTCTTGACACCGATCAGGTTGCGACCACCGAGGGTGTCGGCCGCCACGGAGCCCCATAAGTCGCGTTGCTCGTTCCCCGGCGAGGCCGACTGCGGAAACGTCGACACGACGACGTCGAAATCGAAGCTGTTGATCCGGTTCTGATACTGGGCGCTGTCCACGGTACGGACCCGGCCAGCGATGCCTAGCCGCTCGAGGTTGCGCACGAATGGCTGTACGACGCGCTCGAAATCGGGGCTGACGAGCAGGAACTCGATCTCCAGCGGCTGACCGTCAGGGCCCATGAGCTGCCCGTCGCGCACCCCCCAGCCGGCCTCCGTCAGCAGCTGCTTGGCCCGGCGCAGGTTGCGCCGGTCGCTGCCCGAGCCATCGCTCAGCGGCGGCGCGTACAACTCGGTGAACACCTCGGCGGGCAGTTCGGCCCGGAACCGCTCGAGAAGCGCCAGCTCGGCGCCTGACGGTAAACCCCGCGCCGCCAGCTCGGAGTTCGAGAAGTAGCTCGCCGTGCGGGTGTACTGGCCATAGAACAGCGTCTTATTGGCCCATTCGAAGTCAAACGCGTAGCCGATGGCTTGGCGCACCCGCCGGTCCTGGAACATCGGCCGGCGGCTGTTGAGGACGAACGCCTGCATCCCGGTCGGCAGCTGGTGGCGGATCTCCTCCTGCCGGATCAAACCCTGGCGCAAGCTTGGCGACTCGTAGCCGGTCGCCCAGCGCTTGGCCGAATTCTCCCGTCTGAAGTCGTATTCGTGGGCCTTGAAGGCCTCGAGCTCGACGGCCCGGTCCAGGTAGTAGTCGATCTGGACTCGATCAAAGTTGTTCTGGCCTTTGTTTACCGGCAGTGCCGCACTCCAATGGTCGGGCACCCGCTGATAGGTAATCGATCGCGGCGCATCGACCGTCGCAACGCGGTAAGGCCCGCTGCCGAGCGGGGAATCGAGTGTGGTTTTCTCGAAATCGACGCCCTGATAGTAGGCCTTCGGCAGCACCGTGAGTTGGCCGACAATGTGCGGCAGCTCGCGGTTGAGCTCACCTGAGAAGGTGAACTTGACCCGGCGCGGCCCCTCGGCCACGGCAGACTCCACGTTGGCGTAGTAGGCGCGGTAGAAAGGATGGCCCTTGGTCGTCAACGTCTCGAAGCTAAACACCACGTCCTCGGAGGTGATCGGAGTGCCGTCATGCCAGCGCGCCTCCGGCCGTAAGTTGAAGGCCACCCACGAATAATCGCCGGGGAACTCAATGGTCTCGGCGATCAGGCCATACATCGTCGACTGCTCGTCCTCGGGCTGTTTCATCAGTGTCTCGAACACCAGACCGATAAAAGCTGCGGGCGTGCCCTTGAGGATGAACGGGTTAAGCGAATCGAAACTACCGACGGCAGACTGGCGCACCTGCCCCCCCTTGGGCGCGTCCGGGTTCACATACTCGAAATGAATGAATTCGGGCCCGTATTTGAGAGTGCCTTGAAGCGACGTGCCATGGCTGACGGTCACCTCCGCCGCCAGCGCAGCCGGCGCCACGAGCGCCAGGCTCGCCACGAGCGCCAAGCCCGCCCAAGGGGCGGCGACGGCCGATATTCGGTTGCGCATGTCCCCTCCCACAGCCGTCGCAACAATAAGCGATCCTAACCCAACCGCCCAGCCGCCACGCTCAAGCGCTCAGAAGGGCGAGGGCCGCGCGATGCAATGCCGGATCGCCGGCCGCCAGCAAGGTCCCGTCACTAGTCAGGTCCAGCGGCCGGCCACGCCAATCCGTAATGATGCCGCCGGCCGCCTCAACCACTGCGATCAGTGCCATATAATCGTACACTTTTAGGCCGCGCTCGATCACCAGATCGACGAGGCCGCACGCCAACAGGCCCGTCGCGTAACAATCGACGCCGTATCGGGTGAGCCCGACGGCATCGCGCAAACGCTCGAAGCCATGCGCGCCGCGCAAGTGCTCTGGCCCGGTCGTGTAGAGGACGGCGTCGGCAAGCGCGGTACCAGTGCGCACGTGCGCCGAAGCGCCGTCGAGGCGGCAAGGGTGCCCGGTCGCTCCGATCCAGCGCTCGCCGCTGACCGGCTGGTCGATAACGCCAAGAATGGCCCGGCCCCCGTGCGCCAGAGCGATCAGGGTGCCGAACACCGGCAAGCCGGTGATGAACGCCTTCGTGCCATCGATCGGATCGATAACCCATACATACTCTGCGTCGACTTTCACGGCCTCGAACTCCTCGCCGATGATGCCGTGGTCGGGCTGCGCCGTGGCGATCAGCTGGCGGATGGCGCGCTCCGCGTCGCGATCGGCGATCGTCACCGGGCTGCGGTCAGCCTTGCTTTCGATCGTCAGGGGAGCCCGAAAATGCGGGCGGATCACCGCCCCGGCGGCGTCCGCGAGACGGTG
>Ga0315339_1002485_pt1 | contig 13939 bp, 11 predicted proteins | sample ASW17metaG_FD_204514 | JGI IMG/M metagenome (GOLD analysis project Ga0315339, IMG submission 204514) | Ammonia-oxidizing marine archaeal communities from Pacific Ocean, United States - ASW #17 | ecosystem: Environmental > Aquatic > Marine > Oceanic | place: USA: California | collected 2016-12-05
TACTTCGTCTTGTACTTGCGGTTAACTCGACTCGACTTCGCTGCGGCCATGACGTTGTCCCCTTGATCTCCATGGTCGATCAGGACTCCGAGCCGGGGGTCCGTGGAGCCAAAGCCGATTCATGCACCAACGCCGCCGATTGCCGTTAACTTGACAATGCCAGAACGAGAGATCATCGGCCGTCATCGCTATAGCGAGTGCGGCATGGCTAGGTTGTTGCGGTTAGTCGGTGAAGCGAATGCCGAAGACTTTTGCAGTGGTCAGGCGGAAGTGAAGGATCAGCTCCTTACCGCGGAAGCGCTCCAGTGACTCGGCACCTTTCCATTGAAGGGGTTCCCAAACGGCGTCGCCGCTGAACGGGATGCAGTCTTCGAAGGTGTAACCGGGTATGGGCTTCGTACCACGACCATAGGGTTCGAGAAGCGCCACTTCAACCTTGCCGTGACGCGGTGTGCGAGCGTTGATCTCGATCTGCGTTGCGTCGAACGTCCCGAGGTTGTTGCTCCAGAACTCGCCGCGCTCCGTGGCCTCAACGCCAGCCAAGCGGCCGTCGTCCCAGGTAGCCCAGGCTAGCTGGAACGTGTCCTCCATCGGCTCACCGTAATACCCCGGATGGGCCTCGTTGTGGGTGCGCTCTGTACCGGCATAGGGTAACGCTAGGCGACCGTCAGATAGATGGACCATGTCCGGCCCGGCGTAGATCGTGCCACTGTCCCACTCGCCGGGCACGCCCAGCTCTATGATGGGTTCGGATGACATCCAGCTCCATGCTCGATTGTTGCGGCTGACGGCGAAGTGGACATCCACCCGATCCGTGTCGCGGTGATAAACGGCCGGGAACAGCAGGCTGATCGAAGGGTCGTCGGGGTATCGGGTATGGCCGTTTGTGTAGTAGTCGGCAGCAAGCGAGTCCAGCGGGCCGGCGGCGAGGACAACCTCCGCGGGCGGCCAGGTTCGAAAGTCGTCGGTTTCGCTTCGTGAGATAGCGCGGCCGTCGAGGTGGCCGCGAAAGTAGCCGACATACTTCTTCAGGATTGGGTCCCAGGCGGCGATGTTCTCGGTGTCGTGAAAGTACGACAGAAGCGGATCGGGCAGCCGCGTCCAGTGGATACCGTCGGGCGAAGCCAGCCCGTAGAGGCCGTACGCCTCGCTCGGCCGCTTGCCTTCGCTGTTGGGCAGCTTGTCGAAGTGGAAGCACTTGTAGCGTTCCGAGGCCGGCGCCGTTGGGTCGCTGAAGACGCCGCTTTCGCGGCAGTAGGGCGTGACAACGTTCGTGGGCTGGCCGTTGAAGTCGTAGACGCCTAGGTCGGGCTTCGTCCAGAGGAAACCATCGTCGCTCTCGGCGTACGAGAGAACTTGATCGACCGGCTCGACGCCGCCGGTCACCGGAAAAAATGCCTTCTTGGCCGCGTCGGTCAGCAGGATGTGGTACCAAAGCCGGTACTTGCCACCCTCGTGGAGCACCTGGTGGTAGGCCCCCAACCGGTCCTCCCAGGGACGGTCAGAGCGCAGCCACGGATCGCTCTTGCGCGGCTTCTCCTGGGTGATACGTAATCCGAAGGGCACTTTGACCGGTTTCATGCCGTGTCCCGAGACGTCGATGATGATGTTCCAGTCCCGCTTGAGATTGGCGATGCTTTCCCTGGCAGCTTCGGTGATGCGGTTGGGGTCGAGAGTTGGGGATAGGTTGCCCTGGGCCACATGCCGCCTGTCGAGGAAGAGCACCGGCGGTCTTTCGCTTGCGCCGGCCGTTGCTTCTTGTATCGTTTGCGCCCGGGACGCCACAGGCGACAGGGCGATGATGAGGCCCAAAGGGATGAGGGCCAACTTTGGGAAACGATACTCGCGGCGTTTCGTTGGGGACATAGGGTTTCCCTCGTTGCTTGCGCACGGGCCGACTTCTTCGCTCAGTCTCGTTCGTACTCGTTTGCCCAGCACTCCCGCGGCCAGCTCAAATCTTGTAGGCAAACAGCTTCGCCTGGAACATCCTGATGCGGATGGCTACGGTACTTCCAACGCTCGAGATGTCGCTCTTGCCGTTCCAGGTCACGACGCGATCGGCCTCATCGCCAATCAGACGGTCCGATTCGGCGAAGCTGAAGCCCTCAACGGGGTCCGGGTCGGGTGAGACAGCCGAACGCTCCTTGACGAGCTCCACCGTGATCCAGCCTCCTGGCTTGCACCTATAGTTCAGCCTCAACTCGTCCCCGTGACGGTAGATAGTGGGAATTGTGAATCGGCCCTCACCTTCGGCTTCGATCCCAGTCAGGCGATGTGGCTGCCAGAGCATGTAGCGGATCTGCAACGGCCGCCGCTGAGGAAACAACTCGTCCCTGTGCTCTTCCCAGACGTTGTGCCGCACCGAGTTTCCCGTATAGGGCACCGCCCACCGACCGTCAGGTAGTGTGACCAGACCACTGCGCCAGCAATGCGTCGAGGCGTCTTCGCCGCTGCCGGGTGCTCCCACTGTATGGATGGGACGGCGTTCGGGCCGTGTCCAGAAAAGGCCGTCGCGGCTGAAGGCGATCTGTGCATCCATATCCTCGGAGGCCTGATGGTAGATCGGGACGATCATGCCGTGCAGATCCGTACGTCCCGGATACGGGAAGTAGTTGGCGCCGTAGAAGGAGATGTCGAGGTCGTCCTGCGCGTCTGGAGCCATGATCAGTTTCGGCGCCGGCCAGCGGCGGAAATCTTTTGTACGTGAGAATCCAATGGTGCGGCGCTGCGTCTGTTCTTCGATGCGTGCCGTACCGATGCCCGGTATGAGTTCGGCGGTGTTGCCCATGATCTGCAGGTAGGCGATGTATTCGCCGATGTCCGCGTCGTAGTAAAACGAGATGCCGCCGTTCACCGGCCGGTTGCCGAGCGACTCCTCGATCATCTTCCAGTCGCGACCGTCCGCCGAGATCCATCCGAGGGTACGGCCCCAAATCTCTGCCCGGGATCCTTTGTAAGCGTCGCCCTCTTGCTTCTGTTTCGTCCAGCGCCGCCAAGCCTCTTTGCCGTGAAGCCGTTGTAAGGTGGCCGGGTCGTACCAGGCCATGTCCCCGCCCATTGCCTTGAAGCGCTCGTTCGGTCGCGCGTGCACATCGACGTACGCGCCGGTCGCCCCTCGGATTCCGTTGGCGAGCAGGTTGTTCTTCGTGGAATCCTCGAACTCCACCTGCCCCATCTCAGGGCGGTTCCAATGAAAGGCGTCTTCGCTGATGGCGTAGCCCGTCTTCTCGGCGGCCGAGACATCGTACAGCATGTGCCACTTGCCGTTCGCATTCCAGATGAGCAAAGGAGAGATCCCGCTTCCCTTCTCCCACGGTGCGACCGCTTCCAGCAGCGGCTCCGACCGTTCAGCCTGCTCAACACGCAGCTTGACTCCGACTGCTCCGTCGTACAGCCGGTACACGCCACGCTCATCGACATTGCGGTTCCCGGGAAAGATCTCCGTCAGGTCGACGATGGGATTCCAGGCGCCGTTGTTGTAGCGGATGCGCTTAGAGCGCTTCTGTGGCTCCTTGAACGGCGATGACGGCAGCTCTTTCGGCGAAGGGTTCGGGGCCTGAGCGCTTAGAATCTGAGTCATCCCATAAAGGCAGAACACCGACGCCAGGGCGGCCAGTAGGGGAAACGGCTGGTCCTCTAGACGGACCCTAAGGAGGCTCTTTGCCCGAGTCTTGTGGCTCTGCTCTCCCATGCTGAAGAGATTGTACCTCGCATCGAGGAAGTTAGCCTGGCAAGAACTCGCCCGTGGACGGTGCTGACAACTAGTCCTGTGACTCCGCACAAGCAGTCGGTAGATAGCGCCGGGCGCAACGGTGATGCGCTCCAAAGCATCAGGTCCATCCCTGTCGGGAAAACGAAATGGAGAACGCAGGAACTTATGTCGCTCTGGCAGTGATCGTCCTGGGAGCGTTGTTCATGATCTGGGTCAACAACGGCCCGCCACAGCGGCGCCTTTTTTGTGTGACTCCTTACGGGCCTTGGAGTGCAGCTTCTTGCACCAACAAACGCAGCAAGGAACCTGCGAAACGAACCCAACTCCACGTGACTTACTTAAAACAAATCATTTCTAGGGTGTTGGTCTCATCAGATGTGTTTGACCCCGCGGATGGTCTTGCCGGCCTCATCGTAGGAATGGCGGCGGGCCGACCATTGAGCAGAGCCGTATTCGCCCAGGTCAACCTCACCTCTCATTGTGTCTCCGTTGACCCTTCCGATGAACTCGAAGTGGATGCCGGCGCCTTCCAGGGGCTGAGCGCTGCGGAACTCGATCCCATTGCCCTCGATCCAACCCTTAAGGTCGCCGCGTGTGGTTTCGCCTACGTGTGTGCCGAGCAGGCTCGCCCCGTCCTGATCGAAGACGAAGCGATGCTTCGCTGCCATGCGGACGAAACTCATCTCGACGTCCCACTGGCCACTGACGTTAGCGGGTGTACCCACTGTCTTGGATTTCGGAGCCGGCTTGGGCGGCTTGGACAGGGCGCGATGGATTTCAGAGGCGACGATTTGCGCTTCGCCCGGCTGGAGCTGCCAGGGCATGACGTTGACGGAACTGTTCGTGGGGTTACGGCGGTCGCCCGTGCTTGAAGCCAGCACGATTCGGGGGTCCCCTGTGTAGAGATGCTTGTAAAGCTCGTCGCCGCTGATACCCATCTTCTTTCCATCCCACCGGATTGCCAGTTGAGGAGAGCGATTGGAGAGGCCACGAGGCTGGAGGACCTCGGTCGTGACACCGGAGACTTGCTTGACTTCCGTGTCGATCTCGTCGAGCCAGGTCTCCCACGTCTTCCACTCTGCGTCATGATCGCGACGGACCCAAATTTCGACGGCGGCGAGCAGGCCCATGATGTCTTCTTTGGCGACTTTCATTGGGCGTCCAAAAGCGTGGTGCGGGGCGCTGTTGAGCCACGCGGCCTGGATGAGGTCCTTGCGGCCGATGAGTAGGCCTGAACTCTGAGGACCCAACAGGGCCTTGCCGCCGCTGTAGGCAACCAAGTCGGCGCCGCGCTTGAGATGGACGTTGGGAATCGAGAGCGCTTCCGCGGCAGCGTCCATGAGTACAGGTACGTCGTACTCATGGGCGATGGAGGCGACTTCCGTGAGACCGAAGGGACCCTGGTCTCTGGGCGAACCCACGACCAGGGCCATTGCGGTTCGGTCATTGATCGCGCGGCGCAATTGGTCTTCGTCATCGACACTGATAATCTTCGGCCCGACCATACGAATCGATTGGTCGTAGATGTTTCGTGAGTAGTGGGGGACAACGACTTCGTCTTTGAGGCCGGTGAGGTCCGGGAGGCGATGAATCTTTTCCGGATCACCACCCGCTAGGCAGGCGGCGGTGGCGTGGGCCAGGGCGGCCGCGCAGCCAGTCGTGACGATGGCGGATTCGGCACCTGTGATTTCTGCGAGACGCTTGCCGACCGACTCCATCAGCTCGTCGATGTGAACGAAGTTCCGAGATGCTTGCTGCATCGCCTGGCGGCATTCCGGCAGCATGAGCGATCCGCTGAGCATCGTGAACACGCCTTTCGCATTGATCACGGGCCGCACACCGATCGACTCGTACATGTCTTTGCCGAACGACAAAGCGAGTGCGGGTGCCGCCGTCAAACCGGCACCGGGTACGAGACCGGCTGTGGCAAGTGCGGCGCCTCCACGAAACAGCGCTCGACGGCTTACGTTGTTGGTTCTGGTATGGCGCAATGCTCTTGAAGGGGACATGACGTGACCTTTTTGCCAGAATTTCCGTTTAGGCCTTCTCGGCACGGACAGCATAGCGGAGCCACGGCCGCGACGCAACGGTAGTGCCTCGCAGATTTCCGGCCTGGCAGACGCGGCACAACTCGGCATGCGTTCGTCTATCGAGGCTTCGCCATCTCGCGCTGAGGCTTCCTAAGCCGATCACCCTCCTGTGTGGGCGGGCAAGGCGCGGTATAATTCGTCAGGCAGAAACGGAGCGGGGCGTAGCGGCCGACTCAAGAGAGCGGTCGGGGCCCCGAACTGGAAGGAGCATCCCATGCAACGAATCATCCGGTCCTTGCTTGTGGTCTTAGCCGTCTCAGCGACGCTACCTGAGTTGGCGTCGGTGTCGATGGCGCTCGCTCAAACTCCTGGGACGTCTCTCTCACAGCCCGAATACGAGGTGAAGCTCTCCTACGACGTGAAAGTTGCCATGCGTGACGGGGTGAAGCTCTCCACTGACATCTACCGCCCAAAGGCACCCGGCAAGTATGGCGTGGTCGTCATCAGGACTCCGTACGACAACAACAGCGAGAGCAACGTACGGGAGTGCCATGTACTTCGCCAAGAGAGGTTTCGCGGTCGTCGTGCAGGACTGCCGCGGGCGAGAAGATTCAGAAGGCGAATGGATACCGTTCGTGCATGAAGACGAGGACGGATACGACACGATCGAATGGGCCGCTGGCGCGGACCCAATACAAGAAATACTACTTTCACAGTGATGGTAAGGCCAACTCCTTGTTCGGTGAGGGCCAGTTGACCGCCGTGCGGCCCTCGGGAGCCGAACCTCCCGACCGCTACGTCTACGACCCCAAGAATCCAGTCCCGACGCTTGGCGGCGCTACGTGTTGTGGCGAATCTACAACACCGATTCCGATGGGACCGCGCGATCAACGTACGGCGGAGCGACGGGACGATGTGCTGGTCTATACCAGCCCGGAGCTTGAGAGCGATGTGGAAGTCACCGGTCCAATCGTGGTGAAACTCCACGCATCGTCAAGTGCCCCGGATACCGATTTCACAGCGAAACTGGTCGACGTGTTTCCGAACGGCTTTGCGATGAACGTAGCCGACGGCATCATCCGGGCTCGCTATCGTGACTCATGGGAAACACCACGACTGATGGACCCCGGCCACACCTATGAATTCACGATTGATCTTTGGTCGAGCAGCAACGTCTTCAAGAAGGGCCATCAAATCAGAGTGGAGATTTCGAGCAGCAACTTTCCTCATTACGATCGGAACCCCAACACGGGGCACGAGTTTGGCATGGATGCCGAACTCGAAGTGGCCACCCAGACCATCTATCATGATGCCGACCGCTCGTCCCATATCGTCCTCCCTGTCATTCCCCGCAGCGAGATGACGATGCGGTGACAGGCTCGAGCCGTCCTAAGCAGAACCGCGGCCTCGGCCTCGGCCAGAACACGAGGCCTGGGTGGTTCATGTCGGTACTTCGTTCAGAGTGCCGATCGAAAAGGGTTTCTACTATCATGTCGATAGCGAGGTTCCCATGCGATACATTCGAATGATTTCTGGATTCGCCGTTTCTGTTCTACTGAGCAGCTTCGTGGGGCCGGCCCCTTCGCTTGCGCAGTCCATCGATGCGGCCAAGCTGCACGAAGAAGCCATTGTTGTCGACGGCCACGTCCACATCATCACGCCTGTCTTTCATCAAGGCATCGATCCGTGGAAGGTCCAGAAGACAGGCCTATTCGACTACGCCCGCGCCAAGCAGGGCGGCCTCGACGTTGTCGTCCATACCGTCTACATCGAGGACCCCTACAACAACTACAACTACGCGGTGAAACAGGCCTGCCGTCTGATCGAGACCTTCTACCGTGTTCTCGATGCCAACTCCGACAAGATGGAGTTGGCCCTCACCTCCGCCGACGTGCGACGCATCGTCGCGAAGGGCAAGATGGCCGCCATCCTTGCGCTCGAAGGTGGCTTCGACACCGAAGGCGACCTCGACGTGCTGGGGCTGTTCTATCGCCTGGGTGTCCGAATGATTCAGCCCCTGAGCCACAACACGACCAACGCCTTCATGGACGCGAAACTCGGACTCACAAAATGGGGTGGCCTCACCGAGCATGGCCACAAAGTCATCGCGGAGATGAACCGCCTGGGTATCTTGATCGACCTGTCACACGCATCCGAAGTCGCCAAGATGCAGATCATCGAAGCCAGCAGAGCGCCCGTCGTCGGCAGTCACCACGGGCTCAAGCACTTTGTCGACTTCCCGCGTAGCCTCTCGGATGAAGTTCTCAAGGCCATGGCTGCCAAGGGCGGGCTCCTGGGCATGCACAGCAGCTCGAACATGTTTAGCAAGAAGTACGCGGTCTGGAAGGAAGCTCAGCCAAAAGACAGCACGGCCGTGCTGCTGCAGCATCTCATCGCGGGCTACTCCTTCTTCCGCAAGCCCTACGAAGACTTCGGCGCCTACATCAACCAACTCGACGCCGAGATGCATGACCGTTGGGTACGCGCCCGCAACATTCGCGGCGGCGGCGGCTACAGCATCCCCTGGCGTGAGGCGCACCAGAAGGGGCTCGACGCGGGCGAACCCCTCGCCACCGTCGAGGAATGGACCGACCAGGTGGACTACGCGGTCGAGATGGTGGGCGACGGTCATATCGGCCTCGGCCTCGACCTGATGAGCGGCCCCCGCCTGCGCGACTTCGATGCCACGAGCTACCCCCGCCTCACCGAATCCCTCGTTCGGCGAGGCTACAGCGAGCAACGCATCAAGAAGATCCTGGGCGAAAACTGGCTCCGCCTGTTGGACGCCGCGAAGGTACCCTGAGCACTCGCGGAGTGCATTCACGGCTGAAGCGGTTGGAGGGAGCTGCAAAAGGGGCTATGGACGTCCGTCCGAAGTCAGTACCGACTCTACAGCTTCGACGATTGCCGACCTCGAGATGCCGTAATGCTCGTAGAGTTCCTGACGGCTGCCCGTCTGGCCGAACTCATCGACTCCCAGGGAAACCGTCCTTGTGCCGAACACCGCTCCAAGAAAAGAAAGCGTATGGGAATGGCCATCGATGACGGTTACAATCGGGCAGGCGCGCTCAGCCTCCGGAATCAGGTGTTCGAGCAAAGAGGTGCAACGAACCCGAGGGTTCTTTGCCCGCAGATGAGTGGTGTGTCGCCAACCACGATAAAGAAGACCCGGGCCTGTCATGTTTATCACATTGGCCAGAATGCCCCGCTGTCCCAGCTCACGACTCGCTTCTAAAGCTTCCGGCACCATGACTCCGCAAGCGAAGATAGAGGCGACGTTCTTGCCCGGTCTGTAATCCGAGTGACCGGCGTGATCAACAAGCCGGTAGCCGCCTCGCAAAACTCCCCGTCTGAACTCTGCTTCTTTCGTCCCGTCTGCGTCTGGTGGGAAAAGAGCTTGGTCAATCGGAACCGTGGATAGCCTCAGATATACGGACGTTCCGTGCTCTCGGTCCAACAGATTGCGCAGGCCGGCTAGCAAGATCCACTCCAACTCTTGTCCGAAACACGGCTCGTAGTAGACCAGATTGGGGAGCTCCGCACCAATCGAGGGCGTGATCACCGATTGATGAGCTCCACCTTCGCGGCTAAGGCTGATTCCCGATGGCGAGCCCACAAAGATGAACTTCGATTTGCAATAGAGGCCATAGTTCAAGGCATCCAGTCCTCGGGAGATGAAAGTGTCGTAGATGGTGCCAATCGGGAGAAGGGTTTCACCAAAGAACTCAGCGGACAACCCCAGCGCGGTCAACAGCAGAAAAAAGTCATTCTCGGAGATACCCAACTCGATATGCTGGCCCTTAGGGGACTGCTCCCAATTCAGCAATTGAGGGATTTGGGCTTCTTTGAAATAGTTGATCCGAGCTTGGGAGCTGTAGACGCCTATCTTGTTGATCCACCCACCCAGGTTCGTCGAGCTGGTAACGTTCGCCGGCGGTGCTGCGAACTTCGTTGTCCATGATGAGCTGCATCAGCTCCAGCCCCGCTTGACGCATCAAGTGGCCGACGCCTTCCTGCAATGCGGCGGCAACTTCTTTGAGCGGCAAGTGCAACTGCAACTCCTACTCGCTTTCTTCGGCTTGCTTACGGAATCCGCAGACCGCGCTCTCGCGGTCCATCTGGTATCGTTTCTTCACAGCGACTCTCCTTTTTCGTTAAAACGAATCAGTCAACCCGAGCCTATCGACTCGGGCCGGAGAGTCGCTACTTTCTACGGCCTATCGGACATCCTCGGAGTCCAGGAACCCTTCAGTCTGGCGAAGCGGCAGGCCGAAGACGACCCGCAGTGTCAACGCGGTCAAGATCGCGACGTTCGAGTACCGCCGCTGGCCTCCGCGGCGACCGTTCTTCGCTGGTGTCCATGCCGCGATCGCCTCCTCGCTCAACCAGATCGTGACGTCGCCGCGATTCCTGAGGCCACGCTCGTACTCCCTCCAGTTCTGGACTCTGTACTTCGTCTTGTACTTGCGGTTAACTCGACTCGACTTCGCTGCGGCCATGACGTTGTCCCCTTGATCTCCATGATCGATCAGGACTCCGAGCCGGGGGTCCGTGGAGCCAAAGCCTATTCATGCACCAACGCCTACCTACGCGGACAAGTCGAGAGACCCGGGTCTGATCGAGGACTGCCTAGCTTAGCGGGCCGCGCTCGATGAAGTGTCGATCGTCACCGTGACGCGGCGGTTTAAGGCTCGGCCTTCCGGGTTGTCGGACCCGTCCGGGTGGGCGTTGGGCGCTTTCGGTCGGGTTTTGCCACTGCCTTTTGTGCGGTACATGCGCGAGGAAAGCCCATCCTTACCGCTAAGCCAAACTTTTACGGCTTCGGCTCGCTTTTCAGACAGCCGCAGGTTGTATTCGTCGTCGCCGACCGAGTCGGTGTGGCCTTCAATCGAAACGATTCCCGTCGCCCGTTCGCGGATGACGGCGGCGAGTTTGTCGAGCCGTGGTTTGGCTTCGGGTTTGATATCGGCCTTGTCGAAGTCAAACAAAACGTCGCCCGAGAACTCGATGACGATTTGCTGCTCTCTGACGTCGGCCCCGATCTCGACGAGGATTGCGTCGACATCGGTTGCTCGGGCGGAGAGTGAGCGAGCTTCCAGCCCCTCAATGGTGCGGATGTCGGGCACGAAATCCAGGGCGCCCCGGCCCGGGCCGAGCGCTTGTACCGCTTCGCGGGCCGCTGCGTGAGCGGCAGGGTCGTCGGGGTTTGCTACGTCCCACGCGCCGACGCCGACGACACTCGCCAACAGCGCCAAAGCGCGCAAGTAGTGTTTGTGTTGCACGGCGCATCCTCCTCGGTTATTGCGGCAGAGGCACGTTTTCGAAAGGCAAGACAATGGGAATCACGATCGAGATTTTCTTGGCTGACGGCGGGGGAGCAGGAAACTTCATCCAGTAGAGTTGTCGGCCGTTGGCTTTGATGTACGTGGAGAGGCCGTCACGCCCGTGAGGTTCTGCAATCCACACGTCCTTGGAGTCCTTCAGGACATGATATTTCTTCCCGACTCCGGTCTCCAGATAGTAGATGCCGCTTATACGGACTCTAAACAAGGCTTGTGCTCCGCTCGTGTTGCGCACCATGATCACGACCGTTAGCACGTCGTCGTTGACCGTCAGCCGCATCAAGTCGACTTCGAAATTGGTGTCAGACGACATCTGTGTCTGAATCGGATCGGCTGCCTGCAAGACCAGGCCTGTTGTTACGATGAGCATTGCGGTGAAGAGCTTCGTCACCGCGCGTTTTCCTCGGATCATAGGATTGTCCTCCTTGGTTTCTTGATTGGCTTGACGCCCTCCGATTTTCGGATTGCGCCCGTTATCACTCATGAGTGAATGCCCCTCTCTTCGACCGCTGGTACCCGAGAGGTCCCTGCAGGCTCTCTCAGGTTCGCTTCTTCGATGTGTCTGGCGCTTTCGTGTTTCAGCGAAGAAAGGGCCGGCGCGAAACCACGCTCGTGCTCGCGCCGACTTGAATCCAAGTCGCCTTGTTCCCTTTGAACCAGGATTTCCATTTTGACCCTGGTACGGCGACAGTATACACCCACGCTGCCCCGAATAACACGTCTTTTCGCGCTGAACCCTGCACATCACCTCCGCTGGTAGGCGCCAGGGCTCGTCCATCCGCTCACAGACGTTGATTGAGCTGTGCATGGCGAATTGCTAATTCCTTTAGCATTTCGTCGATTTCGTGAGCTTGTTAGGATCGTGCCATGCGCGATCTGGCCGTCCTGTTTCTGCATCTGTTGGCGACGGCAGCCCGACTCGCCGGTCCTGGCGGCGCCCGTTCCGTTCTGGCCGAATCCGTGCTCGTCAAGCAGCAAGTGCTGATCCTCAATCGCTCCCGGAGACGTTCACCCAACCTTCGCCCTGCCGATCGCATGGTCGCCGGTTTGTGTGCACTCCTCATGCGCCCTTGCCGGTTGATCCGTTCTGCGATCGTCATGAAACCCTCGACGTTCTTGACGCTCCATCGAGCCCTGACCAAGCGGAAGTATCGCTGGCTCTTCTCATCCGGGGTCCCGAAGAAGCCTGGTCCAAAGAGCCCCACCCAGGACGTGATCGCCGCCGTCGTCGACATGAAGCAGCGGAATCCGACCTGGGGTTGTCCACGGATCGCGCAACAGATCGCCCTGGCCTTCGGCATTCCCATCGATAAAGATGTTGTTCGGCGCATTCTCGCCGTTCACCACCAGCCGGAACCAGATTCGTGTGGCCCCTCATGGCTGACGTTCCTCGGACATGCGAAAGACAGCCTCTGGAGCATCGACATGTTCCGGTGCGAGTCAGCGATCTTGCGAAGCCATTGGGTGCTGCTGGTCATGGACCAGTGCACGCGGCGGATCGTCGGCTTCGGCATCCATGCCGGCATCGTGGATGGCCTTGTGCTGCATGTTCAACCATGCCACTCGAGGGCATGCGACGCCGAAGTACCTCAGTTCCGACAACGATCCGCTGTACCGGTTCCACCAATGGTAGGCCAACCTGCGGGTGCTGTGTGTGACCGAGGTCAAGAGTGTTCCTTATGTTCCGATGTCGCATCCGTTTGTCGAGCGGTTGATCGGCACTGTGCGACGAGAATGCTTGGATCGGATGTTGTTCTGGTCCGCGCCGGACCTGGAACAGAAACTGTTCGAATTTCAGGACTTCTACAATGCTCATCGGGCACATGCGTCGTTGGAAGGACGGACGCCAGTCCCGCAACGGAAGGATGTCGCAACGCTCAACCGCTACCGATGGGAAGAGCATTGCCGCGGACTCTATCAGACGCCGACCGCCGCTTGAAATCTGAAGGCGAAGACGCTGGCTGGTGGCTCGACTCGCCCTTGTTAGACGTCCCTCGCGTGACGGCCATCGCGAAACCGACGAGGACGCTTCAGCAGCACATCTTACGCCCGCCATCCCGACCGTGTCGAGGATGACTCCGGCTCACGCGACCAGAACAGCGGGCGATCTCTCAGGGACTTACGAATTCGCCAGCCACAGGTGTTCAGCACGGCGTTGTTGCACGATTCAACATTGGGGCGAGTTGAGCCGCTTTCCCAGCCCCTCGTTCACGGCGCCACGGCGTACGACTTCGGCCTGCCGAGTTCGGCCATCTGGTTGAGGGTGTGACACCCGATCATGGCCTCTCTCTTTTGCGCGTCGCTGTTCCTCGCCCTCAGGCCGCCACCGAGCACTGACTTGTATCGGAAGAATCCGTTCTCTACTCGGGACTGCTGACGGTAGCCTGACTCCTTCTGCCACTGTCGTCGTCCCACCACGCGAATCCTCTCCAGAGCCTCTTCTCGCTGCGACCATGGACCTTCCGTGGGCCCCGTTGACACCGCCGAGCGACGCGGCGGGATCACAATCGCGACGTCCTCTATTCCGGCCGCGCCAACCCGCTCGTAGATCGACCTGTGGTCTGACCTGCCCCCTGAAAACGAATCCGAATCTTGAGAGAGAATCGAAGGATTCGGGTGTGTGTAAGGAGGCAGGAAATGACGAGGAAGCGATACACGAGCGAACAGATTATCCACAAGCTGAGGGAAGCAGAAGTTGAATGGGCAGCGGGCAACAGCGTGCCGACGGTCTGCCGCAAGCTGGCGATCAGCGAGCAGACGTACTGCCGCTGGCACAAGCAATACGGCGGGCTACGGATCAATCAAGCCAAACGTCGTAAGGATCTCGAGCGAGAGAACTCGCGGCTGAAGAGGCT
>Ga0315339_1002486_pt1 | contig 13938 bp, 8 predicted proteins | sample ASW17metaG_FD_204514 | JGI IMG/M metagenome (GOLD analysis project Ga0315339, IMG submission 204514) | Ammonia-oxidizing marine archaeal communities from Pacific Ocean, United States - ASW #17 | ecosystem: Environmental > Aquatic > Marine > Oceanic | place: USA: California | collected 2016-12-05
TGAGAAGCCCGTCACTGGCCTGGACGGTGATCGCGTGGCTGGAAGCGGCCTCGGAGTCGAGCAGCGCGCCATTGGCGACACTGACCACCCCGGTATTGGCATCGATCTTGAAACGCCCACCGGCATTATCGGTCAGCACATAAGTCACCGCACCGCCATTGATATCGCCGGCCGAAGCGGTGATGCCGACCAATGTATCACTCGCCGCTCCATCGGTAACGCTATTCTCCGTCGCGTTATCATCTGAAGGCGCCCCAGGCGCGACATTGTTCACGCCAATCGTGAAGTTCTCATCGTAAGAATTATTTTGAGAATCCGTGACGCGGACGGTCAGATCAATGGAATCTGTCGTCTCATAATCGAGTGGCTTGTCGACAACCAGAGAAGCACCGTCGATTGCAAAATAACCGCCGGGATTGGCGATCAGTTGATATGAAAATGTGTCGCCCGGATCTACATCGCTCGCTGTAAAATTGCCGACGATGTCGGCAAGCGCCGCAGACTCGCTTAATTGAGCATTTGACAATGCAATGTCGGTAGGGGCGGAACCGGAAACGGCAAATATAAAATCACTGCTGTCAGGCGCGAACTGCGACGAACTCTCGATATAAATAAATTGGCTGCCATAGCCGACCTGCCAGCCAGCCGAATACTCGGAGATCGATATATCGGTGAAGGCAACATCGCTCATCGCCGCGAAATCGATCAGATCGTAGTCAAACTCGAAATCATAGATCGTGTCGCTGCCCCAAAGATAATCATAGGCGAAAATATCAGCCCCAACGCCGCCATAGAGCTGATCATTGCCGAGGCCACCCGTGATTACGTTGTCGAGCGCATTTCCCGCAATCTTGTCGTTTCCGTAGCCGCCTATGGCATTCTCTATTTCCGCTCCCTTGGCGATTGAGAAATTCCACGTGAGACCACCGAAAGATGAGAACGCCTCTTCTCGCAGATCGACATCGGCGTTTTCGTAAAAGCCGGACAGGTCGAGCGTGTCGATGCCGCCCGCATCCCACACCGCGGCGATGATCGAGTCCGAGGCGTCGGCGAGCTCCCAGGTGAAGTCTCCGGTATTGGAATTGAAACCGTAGACGGTATCCTCAGTGCGGGTGTTCATGTTGGCGCCGTACAGCCGCTGCAAAGCGGCGATGTCGTGCAACATGTAATTCGTCGGATATCCACCGACCCATTCATAGCCGCTGCCGGTATAAGCGGAGGCCCAATAGTCGGCGCCGGTTTTGCTTTCGCTCCAATAACTCATCAACGAGAACTGGCGAGAATCCTCAAAATATTCCGCCTGTGCCTCGTAGCTGGTAGCGCCAGATCCATTGTAGTCACCCGGGTGCAAGAGACCGACCGAATGTCCAAGCTCATGCAGAGACACGAGCATGCCGTAGTCGTCTTCTTCGGAGTACCCGGCAGTCGCACCGTTGGCGACTGTTACGTTGGCAAACTTGTTCAGGTTTGACCCGGAGCCGTACCAGTAACTCCAGCTTGCCCATCCGCCGCCATAGTTCGGAATCGCTTCGATGCTGATTTCAGCTGAATCGGAAAATGCTTGAGAGCCCGACGTTCCAGTACCGATCCGCGTGAAAGTGAGATCGGCAACTTCCCCTATGGCAGCAATCCCCTGCTCGGAGAACGCCATCATCGCAGGGTTGATCTGGACATTGCCCGAGGACGGCGTGGTCGAATACGCGTAAGTGACCGTACCGGGCGTTCCCAGCGCGTTGCCGCTGTTCGCGTCGTCCCATTTGGTGTTGCCGCGGGTAATCTGAGCGGCCGCCTGATCGTAGTCGAAACTCGGCTTGCCATAAGAATTTTCGGCAGTTTCGATGTCATCCGGCAGTATCGAAATAGGCGGCTCGTCTGCTGTCCGGGCAAGCCCGTCGCTCGGGCTAAGAATATGACCGTCGCTCGCATCAGCATTCGCCGTTGTCCGGTTGGTGCTGAATCCGTCAAGAATTTCGAGTGCCTCCGGATGAGTGTGTCCGGCACCGCCATCTCGATGGTGGTCAACCTCCGCGTGGGAGTTTCCCGAGTATGAACTGCCTAAACCCAACGGTACGATCCCGCCATCCGCACCATGACCACCTTCCGAGTCGTCGGGAGAATCCGTTGCCTCACCAGCCGAGGATTGCGCGGTCTGCGGAAAATCATTTGTCAGATTTGAGCCGGACCAATTCACCCCGGATTCGGGATGGTCAACCAAATGCTCATTGTACAATTTCGTCATGCCGGGCGCGGCACGTGAATCATCTACCGGCGCGGCAATATCCAGCGCCCCGGAAAGCTCTATCTGACCGGTGCAAATCGGGCATTCGCACTGGCCGGATTCATTGTGTTCAAATATCATTTCTTTTGCGCTTCGTAGGGTTCTATGCGCCTCGCAGGTTTAGGTAAGATTGATCATCCAAGTATAAAGAATGCCTTGTAGTCACCCATCAGATTTTATTCCATTTTGTTATTAAGTGCAATTCAATTTTCAGTGGTGTCGTATTGGCGCCAGCTCTTTCTAGGGCTGGTCATGGCTGGAATTTAGTAAAAATCCATTTGGAGCTCGGCTGAGCATAGACTATTTGCGAATCTTGGCACTGAGCAAGCATAGCCGCTAGATCGCCAAACGGTCGAAGTTCGGCGCTCGCTCGTCTCCCTTGAAGTACTATGGCTCGGACCGATATTGCTCGATCCGTTTTCGGCGCCGCAGACTACTTGCGCTTATTCCTCACGAAACGCGTTGGAAACTTGGTCGGTTACCGGCTTGATCAAATACGAAAGCGCCGATCGTTCGCCAGTCTGTAGGAAGGCTTGCACCGGCATGCCCGGTAATAATTTGACGTTGTTCAACCTCCCCAATTCCTCTTCGTCAATGCCGAGCTGAACACGATAAAAATCGGCGTCGCTCCTTGGGTCGCGAATCAATTCCGCCGAGATGGTTAGTACCCGACCGGTCAGTTTTGGCGTAAGGCGCTGATTGATTGCATTCAGGTGAACGATCGCACCTTGACCAGGGAAAACCTGGTCGATGTCGGTTGGCGATACCCTTGCGTCGATGATCAGCACGTCCTTGTCTGGGACGATCTGCATCAAATCGACGCCGGCACCGATTACACCACCAACGGTATGAACAGCGAGCTGATGGACGACTCCCGCCTGAAGCGTACGGATTTCAGTCCGCCGCAGCTGATCGCTGATGGCGACTTTCTGCTCGGTCAATGTCGCTATTTTTGCCCGCGTCTCCTGTAGCTGCGAGAATATGCCAGCTTTAAACTCTTCACCGAACTGCAGGATCTTTATCTCGATTTCGCTGATCTCCTGACCGGTGCGGGCGATATCGGCAACATAGCCGCCGCGCCCTCCTTCGAGCCGGGCCTGCTCCCGTTTCAGGGCTGTGACCCTCGATTTTTGCACAAGTCCCTTATCGAGAAGATTTTGCAGTGATGCGAGTTCATCAACGATCAGGCCGATCTCAACTGCTTTCGCGGTCTCCTGGCTTTCAAGCCCTTCAATCCGCCTGTTCAATTGACCTATTTGCTGTCTCAATTGCTCATTCTGCCCGGCGAGGCTAGCGGCGCGGGCGGCCATGAGCGATCGCTGTCCCTCGACAATAGAACGAATATCAGGCGTGACATCTTCGATACTGGCAGGCAGGGAGAAATCGACCGCACTACTGCCTTCCGCAACAAGCCGCGCCTCTTGGACTAGCATTTCGCTAAGCTGACGCTGATTGATCAACAGGTTGGCGCGCTCGACCGTATCATCGAGACGAAAGAGTAAATCGCCGGCGCGGACGTCATCGCCTTCCTTGACGAGGATCGCGGCAACAATGCCGCCTTCTCGATGCTGAATGCGCTTGACGTCGCTTTCGACGGCAATATCGCCCGAGGCGATCACCGCACCGCCGATATCCGTCAACGCCGCCCAGCTGAAAACAGTCCCGGCGAGCCCGATCACAATTGCCAGGACGATCAATACGTGGCGCCTGAGGCTTCGTGTGATCTCGAAATCAGTGTTCATGAATGCTTGTTCACAATCTGCGTGAGCACGGGCGACTCTGTCGGGGTTTGTTTCAGTTCGGGCTTGGCGACCCGGCCCTTGTCAAGGACGATCACTTTGTTGACAGCGGAAAGGGCGCTTTGGCGGTGAGATATGAAGACGACAATGGAACCGCGCTGGCGGAGGATTTTTACTGCCTCAACCAATGCCCGCTCACCGTCGACATCAAGGTCGGAATTGGGTTCATCGAGAACGATGAAGAATGGCGTCCTATAGAACGCCCGCGCCAATGCGACGCGCTGGCGCTGGCCAGCGGATAGATTGCCTCCACTTTCGCGTATTTCAGTGTCATAGCCGTTCGGCAAATTGGTAATCAGGTCATGGACGCCGATTAACCGGGCGGCGGCAAGAATATCCTCCGCCTCAGCGTCTGGGTTAAAGCGAGCAATGTTCTGGGCGATTGTACCGTCAAGCAGCCGGACATCCTGGGGGACATAGCCGATCATCTGCCCACGGCGCTCCTGCGCCCATTGCGATAGCTCGTGGCCATCGAGTTCGATCCTGCCACGGATCGCCGGCCAAACGCCAACCAGGGCGCGGGCAAGCGACGATTTGCCAGAGCCAGATGGGCCAACAATGCCAAGTCCGTCACCGGCTGCAAGCTGAAAAGAAATATTCTGGACTATTGCTTTCTCGCCACCCGGCGCGACAATGGTGAGGCTTTCTACGGATAGACTTTTGGACGGCGTTGGAAGCTCAAGGCGCTCTTTTTCAACATCATCGCCAACAATTGCCCGCAAGCGTCCGACGCTTGCCCTCGCACCAATAAAATTGCGCCAATGGTTGACGAACTGCTCGACAGGCGAAATCGCGCGGGATGCAACTATCGAGGCGGCAATCATTACACCGGGGGAAATTTCTTGGCGGATCACCAGCCAAGCTCCATAGCCAAGTACCGCCGCCTGCAGGGTAAAGCGCGCGCCCTTGATCAATGAGGAAAAAAAACTTATGCGGTCGTTCGAGATACGCTGCCCGCCGAGGAATTCACTGTTCATCCGCGACCAGCGGCTCTGCATCGCCCCGACCATTCCCATCGCCGTGAGTGTCTCGGAATTCGCTACCGCTGTGCGAAGCGCGGCATTGCGCCTGATCAATTTCTCGTCTGCAAGTTTCAAGCTTTCGCGCGAGGCGAATTCATTGATGATCATGAAAACGCTGATCAAGACCGCGCCGCCGGTCGCCAACCATCCAAGCTCTTCGTGGAAGAGAAAAAGGATGGCCAAATAAACCGGTATCCAGGGAATATCGAACAGAGCCGGCAGCCCAGGGCTGAGAATAAACTGACGCGTGCGGTCGAGATCCTGGACAGGCGAGTGGCCGCCCCGATCGGAGTACTCCGGCGCAACCGTTCGGCGGTAGACCAAAGCGGATAGTGCAGTGTCGCAATAGTGGCCGAGACGCGTGAGGATGCGTGCGCGAAAAGCATCAAGGACTGTCATGAACGCAAATAGTGCGAATACGATGACCGTGAGCCCGACCAGGGTCGGCAGACTGTGGCTGGTCAGCACCCGATCATAGAGCTGAATCATATAGATCGGGCCGGCCAGCGTCAGAATGTTGACGGCGAAGCTAACGCCGATCACGACCAGTACCACAAAGGATATGATCCGCCTGAGTTCGGTGCTGGTTTCCTTAGAGTCTTGCATCAACAACCGTTGGGCGCGATCCGCGATGAAAAGACCGATAGAAATTCCTATAGGCCGCCAACCAAGAATACGGGATTGGCTAGTGAACGATTGGTGTTTTTATAGCTTTTCGCGCAGCGCTTCGTAAGTCCTCTTTATATCGAAGACCGGTAAACAATTTCGCTTGGTGACGATCGATCGAGGATTTGTGCGCAATCCTGAAGCCGAAGGGCCGAATCATGGCGGGGTCATTTGCGTTTGTCGGCGAGCGGAAATTGCCAACTCTGTCTTATGCGACTTCGGCTTGAACGCGCTCCATACCGATTTCGAGTTCGCAACAGCGGCGCGACCTGGTTTGCTCAATTCACGAGGTCACCGGCGTTGTCGGCTTTTCGCCGCGCAAAATGAGCGCCATTTCTTCGCTGGCCAGACGGCGAAGATCGACAGCCGCCTCATCGGAAAGCCACGCCACATGCGGAGACAGAAGAATTCTCGGCTCGCTGACAAGCGGATGATCGGCGGCCAATGGTTCCTTGGTAAACGTATCGAGCGCAGCCCCGGCCAGCTTTCCATTTTGCACCGCATCGAGAAGCGCCGCCTCGTCAACGATCCCACCACGGCTGACATTGATTACAAAAGCGGTCGGTTTCATCCGGGCCATGCCCTTAGCATCAATAAGATTTCGCGTTGCCGGAATGAGTGGCAGATGGACCGACACGATATCGACGGTCGCAAGGAGATCATTGAGATCGTCGGCGGCTTCGAGACCAAGGGCGCGATCCCCTTCGGTCAGCTGAACCACGGGGTCGTAAATCTGAACACGCCCGAAAAGCCCCTTGGCTTTCAGAGCCGTCGTGCGTCCGATCAAGCCAAATCCGACAACACCGAAACTGAGTTCCGAAAGTCGATGCATGCTTGGCCGTGCACCGGCACGCCAGGCGCCTGAGCGGACGTTTCGATCCCAATGGGGGAGCGCGCGCGCCAACGAAAGCCCGCATGCAACGGCATGTTCAGCGACTTCGTCTACGCAATAATTGCGGACGATCGCCACCACCATGCCGAGTTCGGTCGCAGCGGCGGCATCGACATTGTCGTAACCAATCCCGTAACGCACGATTCCCTTGCAACCCGACCTTGCCAGATCTGCGAGACGGTCCGGGTCAAGGCTGGTCGCCGTACCGAGAAGGACGCCGTCGACATTATCCCAGGCAGGATCGTCAGCGGCGAGGTTGCGTCCATCGACGATCGTTGCTCCGGAACTCTCCAGAACCTTTTCTTCGATCTGAAGATCGTCCCAGCTTTGGCCGATGGCGACCACGACCGGTCTGTCTTCACTCATTATCTATCTCCGCGCCCCGCTCCGGGCTTATCTCCAGCGAAAGTTCAGAATCCGGCGGTCAGCCCGCCATCGACGTAAAGCGTGTGGCCGGTAACGAAATCAGACCCCTCACCCGCCAAAAACAGTGCGGCGCCGACCAAATCATTCGGCTCGGCAAAGCGCCCGAGCTTGATCCGGCTGACGATCCGTTCGGCGCGGTCGGGCCGGGCTTGCATCGAATTTTGTACAAAATTGGTCAACGTCGCAGTCGGCGCAAGCGTGTTGACCCGCACGCCATGACGACCCCACTCGGTGGCCAACGCCTCGCTCATATGGGCGATCCCCGCCTTGGCCGTGCAATACGGTACCTTGCCGACATCGCTGGTCGCACCCCAAGCCGAGCCGAGATTAATAATCTTGCCGTAACCGCGCTCGACCATCGTCCTGCCAATTTGCTGGCAGGCAAAGAACGTCCCCTTCAAATGGGTGTCGATCAAGCGATCCCAATCTTCCTCGCCGATATCCTCTACAAGCTTGGTAAACCCAAAGCCGGCATTGTTGACAAGGATCATCGGCATGTCGCCGTCGGCCGACAATTCAGCCGCCTTTTCGCCAAGACGCTGAAGGTCGGCGATGCGCGTCACGTCGGTGACCAAAGTTGCCGCGCTGCCGCCTTCGGCAGCAATAAGCCCAGCAAGTTCGTCAAGTCGTTCCTTGCGCCGCGCCGCCAGCAGAAGCCGCGCCCCTGAGCGGGCAAAAGCTCTCGCCAATGTCCAGCCAATTCCTTCGCTCGCACCGGTGATGACGGCAAATCGTCCATCGAGACGGAAGGAGGGAACTTCCCCTCCGTCTGCAATTTTCTTGGTCATCGAGCTCGTGTCCCTCAGCGCGTGCGGCCAGTGGTTGCGTCGAGCGGATGAAGCTCATTTACCAATCGTTCGTCAAAGGGATAGGTCGTGTAGATATCGACACCATCCTTGGTAACGATATGGTCGTTCTCCAACCTGAAACCGGCTATGCCGGGAACGCCTGCATAGGGCTCGAGGTTGAAAACCATGCCTTCCTCGAGGGCCACCGGCTGGTCCTTGGAATGCGGGCTGAAATAGGGCGCCTCCCACGGATTTACGCCGGCGCCGTGACCGAGACTGTCGAGCACATAGGGATCCGCCTGGGCGAAGACTTCGGCGTTGGTCGCCCCCGGTTTGATCACCGACGCTGCGTTGAACAGGGCATCGTAGCAATTCTGGTGGATCCGCTTCATCTCTTCGGTCGGCTTGACGTTGCCGCAGATCCAGGTGCGCGTGAGGTCGCCGTAATAGCCGTTGAAGCTTGCGCCGATATCGATAATCACCGGATCGCCGTTGCGAATGATACGATCGGAAGTGAAGCGGCGATAGGGCGCCGTATAGGGGCCGGACGCGACGATATTCGAGCACTGGGTCCACTCGCTGCCCATCGCCGTCATTGTGTGCCAGGCGACAGCAAGAACCTCGCACTCGCGAACACCGGGACGCAGGAATTCGAGTGCCTTGTCGAGCGCCGCTTCGGTCATGGCATTGGCGATCTTGAGAGCGAGAATCTCGTCCTGTGTCTTGATCTCTTTGGCGCGCATGAGGACACTTTGATAACCGTCAACGAATTCGGTATCCGGGAACGTCTCGCGGATCGTCGCCTCCATGTTGAGATCCCAGATATCGATGCCGACTTTTTTGCCCTTGAGCGAACCGACGAAACCCTCGACCTGCTCAGCCCAAATCTTCATGCCGACGGTTTCACGAAAATTGGCGCGCGGTTGAATCTGCTCCTTGTCAAACCATGGCATGCGCAGGCGGCATTGCTCGTAGTCCATGTTCCACATCACCGGCTCGCTGTCGCGGCCCAGCACAACGACGGCATTGCCCATGATAAAGGCCGGGCCGAGATGATGGCGGTAGCCCATCAAATAGCGGGCATCTTCGGTGCGGAACACGAAGAGCGCGTCGAGATCGGAATTCTTTAATGCTTCTTTTGCGCGCGCCAAGCGGTCGCGGATCATTCGCTTCGGGTCAAAGCGGTCTTCAAAGTCAACCGGAATAATACCAATGTCCGACATCACATCGTCTCCCAAAAAAGATTATATATGATATTCTAATCACAAGAATGGTCGCGCGTTGTCAAGCGCCATCGATATACAGGACTGCTAACGCGGGCGTCGTTGACACTACCAACCTCGCCGACCCTTGCGCGCTGGCTCAGCCGCATCTCGGGCCAGCGCAATATTCAATAAATTGCTCTGGCGAATAGGTCTTCCTCCGGCTCGCCCGCGTCTTCTTTTACGTTCGAGATGAGCCAAATTCTCTCAATCAGATCGGACTGCTTTCAAAGCCCAGGACCAAAATGATTGGAAGGCAACTTAGCAATGACATCGGGATAAGTAGTCTAATTTTGGCCGGATGCCCACGAAAGTGAAAGCATGGTTCAACTTCGGGGCACCAAATGAACCAATGCTACGAATACGATACTTTGCTAAAGCGTGTACGCATTATTCGACACGGTTGTCAGTTCGCTGCCACGACCACTTCCGGGGTTATTAGGACACCGTCGGTTCGCGCGGGCACGGCAGAAATGCGCCACTTCCATACTCACGCACCACAACATCAAAGCTGGAAACGCCCCTGACGATTATAGTCTCGGGTCGACAGGTTCGCTCTCAAGCGCCAGAACTGCCAGTGCGCATTCGTGAATCTTCGCTAGCGGTAATCCTTCGACAAACCGCGAGAGGCCTTCGATTCCGAGTTTAAACTCTCGATCTGCCAGCGAGAACTTGCGGCTCAATCCACGTTGGCGCAGCCTTTCGATATTCTCCGGCGCGTCATAGTCAGGACCGTAGATGATCCGCAGATAGTCTCTGCCCCGGACCTTCATGGCAGGCTGCAACATGCCCCTTTCGCCGTAGGCAATGAAACTGTTTGGCTTAAGAACCATGCCCTCTCCCCCCTTGCCGGTATGCTCTGTCCACCAGTCGATGAAAGCGGCGCGGTCAGCATCGCTACTCCCATCGAGTTGTCGCCATCCCGTTGTCTGCAAAATCGAGTCGGCCGCGGCAAGACGCGACAACGTTTCCATGTGCCAAACGTGGGTTTGATCGGTGAAGACACGGCCTTCAGCGGCGAGAACATGAAAGGGTGCGATGCGATAGTCTTCGATCCTCTCGGAACTCCAGCAGTATCCGGCGATGGTCGCCCCCATGCGATCGGCATTCTCCCGCCGATGCGTCGTAGCTTCTCTGAGCGCCTCAAGCCCGGCGACATGACGAGCACGCTCAAGCACATCGAGAAGCGCATTAGCCGAGGCTTTTGCCGCAGCGACCGTGGGCAGATATTGCTGCTGCAACAAATCTTGTGCCTTGGCAGACCAAGGCATCAGCTCCGCATCGAGTAACACCCAATCGGAGGCAAGATCTTCCCACAGTCCAGACGCTTCCATTGCGCCTGCAACACGCGCTATGATGGCCGCCTCGATACCACCATCCTTGAAAAATGAACGGCCTGTGCGCGTGTAGATGACGCCCGCTTTGCGATCCTCAACGCCGAAACGAGCCGCAGCGGCGTCGGCGGTGCGCGTAACGACGAGCATTGCACGCGAACCCATATGTTTTTCTTCAGCGACCAGATCGGTTACGCCGCGACTGACATAGTGATCGAGTGCCTGCACCGGATGTTCAAGGTACGGACCATCCGGCGTTGTCGGACAAGCCGCCATCGTCGGCGGTAGATGGATCAACCAGCGCGGATCAACTGCGAAACGGCTAACGATCTCAAGCGCGGCAAGGCTATTTTCTTCGGGAATCGTGATCGTGCTTTGGAATCGCGTCTCAATGCGCCGCTTCCCGGTATAGTCGTCGAAATAGAGCAGTCGATCATGGTCTTGCTGCGCGCTGCGCCCATCGCCTGCGTCTAGCGGTTTCGCAGGCTCAGCATATTGCATGCGCGCCGGTACGGAGATCGTCTCGCGCTCTGGCCAGCGTAGCGCGGTGAGCTTGCCCCCAAAAACGCAACCTGTATCAATGCAGAGCGTATCATTGAGCCACTCCGCCTCTCGCATCGGCGTGTGGCCGTAGATTACATTGGCCTTGCCCCTGTATGTGCGCGCCCATTCGAGGCGTACAGGCAGACCAAACTCATCGACTTCACCTGTTGTCTCGCCAAACATCGCGAATTGTCGAACGGCACCAGAGCCACGACCATGCATTTCTTCTTTCAGACCAGCATGAGCAATGACCAGTGCTCCACCGTCGAGCCAGTAGTGAGAACGAAGGTCGTAAACAAATTCACTCAACTGTTTGTGGAAGACATCGGAGGTTTTCTCTAACTCGGAAGCGGTCAAATCGAGGCCATGGTTCAGATTAACCTTCTGCCTCTTCAGCCATTTGTTCAGTTTGAAATCGTGGTTCCCCATGACGCAGCGCCCCGAACCTTCGTCACACATGCCCATCACAATTCGCAGGCTATCGACGTTGCGCGGCCCACGGTCAGTAATATCCCCTACGAAGAATGCTGTGCGGCCTTGGGGATGGCGCGCACGGATCAGGTCTTCGGAGCCAACCTCAAAGGGGTCGATCTGATAACCGAGTGCACCGAGTAATTCGCTCAGTTCATCGAAACAACCATGAATGTCTCCGATGATGTCAAATGGGCCGTGATCTTGTCTCCGGTCAGTCCACAGCGGCTCACGGGCGATTTCTGTGGCATCGATGTCTTCCGGCGATCGCATGATGTGGACTGCCTAAAGCCATCCTTTTGCAACCCACGCAGGCCCCGACGAAGTGCTGCTGAGTGCTTGCGCGGCACTTGCGCGCCAAAGTCCCTGTTTTCCCGACCTTTATTCCGCTCATGGCAGATTTTTGGATCAATATCGAAGGCAAGAGCAACGGGCAGGGCATGAAACTCGCGAGCGAGTTTTACCAATTGGGCGCGATCTTCCTTTTGTACCGAGGTCGCATCAATGACGGTCAACCTACGTCGCTTGAGCCGGACCCCGGCTGTGTAGCGCAGCAGGTCGAAGGCATCGCCCGTAGACGACTGATCAGCTTCATCATCGCAGACCAATGCGCGGCAGCGATCCGAGGAAACAATCTCGCTTTCAAGGAAATGCTTGCGCGCAAAGCTTGACTTGCCGGAGCCCGTCGGCCCCATCAGGATTACGAGCGCGAAATCGGGGATGCTAACTTTCATGCCGCCACCTCTATTTGCGCAGCATAGGTGAATACCGCCATTTGCGAGGGACCACCGTGGGATTCGTCTTCAGGGCCAAGCGGTTGGCATGTAACGGCGTAACCGTGTTCCCGGGCAACACGCACAGCCCATACCTCGAACTCGGCACGGGTCCATTCAAATCGGTGATCTGGGTGGCGAAAGGTATCTCTCGGCATCGCCTCGAACAACGCGTTGTATTCGCGGTTCGGTGTCGTGATGACCACAAGGCGCGGGCGAGCATCCCCGAACAGTGACAATTCCAGCGAGGAGAGGCGCGGAGGGTCGATATGTTCGATCACTTCGACCAAAGTAGCTGCATCAAAGTTTTTCCAGCGGCGGTCGCCGTAGGTCAGGCTACCCATCTGCAGCGACAGTCGTTCACGTAAGGCATCCCCTGCCTGATCGAGACGTAACAGTCGCGCAGCCTTTTCCAGCGTCCTTATAGATGGATCAACGCCGACGATGCGATCAAAGCCCCTTTCCTTGAGCAACCGTCCAATTAGCTTCCCTTCGCCGCAACCCAAATCAAGGACGCTTGCAACGTTGTTTGATTTCAAGACGTCTGCAACTGTATCGAGGCGCAAATCGTGGAGGCGAATTGGTTTTTCCAACGCGTCTTCGGGCGCGCTCTTTCGTTCGGCTCGTTCCTCGCTGACATCATCTTCCTCAGAGCCATCTGCAAGGCGCGCCAGTGCTTTGCTCGCTAGCGCACGACGGTTCTTGAGCGCCCGGCGCGCAATAATCTCTTTAGCTGGATGATCGGTGAGCCAGCCTTCGCCTTTAGCCAACAGCTTGTCGATTTCCTCAACATCGATCCAGTAGTGCTTCGCGTTGTCCAGCACGGGAACGAGGACATAGAGGTGATTGAGAACTGATTTTAGCGGTAAGTTACCTGACATCCGGATATCGTAGATGCCTCGCACTGTATCTTCTGACAGCACCTCAAAAGAGACCGAATAGCCAAGCGGAGCGAATAGTTCGTCAATCATTTTTGAACCGCCAGCGACCGCAACAGGCGTCACTCGAATTTCGAAAGGCAGGTCACGATCTGCGAGATTCTGTTTCTCTTTCGATCTGCCGGACATCGACTGCCCAAACGACTTGGATATCGCGACAGAAAGGAACGAGTTCGCGACATAAGGGCGGTCGTTCACATACTGCGCGAGCAAGCCATCTGACTCACGGTTCTTGCCTCGCACTAAGCCGATCGGATCGATATCGAGATAGAGTACTGCCGTCGTACGCCGATCACCGACTTCTGGATAGAAGATTGATACCTTACCTGCGGCCGTTTCGCGCTCATGCAAATGCTCTGGATGCTTATGGAGTAAAAACCCCAGATCGCGTGCGATGTAGTCCGCATCTTCTGCGGCCAAGAGTGTAAGTTCGATCTGCATTGCGTACTCAATTCCCGTATCAATTGGGGTGTCACTATCAAACTACTAACTGCACGTAAAAGAGAGGTTTCCCAACTCTGGAATTGCTCCGCCTTAGTGGCCGAGACAGTTCGATCGCAAAATCTCCAAACTAAGCTGACAGTTCTCAAACTATCAATTTAAAGTCTGCTCCGGGCAAATTAGAGTTATGCCCAAAAGTTGGTGACGGCGTGTTCAGGCGGCTTGGTTAAGTTGCTTGATCCCGTCTCTGAACTCAACCCCTTTGATCACTTCGGGCAGGCGATTGGGGCCGGAGATCCTTCGCC
>Ga0315339_1002487_pt1 | contig 13933 bp, 7 predicted proteins | sample ASW17metaG_FD_204514 | JGI IMG/M metagenome (GOLD analysis project Ga0315339, IMG submission 204514) | Ammonia-oxidizing marine archaeal communities from Pacific Ocean, United States - ASW #17 | ecosystem: Environmental > Aquatic > Marine > Oceanic | place: USA: California | collected 2016-12-05
TATAGGCAATTCGGTTTATTGTAATTAAGAAGGGATTTAGAGAAGAGGGGAGTAATAATTGAACGGTCTAGGACCTATTTGGACTGTAAATTGGTGGAGGTAAGCACCACCGTATTAATTCTTATATACCTATATATATAGGCTTTAATAGATAATAATATTAAATTAGTGCCTAAATTAGTGCCCAAATAACCAATAAAACAGCATTATTTCCAGTCTTTAGACATAAAAAACTCCTAGTTAATAACAATTAAGTAGTCCCCATTTGCCCACATAATTGTCTGGGGGTAAACTTGTTTTATGAGAAAACTACTCTTACTTGAATTGGAAACTATTGGTAAAAAACTATGCCTATGCACTCCAACGAAAAGAATGTGAATAATGTCAACTTGTTACTCAAAAGGATTCCCAAAATATAAAGGTGAGCAACACGTCCATAATCAATTACTAGGAATTGATGATAACGATTTATTTTTTTGGAGTTCCTTAGACTTTATACCTGGTGTAAATGATATTGATTTATTACTATGGCATAAAAAAGAAGGTGTATTTATCATTGAAATAAAAGCAGTCAAAATTGAACAAATTAAGAACTTTAGTTATCACAGTATAGAAATAGTTGGCAGGGGAATGGATAGATCGCCGCAGAGACAGGCATATGATGCCTTTGAGTCGCTTAGAAATTTTATTGGTCAAAAAAATATACCCTTTATTGTGTCGAGTGTTTGCTGGCCAATGATTTCAAGAGTTACCTGGAAGGATAGATTTAGCTCTAACAAACAAATAGCAGGCTTAGCAGACTCAATGATTATGGAAGAAGATATTCATAGCGGCGCAGAAATATTAAGCAGCAGACTAAATTATATATGGAGTAACCCACCCATTCGATCTGGTTCAGATAGAAAATTTGACCATCATAAAAACAAATCTACTTTTGAATCATTGAAGAAAAGTATTGACCCAGAATGTCAAAATCAGGTTAGAGATTCTGATAAGTCAAAAGTTGATCTATTAGAAAAGAGTATCTCGACAAATCTTAGAAGGAAGTTTCACCCATTCGATAAGACATTATCAATATTTAATGGAGGGCCTGGGACAGGAAAGACCTTTAGACTTCAACAAGTTGCATTAATTCATGCGTATGAGGGCGCAAGCGTTCTTTTTTGTTGCTTTAATAAGGTTCTAGCTGCAGATATTAAAAGAATATTTCACATACACGGACAATTAGAAAATCAGCCCTTAATCAAAGAAAACATAGAAATATTAGATATTCATAGTTTATTCCAAAGAATAAAACATGATTTTAATGTAAATGAGAATGAAGACATCTTGTTAAATTGTGACTTCTCAAAATACCCTAAATTTGACACTATTTTGGTTGATGAGGCGCAAGACTTAGCATTAAGTCAAATAAAAGTATTAAAGATGCTATCTAAAGATGAGGCTACAGTCATATTTTCAAATGGTAAGGGCCAAGAGATATATAAAGATTGTGATTTTAATAACGAGGAAATTGAAAAATTATTTAACCTCAAGAGTAATACCTCTGATATAAAGCAAAACTTTAGAAATAGTAAGCCTGTATTTGATTTAGCAAATATTGTATATGAGTGTAATTTTAAAGAAGATAAAATAGATGAATATTTTGAACAAGCAAATAACACACGATTTTTTAAGGAAATAGAATTCGTTATTGAACATCTTAAAATACCAAAAATAATTAATGTTGACGATTCAGTCTTGGATATTGAACAGGAAAAATACACTCAAAAGAGGAATGAGAATTTAGTAAGCGAATATTATAAAATTATTGACCAATATTTAGATGCGACACAAATAGATATACTAATATTGACTCCAGACAAAGAAGGCATAGACACCCAAATCCTAAAAGAAGTTTTAGAATTAATTAAGAAAAGGAAAAAAATTGATTACATTGATTACACTATAGAGGAAAATAGAAATACTATCAGTCCAAAAAATACACTAAGATTTTGTACTTACCATAGCTCAAAGGGTCTTGAAGCTGATACGGTAATTGTTTTTGGATTTGATAAAATTAAAAACATATGTGATAGATTGGGAATTAAGTCTAATTATTTAGGCTACATCGCTCTATCAAGAGCCATAACAGACCTTGTTATTGTCTCGAGAAATAGCTTAAAGAATTTCATCATATCTTTTTTAATCAAAGCACAAAGTCGACTAATAAAATTTTATGAATAAATTAAAAAAAAATTGCGAGGTTATAAGGGCAATTATTGATTCATACCATACCGGCATTCCAAAACTAACCATCAATAATTATGCAGAAACTTTTAACTTGGCTCTAGACGAGGTAGATTTAGTGATTAATAAAATTTTGATGCCATTACGGGAGATTGAACATCTAGAAAAGATGGATAATGATAGTCGAAAATATATACCCGTACCAACCAGAGCTATTAAATTTGAATCCTTCTATTTGCTTTTATCATCAAAACCAACCCAACTGCTAGCTAAGGAATTTAAATTAAAACCCAATATGGGCTATGGACGAATTACCAACAATATTAATGAAGATACTCTAGTTCAAACCTATGATTCATGGCTTAAAATACCTCCTAACCAAGCGATTTGGTATGAAAATAAACTAGAGACATTTAAAGAAATGAAAATTACAGACACAGATGATGTGGGTGATTTCGAATATTACTGCCCATGGAAGAATAAGAATAAGAAAAAGAATTATTTCAATTTTTCGGACTTAGATAGTGGAGAAAAAAAAATGGTCCACATAGTTAAAAGTAAAAAAGAAGAAATTCACTCCAGGTCATGGTTAAAATTTAGCAACCGGCCTGGGGAAGCACATACTTTAGCATTTGACGATAATAAACTTAAAGAGAATGGAAATGAAGTCCGCCTTTTTTTAAGGCATCAAGCATTTCTAGAAAAAAATCAAAAAACTATTAGTAGTATAAAAAGAAATGATAATGGAAACTTTTATATAGAAAATCTTTTTTTACCTGATGAAGAAAAAGCTGCTTTGCTAGCATTTAGTGAAGTAGAAATGAATAAAGATGAAACAGAAATTGAAAGGTATACTTTTAGTAATGATTACCTTCCTGTCATCAATAAGATATTAGATGGACTGACAACATAAATGTATACCATTGAAAGTATTAGTAGGCAACTTAAGGAGAGGCTCATAGCATATCTACAAGCTGACTATCATATATTCAATGATTCCTTAATTGAGGCTAGATTTCAGTTATTAAACAATGACAATGTTATTGAAAATGAACCAAGGTTGGAAGGAAGTAAGAGATATCTTAAAGGGGAAGCCTACGTCAAAATGCAGATTCCCGATGTCCCGAAAAAGTTATTGGATCAGTTGTCTAAGATCCCTAACTCGGGAGTATGGCCTATCCCCAGAAAGCATCAACAGAAAGCCATTGAAATTTTTTTAGAAAACAAAAATGACTTAATAGTCGCTACAGGAACAGGGTCAGGGAAAACTGAAACCTTTCTTTACCCACTTTTTGGATCCTTAGCCTTAGAGCATAAAAATCCCAATACGCTTAAAATGTCAGGGGTTCGATGCCTACTTCTCTACCCAATGAATGCACTAGTGAATGACCAATTAACTAGGCTAAGGGGCATTCTTGCCAATAAGGACTGCAAAGAAAAATTTAAGGAGATAAGGGGGAGGCATGTTACTTTTGGAACTTATACAAGTAAAACACAATATGCAGGCCCCAAAACACCAAAAAAAGAAAACGATTTAATAAAAAAACTTGATGAAACCTACCTTGCTGTTAGTTCAAAGGCGTCTAGCAAATTAAAAGACAATAATTTATATCCAGCTAAAGACATTGCTACATTTATTGGAAATGAGTGCAGGATTAATCCGGAAGATGCCGAACTTTATACCCGACATGAGATCCAGCAAAGCCCGCCTGATATATTAATCACCAACTATTCTATGCTCGAGTATATGTTGCTTAGACCCATCGAGCGAGATATCTTTACAAAAACTAAAGAATGGCTAGAGGCAGATAAAAGTAACTATTTTACGGTTGTATTAGATGAGGCTCATATATATAAGGGGGTATTAGGATCAGAAATTTCATATTTGTTAAAAAGGCTCTATTCAAGACTTAATATTCCAAGAGAGCGGGTTAGAATTATTATTACCACCGCGAGTATAGGGGGTGACGATGCTAAAGCAAAAGACTTTGCTAAAACATTAACTGGTAGCTCAACGGAAAACATATTTGAAATAATTCAAGACGAAGATTTTTCATTTCCATACAGTAAACATCCAGACTTTAAAAAAGAAATAGAAAAAATAGCAGACTTTGATACCGATTGCATTCATGACTATCAGGAAATTAAAGAGCCAATTGATAAGCTAACTTTCTTATTTAAATCATTAAAATTAAATGGCTTTAGTAAAGCTATAACCTCCATTGAAGAATTAAAAAATGAAACATATAGATTATTGGGTGAACTCGATTTAGCAAATAAACTCTATAACGTCCTTACCGAGGACACAAAAACATATCAAGAAGCAGTCGATGAAGTATGTGAAGGGAATAAAAAAAGTTTTGAGGTGCTAACTACTTTGTGTTCATTTGCTCAAGACAAAGAGAGTAAGCAAGTATTTATGCCGATCAGGCTTCATAATATGTTTAGAGGTATCCCGGGTTTATTTGCATGTATTAATCCAGCATGTGAAAAAGAAAATGACCAGGAAGCGGAGAAAATTTTTGGAAAGCTCTATACCAGCCCTAGAATCCGATGTGATAACTGTGGTGGTAGGGTTTATGAAATACTAACGCATCGTGAATGCGGCGCAGCTTACATTAGGGCGTATTGCAGCAAGGATAAAGGCTTAACAAAAAATGAGATGCTTCACAATGAGCAAGCTTTCATTCGTGAAGATGACTTGCAAGAAGCTCACTTATTTATCGAGACGAAAGTAATTTATGGTCCCGAGAGAATGAATACTAGTTATAGCTTTATCCATATTTTTTCAGGAAAGATATTACTTCAAGATCCGGGGGATAGAAAAAATTATATTAAAGTTGTATCGGGTGAATACTTAGGCCCAAATAATCTAGAAGCAATAAAAGCACTAGGTTTTAAAAAATGCAAAGCGTGCGGTAATGGTACCAAAGTCGGGGGGAGAGTAGGCGCAGGAATACAGGCGCATAGGACTCTAGGCGAGCAACCCTTTTCGTATATTATGCAAGAACTAATTACTTCACAACCTAAAAATAACGAATTATCTCCCAAGAAATATCCTCTCCAGGGGAGAAAAGCAGTTTTATTTTCTGACGGCAGACAAAAAGCTGCTCGATTAGCCGTGAATATACCCAGGGCGACGGAGCGAGATGCTTTTAGGATTTTGTTAGCCCTAACTTTTCGAGACATGAATAAATCGTTCAAAACAGACTATGAAGAGGATGGGTGGAAAAATAAAAGTCTAAAGATAAACGTTGTGTATTATTTTTTCTTAAAGCTGGTCGACAAAAAGCATCTTAATTTTTTTACGGGGAACGACGCTGAAAGAATAAAAAAAGATATAAAAGAAATCAAAAAAATCAAAAAAGATTACCTGAAAGAAGGCCTTGTGGATGAGTTGATAAGAATTCTTCCAGGGAAAAAATTTAAATCAGAATTTTTAAGGGCAATGACTGATAAATATTATTCATTGCAAACATTTCTAGTAGGTGCCCTTGTCCCAGAAGAAAAGTCCTTAGATCGATTTATAAGGCGAGTAAGTGATGTGGATTCATCACTTAAAGACAAAAAAGAATTACTAAAGGCTATCGTTGTAAATAGATTATCTGAGTTTTGCATAGAACACCAAGGCTTTGGTCATCCTGATATCTTCAACAAAGTACACCACGCGGAAGCCAATGAAGCGCTATTTTCAAAATACCCTGTTGATATTGGTGTGAAAAAAAATTTCAAATTTAAGTACTTTTATAACAATGGAGATAGCTGTATTGGGGGATTAACTAAGAATCAGACAGAAATTATTGATGATTATATTTTTAATGAATTTATGGTTATAACTGAAAACAATGATTTATACAAAATAAATAACGATAAAGTATGGTTCGAATTTACTTATGAAAAACCTTGGTTTAAATGTAAGAATTGTATGGCCATATCTATGATGCTTATCGATCAATCTTGTCCTTCATGCAAGGAAAAAGAGACTGAAGAGCTTAATCCAACTGAAGATAATTGGCTCAAAGCTCGAAAAGGTTTTTATAAGGACCCTTGTGTGAAGGCCATTGAAGAAGACTCAGATATATTAAATTTAATTGCCCAAGAGCATACTGCACAATTAAGCCATCAGGACAAAGCTGAGCTCAACACAACAAATGAAAAATCAGAATTTAGATTTAAGGACATTTTATTGAATGACGGTGACGTACCAATAGATTTATTATCATGCACAACAACAATGGAGGTTGGCGTAGATATTGGCTCGTTAAGCGCGGTTGGGATGAGAAATGTTCCTCCAGAAAGACAAAATTACCAACAAAGGGCTGGTAGATCAGGAAGGAGGGGGTCTTCAATTGCAAATGTGGTAACTTATGCACAAACCGGGTCACACGACAGCTATTATTTTGATCATCCAGACAAGATAATTAAGGGTCAGCCCCCTTCACCAAAAATTGATGGAGAAAATGACAAGATTACTAATCGTCATATTTGGTCAAATTTGATGCAATTATTTTTTCATAGTAAAAATACACTGCTTGAAACTGATACTGAAAATACTAGAACCAATGACTTGCTGCATGAACTTGGAGACACTAGAAGTTTTTATGAAGATACAAGCAGTGAATTTAATATCAGCAGCTTTGAGAGATGGGGAAATGAGCACCTTCGATCAACCAAGCTAATCAGCGAGCTAAGGTGGACTAAAAAAGAATATGATGTATATGAAATTTTTAAAAAGTTGATCGAGGAACTTAAAAACCATAAACCTAATTTTGTTAAAGAAGAAGAGCAGTATGAAAAAAAATTATTATATTTTTTATTTACTACTGCGAATATTCTCCCGTCATATGCTTTTCCTCTTCGGATGTGTGAGTTTCCTATACAGGATATGGCTGGGAAGGCTAAAGAATGCCCTACACAGAGATTAGATGCAGCTATTGTCGAATATGCTCCTGGGAGGTTCTTAACCGTTAATGGAGAAAATTATACTATTGTCGGTGTGGCAGCTACAAAAGTAGGCGATAACAGAGCGGAATATTTATTTGAAAATAAAAAAACCTACAGCCATTGTCAAGATTGTTCAAATACATCTAACGAGACAATGGATAAATGTGATAACTGTAAAAGTGAAAATATAAAGAAATTGTCTGTAATCGAACCCACTGTTGTTTATGGAAAAATAAGGGGTGCTGGAGAAGATGATCGATACAGTGGAAGCTCATCAAAAGCCGAGCTATTAATCCGAGATCTTGATGAAGAAAAATTTAAAAAAGTTTCGAAAAATACACAAAAAATTATTTTAGAGGACCAAGACCTTCTTAAAATCAATTTGGGTCAGGATGATGAAGGGTACGAGATTTGTGAAAAATGTGGGGTAGATCAGCAATGCAGTATTGGTATAAAATTAACTCCATACAAAGTTTATGGGGGGAACTACAAAAAATGCGATCATTCATTTTCTAAAGTAAATTTAGGCTTCGAATATAAGTCTGATGTCTTTCTACTAAGAACAAAATTAGCTGCCGAAATGAAAATTGATGCCACCAATCTATATCAAAGAGCTGCCTATGATTATGCAGCTCAAACCCTATCTGAAGCAATTATTCAAGCATCTTCAAAGATTCAAGATATTGATCCAAGAGAAATTGGGGCAGGGCATAAAATAAGGTTCTATGATGATGCAATTGATATTCATATTTGTGATAATTCTTCTGGAGGTGCCGGTTATGCCTTACAAATATCGCCCTCTATTAACAAACACTTCATTGAAGGAAGAGAATTCCTAGAAAAAAATTGCTGTGAAATATCCTGCTATCAATGTCTACAAAATTTTGGCAATCGACAGCATCATAAAATAATTGATAAAAAATATGGCTTAGCTCTCTTAACATATATTGAGAAAGATAAGCTTCCTGATTTATATAATGGTGAGCAACAACTTAAACTTGCTGCGACCACAATCCAACTATTAAAATTAGATGGGGTTGATGTGACGGCTCAAAATGGCAGCTTAATCTTTACTAAAGATGGTATTGAGCTAAACGTATATATTTACCCTGCTTTTTATAATATTCACTATATTAATAAAACATTCCCTAATAATGGAGTATGGGTATCAGACTTCGAAGCAACGAAAAGCCCAACAACAGCATATGAAAAAATAAGCAAAAAATTAAATGGATGATCAAAAAAGTAATATAAATCTAGAATCGGACATTAAAAGTGAGATAAAAAAACATCTTATTTTATGTGGTTTTTATAATTCATCATTAGATAAAAAAAATAAAGAAAATTATCGGTCTGCGCACCATTATCAAAGGCAAGAGAAGCTCCAAAAAAATAAAAAATTTTTAGATAAAAAATGGAAAACTATTAAGCCTTTTTTAGCCGATGGTTGTGATGTGATACCAGAAAAAATAAAAATAAGAATAGAGCTCGCAAAATCAAAAAAGTTATCGGGCGACCTATTTAGGGTAGTTGGTTTGAATTGGAGTGTACCTACTTCAGAAGGCTACGGTAGAAGAATGCGATTTCTCGTATGGGACGACTCCAACGATAAACTGATTGGTATATTTGCTCTTGGAGATGCTGTTTATAATCTAAAAGTGAGAGATACTCATATCGGATGGGATGAAAAGTCAAAAAAGGATCGATTAGTCAACGTAATGGATGCATATATATTAGGTGCAATACCACCTTATAGCAATCTTCTTGGCGGGAAGCTAATTGCATCCATTATTAAATCTCAAGAAGTCGTTCACTTGTTCAGAGAGAAATATAAAGAAAGTGTTGGGGTTATTTCAGGGAAGAAAAAAAATCCACATTTAACAATGATATCGGTAACATCTGCTCTAGGCCGCTCATCAATCTACAATAGACTCACTTTAAGTGGAGATAAAATTTTTACAAAGATAGGAGAAACATCAGGCTACGGTCACTTTCAGTTTTCTGATGCTTTATTTTCTAAATTAGTTAATTTCTTAAATACAAAAAATATTAAAATTGAAGGTTCATCTAAATTTGGTAAGGGTCCAAATTGGCGAATTCGGATTATTAGGTCTGCCTTTAAAGAATTAGGTTTAGCAAGTTCATTACTAAAGCATGGTTTTTTAAGGGAGGTGTACATTTCACTGGTAGCAGATAATGCTATTGAAGTATTAAAAGGTATTAAGAAAAGACCAGACTATCAAAGTCTAAAATCTATTGCTGAAATTCAGGAGTTAGCTAAGGATAGATGGGTAATTCCTAGATCAAAACGCAATGATGAGTATAAAAATTTTAAGGTAGAGGATTTTTATAAAAGGATATCAACATAATGGCCTCATATGCACACCAGGATGGTCATCCAATAGAGGCAGGAGAAGTTGAACAATATGGTGGTTTTACCTGTATTAAGTGTAAGGAATCTGTTCATCATAGATCTAGCACTATACGTTCAGGCTATATAGAAGTTAGAGCATGCTTTGTTCATAATGAAAGTTCCCCCGAATGCGAATTATATCTAGGTGGCCATGAAGTGCCACCTGGATACATACCAAAGAAGAAAATCAAAGAACGCTTTCAATATGATGTAAATCACAAAAGAATTAAAATTCAATCACAAACTATCGACAATGTAGATAGCAAAATATTTCTAAACAAAAAACAAGATTTTTTTAATCTATCTATGATGATTAATATATCGATAGAATCTGAAAGTACTGACAACCCTGATGGCAAAATAAAAATAAAAACACTCGGAGGCTTAAGGGAAATACTTATTAAAGACATTGAAAATATGTCAGGGCCTATCCAAGCATTTGATATAGACAGCAATTTTACCCAAGATAATATTGAGCTAGAAGGCACTATTCCACCATTTATAAGCAACGTACTTGAAGACAATATAAATTTTCAAGAAAGAGATGCATGGATTTTCAAAGACCCTTATGCAACAGGGCTTCTGTTTAATGATTCAGAGATCAGTTTAAATTATGATGAGACATATGCATTATTGATTTATAAAGATATTAATAATGATATATTTAAAAAAGAATTTTTACAGGCTGAGAAATTTGACGACCCTAATTTTACGCTTTATACGTTTGATATATACTCAGAGAATACAGGAAGAAGTACTTCCTCAGAGCCATCATATCAAGAATTACTTGAAAAGTTGCTTGGTAGTGAATATCGGATAACGTGGAATAGAACTCCCAAAATAAAACTTATTGACCCAGCCCCTATAAGGATTGAAAAAGGCACTATTTATATTGATCCAGACTCTAAAAAATGTATATTTAAGCTACAAAATGAGAACGATATCGATGAGTTTTATATCAGTGTTATTAGTACAGATATTGAAGATGAACAAACACATGACTATAAAGAAAAGGGAAATTTTATAGAAATTGATGTTAGTAATGCTCAAGCGGTTTGTATTACTGGCAGGGGTGATAGTACAAATACGTATTATAAAATCATAAAAAAAAACCCGAAACCAAACACATATCTCGGCATTACAATTTTAATAAATGGAGAAAGCTATAACTTACTAGATCAAAATTTAAAAAATCATCTTAAGCTCGGTACTGATTATGCTTTTTCGGAATCAATAGTAAACAGACAACTTGATATTTTGTCTAAAGTTCAAGTAAGTAGCATAAGAGGTTGTAGTTATGATGGCAAGGAAATAGATGGGGGGCACTTTGGTAATTACCAAGTTATAGACCCCAAAGAAAAATCATCTTCTAATAAATCTGAATTTAGCCCTTCGCAAGAAAAAATTGTTCAGTGGCTTAAAATTACCGCAGGAATAATAAATCAAAATACCGATTTAGATACTATTGAAAAAGAAATTATAAAAGTATATGGTAAGCATTCAGAGTTTGAAAACCATATCAATTCCTTAAAAAGGTAAGTGGCTAATGTTTTTAGAATTAGATAAAAGTAGAGTTATGTATGTTTTAACTGATTCAGATTATGCTGAGAACTATGTTGATTTTTTTAAGAAAAATGAAAAAAATCTTAGAGTTCATAAAGCAAAATTTAAGAATGCCCCTAAGAAAATTAAAGAAGCTAGTAGTTTAATTTTAGAACTACCCGACAGCACAAAAAAAATTCTATCTGACTACCTATTATCGATTAAAACAATTGAAACATATGATTCCCCAGGATGGGATAAGTCAGCAATAGATGAATTTAAAAAAAAAGAAAAAGATGATGAATATGAAATTGATCCACAAAAAAGAAAAATATTCTGCAATACTATCCTTCTAGAAATACTAAAACCAAATCCCACTAAGGCATTGATAAAATTTTTGAAATCTAGCATTAACCCATTACACCAAAAAAAAGATAATAAAAATAAAATTGAGAAGGAAATTAAAGTTAGGCCAGAAGATAATGAGAGTGTATTAGTAAGTATACATATTGAGACAGCAAAAACATTTGATGTCAAAGCAATTGAGAATGTCACTGAAGAAAAATTCATTGTAAAAAAACACCGGGCGTATGGCGATTTACATTGGTATAAAGCAATTGCGATAATAATAGATGAAGAAATACATGCAATTAGTGATTCAAAGTTAAAAGCTTTTTTTCCGACAAAAGGTGAAATAATTTGCTTTAAAAACAAACATAAACCAGGAGAATTTTTACAGGCTTCTATTGAAACTGCTCGCAGAAAAGACATGCCAGAGCAGTTTCAAATTCAAAAATTTATAGATAACGAAAAATATGTGGAAATAAAAGACTCAGGTGCAAACGATATAGAAAACTTAAGAAATTATTTGGTTATGCACGAAAATGCTATTGCAAAAAATAACACTTTAATTAAGTATAACGAATCCATCATTAGACCTAAATTTGAGGCTAAAAAATTAAATTTTGATGTGGCTTTTGACATATTTTCCAATATAACCATACATCGCATTAATGCGGATCCTGACAATAATACTTATTACTTACTAGTTTCTCAACGTTCCATTAGAGGAGAGGCTCATGGGACTATAGATTTATCAGATAACTTCTCTCGTATAAAAAAAATATTAAAGAAAATTAATCGTAAAGACAGTAAATGGACTAAATCTGAAATTAATGATCTTATTACTCAAATGAAGGAAAGCCAGAACTCTCACGTTGATTTAGATTTTTCGGTGCTTGAAAATATTATTTATTCTGAAGATCAAAAAAAAGAGCTTGTTGACCTTTTAATAGAAACTCCTCAGATAGAAGAAAAAATAGAAGAGGGTATCGCAACCAAAGTAGACGAGGCCACAATAGAATCTGAGGAACTCACTAAGCGTGAGGTAGAGTTAGATGAAGAAAGAAAAAATTTTGAAGCAACACATAAGTCTAAGTTAATCGAGTTTGCAAAAGCTATAAAAGCAACTTTTAACAAGGAAGTTCTCTCTGGAAAAGAAACACTTTCTAAAATGGCTTTATACAGTGCTTTTTTTGATAGTAATAACCAAAAAAACTCTACATCTGATGACGTTAGATATCAATTTAAATCAATTAGATACGAAGATAGTGACTTCAGTAATTTGAATGAACTAATACCAGTTTCCAGAACTAATTTAGATCACTTGAATGAATTAATTCACGACGCTCAATTATTATCATTATTACCTATTATTGACGGACCTTCTGCCCTGTTTTTTGCAAAACTATATGCATTTAATAAAAAGCTAAACATTGATGAGTATATAATTAAGAATGGATTAAATCATTGCGCTAAACTTGATGAGATGGATTTAGAGTCGGCTGAAAAAGTTTCATTGGTTATAAATTTTGATATCGCAATTTTTTCCCTTTACGCTCCCTATTTATATGAAAAATTAGTTATTAATGGTTTTCAAAAAGATAATGACTCTAAGTTAAACCCATTAATATTAATAAGTAATAATGATGACCTTAATATTAGTAATGTAATACCTGAAGCCTTAAAGTATCTAATCATTCAATTTGACCCTATCAGTATCGATCTATCCTCTACAGAAGTCGAAGGTGCAAGCGAAAAACTAAAGGATAAACATATTGATGATGATGAATTTAAAGCTAAAATCCTTAAAATTTTGCAAACTAAAATACAATTTATTGAAGATCCACAAAGGCGAAATAGATTGGCTAATATGATATGCAAACAATTTGATTCATAGCAAGTATTAGTAGGGATGGAAGACTCTAAAAAAAATATGATTCAAGCAGACTTATTCCCTTATTTAATGGACCACGATTTAATTAAATATTACTTAGATAATAAAAAAGAAATAAAAAAAATAAATCGTAAAATAGCTAAGATTGAACATACAAGAGTTAGAACAAAAATTACTATAACTTATCTTAGACTTCCTCAAGAAGACGGCACATTCGCATTACAAAACTATTCTCTTTGTAAACTTCATGAGGCGCTTGAAGAGACCCAGCAAGAATTATTGGTTCATTATAAAAGCAAGAAAATAAAACTGCTTAGAGCGGTTAAAGCTTTTCAGTTTATTATGAATCATTTGTCTTTATATCATTACGCAAGAGCATCATCTCGATTTTAGTTATTATTCTTTATCATAGCTTTGATTGATTTTATTTTTTGGCGAAAAAAAATTAAGTATTGTAATTAACAATCATAACTAATATATACAATGACCCAAAATAAGTAATTAAATCGAGTACCCAGTTTTCAAATGTTTGTGCAAAAGAATTTTGGTGAGGGTATACTCCAATGACT
>Ga0315339_1002488_pt1 | contig 13930 bp, 13 predicted proteins | sample ASW17metaG_FD_204514 | JGI IMG/M metagenome (GOLD analysis project Ga0315339, IMG submission 204514) | Ammonia-oxidizing marine archaeal communities from Pacific Ocean, United States - ASW #17 | ecosystem: Environmental > Aquatic > Marine > Oceanic | place: USA: California | collected 2016-12-05
GAGCCACTGCGTAAGCACGGCGTCGGGGTCCTCGAGTCGGTCGGCGATCTGCCCCGCGACCACGTTGCGACCCTCCTCGAAGGACACTACCCGGCGCGCGTCGAGCCGCAAGATGTGGAAGCCGTATTGCGTCTCTGTGACAGGACTGATCCCGCCAGGCTCGAGCAGGAGCGCCGCCGCCCAGAATTCATCGACCCAGGAGCCTTCTCGACCCGGAGCCAGTAGGCCTTGGCGCCCTTCCGCTCCTGGCTCCTCGGAAAGACGCGCCGCTGTCTCGGCGAAGTCCGCCCCGCTCCGCAGGAGCTCCATCGCCTGCGCAGCCTTCGCTTCTGCCGCGGCTCTGTGCTCCGCGGAGCGCCAACGTTCACTGAAGAAGAGGATGTGGCGGATTGTGAGTTCCCACTCGGGATCGGTCAGGTACTGGGCGTGAAGGACATCGTCTCCGATGAGATTCTTCTCGAGCGTCACGTCGTCGGCCAGAATCTCGATGAGAAGGTCCTCCACCCATGCCTCGACGATGGGCTCCCCGAGTTCGGTCGAAGAGTCCGCGACAGCTAGGCCGAACGCGGTGAGCTGCGCGAGCGTCTCTCGGTGGGCCGGGGATACGCCCAAGAGGTCGTCTTCGGAGAAGACCACGGGACCGACCGCCAGGGCCGGAGGAGCGGCGTCCGCGCACGCCAAGGCGAGGCACGCCACGACCAATATCGATGTTCGCATGGGGCTCAAGGTGGGGCTGGGGCTGGCCCGGTGCCACCTTATCAGGTGTCTGCGATGCGAATTTCGTGCCGCGCGCACCGGGCGCGGGGCCCCTAGATTGTGCCCTGCCGAGCGGGTAACCCCAGCATGAGGTAGAGGTCACATGAGCGCGTTGAAGGAACGAGTAGCGCTGGTCACGGGAGCCAGCCGTGGCATCGGCGCGGCGACGGCCCGGCTTCTGTCACAGGCCGGGGCGCAGGTCATCATCACCCACCGTGACAGCGCAGGCGACGCGCAGGAGGTACTCGGCAGCCTGACCGGCGATGGTCACCGCCTCGTTCAGGTGTCCGCGGCCGATTCGGACGGATTGAGGGCGGCCGCGGCGGTTGTCGCCGAGAGCGAAGGCCGTCTCGATATCCTCGTGAACAACGCCGCCATGAGCCGCGTGGTGCCGCACGCCGATCTCGACGCACTCGATGACGAGCTCTTCGACGCCATCCTTCAGACCAACGTTCGAGGGGCGTTCGCGACGGTGCGCGCGTTTCGCGCGCTGCTGGCCGCGGGAGAGGGTGGCCTGATCGTGAACATCTCCTCGCTAGCGGCTAAGATGGCCAACGGGAGCAACATCGCCTACTGCGCGTCCAAGGCCGCGATGGACAACATGACGATGTCGCTTGCACGGGCGCTCGCGCCCGAGATTCGCGTCTTTTCGGTCGCGCCTGGCCTCGTGGACACCGAGTTCACAAGGGCGTGGGCTCCGGAGGTGCGGAGGCGATACATCGAGCAGTCGCCCATGGGAAGACTCCCCGACCCGGAGGACATCGCTCAGGCCGTGCTTGCGTTGGCGACAGGCCTGCCCATGACGACCGGCGTCGTGGTCCCGGTGGATGGCGGCCGTCCACTGGGGGCTCCCAGGGAGCCCCGCAAGCGGGACGGGCAACGCCCATGAAGCGTCCGAGGGTGGCCGCGGCGCTCCTGACCGGCGCTCTACTTTCCGCCAGTCCGTACTTGTCCGCGCAGACGGTCCAGTCGGCCGCGTGGCCCACTATTTCTTGGTCCCAGTCGACCCTGCAGGAGCAGGGCATGGATCCGACCGCCCTGCAGGCGCTACTCGGCAATCTCGAGTCGCGCCAGTTCGGCTACGTCGACTGGCTGTTGGTGATCCCGAACGGCTATGTCGTCGTCAACGAGCGCTTCGACAACGACTAGCGCAGAATCAGCAGAGGTCAGCGAGGGCCGCTCGGTTGTGGGACGGACGCTTGTCGAGGCGACTCCGAGATTCATCCCTACAACTACCTGCACCCCGATCTGCACCCGTACTACCGTGGTCGCGACGTGCACTCGTTGCAGTCGGTGACGAAGTCTGTGGCTGCCACCGTGCTCGGGCCTGCAATCCACAACGGTGCGATCGCGAGTGTCGAGGCGCCGCTGCTCTCGTTCTTCGACGACTACGACCTGAGCGGAATCGATCCGCGGCTGCGCGGGGCGACTCTGGACGACCTGATGACGATGCGATCGGGCATCGAGTGGCACGAATCGGATCGTCCTTTCGACGACACGAACACGACGCTTCAACTGGAACACAGCGCCGACTGGATCCAGTTTACGCTGGATCAACCGATGGACGCGGTGCCGGGCGCCAAGTGGGTTTACAATTCGGGCGGAAGCCACCTGATGTCGGGAGTCGTGCGAGATGTGACGGGCGTGCATCTCAACGAGTACGCGGAAGAACATCTCTTCGGGCCACTCGGCATCGACGACTACCACTGGAAGACGTCCCCGCGAGGTTTCGTCGATACGGAGGGGGGTCTCTACCTGGAGGCCGAGCAACTCGCGAAGGTGGGCTACTTATATCTCAACCACGGTGTGTGGGACGGCGATCGTCTCTTGCCGGAGGGCTGGGTCGAGGCGGCGACGGACCGGCACGTCGACGGCGTGAACCCGCAGGGGTGGGGCTACGGGTATCAGTGGTGGCGGCCCGATACCTCGGGGGTCGAAGTCTGGGCTGGGCTGGGCTTCGGCGGGCAGTACCTGCTGGTCCTGCCCGAGTACGGCGTGATTGGGGTCATCAATAGCTGGAACGTCTTCCCTGAACGCTTCCCGGGCGTGCTACGCCCGTTTCTGATGGGGCTGATCGAGTCCGTGCTGTAGCGGGCCGGACCCTCGATCTGACCTGACGCACGAGTCGCCCTGGAAGCGGCGTTGGAGAGTGGGAATGCGACGCCCGGTGTCCCAACGAACCTCGTGATGGAACTTGGGCGGTTGGGCGCACTCGATGGAGTCCAGACGATCCTCGATGTTGTCGATCCGGGTCCGGACCTAGCCCTGAGTCTCGGCCACGCCGGCGTTCTTGCGTCCGATTAACTCTCGCATCCTCGGTGCGAGGAACATGCGCACTGAGAAGCCGACGGCGATCGTCAGCACAGAGAGTCCCATCAGGGCCATCATCACCGATTCAGCAGATGCTCGAACGTCCATCGATTCATCCTGTAGGTGTTTGAGCTCGCTCGTTCGCGGCGGTCGTCCTTCTCGTAGCTCACTGCGCCGTACGCTCACTAAACGACGCTGGCTTCGCGGCTCGGAACCGGATCTCGCGCGCAGGGGTTGAACGTCCGGTACTATCGCCCACACTTTCTGGTCGTGACTCTCTACGCTCTTCTGCAGATCGAACCCGCCGACGGTCTCTCCGAGGCGCTCTCTCAGAGCCCTTTGGTGGCGCTCGGCGTACTTTTCGGCGCAGGAGTACTCACCAGCCTCACGCCGTGCGTCTACCCGATGATCCCGATCACGGCGGCGGTCATCGCGGGCACCAGCCGGGAGGATCAACCGAAGTCACGGACGGTCGGCCTGACGCTGACGTACGCGGTGGGGCTGGCCACCCTCTACGCGATGCTCGGGGCCATCGCAGGTCTTTCTGGTCAGATCTTCGGGACCGTGAGCGCCAATCCGTGGGCGCTGTTCGCGATCGGGAACATGCTGGTCCTGTTCGCGCTGACGATGCTCGACGTCCTGCCCGTGCCCGTGCCCCGTCGGCTTCTGGAATACGCGAGCCGAAGCGGCGGCGGATCGTATGGCGCGGTCTTCGGAATGGGGGCGATGTCCGGCGTGGTGGCGGCCCCGTGCGGAGCGCCGGTGTTCGCGGTCGTGCTCACATGGGTAGCGGCGACCGAAGCCGGGCTCATGGGGTTCGTTTATCTGTTCGTATTCTCGCTCGGCATGACGTCGCTACTGGTTGCCGTCGGCCTCTTTTCGGGAACCCTGGCGCTTCTACCGCGTTCAGGAGTATGGATGGTGTGGATCAAGCGCGGCGCCGCTGTCTTGATGATGGGCATGGCCGAGTACTACTTCATGACGGCCGGCTACAACCTGTAGAGGATCTTATGCGACTCAGGCTCTTGCTTCCGCGAATCGGCATGGTTTTGCAAATGGCGCTGCTGGTGGTGTGCGGTGCGCTTTTGGCTCCTGGAGCGGTTCGTGCCCAGGCGGTTGGAGAGGGGTCGGTCTCGCTCGCGTATGGAACCGTCGGGCCCGGTGCCGCGCTCGAGGATCTGGACGGCAACGCCGTCGACCTGAGCGACTACGTGAAGGGCGGTCCCGCGCTTCTCGAGTTCTGGGCGACGTGGTGTGAGAACTGCGAGGCGCTGCAGCCGCAAATGGACCAGGTCCAGATGACGTACGGCGACCGGCTCAACATCATCGCCGTGGCGGTGGGGGTCTCGCAAAGCGTGCGTCGGGTGAAACGCCACCTCGAGCGGCATGACCCGGGATATCCGCATCTCTGGGACGGGCGCGGCGCGGCGGTGCGTGCGTACAATGCGACGACCACGTCGATCGTCGTCATGCTCGATGCCGAGGGGAAGGTCGTGTACACGGGTGTGGGCGGCGGGCAGGATCTCATGAGCGCGGTGGGGCGGCTGTTCGGGAGTTGACCGCGGCAACGACGAACAACGGGCCCGGCGCGGATCTATCCGCTCCGGGCCCGTTGTATACCAAGCCGTATCCTGAGGTCGACGGCAGACTAGCTGCCCTCTGGCTCCGGGGTTACACGGTCGATGACCTCGGCCAGTGACTCGTAGGCCATGGGGTCGTTCTGGTTAAAGGCCTCGATCGTGGCTGCGATCCGGCCGTCCGGCCCGATTACGATCACGGCGCGGCTGTCGACCATGTTGTTGTTGCGTAGGCCACCACCGAACGCCGCGTAGGTGGCTCCATCGTTGTCTGCGTCGCTCGCGAACAAGAACGGGAAGTCCGCGTCCTTGAGCCAGGACCCGAGCCCCTCGACGGGGTCGTTCGAGATCCCGATGAGAACGACGTTTTGTCCTTCGTTGAACAGGCTTGCGTACTGATCACGGTACGCTGTCATTTGGACTGTTCAGCCAGGTGTCCTGACGCGGAAGAAGAACGCGAGGACGACCGTTTCTCCCCGATAGTCACTCAGTCGAACCGGGTTCTGCAGCGCCCCATATCGGGTCGCTCCCGGGAGTTCGAAATCCGGAGCCATCTCGCCCACGGCGAGCAGGTCCGAGTCCTGAGCACCAGCGTTGACCGGCGCGCCCAACGCGCACACCCCCGCGAGCAGACCCAGCGCGATCATTTTGCGCATGTGTGTCATCTCCTGAGTGTACGAATGAGGTCGAGTCGCCAATATCGGGTAGAGTGGTCCTGCTGGCCAGCCCTCCGTCGAAGTATGGAATCCATTCATTTTCCCTTAAGATGGTGGCTGGTAGTCGATGAGTTCCGGCAGGATCTCCCTCTCCGACCGGCGAAGGGCAACACGTATGGCCGATCGACCCAACGGCGAGCGTAGCGGCGCGCCGCCGCCTGGTCGAGCAAAAGGAACCCCGGGACGCGTAGGCGGTCTGGGGACCTTCGGAGGCGTATTCACCCCGTCGATCCTGACGATCCTCGGCGTGATCATGTACCTGCGATTCGGATGGGTCGTGGGTCAGGTGGGGCTCGGCGGGACGCTGCTCATCGTCACCCTGTCCACCTCGATCACGCTTCTCACCGCGCTGTCCATAGCGGCCATCGCGACGGACCAGCAGGTGGGCACCGGCGGCGCCTACTACATGATCAGCCGGTCCTTGGGCGTCGAGACCGGCGGCGCCGTGGGCATCCCACTCTTCCTCGCCCAGGCCCTGTCCGTGGCACTGTACACCGTGGGCTTCGCCGAATCGGTGACCGGCGCGTTCCCCTTCATGAGCGCCAAGGTCGTCGGCTTGGTGACGACCCTGGCGGTCGCGACCCTGGCGGTCACGTCGGCGCGGGCCGCCATCAGGGCGCAGTACGTCATCATGGCGGCCATCGTGCTGTCGCTTCTATCACTGCTCTTCGGGAGTGGCCTGGAGGGTGTCGAGCCTCAGGGTGTGGGCCCCTCGCTGATCGAGGATCCGGAGTCGTTTTGGGTGGTGTTCGCGGTCTTCTTCCCCGCCGTGACCGGCATCATGGCCGGCGTGAACATGTCCGGAGATCTGGCGAATCCGAGCCGCTCCATCCCCAAGGGCACGTTTTTGGCGATTGGTGCGGGCTACCTCATCTACATGAGCCTTCCGGTAATCCTGACGCTGCGCGCCGACACCGCGACGTTGGTGAACGACCCGCTGGTCATGCGCCGGATTTCGCTGTGGGGAGACGCCATCCTGATCGGCGTTTGGGGCGCCACGCTCAGTAGCGCGGTCGGCAGCATGCTGGGAGCGCCGCGAGTGCTCCAGGCTCTGGCCCGGGACGGAATCCTCCCGCGTACGTTGTCATGGATTGGAAAGGGGAGCGGGGAAGACGACAGTCCACGGGTGGGAACGGTGCTTACGCTCGGCATCGCGCTGGTGGCTGTTTGGTACGGCGACCTTAACCTGATTGCGCCGGTCCTTACGATGTTCTTCTTGACGACCTATGCCGTGGTGAACGTGGCCGCGGGTGTCGAACGCTTCTTGGGCAGCCCTTCGTTCCGCCCTCGCCTGAGCGTGCATTGGATCTTCTCGCTCGCGGGTGCCGCGGGATGTGGTTCGGTCATGTTTCTCATCAACCCCGCGGCGACGGTCGCGGCCGGGGTGTTCGTGCTCGGCATCTTCGTCTGGCTCGAACGCCGGGGCCTGGAGGCCGCCTGGGGCGATGTGCGCCGAGGCGTGTTGATGATGGTCGCCCGAGCCAGTCTGCTCCGACTCCGCCGCGCCGCCGAGGACCCGCGCAACTGGCGACCCCATTTCCTCGTTCTCTCGGGCGCGCCCACGCGACGTTGGCACCTCATCGAGCTGGCGGCGGACTTTTCCCATCACAACAAGGGCCTGCTCTCCGTGGCCACGGTGCTGCGGGATACCACGGTCAGCTACGAGCGCAGGCGGGCCATGGAGCGCAACGTGGAGGACTACCTGGGTAAGCGGGGAATCGACGGACTCGTCCGGGTGATCTCCGCGGAGGATCCCTTCGCCGGGACGGAGCTGCTCGTGGCGGCCTATGGTCTGGGATCGCTCGTCCCCAACACCGTGCTCTTGGGCGACTCCGAGAGCGACGAACATCGATCGCGCTACTGCAGAATGGTCGAGCACTTGTGGCGGTCGCGACGCAACGTCGTAATCGTGCGTGACGCGGACCGCGTGGGCTTCGGAGATCGGAAGCGGGTCGACATCTGGTGGGGAGGGCTTCAGGGAAACGGCGCACTGCTCATGATCCTCGGCCATCTGCTCAAGACGAGCCTGGCGTGGCGGGAGGCGGTAGTACGCCTGAAGATGGTCGTGCCAACCGAGGCCGCGGCGGAAGACGCGAGGAGAAACCTCGCCGACATGATGGAGCAAGCGCGCACCCAACTCGAGTTGAGCGTGCTCGTGAGTGAAGACAAACCGGCGCTCGAGCTGCTGCACGAGTCCTCCAGGTCGGCGGACCTGATTCTCCTGGGCATTGCGGCACCGGACCAGGGCGACTTCGCTGCGTACTTCGAGCAGCTCCGGGAGCGTACGTCCGATCTTCCCTGCACGGTCTTCGTGCTCGCCTCCGAGACCATGGCCTTCAGAGAGGTGCTGTTCCCGCAGGGGGATCGGCCGTGAAGCTCACCGGGGGAGCGATCGTCACGCGCGCGCTTGAAGACGAGGGCATCGAACTCACGTTCGGGATTCCGGGCACGCACAACATCGAACTGTACGACGCGCTCTCCGAGTCTAGCACCGTCCGTACGGTCCTGGTCACGGATGAACAGAGCGCCTCCTTCATGGCGGATGGGGCGTGGCGTGCGACCGGCCGAATGGCCTGCGCGAATCTGGTGCCCGGAGCGGGACTCACCCATGCGATGTCGGGTGTCGCCGAGGCCTTCATGGACAACGTCCCCATGTTGGTGCTCGGCTGTGGCGTACGACGGGACCTCAGGTGGGCCTTTCAGCTCCATGACGTGGATCAGGGGTCGATCGCGCGGCCGGTCGTCAAAGGCACGTTCCGTCCTGGGACGGGTGCCGAGCTCTACGGCACGATCAGGGAGGCGTGTCGGCTGGCGCGCAGCGGCGCACCGGGGCCGGTCTTCGTCGAGGTGCCCGTGAACCTCTACCTCTTCACGCACGACGTGGAGCTGCGCCAGCCGGACACCGACGTTGAGACTCCAGGTGTCTACGGTACGCTCCTGCAGGAGGCTGCCGAATTGATCCGGGGTGCGGCCCGACCTCTGCTGTACGTCGGAGCGGGGGCGCTGGGAGCCACCCAGGATGTCCTGCGCTTAGCGGAGCTGCTGGACGCTCCCGTCTCGACGACCATCCAGGGGAAGGGCGTGTTCCCGGAAGAGCACCCGTTGTTTCTCTGGCCGGGCTTCGGCCACACGGCCCCGAAGTTCGTGCGCAAGATCGCTGATCAGTGTGATGTGACGATCGCCGTGGGGTGTCGATTCAGTGAAGTCGGTACGGGAAGCTATGCGTTGGAACCCAAAGGCACTCTCATACATATCGATATCGACCCACTAGCGCTCAATCGCAATTTCGAGGCGGAGATCGCGATCGCGGCCGACGCCCACCAGGCCCTCGCTTCGCTGATCGAGCTGCTAGGTGCACCGCGAGGCCGCGACGAGGCACGCCGGGAGCGCATTCTCACGGGTCATGCGGACGTGTGGGAGGGCTGGCTCGCCGACGTCGGCGGCGAGCGCGTGACTCCGGCGCACCTCCTGCGAACGGCCCAGCGTGTCTTCGGTCCCAAGGCGGTCTATACGGCCGACAGCGGTAATGGGACCTTCCTGGCCATGGAGTGCCTGCGGCTGGCGGCCCCGAGGCATTTCCTCGCTCCCGTCGACTATTCGTGCATGGGGTACTCAGTCCCCGCGGCGCTCGGTGCCAAGCTGGCCGACCCGGAAGCCCCGGTGATCGCGCTCGCGGGGGACGGCGCCTTCCTCATGACGGGGCTGGAGTTGCTCACCGCGGTCCAGGAGGGGATCGGAGCGATCGTGCTGGTGCTACGTGACGGGGAGCTCGCCCAGATCTCCCAGTTCCAGAGCACGGCGATGAACCGTAAGGTCGCGAGCGCCGTGCACGACTACGAGCTCGAGCATTTCGCCGCAGCGATGCACGCTCCCTATCTCCGCATTCACAACGACGATATGGTGGAGACGATCCTGCGGGAGGCGGACGAGGTCGCCCGCTCCGGGCGGCCGGTCCTCGTGGAAGTGGACATCGACTACGCTCGAAAGACGTTCTTCACGAAGGGTGTCGTAAAGGCGAACCTGCACCGGCTCCCTCTGCCCGATCGCGCTCGCTTCATTGGGCGGGCGGTCATGAGGAAATTCACGGAATGACGAAGCCTGTAGGTCGCGCCGACGATCGCCGCGCGCTGCTTCTTGCCAGCACGGCGTGTACATCGGAGCCCCCTGAGCCGCCTCGTTTCGCCATCACCGACAGCGCTGGCATGTTGATCGCGGAGTCGTCCAGCCCCGCCCTGGGCGGAGACGCGATGTGGAGGATCGCCGAGAATGCTACGCTCGAGGTCGGCCGCCAAGTCGGGGAGGAGGAGCATCTTTTGAGCGGCATCGTCGGCGCGAGCCGACTGGACGATGGCTCGCTCGTGCTGTGCAATTAAGCGGACCGTACCATCCGTTACTACAACGACGCCGGTGACTTCCTGCGCCAGAGCGCGGGGCAGGGATCGGGGCCGACCGAGCTTCGCCAGCTGAACCGTTGCTTCGTGCGCGGTGGCGAGATCTGGGCCTTTCAGGGTCCGGCGCTCCCGCTCAAGGTCTTCGACGCTTCCGGCGAATTCGTCCGCGCGGTGCCCATGCCCCGCCCGGGCGGGCGCGTGGCGCAGCTCGCCGACATCTTCGAGGACGGATCGTTCCTGGTGCGCCAAAACGCCCCGCGGCGGGAAATGCCACAGGGGCTCGGGGTGCTCGCGGGCGTTGTGATGCGGGCCGCGGCGGACGGGGTCGCGCTGGACACCCTGGGCACGTTCGATACCGGACGCTGGGTACGCGGTGAACGCGTGTCCTTCCCGGCGGCGTTTTCGCCCACGCTCATAGAGATCGCCTTCGGGCAGCTCGCCGTGCTCGGGTGGCCGGACCGCGTGGACCTGGCTCTGGTCGGTCCCGGCGGGGCCGTTGTGCAGAGGATCCGAACGCCGGGGACGCCGCCACAGGTCACGGCCAGCGCGAGGGCCGCCTTCACGGATCGCATCCTGAATGGACCCATGCCGTTGGGTGACACGCCGTACCAGGATCCCGCGATTCGCAGGGCGATCGTGGACATGATGGTGTATCCCGAGCGGTTGCCGACGCACTACCGGGTCCTGAGCACCACCGACGGACACCTCTGGGTCGAGCGGGGCGAGGCGCCTCGCGACCCACTACCGCAGGTCGCAGAGCCGTACTCCGGACCCACGAACTGGGATGTTTTCTCGGCCGAGGGTGAATGGCTGACCCCAGTCGCTCTTCCCCCAGGCTTTCATCCGCTGGAGATCGGAGCGGGGTATGTGCTCGGGGTGCACTACGATGAGCTCGGAGTCGAGCGGGTCCGGGTCTACCAGCTCGTCAAGTCTCCCTAGAACACCGTCCGGGGCATCGTCAGCAACGCCGCGTACAGATCGATCGCGTACCAGAGGTTGGCGATCCGCAGGTTCTCGTCCGGGGCGTGCTGATTGTTGTCGTGGTTCGCCACGGGGACCACGATCGCGGGCTTGCCGAGCAACTCCGTGAAGGGCGTGAGCGGGAGCGTACCTCCCATGCCAGGGGCGATCACCAGTGAGCCGGCGCCGAAAGCGCGATCGGCCGCCACGCTCGCGGCAGCCACGATACTCTGCGCGAACGGATTGGCCATCGACGTTCGGGCCGCCTGAGAACCGCCGCCGCCCGTAACCTTCGCGATCAGCGGATACTGGAGTCGCGTGGCCATGTCCGGGTCCTCCGACACGACGTGGAAGCCTTGGGCCGCGATGTGATCCACGATCAGCTGCCGCAGATGGGACGCCTCGTTGCCCAGCACGAGCCTGATTCCGAGCGCGGCGACGGCCGTATTCGGGATCACATTTCGAGCGAGCGCTCCCGTGTTACCGCTGGTGATGCCCCGCACGTTGAGCGCAGGGACTAGGAGCCGCTCGGGTAGCGACTGCGGCGCTCCCTCGGTGCGTAGGAGCCCGAGCTCACGCATGAGTTCCCGATCCCAGTCGGGCATCGCCGCGAGCGCGGCTTTCTCTTCGTCCCCCAGCGGCTCGACGGTGTCGTACCACCCCTCCACCAACACTTGGCCGCGCTCGTCCTTCATCGACGCCAGCAGGCGGGCGAGGATGTTACCCGTGTCCGGAGCCCAGTTGCCGTAGTGCCCGGAATGGAGGTTGCGGGTCGCCCCGTACACCGTGACCTCCATGCCCATCGATCCGCGCACACCGAAGGTGATCTGTGGCCGTCCGCTCGGGTGTGCCGGCCCGTCGAAGAAGAGCCATATGTCGATGGGATCCACGCGCTCCCGGTAGCGCTCCATGTAGCGGGTCAGGTTCGGGGAGCCGGCCTCCTCTTCGCCGTCGAAGAAGAAGATCAGGTTCGAGGTGGGCTGCACACCGCTTTCGCGAAAGGCGCTCAAGACCGGCAGGATAGCCGCGATCGGCGCCTTGTCGTCTCCGGCCGAGCGCGCGTAGAGGCGCCACTCCGGGTCGACCGCCTCACCGGGCTCGGGCATCGGGATGGGTTCGCCGCCGGCCGGCATGGCTGCGGAGTAGAGCGTGGGCTCGAACGGCGGGTGCGTCCAATTCGAGGGGTCCACCGCTTGTCCGTCGTAGTGCACGTAGATGCCGAGCGTGCGCGTGGCTCCGGGTACCATCAGCGTCCCATAGACGATGGGCGAAGACCTGCCCTCGATGCGCAGCAATTCCGCATCGACCCCGACTTCATCGAGTTGGTCCCGTACGTACTCAGCCGCCCGAACGATGTCCTCGGTGAACGCCCGGTTCGGATAGGAGAGCATCTCCGCGAAATCGCGAACGATCTCCGCCTCGTGTGCCTCGCGGTACGCGCGCGCGGCGTCGGCGCCGGACTGACCTGCCAGCGGCGCGGATCCGAGCAGTGTCGCCGCTCCCACCAATGTGGCCGTTACCGCCGAAGCGATCCGCCTTGCCCTCGTCTTCATCATCCAACCCATCCTCGGTTCGTTCTCGGTTCCAGTGGGCGGACAATCTGCTGGCCGGGGGCGATGGGCGCGAGCCTGGAGCTTGCGGAGCTCGCTCTCGATGTCTAGCTGAACAGCCGCCGCTTGCTCTGGCATGAGGTCCTCAGTATCCCCGATACACGGATGGGTCTGCGCGAGAATTGGGTACAGGTCGCTCTGCTTCTTGCGGCCGTGGTATTCCTCGGGGCTGTGGTCGGTTCGGCCGCGGTCGCTCGCGTCTTGCTTCCGCGGCCAACGAGGGCCTAGTGTCGTGCGTCCGAGTCAGCCACCCTTTCGAACGTAAGGTAGCCAGTATTTCGTAGGTCTTTGTATTGCAATCACTTACAGTTATCCTGTTAGTACGTTGAAAATAATACTACGCAGAAGACTACTCACTTTGGCCTAGAAAATACTGGGTTTCAGTGCCTCCGAACCTCCCCCCCCTCTGCTGCCACTGGGGGGCCAGTGCTTGTGCAGGACCGCACACATCGCCTCCACTGCAATACCGTTCCCCGAAAAATTTTGGTAGCCGGGGCGGGTCCCTTTCCCCGACACGCGAGACCCCCGTACCGGGGAGCACCCCTATTCCACCTTCGCTGACCCAGAACTAGTAAACACTGTTCTGCGCGTCCTGGGTTGCAGGCCTGGGTGGGGCGGGACAGAATGAAGAAAGCCCTCGTACGCCAGCAGCCTCGGTCGTGGGGGAGATTATACCAGACGATTCAGTTTTAGATGACACGGGAGGCATACCATGAGCAAAGATAATCTTAAACGGTTCATGACACAGGTCGCAGAAAGTGAAGAACTAAAGGCAAGGATAGGTGAAGAGATAGATGGTGACGCACTCATCGCTCTGGGTGCAGAACATGGTTGTGAGTTCAGTGCTGAGGATTTAGTGCCGGGTGCTGAGTTGAGTGATCAAGAGTTGAGTGATCAAGAGTTGAGTGATCAAGAGTTGAGTGATCAAGAGTTGGATGGCGTAGTTGGAGCAGGCGACCGAGGTGGTTACATATATTCTGACGGTCCCGGAGTTGGGGACGGTCCTAGGGGACAGATACCCCCTTTTAGGGTACGCTGGTCGCGAAGGTATATATTTTGAGTCCGTGGAGCGAGGTTCTGATTCCGAGGGATCGTTCCTACGGCTGAACCCGCCGGAGCCCTGCCAGGAGAGCATGGCGTGGGCGTCGGCCTCGTCGAGCAGGCCATGCGTGCGGAAGTAGCCGAGCACACGTCGCTGGACAACGTGCTGGACTTCGTGCCAGTGCTCGGACTGTAGCAGCATGGCCTCGTGGAAGCGTGGCCCCCCCGCACAATCCCGATGTCGCGTCTCAGTGATGACATCTAGCCGACAGGGCTTCGTGGCTGGCGGACGGTAATGTTGGGTGGTGTAGAGGGAGCGGGATGGCTGAAGGGTGACGGCTATGGGGTGATGGAGGTGACCGAACAATAAGACGCTCGCGAGATCGACCGGACGCGCTTACCGTCAAAGAGTTGATCGTGGCGCGTATGACCCGCGAACAAATGGCAGAGGTGCAATGGATGTCACGCGGGTGGCTGGAGGCTCACCGTTGAGGTCGGGCCGTATGCGTAGGGGTTTCATGATTGTCGTGGGGGTGATCCTCCTGGGAGCCTCCGCGCCTACCGCGAGC
>Ga0315339_1002490_pt1 | contig 13910 bp, 10 predicted proteins | sample ASW17metaG_FD_204514 | JGI IMG/M metagenome (GOLD analysis project Ga0315339, IMG submission 204514) | Ammonia-oxidizing marine archaeal communities from Pacific Ocean, United States - ASW #17 | ecosystem: Environmental > Aquatic > Marine > Oceanic | place: USA: California | collected 2016-12-05
GCGATACGCATCAGTTTCATGAACTCGAGCGGTGAAAACGCGCGAAATATGGTGCCATAAAGTTCGCGCTCTTCATCGGTGAACGTGATCCCGCGGCGTTGACGGATAAGGGAGATGCTCCAGATCGTGTTAATCGCGACAAACACGGTCTGCCAGAACACGACGATCAGGTTGGGGCTGACAAGGCCATAGTAACTGAACACCGCATTGGACGTCGCCGCTGCAATGGCAACCAATCTGAGGTGCAGGATGTCGCGAAGGAGGAACGATGTTGCCAGGAGAATAAACGATAGATGCCCCAGCGCTTGAAAAATTCCAATGTCAAAGAGTGCAGTGACGTCGAATGACGGCATAACGAATCTCCATACCAAACACGGCGTCCCTCCACCGTGAAGTCATACACTTGGTCGCGATCGACTATGCCAGAAATTGACTGCCGGGGCGTATGTACCGAAGGTGCCACTCGGTCGCCGGCGCTGTCCTTCGGACGAGGCAGCAAGCTAGACTGCGCCCGAGCACTGGTTGCTGAGTTGGGGTTGCAGTGATGTCGGATGACGGGAACAGGTTTGATGTCGTCGTGGTCGGTTGTGGAATTGCTGGTCTGTCGGCGGCGGTATCGGCCTGTCACCAGGGGGCAAATGTCGCTGTCCTTGAGCGGGCGACCTTTGAGGAACGCGGCGGCAACACGCGGTACACCGAAGGCTTCCTCCGCATGAACACTGATTTGGAGGTATCTGACGACTTTGAGACGGAGCTCGCCATGACTGGTTCGGGCTATCTCGATCCGGCACTCGTGCACGAGACGGCTGCCCCGTACGAGCAGTGGCCGGCCATCGTCAGGTCGATGAATTTCGTCGATCCTGAGGTCATCATGACTTTCTCAAGTGAGGCTGGACCGACACTGCAGTGGCTGAAGGGGTTCGGCGCGCGCTTTGACAATCTTCCGACACCCCACATTACGCATAGCTTCCCCAAGTTGGTCACCGTGGGTGGTGGACTCCAACTGGTGGAGATTTTGACCGCGGCGGCGGAAGAGTGCGGGGTCACTTTCTTTTACGAAACCACTGCCAAGGAGTTGATCCAGGACCGTGAAGGTGCCGTTGTCGGGCTCAAGTCTACGGGGCGGCGTAATAAGGTGACGGAATTCGATGCGCGCGCGGTGATCCTTGCCAGCGGCGGATTTGAGGGTAATCCCGAGATGCTGGCCCATTACTTGGGGCCCAAGGCCGTAAATCTCCGGCCCACCGCGCGAGGCGGATACTACAATCGGGGCGAGGGTATTCGGATGGCGCTCGACATCGGCGCGGCACCCTGCGGCAACTTCAGTAACTTTCATGCCGAGCCAGTTGATCCACGCTCAGGCGTAACTGAGCCCCTGATCATGATCTTTCCGTACGGCATTCTGGTGAACAAAGACGGGGAACGATTCGTCGACGAAGCTTCACGGGCGCTCGACCGGCTGTATGAACCAGTGTCCTACCGAATACTCGAGCAGCGCGACGGGATCGCTTACCTCATCCTTGATGAAAAAATAGAAGACGTCGAAAATTATCAGGTCGGAGTGCGCACGGATCAGCCGCCGATCATCGCGGACACTATTGCAGAGCTTGCCGAGAAGCTGGAGGTATCTGCACCGGCGTTAGAAGCGACTGTCGCATCATTCAATGCCGCTTGCCCCGCGGGACCATTCTCACTGATGGAACTCGACGGCATGACGACCGCCGGAGTCAAACCAGCTAAATCGAATTGGGCGCGGCCCATCGATGTTGCGCCATTTCGGGCCTACCCCATCATCGCCGTCAACACGTTCACGTTCGGAGGGTTGAAGGTCAACGCACATGCCCAGGTGATTAACACGGACGGTGATGTCATTCCCGGCCTCTACGCCGGCGGAGAGGTGATCGGCTTGTTCTATCGGTCCTATGCAGGCGCCACTTCGGTCCTGCGTGGGGCGACGTTTGGCCGTTTGGGTGGCGCTCACGCTGCCCAGTATCAGGCGCCCTGAATCGACCACATTGAGTCAGGACTGTCCCTAAAGATTTGGAAAGAGAGCATATGTTACCCACCAACATCCTGTTCATCACCTCCGACGAGCACAATAGAGACATCGCGGGTTGCTACGGCAATGCACTCGTGAAGACACCCAATTTGGATGCTTTGGCGGAGCGCGGGACGCTCTTTACTAACGCCTATACCAACAGTCCGATCTGTGTTCCCGCGCGCGCAAGTTTCGCCACGGGCCGGTACGTCCACCAGATTCGTTGTTGGGACAATGGCAATCCCTATGACGGCAGTGCGCCTTCTTGGGGGCATCGACTCAAGGACACTGGTCATCAGGTCACGTCGATCGGCAAGCTTCACTACCGCTCCGAGGACGACGACAACGGATTCGAAGAGGAAATTCTTCCGCTTCATGTCGTGGACGGGATCGGTGATGCCCGTGGCTTGCTGCGAAAGGATATGAAGCGACGAGAGACAGCGAGGCATTTCGCAGAGCGGGTAGGGCACGGGAAGTCGAGTTACTCGGACTACGATCGGAGCATTGCGGATGAGGCAAGCAACTGGCTTGCCGAACAGGCGCCACGACATACAGACAAGCCGTGGGCGCTTTATGTCTCCTTTGTTACGCCGCACTACCCATTGATCGCGCCGGACGAATTTTTTGATCTCTACGATCCCGATGAGATGCCGATGCCGCGTATGTATGGCCCCGATGAGCGTCCACGGCACCCCGTGATCGATACCCAGCGACATGTCTGGAACTATGACGATTACTTTGACGAAGAGCGCGTGCGGCTCGCCATCGCGGCCTACTACGGCCTCTGTAGTTTTATGGATTCTTGCGTTGGACGTGTCCTTACCGCCCTGAATGACTGCGGACTCAATGACTCCACAACCGTGATCTATTCAAGCGACCACGGTGAGAACCTCGGCAACAAGGGCCTGTGGGGGAAGTCGGTGCTGTACGAGGACTCGACGGCCGTCCCCTTAATCATGGCTGGACCGGATGTGTCAGTTGGAAAGCGTGTCTCCGCCCCGGTGTCGTTGGTGGATATCTATCCGACAATCATCAAATGCGCCGGAGAGATGATTGACCCGAGCGAAGAGGCGCGGCCTGGAACGTCACTCCTGTCCATAGCCGCTGGTGACGTATCGGAGCGGGCCGTTCTCAGCGAGTACCATGCCTCGGGCTCGATCACCGGTGAGTTTATGGTTCGAGTCGGCCGGTGGAAATATATGTACTACGTTGGCTACTACCCGCAGCTTTTCGATATGGAAGCCGATCCCCACGAAATACATGACTTGGCCGCCGATCCAGAGCATGCCGAGACGCTCGCTATGTGTGAAGTTGGGCTGCGTGAAATCGTCGATCCTGAAGCGGCCAACGACCTCGCTTTCCAAGATCAGGCAGCAAAGATTGAAGCGCTTGGCGGTCTGGATGTCATTTTCCAGCGCCAGGAGCACGGCTACACACCCGCTCCAGGCCAAGCAATCGAATAGGTCCAAAATAAAACTCCCCCCGACCCGACCTTCACCCTGCCGCAAACAGGGGGGAGGTTATAGGGGGCTGGCAAGTAAAATGCTGTCACGGGCCAGACGGCTTCCGCTCAGGCCTCTTCTGATGTTGGAGGAGCCTCGCCTTGACGGCCGCCCCCCAGGATATCCGAGACCCCGCGTAAGTCGCCGCCGGTGATACCGATTTCCTGCAACAATGAATCGACGAGCGGTGCTTGTGCCCGATAACGCAAGGCGCTGTTCACGACGTTATCTGGGAATGATCCACTGTGGCCGTTGTTGCCACCACCACCTGTCGGGGCACCGCCCAAGCCGTCGACTTGAAGGATCTTAATTCCTTCTATGCGCTCCAGGGGCCTGGCTGACTCTCTGACGATTCCTTCAATCTTGTCGATAAGATGTCGCCTCAAATCTGATTGACGCGATTCGTCGGTCAATGTGTTCTTGGCCTCGTTCATCAACCGGTTGCCCTCGGCCTCAATTTCGTAGCGCAGCTTAGCGGCGAGTGAGCGGATCTTATCTGCCTCGGCCTCGCCTTCAGCCGACATGCGGATAGCTTCGGCGCGATCCGCGGCTGACTCTTTTTCGGCCTCTGCGGTCAGGCGCATCCGTACACCTTCACGCTCGGCGCCCTGTCTTGCCTGAATGATGTCGATCTGTCGGCGCCGTTCGGCTACTTCGGTCTCGCGTGCCGAAAGAACTTTCTCCTCTGCGGTCACCGCACGCACGCGCGCTGAATCCGCGGCCGCTTGTGCTTCGGACATCTCCTTGGATTTTTCCGCGACGGCGATCGCACGATCCTGCTCCGCGAGTTCGATATCGCGTCGACGCTCGACCTCCAGACGTTCCTTGTCGCGCTCGCGCAGGATTTGGGCCTCATCAAGTGCTCGTTCCATGACGATGCGGGCGCGTTCGATCTCTTCACGAGCGGAAATTTCTGCTTCGTCGAGGGCCTGACGCCGGCCAACTTCGAGGAATTGTATTTCACGCTCGCGGGCGATCCGCTGGCTGTCGAGCTCGCGTTCCTCGGCAATCCGTGCCTTCTCGACTTCCAGTCTGGACTGGATTTGTACTCGCTCAGTTTCTTCTCGGGCATTTGCCTCGGCCTCCTCGACGGCTTGCCGACGGCCAATTTCGAGCTGTTGAGTTTCACGCTCGCTCGCTATTCGCTGTCCATCGAGTTCGCGTTGCTCGGATATGCGTGCCTTCTCCACCTCCAAGCGGGATTGAATGCGTGCCTCTTCCGCGCTGCGCTCGTTCGCCGCCTTCTCGCGAGAGATTTCTGATTGTTGTGCAGCACGGCGAATTTCGATCTCACGTTGTTGCTCGAGGCGGGCATATTCCGTCTCGCGGTCGATTTCCAATGAGCGCTGCTCCGTTTCCAGATTCTTCGTGCGGATCTGGATCATCGTGTCTTGTTCGATGTCGTTCCGTGATTTCTTACGAATCTCGATCTCTTCAGTCAGCCGTGTCAGGCCTTCAGCGTCGAAGGCGTTCGAAGGATCAAAGAATTCCATACTAGTCTGATCCATATCGGTCAGCGACACAGCTTCCAGTTCGAGACCGTCGTTTTGCAGGTCTCCCGCAACAATGGTTTTTACCCGCGCGGCATATTCACCACGCTTCTCGTGCATTTCCTCCATCGTCATTTCGGCTGCAATGGCGCGTAGCGCGTCGACAAACTTGCCTTCCAGGAGTTCGGTCAGTTCGAGAAGCTGATTGGTGCGTTGGCCGAGCGTTTGTGCGGCCAGAATAATCGCCTCACGCGTCGGCTGGACCCGGACATAGAATGCCGCGACCACGTCGACGCGCATGCGGTTCTTCGTGATCAGCGCCGAGTCGCGGGCACGCTTCACCTCCAAGCGTAGCGTGTTCATGTTGATTGGCACAACTTCGTGAAAAACAGGAATCACAAATGCGCCGCTATCCAGCACGACCTTGCGTCCGCCAAATCCAGTTCGAACAAAGGACCGAACGGCAGAGGCTCGCCGGTAAAATGCGTTCATGAGGTACACAATCACCACGACGACGACCGCCAGGATGACGAGACCCATGAAGAGAAAGTTGAGTTGTTCGATGGTCATTATTCCCACTCCAACGTGGCCAAAGAATGCGGTTTAAACGTGTGTTGATTCGTTCTCGTCGTCGACGATGTCGAGGAAGTTGCCGACCAGCGCTTGGGCGAATTCAGGATCATTGATGTTGTGAGGTACGTGAATGAGCCGACGGTTTGCCGCCGCTGCGAATTCTTCTTCGATGGCGCCGAAGAGCGCGCGGTCGGCCTCCGAGTTCCAGAATTCTCCATCCGGTGAATCGAGAATCGAGATGCCGCCCTCCGGAATGAGAAAGCGGACAGGTCCTTCGCATTGATTGAGTTTCTGAGCGATCCAGCGGCCCATGGTGTCATTTTCCTTGGGTGTGGTGCGCATCAGCGTGACTTGAGGGTTGTGTGCGTAGAACTGGCGGTCATGGAATTTTTCCGGGACAGTGTCCATCGCACCCCAGTTCACCATGTCGAGCGCGCCGCATGATCCGACGTAGGGGATCTTGGTGCGGATGATGGCGCCCATGCGGTCTGCGCCGGCACTCATGACGCCACCCATATGAAAGTCGGCTACTTCCGTCGTTGTGGCATCGATGACGCCCTTCAAGAGGCCAGAATCCACGAGCTTTTCCATCGATTGGCCACCGGTCCCGGTCGCGTGGAACACGAGGCAGTCGAATCGGTCTTGGAGGGCGTGCGCGACGGCTTGGACGCAGGGGGTCGTGACGCCGAACATGGTCAGGCCAATCGCGGCCTTTTCCTGCTCGTCTTCGCGTTTGTCCGGAGCTTGGGCAATCATCCCGGCGAGCGCGTTGGCAGCGTTTGCGAGGACCCGCCTCGAGATGCGATTGAGGCCCTGGACGTCAGTCACCGCGTACATCATGCAGATGTCGGTTGGACCCACGTAAGCCTTCACATCTCCTGACGCGACGGTCGAGACCATGACTTTAGGAATCCCAACGTCCAATCGCTGCATGGCCGGCGTGGCGAGCGCCGTTGCCCCCGAGCCACCGGCAGAAATGACCCCTCCAAGATCCCGTTGTTCGACCAGGAATTGCGCGAAGGCCTCTGCCATTGCGGCGACGGCCGTTCCGCGGTCTCCCGTAAATACCGCGTCGGCACCGTCGGGATGGTGCCGGGCGACTTCACGGGGACTGATGTCGGCCCCCGACGGGCGCCCGCTCGTGCCGAGGTCAACTGTAACCGTGCGCAGACCTACAGTATCCAGCCTGCTCTTGATGAAGTTGAGCTCCGAGCCCTTGGTGTCGAACGTTCCCGCGACGTAGGCGGCCCGGTTAATGCTTCGTGCAACAGATGTCCGGACTGCCTCGTGAATGCGCGGTTCACGATGCTCCACCAGTGAAAGGGTCGGGGACGTTTGCCTCGTCTCCAGTTCGTGGGGTTCGGCATGACGCCGATTGATGCGGAACAGAGTTGGAGTTAGCGCGTCTTCTTTAGCCGAGTGGGCGACAGATTCTTCAGGAACCAGAACCGGCTGTGTAATTTGCTCTCCTGGTGATCTGTCTCCGCCTTGCAAGCTGGGCCGGCGAACCTGGAAGACGGGCGAATTCACGTTCGTGGAGTCCCTATTTTTGCTGGCCGTGTGATCCGCCGGAGCGTGCGTATCTGTCATTCCTGCCGCCTAGACTGCCCAACGCAATGACTGATCATCGGCCGCCACGTCCGGTGCGCGGTGGAATGCGCCGTCCTTCATCACTGCGAGAATCCGGTCGCGCTCCTGAAGAATGCGTATATTGGCAAGAGGATCACCGTCGACCAGGATGATGTCGGCGAGATAGCCCTCCTTGATCTGACCGAGCTCACCCGGCTGGCCCATGATTTCGCCACCCAATCGGGTCGTCGACAGAATGGCCTCCATCGGAGACATACCGACCATATTGACGAAATACTCAAGGTCCTTGGCATTCTCCCCGTGGGGGATCCACGCGAAGCCGTAGTCGCCGCCTGGGAGGACACGAATGCCGCGGCGATGCATCTTCTTCATCGTCTCGACGGCGATCTCCAGCTCGCGCGCGTATTTCAGGCCGAGGGGAGAGTCAGGGGCAATTCCCCAAGCCCCCGCGTTATTCGCGGTTCTATAGAGCCAGGCAAGTCCCGGCGCGACGAAGTGCTGGTCCTTGACCGCCTCCAGCATGTCGAGAGTTTTTTCGTCGGCGTAGGACGCGTGATAGATTATTTCAATGCCGTGCCGGATACACATCTGAACGGACTCGGAGGATCGGGCATGGGCGCAGACGCGCTTGCCGCGCCGTTTGGCTTCGGAGACGGCAACGGCCACTTCTTCATCGGTTATTGGTGTTTCTTCGGCGCCTACGCCGGCGATCTCCTCACCCGACAGGTTCAGCTTGATGAGGTCGACACCATACTTGATGAACATGCGTACGGCCGCGCGAATCTCCTCTGCGCCTGATACGAGACAGGCGAAGGAGAGTTCGGGATATTCGAGGTGCGGCGGCGCGGTGTCGCCGAGCCCGCCGCGGGTCGCGATCTCCTGGCTGTTCGCGAGGTAACGTGGGCCCGGGACCTGGCCGGAGTTAATGGCATTTCGAATAACCACATCGAGTCTTGGTTTGGCTGCCGCGGCGCCCACGCATGAGGTGAATCCCATGTCGATGTAGCGCTTGGCGATCTGGGCGGTTAACAGGATGTGCTCTTCAGGCGGCATGAAGGCAATGGCTTCGAGCGTCGGCTGATCGTTCCAGGACAGGTGTGTATGGGCCTCGATCATGCCCGGCATCAACGTCGCGCCCGCACCGTCGATCACGGTAATGCCGCTGCTGCCGTTACTGCCGCTACCACGTTCAACGCGCTTGATGCGATTTCCCTGAACCAGTACTTCGCCAAGAAAGGGCTGGTCGCCCGATCCGTCAAGAATCCGAACATTGCGAAAGAGAATGTCGGCCATGTTGTTCTCCGTCCTGATGTTTATGTTTCAGGTGTGGGTGCGACTGTGTCCGCTTAAATGAATTGTCCTCAGAAAGCCCTGGAGTTCACGATTCACCTCCCTGGGGCATTCGAATATTGTCCAGTGACCGCATCGCGGAAGGATGACAGTGCGGGCACGTTCAAGTTTCTGCTCCATGGTCCTGGCGGTCGCAGGCGGGGCGACGACATCCTCGTCACCGGTCATGAGCAACACCGGACAAGTGATCTGTGACAGGTCGGCGGCTTGCGCGTTGGCCAATGCGTCACAATTCTGGGCATAGCGCTCGCCGGGTTGACGCATCATGATTTCTCGCACGAGAGCGACCGTGGCGGGCTGACGTTCTTTAGTTTCACGGGATGTGCCGGATTGAACGACGCTATCCGCAATCTCCGCCATGCCTTCCCGCCGTGCGAGAGCGTCCCGATCCCGCAACGCCTGGCGCGCGGGTGCTGGCGGTTCAAGGAGAGGGCCAAACAACGCCAAGCCGCGAACCAGTGATGGATTGGCCACCGCGAAGTGTTGGCAGACGATGGTCCCATGGAATGCGCCAGAACGTGAGCGTTCCGAATGCCGAGACTCTTTGCGGTGTCGGTGACGCATTCGACCAGTGTCTCAATCGACACAAATGTACCAGGCGAAGTGCGGACGGCGCCGGGAAGATTGGGGCGGACGGACATATCCATCCAAAAACAGGGACATTTGCGGCGTCCATGTATTGGAAGTGCCGCCGAACCCGTGGATCATGATCACGGAGTTGCCTGTGCCGTCAACTTCAACAGCTATGTGTTCGATGGATTGGGTCGGCACCGAATGTTGATCCCATTAGATAATCCATTATTGAACCAATTTACTATTGGTTCATAGAATACTTGCACCAACTCCATGTTAGGTCAATGGGAAATAAGAAGTGTACATAATGTATATACAATTGGTATATTGGTTTAATATTGGATTATTATCTGGAGCGCATTCAATGTCAGAACTGCGATCGAGGGTGGTGCACAGTGCCGCACAAGACCTTAAGCGTCGTATTTCCGAAGGCGTGTACGGCAGCGGGCAACAGATTCCAGCAGAACGGTTTCTGGCCGAAGAGTATGGGCTAGCACGCAATACGTTGCGCCAAGCACTGAAGATGCTCGAGGATGAAGGAGTGCTCGTCCGGCACGTTGGCAAAGGAACATTCGTAAATCCTGAGGCCGGACGGCAGGGCGACGGACCTACCGCTCGCATGCGGCAGGCGAGCCCGGAAGATGTCATGGAAGTGAGGCTTATGATCGAGCCGCGTGCCGCATCACTCGCCGCAATTCGAGCTAGTGAGTCAGACCTGGAAGCGATCGATACGGCATTGCGGCATGCCGTCAATGCGACGGGGGTTGCCCAATTTGAACACTGGGACGGTGAATTGCACCTCGCCATTTTCGAAGCTGCTAAAAACTCCTTTCTCGCGGAATACTGCCGCACTTTCAACGACGTCAGGAACCAACCGGGCTGGTATCAACTCAAGAAGAAGGCGATGGCTTCATCGAGCCAGGCGCAGTACCACCAGCAGCACACTGCTATCGTCACAGCCCTCAAGGATCGCGATGGAAAGTTAGCTGCCCAGCACATGCGTGATCACATCATCTCGGTTCGGGGTCGCCTTCTGAAGCTTGATGACGAGGACGAAGAATTCCACGCGAAATAGGGCGCGGGAAATTTCTTTAAGCCATCAGACTGCGTACGAACTGTGCGAATTGGCCGACACGCGTTGACCAATTTCTATTTCGTAACAGCAAGTTGCCGATGATCTCGACTTAAGCAAGCCGCGTCGGGAAGGGGCTCGTGTCAACGAGCGCCATACGCTCATAAGCCAGCGCCTCCATCATCTCGCGCCGTAACTCGCGAGCGTTGTGGCTGTCCCAGAGGTTTGTGCATTCGTGGGGGTCTGCTTCGAGATCGTAGAGTTCTCCCCACTCAACGCCATGATAAATCGTCATGCGGTGGCGCTCGGTGATGAAGGAGTTGAGGCGCATGGGTTCATCAAAGCCGAGCACGCCATGCTGCTGCTCTTCCTCGATAACAAGGCCGTGGCGCCAGTTTGCCCGTGGCTCGGACATCAACGGCAGCATGCTGCGTCCTTGCATTCCATTGAAGAGGTCGATACCCGCGCGGTTGAGGATGGTCGGGCCCATGTCGATCGTGCCACAGACCCAGTCACAGCTCTCCGATGTCGGGCGCATATGCGGGTCGGACCACATGAAGGGTACCCTAACAAGCCCCTGAAAATGGAATGGGCCTTTCAGCACCAAGCCGTGATCGCCGAGTAGGTCGGCGTGATCGCTGGTGAACATCAGGATCGTGTTGTCACTCATCCCGAGGCGGTCCAGCGTATCCAGCACGGTGCCCACCGCGTCGTCAACCATTGCCATCATGTCGCAGGTCAGTGCGGCAGCCTCTTGTGCCTCGCGTCGTGTCGCTGGATATGCGTGATAGGCGTTGCCCTTCGTGCGCGTGTATTTGCGCGACCATTGTAGATGCGGCGGCGGGTCGTCCTCCATGTCGAAGGACGGCGGCAACGGCATGTCGTCCGGGTTGTGCATGCCCCAATACCGCCCCGGCGGCGTGAAGGGATGATGAGGGTCCGGGAAGGAGACTTGCATGAACAGCGGCTTCGGGTCCCGCAGACGCGCGTAGTTTTCGAGGTACTCGACACTTTTCTGTTCAACGAAGGCCGTTGGGTAGAGTTCTTCTGGCACTGCCGTACGCCAGGCCTCGGGGCAGACGTAATCATGAGGTAACGTATTATCGGGGCCCCTTAGTTTCTCCAGCGAGTAGCCTTTGCTGCGCAGCCATGTGTAGTAGCCGGCCTCGCCCATGTCGCCGTGCTGGGTGACCAGGTCGACGTGCTCGAAGCCGTAATAGTTGGTCAAGGGCTGGTAGACACTGCGGTAGCGCCAGAGCGAGCCGCGTTCCTGTTCGTAGTCTTCCCCTGGGACTGGTTTCAGTGCCTCGCTGAATTCGGTCAGCGGGCCGTCCCGGCGTTCGATAAAAGTTTGGGGCAGGATTTCCGGCGCCCAGTCGTGAATGTTTTGCAGATGACATTTGCCGACGAGTGCCGTCTGGTACCCATCCGCGCGCATCAAGTCGACGAACGTGTTGGAGCGCAGCGGGAGAGGGATACCTGCGCCCCGTACGCCGTGAACCGACGGCATGCGTCCGGTCATCATGGTGGAGCGGTTGGCCTGGCACTGCGGACTCGAAACATAGAACTTGTCGAAGCGGACGCCGTTCCGCGCAATGCGATCAATGTGTGGCGTTCTTAAGACCGGGTGCCCGTAGCAACCCAAGTAATCAGCACGATGCTGGTCGGTGACGAAGAGAACGAAGTTGGGTCGATCTTGATTGTGTCGGGGTGCCACATCGAAACCTTTGTTAAAGCTGATGAGAATTTGGGCTTGAGATCGCCCAAAGAAATTGACTTATTGCTGTCTGCAATATCACTTTCCACACTCAAAACAATAAAAATTCCTTCCAGTCTTTAGTCATTCTCTGCGAATACTGAGTCTTCACATGAAACATTCGGCTTCTCGCTTTGCATCAGGCCATCTGGTGAAATTGGGCTTCGGGACGGCTATTATCTTTGGCACAAATGAGTTTTCGAGGGGCGTTGGAAACCAACCGATAGAGGAAGGATCCATGAAAGAATCAACTTCATTCTTCAGCGAAGGAACGAAACTCGCCGGAGATATTTACCTTCCGGACAAGCCATTCGATGGACCTGTTCCCGGCATCGTCCTCTGCGGTGGCTATACCGGCGTCAAAGAAATTTATGCCCCTGATTTCGCGGCGAAGTTGGCAGACGCGGGATATGCATCGATTGCGTTCGATTACAAGGGTTGGGGCAGCAGTGAGGGACCGGCCAATCGCTTGGACCCCCACGGACGTGTGTGGGACGCATTTGCGGCGCTGACCGTGCTGGCGGATCGGGATGATGTCGATGCCAGCCGGATCGGCGTGCTGGGATGGAGTTATGGTGGCGCAACAGCGATATGGCTTGCCGCGACCGACCCTCGAGTTCGCTGTGTCACAGCCGTGGTCACCATCGGCAACGGCCGTCGTTGGATGGAGAGCGTGCGCTCCAGCGAGGAGATCGCTGCGCTCAAAGACCGGACCACGAGGGATCGCCTGGACCGTGTGCGAACTGGTCACTCTGAACGGGCTCTGCCCCAGTCCGTTCTTTATATGAGTGCGCGGGAGAAAGATCTTTGGGCAGCCGCCCGTGCCGATAGCGCCGTCGAGCCAGCGCCAGTTCCCCTCGAGTTCATCGATGAAACCATGGCATTTCATCCTGAATGGGTCGTCGACAAGATTGCGCCGCGCCCCTTGTTGTTGATTGCAACCGAGATGGACGGCGTCACGCCGCCGGAGGAAAGTCGAAAGCTCCATGATGTAGCGGGGGAGCCAAAGAAGCTCGTGATGATTCCGAATTGCGGGCATTTCGACGTGTATACCGGTGCACCGTTCGACCAAGGCTGTACCGAGACGGTCGGCTGGTTTGACGCGCATCTTTGAGAGATCGATTCATGATGGCTCGAGGCCGAGCTCGTCTGCCCAGCGGGACCTCGAAAGTTTGGACATGTGACGGGCGTCACATCATTTGTGAAAACATTGGTAAATAAGACTTGTTACTGTTTTCATAACGATTTATTAACTATATCAGCAAGAAAGTGGGGGTATTCGGGGAACTGAACACTTTAGTTGCGTAAGGAAATGGTCTCATGACCAAGTTAGAGAAGGTCATAAATCTAATGTTACAAGAGGCGAGTAGCGAAGTTTGCGAAGACGGTTATCACTGGCCCATCAATGAGATTGTCTTGGAATCTCATCTCCTGGGCGGTGCAACTAATGCCGATATTGCACGTATCTATCACGTGCAACAGGAGGAAGTAACTGCGCTCCGTCGAGTCTACGGACTCTAGACGCCGCGGCGGGTGGCTTGCCGCCCTACATTCTCTTTTCATCGGGCTGGTCTGTTTCAAGTACGGAGCCAATCTCCGCGAGCATTGGTTATTGCTCCGTCGCGACTTTTCCACTTTTAGAAATTTTGAGTGGTCGGACGCCGACGAGGCAGCGACCCTCAAGACAGACGCGTCTCAATGAACGTCGCGTCGAGGCTCTGGCCGATCTTCGGAGCCACAATGTTCCCAATCAGGCTGGAATGCGCTGCGCACGTTCATGAGGGTCGAGATTTCGCGTTCGCCGGAGTTCGTGGCCTTATTGACCGGTGCCCAACACGCCGAGAAGACTGTGAGAGATTTGCTCAAAGGCTGCCGAGTAAACTGAAGTCGCCAACCGCTCTTCAAATCTCCTTGCGCTTCCCCTACGCTCGGCAATGGATCAAGGTTGTCCATCATTGGGAGGACG
>Ga0315339_1002491_pt1 | contig 13909 bp, 23 predicted proteins | sample ASW17metaG_FD_204514 | JGI IMG/M metagenome (GOLD analysis project Ga0315339, IMG submission 204514) | Ammonia-oxidizing marine archaeal communities from Pacific Ocean, United States - ASW #17 | ecosystem: Environmental > Aquatic > Marine > Oceanic | place: USA: California | collected 2016-12-05
AATCTACGGGAAGCAAGAGTAGTCATCGCCGATTGGCGCCAACACTACAACGAGGATAGACCGCATAGTCGACTCGGCTATATAAGCCCGGAAGACTTTATACATACCAAAATACTCACACCCTAAATGGGCCAATTATTGGGGCCCGCTCAGTTCCACATCTTGACGTTCATGCCCAACTGGGAGGCAGAGATGCCACCGAAGGTACGCAGTCCGTAGTAAATCATCGCCTGATAGTGTAGCTCGGAGCCGAGTACACCCAGGCACTCCTCCACTATACTAGGCCATGCGACCAGCAGACTCACTTTAGCCTGATCAACCGTAGTGATGGGAGATGACATTTACTTTGCCTCAGGCGTAATCTCGATGGGAACCCCGTCGACTCGATCACACAATAACAAGAATGCGAATAGAAGTATCACGCGCGATATAGGTACCATTTGCCATTTCCTCATGTTATCAGTCATGCCTGCACAAGCTCCCATTGTACCCGGACCTCCTCACTCCCTGAGATGCTGTTCGGCTCTATATCCGGCATTGCGGAATGGCCTTCACTCATCTCGGGAGCTGAATACGTCACCTCGCTGGTAAAGTGGACTTCATTCCAGGTGTAGTCGATATGCAGAACGGCTCCGAGGGAGGCTCCCGCCGCCTCAGCCATCGCCTCTGCATCGGCCCGGGCCTCCCGGACCCCGGCCGCCAGCATCTTGCGCTTTATCCGAGTCGGGTCCCGGATCGTAAATGAGAGCGGAAATCGGGCATCGGTCTCGCTGTCGGCAACAGCCATCAACACCCGGTTGAGCAAGTCCGTATCGACAGGCAGCCGCAGCTCCAGCGAGTGCGTCCCATCAAAGCCGGCGAAGATAGGCTCCGGGTCCGTTTTGTAGTTCTTTCGCTCTTGTAGCTCGTAATGCTCTTCGATGCCGAAACCGGTCGTCTTCAATTGTTCTCTGTCGATGCCCTGCTCACCCAGCTCGTCGTGCAGAGTATCAGTCTGGTCGTTCAGAGTGGTCATCGTTTTCGAATAGCTATCGCGAATAACTCTTATAATTAGTGTAAGATATTGTTGATTAATTAATTGAGAGGTAATGTTCACAATTATCACTGATATTATGTACTAAAGAAAGACCCCGGTTGAGGAGATTCTTTCACCGGGGCCCGCGATGTGGACCAGAAGGATCTAGTTGTAGCGCTTAAGTCTGCTTCGGAGGAGATGAAGGATAAAGTGCTCGGCAATATGTCGGAGGGTGCCCGGATCTTTATCACCGAGGAGATGGAATTTCAGGGGCCGATGCGTCTATCGGAGGTCGAAGAGGAGGTGCAGTTGCGCATAGTGCAACAGGTCCGGCAACTGGAGGAGCAAGGGCAAATTACGATCATCCGCGGTGACACCGACGATCAGTTTGTTTAGCATCTTTTCCACACCCAACCCTATATTCGTGGCATTTTATTTCCACTGGACAATGTCGGTGGGTAGACACTTTAAACACCGACATATTTCGGACAACTCCATTGCGGTTAGATCGCCTTCTCGCTTTTTTTCGGCCACGCGCATCAAATAAAGGTACTGATCGTTCGGCAACCGATCCCGCACGGCTTCGATTAACGTTGTAAGTTCTCCGCGCTTTATATGTAGCATTGTTCCGTGTCCATCCCCGCCACTTCAGACAGGGCCTTCCTCAATGCGCCAGCTGACCGGGTCGAATATCCAGTGAGTTGTATAGGCCCTTCGATTCCATCGATTGTCTTAACGGGCTCCACGTACCACCTAGCATCAAGGTACTCGCTACTCCACATCAATAGGAATTCTTCGGGTGTCTCAAGCACTCGTACGGCCAGTGGATCGGTAGTCACATGGTGTTGAATTACACAATCCATTAAAGACTTCCAGACTGGCAACGTTAACTACACTGCCGATAACCTATGCGAACGTAACGCGTCAGCTTCGCATTCTTCTTTTGTCCAGGCCATACTTCTCCATTTGGTCCTCCGTGATTTTCGCGGAGAGGGCCTGTTGGTTTTTACGGAATTCGCGTCTATCGCAGTGTCCCCCGCTGTAATGAGCCGATATTGATCCGTTGAGCTTTTTTCGCTTTACCGCTTATCTGCACTTTTACGTCGGCGTTCACCGTCGATTGGGTCACGATTTCTCTCGCCAGGGCCAAGTCTAACGTTTTTATGCCTTCCGCATCCATGGACAATATCGGATGAGCATCGCCCTGAAAGTAAGCTGCCAACGCCTTTTTCGTCTCCTGATCGCCAACCGTAAACATGATCGCATCCAACGCGTCCACGTCCGACACGCCAAGTTCGACTGCGATCGCCTGCCTCAGTTCATCAATTTGCGCCGATAGGGCCCGCGTATGGCGCCGCCATGCACCATGACTCCGAGTTAGGGCTGTGCGAATTGGCGAGGTATCCATCAGCTATTCCTTATTCGCGCGAGATTACTTCTCCGGATTTGCACATACTCCTGTATATCGTGCCAGAATGTACAGAAGTATGGATTTAATCGCCAGTATAGTTCATTATGAGCCTGCCTTGAGAAATTGATCTTTCTTAAGCTTCGTTTGGCTATTGTCGCACCGCAGACGCGAACCCCAATTGGGTCATCGTGTAGGAGACGTTACCGTGGTGAATATTGCTTCAGCTGTAGAAGCCCTTCACGAAGACACCTTTGACGAGTTCTGGAGCGGATTTTCTGCGCAAGAACGTACGGAATTGGCTACCGTGGAAGGGAATGAGCCTGCTCCAGTTGGCCTCATTTGTTCGGCCGGCGGCCGCCCTGTTGGTGGTGGCAGATGGACATGCGGAGGTCGACCTACACTCAGCTTGTGCGCTCGGCGATACGCGGCTCGTTGAAGAGATCATAAAGAGCAATCCAGCTGCATTAAATGCACAGATCGACACGTATTATCCCATTCAGTATGCGCTCGGTCATCCGGAGGTCATCCGACTTCTGTTAAGTCATGGCGATGATCCGAATCGCCCCATTGAGAAGCTGGCGTGGTTCGAATAGGAAGACGACGCCGCAAAACGGAAGTTGCTGGAACGCGAGTCAATGACGCGTACCTGATCCGAATTACACCGTGCACATAGAATAAGGATAGATTCACAAGTGATGACGCGGGAGCGGAACGTGAGGTGTTGAGCGAGGAGATCTCAAGTCTAACAAAGTTATAATAATCATACAACCTCTGCCTATTACTGTATTTAGGATATCTTACATAATATTACTTATATCGGGATGACCTTCGAGAGTTGACCCAAGTTAGGGGTGAGTATTTCTTAAACGAAATGGAGAAATACTCATGAAAGGCAAAACGCATAATACCGAAGAGATTATTCGCATTTTGCTGCAGGCCGATGGGGGTGAAACCGCCCAATTGGTTTGCCGTAAGCACAATATTTCCGAGCAGACGTTCTATCGTTGGAAAAAGAAATACGGTGATATGGAATTGGCCGATGCCAAACGGCTGAAAGCGTTAGAAAAAGAAAACGCCGAGTTAAAAAAGATGTTGGCCGAGTCGATGTTGGAAAATCGAGTGCTCAAAGAGGTCAATTCAAAAAAATGGTAAGCCCTTCGCAAAAAAGTCGGCAGTAGCGCACGCAGTACAGCAGCGTCTGTGCTCGGTGCGAAGGGCTTGCACTTACCTTGCCTCGCTCGACGTATCGCTATATCCCGAAGCCGTTGACCGATCGCCGAGAGCAGCTCTACCAGCGAATCATTGCTTTATCTTGGCATCATCCGCGCTATGGCTACCGCCGCATCCGCGCCTTGTTGGCAAGAGAGGGCTGGACGGTAAGTCGTAAGCAAGTCCAGCGCATTCGTCGGCGGGAAGGGCTTAAAGTATGCTCTAAACCCAAGAAAATTCCTCGACGCGGGCGCTCTACCGGGCTACCGACTCAGGCTATGCATCGTCATCACGTATGAACCTGGGATTTCATCTTTTATCGGACCGACAGCGGCGGTACGTTGAAAATGATGACGCTGCTCGATGAGTATAGCCGCCCGTCTTTGGCCATCCAGGTCGAACGGCAAATCATCGCCGCTCAGGTCTTAGGGGTATTGGAGCAAGCGATGATCCAGTATGGGGTGCACGGCTATATCCGCAGTGGTAATGGCCCCGAGTTTATCGCAGCTAAAGTCCCGCAATGGCTGGCCAATAACCAGATCAAAGCGATCTATATTGATCCGGGTTGTCCGTGGCAAAATGGATATATCGAAAGTTTTCACAGCCGTTTCCGCGACGAATGCTTAAGTCGCGAAATGCTATTGAATCTGCGCGAAGCACGAGTAGTCATCGCAGATTGGCGCCAACATTACAATCGAGAAAGACCCCATAGTCGACTCGCTTATCTTAGCCCGGAAGACTTTATACAAACCAAAATACTTACACCTTAACTGGGCCAATTATTAGGTCCCACTCAACTTTGCGACGTGACCAAGGGAACCATCGGTTTCCTCAAGGGCTTGCGCGCCAGATACGGTGGTAACTTCCTCCATTGCATAGAGATAGAGTCATTCGATCGCACCAAGAAACGAGAGGTCGCCAAGCGCGATCTACAGCTGCGCTTTGACAAGAAAACCGGCTACGTGGGGCACAAGGTAAACGGGACCGTCCTCGACGGCATTTCGCTTTATGACCGAGTGCTCATCATCCGCTCGGACGGCTCATACACGGTTTCAGAAGCACCCGACAAATTATTCGCCGGCAGAGACATGCTATACTGTGGCCTCGTAGACACAGAGCAGGTGTTCAACCTCGTGTATACCGATCCGTTTCAGTACAACGTTTGTCAAGCGCTTTGCGATCGGCGCCTATACATTGAACCGAGCCTATCAACTGGTTCCCGAACACTGCCACGTGGAGGGGTTTACCGCCGATAGTAGTGCGCAGGTCAATCTGTCGTACCTGCCTAAGCCGCGTCTGCGCAAACTACATGAGTCGTTCGTAATCGCCGATCTTCCCATAGGCAATATAAAAGCCAATGGCATTCGGCTCTCTAGCAAAGAGTTAGCTAACTGCACGATTGTGGAACCCGGCGGTAAATAGGTTTCTCAAACGACCTTCGGAAAGAATTTCCTCTCTGCCGGACAATCTTTCCCCTTGTATGGGGTCGCTCACCGCCTCGTATACGGCGCCCAACACTGGCCCACACTTTGCTTGAATTTCAAATAAGGAGGAGCCTGCTCATGCGTATTCTGCTTATTGACGATGATGATTCTGTTCGAACCTGCTTGCAGGTGATGCTACAATACCTAGATTACGAGTGTGTCGCATCCGCTGGCGGCGAGGAAGTCTTCCAGCTTATGCAGGCTCAGCCGTTCGACTTAGTGGTCACCGACGTGGATATGCCATTTGTCAGCGGCATAGAAATCGTAACCCGCTGTGCCGTCTACCATCCCGGCCTCCCCATTATCGTAATGAGCGGGGGTAGTGCACCGACCGCCTTGCCACCCGATACGCCCTTCTTGGCCAAGCCTTTTGCGCTTGCGGACCTCACCCGCGTCGTTAACAAACTCACAAAATTACCTCGAAGCTAGATTTACGTGGACCGCGCCGGACCGATCCCTAGTGGCGCCGCGGTGCCGACAGGCTCGAAAATAGCCAGTGGTTTTTAGAGCCCATTCCAGATAAATGAAAGCCCGCTTACGACAAGAATGAGGCCCGTTGATTCGAATCGCGAGGAAGGGTGGCTTGGCATATCTGGCGTATCATTGCAAGTTTTTTTATGCCGTGCTTATACAAGTATATTGTGACTCACAAGTCAGACCACTCGCACCCTCCTCAGCAACGTTTAACTGTGATTTAAACCCAACCAGCCTACTTCAGCAGTGTTTCTACCGGCAAACTTAAAGCGTGTACTACATTCACCTTATCTAAAACCGCTGCTCGGATATACGAATGCTCCACGGACTGTTCTCATTCAAACCGTAGTGCCTCAGGCAGTTGTTCAACAGGAGGCGCCTCCAATTCAATTTCATCACGGATCGTCGCTCCCGAACCAGGTTGCCCTACTCTTTGGTAGTCCCACTCGGTCTCCCACCGGGCTATATTATTCAGGTAAATGACATACAAACCCTGAAACGTAGACACGGCACGCCCTTGTTCACACAGCTCCCCTGCATGCTCGCTGATCACGGCGGCCTCCGGAACATCAACTAACGCCGGTGCTTTCATCCCACACAGAGCATCCTGCACACCAACCTGCGCCCAACCATCGTCTATATACCGATCGCCATAGCTACGCATGTGTAATCGTTCGAGTGATTGAACATGGTACCTAGGTGTTTTTACAATACATGCCTATTGCTGGATTTCCAACTGAAAAATGAGTGCGCGTCCAGCCCCGACTTATTTCCCTTTATGAACCATTTGAAGAGCAGCACTCTATTTGTATATTATATGCCAATGGGGCCAGTATTTCTCTTACAGGACGCACCAAGAACAATAAAGTACCTCCGCAGCCTCCACCTGTCCGCCTACTATTTGACATCAATGAGAATTCCAACTACCTGCCGATCACTTCACCCGCCAAGCTCAGGTAATCCTGCGCTCCCTGGGAGATTATGTCATAGAGCACAATTGGTTCGCCGTGACTAGGTGCTTCGGCCAAACGCACATTGCGATTGATATGCGTCTTGTAGACCTTGTCGCCGAAATAGGATTTGACCTCCGCAGCCACCTGCCGAGAGAGCTTCAGACGCCTATCCGCCATGGTCAGCAAAATACCGGCTATCTGTAATGTCTCGTTAAGATGACGCTGTATCTGCCGCACAGTGTGGAGTAGTTTCCCCAATCCTTCAAGTGCATAATATTCACATTGGATGGGTATGAGCACCGAATCAGCGGCAGTCAGCGCGTTGACGGTCAACATACCCAACGAAGGCGGGCAATCAACTATAACATAGTCGTAAGACTCTCCGGCCTGCTTGAGAAGTTCATTCAATTTGTACTCACGTGCGATCACTGGAACGAGTTCAACCTCAGCCCCTGCCAAGTGAATATGCGATGGCACTAATGAAAGGTCAGGGAGGTTCGTTGGCCGTGTAACCTCCGCCAATCCCTTCTGTCCAAGCAAAGCATGGTAAATGTTAGCAAGCTCGATATGCTTCGGATCTTGGAAGCCGCACCCAGAGGTGGCGTTGGCCTGCGGATCCATATCAATAAGCAACGTCTTCTTCTCCGCAACAGCTAGGCAGGCAGCTAGATTGACAGCGGTTGTGGTCTTTCCTACGCCCCCCTTTTGGTTAGATATTGCAATAGTCCGCACACAAACTCCTATAACCCTGGCCTCGCAGAGTCGCCGGCCGTTCAGCCTTTGTAGCCACGACGATAAGGCAGATTGACCTCCCCCCGCACCCCAAAAACCTAAAATAAATATAGTGACCCCACACAAAGCGCGCGCGGGCAAATGATCTCGCGCAGATTGTAGCCGCTTTACATCTTGTTTCCCATCTCCCCAAAGATCTGGCCGATCTTGTATTCGATCGTGTCAGGCGTGGGAAGTCGCGCAAGTCTACGGCAACCAGTTAAGGCTTCGTGCATGGATGGGCCGCCGATGCAAATGATGAGGCGTGTGTGAACGAGGTGATCGGCACTGACATAGCGGCGACGATGGAACGCGGGATACTGGAAGGACTGGCAGAAGCCAACACTCACTCTCAGAGGTCGCTATATGAAAATTGCTCGGCATATGGGTCGTTCTGCTGTGTCGTGTTATAGGGCCGTTCACCGTTATACACAGGAGGACTCCTTGTCACAAAGCGAGAGAAACAAGCTCTTGATGGAAGCGTGCGGGTATGATTGCACAACCGCGCTTGAAGCGAATGTTTTGGAAACAGAGCCCACCCAAGTGGCGGCCAGAAGGAATGGATGTCGGGAGAGAATCTGGCGATTGTTGACCAAGGCTTAGCGTTACTCGCGTTGGACGCGCGGCCTCCAATCAAGGACAGGTCGCCCTCGCTTCGTATGCCGCCCGTGCCGGCGCAGCCGGGGCCGTCTTGTCGTCTATGGCAATCCCACGCGTTCATCTTGCGCCAATGTGAAGCGTTATGTTTCTTTTGCACCTACCCACAGGTTCAAAACTATGAACGACCACGCGCATATTGAAGAATTCGAGCAGAGGATTCGGACCATTGCCTCTCTGGCCAAAACGCATAGGGAGACCTATGATGCGTGGCTCGACATGTTGGACGAACCGGGATGGCTTGAACCCAATTGCGCACAGCAGGCCAAGAACAACCTGCTCCTAGCACACTTAGCTGGGGAACTCGGCCTCATCGGACCTCGCTGACCTGTAGTTTTATTCGCGGATATCTCCCCCGCCATCATCAAGCTCCTTGGGCCGACACCAGTAATTGTACTGGGGTGTCCATTCCTCTTCGCCGAGCCCAGCTAGAGCCAACAAGCCCCACATAGGGCAGTATAAATCGCCCGATCCAAAAGTACTACTGTTCTTCCGAAATATAACATCCGATTTTCGCTCATAGACCACATCTCCGGGCATATTGTCGTAGTCATCGCTGAGCGCCTGATCTTGCAAGTATTCACCTCCACCATGGGAAGCGAGACGGAAGCGCCATCCCCGGGAATTCGCAAAATTGCGCTGCACCTCTGGAGAGTCTTTCGAGACGAGCACCACAGACATAATCGAATCCAGATGTAGCAGAAAACCATTGAATCCATCCGCCCACAAGGTGCAATATCGGCAACCTTGCCCCATATTGTGGACCAACAAGAGCTTATCCCGAACTCCAAACATATCCAGCAGACTCACCTCTCCTTGTATAGTAGTAAATGTGTAGTTGCGGACCTCTGTCGTCGGCATGTCCTCCCGCAACCCATTCAACTGCCCCGTAAGTGCTTGAATCTACTCTTATAGTCGCGCGATTTCGTCTGTCATTTCTCCTAGTTTTACCGTTAGTGGTGTAGAGTGTCTAATAACGAGACTCGGGCCGGTCGCTCATTGCAGGTTTGCAGTCGGATCGATAATTGACCAACTTCGCCTTGCGATAGGGGTTTTTTCTTACCAGATTAAAATTACCCTAAGATGATACCGAAACACACAACAAAGAAAGGCAGGGGATGCAGTTTGCGGAAATGATCAAAGAGGCTCGCAAGCAGGCTGACTTAAGCCAACGCGGGCTTGCCAAGCTGCTAGTCTCAACAAAAAAACCAGATGGAGTTTGGGCAACGTACGTCGGCCAGATCGAGAAGGGAGAAAAGATTCCTTCAGACGACGTATGTATTAAGTTGGCCGAAGTATTGGAGCTCGATTCTGACATGGTCTTGCTAACTGCCTATCAGGCCAAGGCAGGATCGAAAGAAGGGCGTGTGCTATTTGTGAAAATGGCGCGAACTATAGCCGACCCGGTAGTCCGTCGGCTCTTGGATAGCGACGAAGCATTGGACCAGGGACTTCTGGAAGTCCTCGCCGATGCAGATGTCCGCTCTCTACTAAAGGATCAACCTTGGGTCAAGGCGGTTGCCCGTGCCCGTAAAGCACGAAAACATAGCGAGATTCTTAAGTTGCTTCCCATCGTTGAGGCAATGAACGACAAACAATGGACGGCAATGAAGGGGATTATCGAAACGATGAAGCTTAAGCCGCCCGGCTGAGGATTTCGGGTGAACTCTCAGCCTGAATGAAGTTCAGCATCGCAACATTGACATCACCTACGCCGAGTGAAGTTCCCTGGCGACGATCTGGACCACCTTCGCATGTACCTCTACCGGTATGGCCTTGGCCTTCCGAGCGAGCAATGCCAGCACACTGTCCCGATCTTCACACGTCTGTTCCAAGTTAAGAAAAGCCTCGATTGGCGACGCACCTTGGCCAAAAGTACCGTCGCCGCGAAGTGCTACCCATACCTCTTCCACATCCCCGCATAGGTCTTCTTTCGGAGCATTGATTAGCGCTGCACGAAGAATCACTTCACGAATTTCCTCGGATATTGCTGCTTCAGGTACGTAGGATAGAAATTGCATGAGGCTTGGACCAGGCGCCTCTTTCGCAGGATGTTCAGCTGTCCGCACGATGCAGATTTTGACGTCTGTATCAAGACAAGCTCCACACCCGCCAAACGTGGCTGGACCAACCTGCTCAATACCAAACCCGTGACACGCAGAGCAAAACCGCAACACCTCTTCGTGCGCTACTGACCAATTTATGTCAGGCGCTGCCTGATTCAAAGCCATGCGCACCATAACATTTAGATCCACTGTCGAAGCCGGATCTACTGGTGCCAGATCATCTGCTTCCACCGAAATTGACAGTCCGTTGGCCGAATGGACTAAACTCATAAATACGCGGCTTTTTTTTGGAAAGGGGTTACCTACCAATAAGCTATCGAATCCCGGTTCAGTCAAGTACATACTATATGTGCGCAGCCATTTTTTCCTCGACTACCACATATCATTCAAAATAGACTATTCGGTCCCAAGGGTGGGGACATTTAACTCAATGCCCAGAGGGCAGTGGTCAGAACCCGTCACTTCAGCAGCAATCCATGCATCCACCGCCTGAGGCCGTAGCGATTGCAAGACCAAGATATAGTCTATATGCCACCCCACATTTCGATCCCGCGCCCGAGTCATCATATCCCAGTATGTATACTGCCCCGGCCCCTAGTTGAATTCTCTAAAGACATCTATGTAACCGCCCGTGGTAACCTTTTCAAGCCACCTACGCTCTTTCGGCCGCGCAAGGTCGATTTCTTTGTGGGCTGTGTTCACGTCGCCGCAGATAATTAACGATTCATCGTGCGCTTCCCACTCTTTGTAGATCGCATTATAGAAGGCCATCTTGTATTTTATTCGTTCTTCACTTCGCTTTCCGTTCGGGAAATAAATATTAAACAAGGTAAACGCGTCGAATCTCATGGAGAGCACACGTCCCTCTGCATCAAATCGAGTATGGGACTTGGTGGGAATCTCACTTGGCTCGTGGCGCGTATACACACCAACTCCACTGTAGCCTTTTTTCGGGTTTTGACCAGTAACTGCTACACCCCTCGATTTCCGTGAGATCTTCACGCAACTATTCGGGCTGCGCCTTCGTCTCTTGGATGCAGACGATGTCAGCCTGCTCCGCTAGCACCCAGTCCACAAAGCTTTTTTCTGCGCCGCTCGAACGCCGTTCACATTCCAACCTGTTCTTCAGGTATTTTTGCTGAGCGTCGTCTGTGGCGAGCCCGCGTCACCCCTCGTCACTCTATAACCATTTGTCTAGTCCCCTCGCAAGAGGAGACCTGTTATCTCTTTGCATTTTCCCTCGCTTCGTTAAAACATTAGGAGGGTGCGATTACCCACCTCCTATTCTTCTCCGCCGATGCCGATGTAGTTCCCATCCAATTCGTAAATAGCGAAATGGGTTAGGTCGTATTCGTCGCGCGCAGCAATATCAACCTCAAACGATATTCCCTTGTCGCATAGCTCGCCGTAGATATTCCGAATATTTTTCACCCAAATTAGCAATTACCCGTGCCTAGGCGACGCTCGTTCGCTGTAATCCGATTTTCACCCCTTCTCTCTGCAACAAAGCGAAAACCGTTGGGTTGTGGAAGATTGTAGCGAATCCCAACATGTCTTGATAGAACGTGATGGCTTGGTCAAGATCCCTGACATCGTTGGCGCAATTTCTTTCGTGTGGCCTCTTTTGGAGATGAATGCAGTCATAAGTGTGGCCTATTCAACGTCCGAAACGCTATCACGGCCGCTTGATCGTCCTTCCGATCGCCCAACCTGTTGTGCCGTGATAATGAGCTTCGTGCCGAATGGATCCTGTACCGAACACAGCCGTATCGGATCGTAGGTCAACGTGTCGCAACTTCCTTCCCCTCGGCCGCCCGCCGCAACAAAAGCCGCATACAACCAAGTCGGCCTCTGCCGGCGTCCCCACAGCCAACTGCAGCTCCACATTCGTGGAGTTTTCGCACTCAGTGGAAAAAAGAGTACGCTAGGTCATTCCGATCCGCCACCCGTTCGTCCTAGGGCCTTCGACATATGCCGGAGGCCCCAGGACTTGCGCATAGAAGCCTACTGCCTCACATAATGAGCAAAAATATAAAGCGACCCCACCGATGCCCTCGAACGCATACTGCGGCAAAGGCGGTGGATCAACGAAATACCGCGCTCTATACTCTGAGATATCCATTATATTTCTTAATCAACATCCATGTGTTTTCGGAAAACAAACCGCTCAACATCCCTTCTATCAAATTTACTCCGTAAGCGATTCGTGGTCAGGTGTTTTAGGACGTCTAACGGCTTGCACCCATTGTGCCCGTAATCGACCTCAATGCGACCAATCGCCTTAGCCGCCCGAATAGCTGCCGTGTTCAGGATACGATTACGCCTACCAATACCCATTAGGGCCGCACTCATCGCGTCGCGCACCCAATTTTCTTCGTTCTGGAGTTCATCCTGGATATGGACAATGTAGCCGAGAAAAAAAACATCATCCAAGGCTTTGTTTTCCTTGTCCTTGGACAACTCGTACAACAATAAAAATCCACATCGACGGCGCATAGCATCCTTACTCACAGTCCAACTCACGGCTAGACCTACGGAAAATTCGGCTTTCGCCAAGGTCGCATCGCACGAAGCGAAGACATGAGCAAGCATCCCACTTTCAAGCTCTTCGACCTGCCGCTCCGCCATCTCCACCGTAAGCTTCTCAGGCTCATCGATCAGCAGACTTATAACCTTTGCATCGTATATATCGCTGCGCCACAGCGTCTGCGCCAAGGCATGATTACGTCCTATGATCTTCGCGATCTTGCGCAACTGCGTTAAGCCAATTCCATAACTGGACAACGCAGACCCGAGTCCCTGCCAATGCTTGACTCCGCGTTCGTCCTTATGCGCTTCAAGCAAGGCGACTATATCACTTTTTGTCATGTATTGCACATCCAGACAACACTCATTATGTAGCTCCTCGCATATCTCCAACTCATCAGTAGCGCCCGTAAAAAGTGTTGATCGCAGGCGATGCTGATAGGGCGCTCGTCCCTCAGCGTGAACGGCACAGCCTCAAACTCCTGAATCGGCCGCTTGGAGGTCATCGCTGGGCGCGATTCCAATCTTGAACTTCGTACAAGCGCCCACATAGGCAGAGATGGTGAAGGTGCGACATTGAGCTGGGCGACTGTGGGATTTATTTGAGAGTTTTGCAAGGTGATGTCATTGGTCAAACAAGCGACACGCAGGACGAGCGACTACGCCTCCTTCTGGGGAGCGCTCTTTTTCCTAGCCCTCCCACTTTTCGTCGTCCCCGCGTGGGATTCCACGAGCCAACTACTCCAGATTTTCTTCAGGAGCGGATATTCAGCGGAGAACCGCGTCGTGACCCATTTACCAATCTCGTAACGTTCCGGCTCACTTTTCGATAGGCTCTCCGCTTCCCCCAGTGACACCTCGAGCTTGAACAAGGCCTTGCGTCCGACCCCTTTTGTGCCAGGTCCGACGTACAGGAAGGCCTTCTTCCCCATCTTGTAGGACGTCTGATTACAAGACATCGTCTCTACCGCGCACAGCAGGGCCCCTGTTGCCTTTCTTAGGGCCTTGGTTGGGTCCTTCACTCCCGACATTTCTACGCACCTCGCTTCTAAATACACATCAATTGCAGCTGACTATTTCTTCTATCTATCGATAAATAATGCAAAAATGCGGCGCTTGATATTCTGGACATATAGAGTTCTGGAACATTTTTCCCCAAGAAGCAACCGATTTGGCAGGCATTTCCGACAATGAGGCGGCGACTTGTTGGCCTCCCAGACTAAACCCCCATCCGGCACGTATATTGCTATCGTAGTGACGTGGGTTACAGAGCTCGAGAAATGGCAAGTCTCAACAGACCACCTATCAAACATGCGCTGTTTGTAGATCTTGCCTACCCCGCC
>Ga0315339_1002493_pt1 | contig 13899 bp, 15 predicted proteins | sample ASW17metaG_FD_204514 | JGI IMG/M metagenome (GOLD analysis project Ga0315339, IMG submission 204514) | Ammonia-oxidizing marine archaeal communities from Pacific Ocean, United States - ASW #17 | ecosystem: Environmental > Aquatic > Marine > Oceanic | place: USA: California | collected 2016-12-05
TGAATGCCATCAGGTCAGACTTTCAGGTTTGGAATGATCTGTTTCTTGCGGCTCATGATGCCGGGCAGGACAACAGAGTCTCCGGTGACAGTCGCGCCAAAGGATTTTTCGGCGACGGTTTTGACGGTGTCATTTGGCACCAGCAGCGTCGCCTCTTCTTTCAGGATGTCGACGACGAACAGCAGCACGTGATCGACGCCATCCTCGGCGGCGACTTTGGGCATGGTTTCCATCAGGCTGGCGGAACGGCCCAGCGGGATGTCTGGCGCGGTGGTTTCCAGGACCGAGACGCGGAATTTTGTGCCCTCGATGGCGTATTCCTTGCTGTCCATGCGGATCAGCTCTGCGTCGGAGAAGGCAGAGACGTCGGATTTGGCGGCGAACAGCTCGGCGGCGTAATCGGTGACGTTGAGACCAAGGTCGGCGGCAAGGGATTCGGCCAGCGCGCGGTCCTGGTCGGTGGTGGTCGGGCTGCGGAATTCCAGCGTGTCAGACAGGATGCACGACAGCATGGTGCCTTTGATGTGGGTCGGCATTTTGGCGGCGTTGTCGCCCATCAGGTTGTGCATGATGGTGGCGGTGCAGGCCAGCGGGCGGATCGTGATGCTGATCGGGCCTTTGGTTTTCAGGCCGCCGATCAGGGCGTGGTGGTCGATAATCGCCTGAATATCGGCGTCGTTGATGTTGTCGGGCAGTTCGGCCGGATTGTTTGTATCAACGATGATCACCGGCGCATCGGCGGCGACGCTGTCGATGATGCGCGGCTTGGGCAGGTCCCACTTTGTCAGCACAAAGGCGGCCTCGGTGTTGGGCTCGCCGAGCAGCACGGGTTCAGCCTTTTGGCCTTTTACGTCGTTCAGGTACCAGGCCCAGATAATGGGCGAGCCGGTGGAATCGGTGTCGGGGGATTTATGGCCAAAGACTTGGATTGTCATGATTGCGGTCCGTAATTGGGGAGGAATTTGGCGTCTCTATAGGCTGCGACGCTTGGCTTGTCACGGGCTAGTCACCGGGGTGCTTGCGGCGAAATGTGCATTGGTTACTGTGGCGGCGATGAAACGCGAGACAGATCTATATGGCCCGGTGAAGGCGTTGTTGCAGGGGCAGGGCTATGAGGTGAAGGGCGAGATTGGCGCGGCCGATGTGGTGGCGCTGCGGGATGGGGATGAGCCGGTGATTGTCGAGCTGAAGCTGGGGTTTTCGTTGGCGCTGTTGCATCAGGCGGTGGCGCGGTTGGCGGTGACGGATTTGGTGTATGTGGCGGTGACGTTACCCAAGCAGAGGCGTGCGCTGAAGGATAATATTGCGCTGTGCCGGCGGCTGGGGCTGGGGGTGATTACGGTGCGGGCGCGCGATAGTGCGGTCGAGGTGCATGCGGACCCCGGCGGGTATACTCCGCGAAAGTCGAAACCCCGCAAGGCGCGGTTATTGCGCGAATTTGCCCGGCGGCAGGGCGATCCGAATGATGGCGGGGCGACTCGGCATGGGATTGTCACGACTTATCGGCAGGACGCGCTGCGCTGTGCCGTGTATCTGGCGGAATACGGTGCGTCGCGCGGCGCGGCGGTCAAGCGTGATACTGGCGTGACGACGGCGACACGGATCATGGCGGATGATCATTACGGTTGGTTCAGCCGGGTCGAGCGGGGGGTTTACGGCCTGACCGACAAGGGCCGTAAGGGGTTAGCCGATTGGGGTGATGCGCTGGGGTAGGCGGGCGGTTGCCGGGGTGACGCAGATCAAAGCCGGTGTCGGCGAATCGGGCAATATTTGCGGCAATGTTGATATGGTTAACCCCTGGAGGATGTCATGGAAGACGTGGAACGCCTGCTGAAAGGTACGGTAGAAGAGTTGGAAAAGCTGTTGAACGCCAAGAATGTGCTGGGCGACCCGATCGAAAGGGACGGAGCGACGGTGATCCCGATTGTCAGCTATGGGTTCGGCTTTGGCGCGGGCGGCGGGACTGGCGGTGAAGGCGCAAAGACGGGCTCTGGTGGCGGCACCGGGGCCGGTGGTGGCATCAAGCCGCTGGGCGCGATCATCATGGACAAGGACGGCGCGCGGGTCGAGGCCGTGAAAGGCGCGGTGTCTAGCCTGGCCGAGGTGATCGGCGTGACGGCGGCACGGGCCATAGACAAGGCGGCAGCCAAAGTGACCGGCGAAAAACCCGAGACATCTGCCGAGACCTAGGCCGTGTCGGTTCTGTGGGCCATTTTGTGGGTCTTGCTGGCGTTGATCCTGCTTCTGTTGCTGGCGCTGGCTTTGCCGGTTCGGCTGCGGCTGCATGCGCAGTCGGAACCGGCGCGCCAACTGCGGCTGGAACTGGGGTTGCTGGGCGGGCTGGTGCCGTGGATCGCCATTTATGACAGCACGCGGCCCCGCAAGGCCAAACCGACAAAGCAAAAGAAACAGAAGAAGCTGAAATGGCAGGGCGGCAAGGGTGGTCAGGGCGCGCGGATGCTGCAGGCCGGGCCAAGGTTGCTGCGGGGCATTCTGGGCTGCATCAGGGTCGATTGGTTTTACGTTAACTGTGTCTTTGGGTTGGGTGATCCGGCAGAAACCGGGCAGGTTTTCGGCCTGTTGGCACCGCTGCAATATGGCACGGCTTGGGCCTGGGGACGGCAGGTTGATGTGGTCCTGGCCCCGGATTTCGGTCGGGTTTGCCTGGACGGCAAGGCCGATGTGGCGCTGGCGGTCACGCCGATCCATCTGGTGCCACCAGCGGCGCGGTTTGTCTGGGCCTCATTCGGGCCAGTCCGATGAGCGTAACGCTTGATCCGCCGATTCGGGTCGGCGCGCACACGGTTGCGGCGGTGGCCCGCACGCGGGTGATGCCGTTTGCGACAGGCGGCAGTGTAATGTTTGTGGCCGAGAAGGTGCCGCTGGCAGTTATTGTGCTGACAGATGGTGATCTGGCCGTATTTTCGATAGAAGGCGCGCGGTTATCCAAGGCAGAGGTTGACGCGCTGTCCCCCGGCTTGATGGCGCAAGCTATGGCATTGGGTGACTAGCGGCGCGGTAACCTTCAAATCTATCGATTTTTCCGACGGTTCATGTTGACAGCCACGAGGCCTCTCACTAAATGCCTCTCGTTGGCACTCGCATCAGGTGAGTGATAACACCGATATTGAACATGAACCAAGGGAGCGTTCAGAAATGGCATTCACTCCACTGCATGACCGGGTACTGGTCCGCCGTGTTGAAGGCGAAGAAAAGACCAAGGGTGGTCTTATCATCCCCGAAAGCGCAAAAGAAAAGCCCGCCGAGGGCGAAGTTGTTTCCGTAGGTGCAGGCGCACGTGACGAAGATGGCGAGCGTATCGCGATGGACGTCAAAGCAGGCGACAAGATCCTGTTCGGCAAATGGTCGGGCACAGAGATCACGCTGGACGGCGAAGAGCTGTTGATCATGAAGGAAAGCGACATTCTTGGCCTGATCGGCTAAGTCACGCGTTTCCCCCACATAATTGAAATTCAGGAGCTAGCAACATGAGTGCTAAGGACGTCAAATTCGACACCGATGCCCGCAATCGTATGCTGAAGGGTGTTAACATCCTTGCCGATGCGGTCAAAGTAACCCTGGGCCCAAAAGGCCGTAACGTGGTTATCGACAAATCCTTTGGCGCACCGCGCATCACCAAAGACGGTGTAACGGTTGCCAAGGAAATCGAACTGGAAGACAAGTTCGAAAACATGGGCGCGCAGATGGTCAAAGAAGTGGCCAGCCGCACCAATGACGAAGCCGGCGACGGCACCACCACTGCAACCGTTCTGGCCCAGGCGATCGTTCGCGAAGGTCTGAAGTCGGTCGCAGCTGGCATGAACCCGATGGATCTGAAGCGCGGCGTTGACCAGGCAGTTGCCAAGGTCATCGAAAGCATCAAAGCCTCTTCGCGTCCTGTCAGCGACAGCGCAGAAGTTGCACAGGTCGGGACGATTTCGGCCAACGGCGAAGCTGCTATCGGCCAGCAAATTGCTGACGCGATGCAGAAAGTCGGCAACGACGGTGTGATCACCGTTGAAGAGAACAAAGGCCTCGAGACTGAGACCGAAGTTGTCGAAGGCATGCAGTTTGACCGTGGCTACCTGAGCCCGTATTTTGTCACCAACGCCGACAAGATGACCGCAGAGCTGGAAGACTGCCTGATCCTGCTGCACGAGAAGAAGCTTTCTTCGCTGCAGCCAATGGTTCCACTGCTGGAAACTGTAATCCAGTCGGGCAAGCCATTGCTGATCGTTGCTGAGGATGTCGAAGGCGAAGCCCTGGCAACCCTGGTTGTGAACAAGCTGCGTGGCGGTCTGAAAATCGCTGCCGTCAAGGCACCTGGTTTTGGCGACCGTCGTAAGGCGATGCTGCAAGACCTTGCGATCCTGACCGGTGGTCAAGTGATCAGCGAAGATCTGGGCATGAAGCTGGAGTCGGTGACCATCGACATGCTGGGTTCGGCCAAGCGCATCACGATCACCAAAGACGAGACCACTGTCATTGATGGTAACGGCGAGAAAGCCGAGATCGAAGCACGTGTTGCCCAGATCCGTGGCCAGATCGAAGAGACATCCAGCGATTACGACCGTGAAAAGCTGCAAGAGCGCGTTGCCAAACTGGCAGGCGGTGTTGCTGTTATTCGCGTCGGCGGCATGTCCGAAATCGAAGTCAAAGAGCGCAAAGACCGCGTTGACGATGCCCTGAACGCGACCCGTGCGGCCGTGCAAGAAGGTATCGTTGTTGGTGGTGGTGTTGCCCTGATCCAAGGTGCCAAGGCGCTTGACGGTTTGAAGGGTGAAAACAGCGACCAGGATGCTGGCATCCAGATCGTTCGCAAAGCTCTCGAAGCTCCGCTGCGTCAGATCGCCGAAAACTCCGGCGTTGACGGTTCGGTTGTTGCTGGCAAGGTTCGCGAGTCCAATGACAAGAACTTTGGCTTCAACGCGCAGACCGAAGAATATGGCGACATGTTCTCGTTCGGCGTCATTGATCCGGCCAAAGTGGTTCGTACCGCGTTGGAAGATGCGGCATCGGTTGCTGGTCTGCTGATCACCACCGAAGCCATGATCGCCGACAAGCCTTCTAAAGAAGGTGCTGGCGGTGCTGGTGGCGGCATGCCCGACATGGGCGGCATGGGCGGCATGATGTAAACGTCGAATTCGCACTAGCGAAATCGACGGAGGCGGCAGGCCTTTGGCGTAGCCAAATGCCGAGAGCCCTACCGTTTAAGTCAAAGTCAAAGGGCTGCCTTCGGGCGGCCCTTTTCCTATTCTGGCAGTGTCGAACTCGTGCGTTTACCAAAGCGGTCCGTAGGATAGACGGCTCTCTGGATGAGCTGGGTGCGATGCACACAATGGCGGTGCGCGGGGCCTATCTGGACGGAGAGACCTATCAGGATCTGGCAGACCATGCGGGTGTGCCGATCAACACAATGCGAACCTGGCTGCGCCGCAGCCTTGCGAAACTGAAAGATTGTCTAAGCCGATGACCCAAGCGGGCGATCCTACCGAAGACGATAGTGCCCTGGTTGGGGAATATGCGCTGTAACTGCTGGATTCGGACAGCCGTCGCGCGTTTGAAGTGCGCCTAGCCAAGGATGCCGGGCTGCGGGTATTGCTGCGCGACTGGGATGAGGGGCTGGTGGTCGAGGGCGTGTTCGACGTGGATACGGCAGAGATCGCCATCAACCGTACTGCTGGTGCTGCCGTTCAGGCCGCTGGTCTGGTCGAAACGCTGCAAGGTGACAGCCCGTTCACCATATTCGCCCCGACCAACGCCGCCTTTGGCGCGCTGCCTGATGGCACGGTTGAAACGCTGCCAAAGCCGGAAAATAAAGGGATGCTGACCAAGGTCCGGACCTTCCATGTGATTGATGCGATTTTGACGCCAAAGATGTAGGATGCGGAACGACGTGGGCCTTACCTGCGTATCTTGCCCCGGTGCACGTAGCGCTGGGGCAAGAGCCATCCATACAACTCTATGGAGATGACCATGAAACGTAGACTGTTTATTCTTTCGGGAACTGCCGTTGTCTTTGGCCGCGCGGCCTTTGGCGCGTCTGAGAGCTTTGAGGTGATGCGCACCAAGGCCGAATGGCGCGCCATGTTAAGCGATCTGGAATACCGCGTGATGCGCGAAGAGGCGACAGAACGCGCGGGCAGTAGCGCGCTGAATGCCGAAAAACGCGCCGGGGTGTTCGCCTGCAAGGGCTGTGATCTGCCGCTGTATGATGCGGCGACAAAGTACGATAGCGGCACCGGTTGGCCCAGTTTTTACCAGTCGCTGCCCAATGCGGTTGCCACCAAGCCCGACAACACGCTGTTTGCCAGCCGCACAGAGGTGCACTGCCGCCGCTGTGGCAGCCATTTGGGGCATATCTTTAATGACGGGCCGAAACCGACGGGAAAGCGGCATTGTTTGAACGGGGTCAGCCTGAGGTTTATGCCGACTTAGAAGCGGCGAATGTGTTCAGGCGATAGGTTTGGTTTTATGAGCCGCCGCGCCGTGCGTCGCGGGCACGTTTGTTGGCAAAAACCACCTGACGGGGCAGCCATTCATAGTGGTCATCCAGCCGCGTTCCAGCCCAATACAGCGTGCCACCATAACGCCATGGGTCCAGCACGATGCCTTTGTACATGTCGTCGCCCTTGCGGCTGACGATGACAGTGCTGTGCTCGATGCGGAAGGAATCGTCAGAGTTGGCGATGGCGCGGTGCAGGGTAAGCGATTGAAAACCCTCTTGTTTTAGTCGGGCCTCCAGGTCGTCGGCCCAGTCTTTGCACAGCCCGCGCGGCTTGATGCCCATGTTGACCTTGGTGTTATGCACCAGCGGCGGGTCAGTGATTTCATATTCGCGTTTTAGCTGCGCGACGTATTGATAGGTGACGCGGGCCAGGCGCGCGGCCTCTTCAACGTCGACCTCTGGGCCGAGGGCGGCGACAGTATTGCCCAGCTCTAGCGGAGCGTTCATGCCCGACATGGTGACCGAATCCGGTGGAGTGCTAGAACATCCGGCGAGCGCGGCGACAACGGCAAGGGCCGAAAGCAGGCGGGTGAATTTGATCATGACCGTCACGTCCTTGGGGCGGATAACACAACATCGTTAAGAATTGTGCTAGCGCCTTGGGCGGTGTTTGTCGAGGGAGGGGCCATGGCGAACGGCCCCGTCCCGGATCACGTTTTGAACAGGCGGTAGATCGCCGGGATCACCAGCACGGTCAGCGCGGTCGATGACAACAGGCCAAACAGTAGCGAAATGGCCAGACCCTGAAAGATTGGGTCCACCAATATGACGGCAGCACCGATCATCGCGGCGATGGCCGTCAGCAGGATGGGTTTAAACCGCGTCGCGCCAGCCTCTATCAATATATCCACCGTGACCTTTTGGTCGGGGTCCGCGTGGCGGATGAAATCGACCAGCAGGATAGAGTTTCGCACGATGATGCCCGCAAGTGCGATAAAGCCGATCATCGAGGTGGCGGAGAATGGCGCGGAAAACAGCCAGTGGCCGATGATGATGCCAAGGAACGTTAGTGGCACCGGCGTCAGGATGACCAGCGGCAGGCGGAAGCTGCCGAATTGCGCGACCACTAGGATGTAGATGCCTAGCAGGGCCACGCCGAAGGCGGCCCCCATGTCGCGGAAGGTGACCCATGTGACCTCCCACTCGCCATCCCACAGCAGGATGGGGTGATCGGTTTGTTCGGGCTGGCCGTTCAGGCGGATTTCGGGTTTTTGCCCGTCGTCCCACTGCATCGCGTCGATGCCGTCAGCGACCGCGAGCATGCCATAAAGCGGGGCCTCAAATTCACCGGCCAATTCGCCGGTGACCATGATCACGTCATAGCCGTTGTGGCGGAACACTGGAAAGCTGGCGCGTTCTTCGCTGATGGTCACCACGTCGCCGAGTTCGACGACGCCACGCGCGCCGGGGATGGCGTTGGCGGGCACGGGTGTAGACAGCGCGCGTTCGTCCAGCACACGGTCCGCGCGGGCGCGGCCAACAACGATGGGGATCGGGCGGCGGCCGTCACCACGATGCGAATAACCCACAGTGGTCGAGTTGTTCAGCAAGCGCAGCGTATCCAGCGCGTCGGTTTCCTGCACCTTATAGAAATCCATGTCGCTGACGGACAGTTCCGCGCGCAGACGACGCGCCTGGGTGCCAAAGCTGTCATCAACGTCGACGATATAGGGCACGTCCTCAAACGCTTTGCGCACCTTGGTGGCGGTGGCGCGGCGGGTTTCGGCGTCGGGGCCGTAGATTTCGGCCAGCAGCGTGGAAATCACCGGCGGGCCGGGGGGCGGTTCAACGACTTTCATGCTGGTGCCTTGCGGCACGTCAACCTGGTCAAGCAACAGCTGGCGCAGCTCCAGCGCGATGTCGTGGCTGGTGCGCTCGCGGTGATGCTTTGCCTCTAGGTTCAGCTGAACGTCGCCCTGTTCGGGGTTGGCGCGCAGAAAGTAATGCCGCACGAGGCCGTTGAAATTAAACGGCGCGGCGGTGCCTGCGTGGGTCTGGGCCGAGTGGACCTCTGGCAGGGTCATGGCGATGCGAGCGGCGGCCTGCACCACGGCATCTGTCGCCTCGACCGAGGCACCTTCGGGCAGGTCGACGACGATGGCGAGTTCGGACTTATTGTCAAACGGCAGCAGTTTGACGGTTACGTCGCGCGTATACAGGGCACCGAGCGAACCGAAGGAGGTGACGATAACGACCAGCAGAAACAGCGCGCTGCGGGTCTTGGTGCGCAGCAGCGGGCGGGCAAAGGCGGCGTAAAACCGGCCAAGGCGACCACCGGGAAAGGCCCCCTCGTGGTTGTCGTGGTGCAACTCGGCGCGGCCCGCCACCTTTAGCATCAGCCAAGGGGTGATCATCACGGCGACAAAGAAGGAAAAGATCATCGCCGACGAGGCGTTGGCGGGAATCGGACTCATGTAAGGGCCCATAAGGCCGGACACAAACAGCATTGGCAGCAGGGCGACGACGACGGTCAGGGTGGCGACGATGGTCGGGTTGCCGACCTCTGCCACGGCAGATATCGCGGCGCCAAGGCGCGACTGGCCGGGTTTGCCCATGCCCCAGTGACGGGCGATGTTTTCGATCACGACGATGGCGTCATCGACAAGAATGCCGATGGAAAAGATCAGCGCAAACAGCGACACGCGGTTCAGCGTGTAGCCCATGATATAGGCGGCAAACAGCGTCAGCAGGATGGTGACGGGGATGACGATGGCAACGACGATGGCCTCGCGCCAGCCGATGGCCAGGAACACCAGCGCGACGATGGATACGGTGGCGAGCGCAAGGTGGAACAGGAGCTCGTTGGCCTTTTCATCAGCGGTTTCGCCGTAGTCGCGGGTGATTTCGACTGCCATGCTGTCGGGAATGAGCGATTCCTGCATCGCCTCGACCCGGTGCAGGATGGTTTCGGCGACGGTCACCGCATTGGCCCCGGCGCGTTTGGCGATGGCCAGCGTGACGGCGGGGCTGCGGATGACTTCGCCAGTGCTGTCGCCATGTCCGTCGCCGCTGCGTGTTAGCGTGGCAACGTGATGTTCATCAAGGTCGGTGACAAAGGCCACGTCGGCGACGTCACGCACGTATATCGTCCGGCCATCGCGCGTGGTCAGTTCCAGGTTGCCGATTTCGGCGGGGGTCGACAGGGTTTTGCCGATGACCAGCCCGATTTGTTCGCCACCGTCGCGCAGGTTGCCGGCGGGTGACGCGCTATTGGCACCGGAGACTTTGGCGGCAAGCTGTTGCAGGGTGACGCCATGCAGGGCAAGGCGTTCAGGGTCGGGCGCGACGCGCAGGGCCTCTTCGGTGGCACCGACCATATAGGTCAGGCCGACATCTCCGATCTTGGCCAGTTCAACCTCTACCTCGCGGGCGACGCGGGTCAGGTCGGCGGCGGTGATGTTTTCGTTGCCGTTGGCGGCAGAGAACGTCAGCCCGACGATGGCGACGTCATTGATGCCACGCCCGACGACCAGCGGTTCGGGGATGCCGACCGGGATGCGATCGAGGTTGGCCAGTAGTTTGTCACGCACCCGAAGGATGGCCGTATCAGTGGACACGCCAACCATGAAACGCGCGGTGACCATGACCTGATCGTCGCGGGTGTCAGAATAGACATGTTCGATATCGTCGATGCCTTTGACGATGGTTTCCAGCGGTTCAGTGACCAGTTTCACGGCATCCTCGGCGCGCAGTCCTGCGGCCTGCACATGGATATCAACCAGCGGAACAGAGATTTGCGGTTCTTCTTCGCGCGGCAGGCTGATCAGGGCGATCATGCCCACGGCCAGCGAGGCCAGCAGGAACAACGGTGTCAGCGGAGAGGCGATGAAGCCACGGGTCAGCCGCCCGGCGATGCCCAGATTTTCGGGTTCGGAATGCGAGTCGTTGTGATCACTCATCTTGCATCACCACCTGATCACCGGCGGTCAGGCCAGAAAGGATTTCGCGCCAAATCTCGCCGTCGCGTTCAATCGCGCCTCCGGGAACGACGGCGTGGTCGATGGTAAGGCCATGCGCCTCTACCGCCACGAAATCGAGCCCGCCGTGGCTGGTCAGGGCGCGGTCTGGCACCATGATGGCCAAACGTTCACCAACGGGCAGGCGCACGGGCAGGCGTTGTCCGACAAAGCGGTCATCCAACCCGTCAACCACGACGTCGGCCTGCACGCGGCCGCCTTCGATTTGCGGATACAGCTTGACCAGACGCCCGGTTTCATTGGCCTGATCGGCACCGGTGCCAAGTTCGATGATGTCGCCCTCGGCCAATGTCTTGGCGTGGCGTTCGGGGATCGACAGGCGCAGGAAGACGCCACCGCCGCCGATCACTGCCGCAGCCTCTCCCGGATTAACGACAGAGCCGCGCGAGATTGGTACCGACAGCACGACACCGGCGTCGGGGGCCATAATCTCGCCTTCGGTTACGCGCTGTTCGACCACCAGACGTTCCGATTGCAGGCTGCGGATTTGACCGGCAAGCACGTCATAGGCGGTTTGCAATTGGTCAAAGCTTTGCTTGGTGATGACGCCGCGTTCGATCAATTGCTCGCCGCGTTCCAGATCGGTCTTGGCAGTTGCAGATTGCGCGGTCAGCGCCTCTAGCTGGGCATCAAGCGCGGCTAACTGAAACGCCAGCTTGTCGTCCTGCACCATGGCGATGCGTTGCCCGGCGGTGACCTGATCGCCTTCGGTGACGTCGAGTGTGACGACCGTGCCGCTGATACGGGCGCGGGCGGGCACACGGTCGCGGGTTTCGACCTGGCCATAGACGGCCTTCCATTCGATGATTTGAACCGGTTCCACGGTCAGCGTTTCGGCAGTGGCCGTGCTGACAAAGCCCAAAAGGCAGATCGCATATGAAATGAGCCGCATAGAACCCCCAAAATCCGTTATATTAAGCTGTAGTCCCAAATCTAGGCAAGAGATTCAAGACGCGCGTTGATTTGTGACAAACTGTCATATGCCAGTTTTCGAATGTGTTTCAAGGGTGCGCAGCGTTCATGGCTGCAGAAAATCCCTTAGATGCTGCAAAACCTCTGTCGGTGCTTCCTCTGGCACGTAATGCCCGCTGGACACGGCGGCACCGGTGACGGGCGTGTCGCTATAGGATTGCCACAGCGCGAGCGGATCGTAGAATCGCCCGATGATGCCCTTATCGCCCCAAAGAACCTTCAGCGGGCATTGGATTTTCTGGGCGTTGCTGCGGCTTTCGCGGTCATGGGCCAGATCAATGGTGGCAGCGGCGCGGTAATCTTCGCAGATGCCACGAATGACGTCGGGGTCGCGCACGGCGGTCAGGTAATCGTCCAGGGCGGTGGGGTGAAAGCCGCCCTCCATCCTGGTGCCAAAGCCGACATGGGCGTTGAACCAACTGTCCGGGTTATTGCCGATCAGGTCATCGGGCACCGGGTGCGGCTGGGCAAGCATGAACCAGTGATAATAGGCCATGGCAAAGGCCATATCGGTGCGTTCAAAATGTTCCAGCGTCGGGACAATGTCCAGCAGAGCAAGGCGGCTGACGCGGGTTGGGTGGTCAATCGCGAGGCGGTGACAGACCCGCGCGCCGCGGTCGTGGGCGACGACCTGAAACGTCTCGTGGCCGAAATGATCCATCAGACGCAGGATGTCCTTGGCCATTTCGCGTTTGGAGTAAGGCATGTGATCGGCGGTCAGCGGCGGCTTGTGACTGCCGCCGTAACCGCGCAGATCAGGGCAGTAGACGGTGAAGGTTTTCGCCAGTTCGGGGGCCACAGCGTGCCACATCGCGTGGGTCTGCGGGTTGCCGTGCAGCAACAACAGCGGCGGGCCGCTGCCGCCGTGGCGTAGGCGGATGGGGCCGTCAGAAAGGTGCAGGGTCTCTAAAGTGAAGCCGGGAAAGAAGGACATGGGTAGGGCTTTCGTGAGGCGCGGTTGCGGTATTGGACGGCAGGCGGGCGCGGGGTTCAAGCGGTTTTGATTGCACATCGGGCGATTGGCGGTGCTATGGGGGGGCGCAAAGCAGGAGGGTGCATGCGGTTGATCTTGATGACGGCGTTGGTGATGGTGGCGTTCGCGGCGAATTCGGTTCTGAACCGGGGCGCGTTGGCAGGCGGGCAGATTGACCCGCTGGCGTTTGCCTGGATACGGGCGGGATCGGGTGCTGTGGCGCTGGCGGTGCTGGTGTTGTTGCGGGATCGGCGGCTGTCGTTGCTGGGGCCACATCGGGTGGCCGGGGTGCTGTCGCTAACGCTGTATATGCTGGCGTTTTCGGTGGCCTATGTGGCGTTGGATGCGGGCGTCGGGGCGCTGATTCTGTTTGGCGGCGTACAAGTGACGATGTTTGTCGGGGCCGTTGTGGCCGGGGAAAAAGTGCCGGGACTGCGCTGGTTGGGGGCCGGGTTGGCCTTTGCCGGGTTGGTTTGGTTGTTGTGGCCCGCCGGGGCGTTTCGGTTGCCGCTGTTGCATGGGGCATTGATGCTGGCGGCGGCGCTGGGCTGGGGGATTTATTCGCTGGTCGGGCGAAAGTCAGGCGAGCCGTTGCGGGCGACGGCGGCGAATTTCATTCTGGCCGCGCCGCTTTGTTTTGGGGTCATGGTTATGATGCCAGTCGCGCCTGATGCAGTGGCTGCGAGCACGCGGGGCGTGGTATTGGCGCTGGTGTCGGGGGTTGTGACATCGGCGTTGGGCTATGCGTTGTGGTACACGGTGTTGCCCGCCTTGGCGTCCAGCGTGGCGGCGGTGGCGCAATTAACAGTTCCGGTGATCGCCTTGGCCGGTGGCATGGTGTTTTTGGGCGAAATGGTGACAGTGAAATTCGCACTGGCATCGGTGTTGGTGCTGGGCGGCGTGGCGTTGTCGGTGTTGGCCCCGCGTAGGTAGGGTGATCTAAATGTGTGCTTCCGCACGCTTTTATTCAGCAGGTTGATAGGCGACGCTTAACGCACCAGCGGTTCCAGCGGGTCGTAGTGGATCAAACCCCTGGTCCAGGCGACATCAGGCAGGCTGTCGGGTTTGTAACGCAGGGTCGCAAGTTCATTGCGGCTGAAGAAATGGCGTTGGGTGACGATGCCTTCGGGGTCGGTCCAGACCTCGGGCATGGTGTTGGTGGCGGTGCAGTGAAAGTAGATGTCGACCTGATGAAAATCGCGGCTGATGTCATGGAATTCGTTGACCATCGCGGGGGCACCGACGGTGATGGTCAGGCCGGTTTCCTCATGCACCTCTCGGATCAGGTTGTCCGGCAGCGAGCTATGCGGGTTGACGCCGCCGCCGGGCGCGCACCAGAGGTTGCTTTTGCCATCAGGATAGGCGTTGACCAGCAACAGGCGCTGGTCTTGCAGGATAAGCGCGCGGGCGGCGAGGCGGGGAGGGCGTGACGTCATGGGTCGAAACTGGCGTGGTTTGACGCATGGGGC
>Ga0315339_1002494_pt1 | contig 13898 bp, 16 predicted proteins | sample ASW17metaG_FD_204514 | JGI IMG/M metagenome (GOLD analysis project Ga0315339, IMG submission 204514) | Ammonia-oxidizing marine archaeal communities from Pacific Ocean, United States - ASW #17 | ecosystem: Environmental > Aquatic > Marine > Oceanic | place: USA: California | collected 2016-12-05
GTTCAAGTCCAGCCGAAGCCACCATTATTAATTAATCTTGCAATAAATATTAAAATCTAATACTTTTTACGTGCTAAAATTTTAGCAAACGTAAAAAGATAAAAGATAAAAGATAAAAGATAAAAGATAAAAGATAAAAGGAAAAAGAAAATGAGTCTAAAAGGAAAAGTAAAATGGTTTAATGGCAAAAAGGGATATGGCTTCATTGAACGCGAAGATAAAGAAAAAGATGTATTTGTGCATGCCTCAGCCGTAAGAGATGCTGGTTTAAGGTTTTTAAATGAGGGAGACGAATTAACTTTTGAAGTTGAAGATGGAGATAAAGGTCCATCAGCAGTAAAATTGCAAAAAAACTCTTAATTTTAATTTATATAATTTAATCTTGCATATTAAGAATTTGTAGATAAAACATCTTCAATGGTTAATAAAAATATTATAAAAAGAAGTAAACATAGAGCTCATTTCCATAGCTGCTAGCAGCTATTTATTTATAATATAATTTTAAATCCACACAAAATAATATAAAAACAAAGAATGCCCCTGTGGTGAAATAGTTATCACGGAAGTTTGTGGAACTTTAGTTTTTGGTGCGATTCCAAGCGGGGGTACCAAAAAAAATGAATAAAGAAAATAAATTAGTACCTGCATTGCCAGCAGGCTTTGAAGATAGATGGAATAAAAAACTATTTCTTAAAAAAAAGTTAATTAAGATAATAGAAAATAATTTTTCTAAATTTGGATTTGATCCACTAGAAACACCATCTTTTGAAATTAGTGAAAATATAGGATCATTTCTAGCTGAGGATGATAGTAATCCTATGTCTGATGTATTTTCATTTAATGATGGTGAAAAACAGATAACACTTCGGTATGATCTATCTAGTCCTTTAGCAAGATTTGTTGCTCAAAATAACCAAGAATTGTCTTTGCCTTATAAAAGATATGCCATTCAAAATGTATTTAGAAATGAAAAAGCAGGTAATGCACGTTATAGAGAATTTACTCAAGCGGATTGTGATATCGTTGGCAATATTAATCCAGCACAAGCTAATGCTGAACTTTGTAATTTAATTGCAAGCACATTAATTGCATGTGGCTTAAAAAAAGATCAATTTGTTGTTAATATTAGCAATAGAAAAATTGTTCAAGGTTTAATTGAAGAACTTAAAATATCAGAAAATAAAAAAATTAAAGTTATGCGGGCTATTGATAAGTTAGATAAACCTGGTTTTGGATTAAAAGGGGTTGAGGATCTATTAAAAAAAGAAAGAGTAGATGTCAGTGGAGCAATCACAAAAGGTGCTGATTTAAGTAATGGAGAGGCATCTCAAATTATTAGTTTTTTAAAAATAAAAAAATTAAAAGAGTTAAAAGATAATTTAAAAAATCCATTATCTCAAGAAGGGATTAAAGAATTAGAAAATCTATTAGAGATAGCGAGCTATGGAGATTATCTAGATCAGATTAAAACTAATTTTACTATTGTTAGAGGGCTTGCTTATTATGATGGGTTTTGTGTTGAAACTAACTTAAATCTTAAAATAAAAAATAAAAAAGGTAAAGAAGTTGACATTGGAAGTATTTGTTCAGGTGGACAATACAATAAATTAATTTCAAGATTTAAAGGAGTTGATATTCCAGGTACTGGAATGAGCATTGGAGTAGATAGACTTCTTTTTGTAATGATGCAATTAGATCAAATTAAAGTAGATGAGAAAAAGCCAGTAATAATCTGTGTAATGGATGAAAAATTTTTAAAAAATTATTATGATATTTTAAAAGTTTTGAGAGATAATAATATAAATTCAGAAATATTTTTAGATAGTAAAAAAAATCTTGGAAAACAATTGACATATGCGAATAAAAGACAGTGTCCAGTAGCTGTGATTTTTGGTGAAAATGAATTTAAAGATAATACTGTTACTTTAAAAAACCTTTTAGGGATTAAAGGTGAAAATAATCAATTTACAGTTCCAAAAGAAAATTTAGTTGATGAAATCAAAAAATTTATCTGAAAAAATCCTTAGATCAGTTAAATCTAAAGGGTTTAAATACATCGATTTGCCTTCTGTTATTGAAGTGAACCATATTGTACAAAGATCTGGAGAAAACTTTAGAAAATTTATTTTCTCTTTTATAGACCAAAATGGGAGCGAACTTTGTCTTAGACCAGACTTGACCATTGCATCATGTTTAAGATATTTAGAAAATAATTTAAAAGGTAGAGAAAAAATATTTTATAGTGGGCAGGCGTATAGAAAAACCCTTAATAAAAAAAATTCAATTATTAGAGATCAAGTTGGTTTTGAAATTATTGGTTCAGAAAATGAAAAAAATGATGATAAAGAAATTATTAATACAGCTTTAAAATCTCTATCAAATTTAAACTATTCAAAAGGTACTTTAAAAATTGGAAACATTGAAATTTTTAATTTGTTAATTTCAAAGCTAAATATTCCAAAAAGGTGGAAGTTAAGGTTTTCAAGACACTTTTGGAGAGAACAATATTTTAATGATTTATTAAAGAGATTAGAGACAAATTCAGATGTTGATCCAACAATTGTTGAAGTTGATAAAAAAAGATATTTAAAAATGCTGAGAGATGATCATCAAGAAATGGTTGCTGGAAGATCTGTTAAGGAAATATTAAAACGGTTTGATAACAAGATTAAAGATCCAAGGCGTGCAAGTAGAGGCAAAAATGTCTCAAAAATTATTAAAGAATTTTTGAGAATTCAATGTCCAATAAATAAAGCAGCAGATAAATTAAATGCGTTCTTCAAAAAAAATAAGATTAATCTAATTGTAGATCAAAAATATTTTCCAACATCAAATAATAAAATTCAAAAATTAAATGTAAAATTTTCAACTTCTTTTGGACGTCAGTTGGAATACTACACTGGCATGGTATTTAAAATTGACATTAAATCTAAATCTAAAAGTATTAATGTGATCAATGGAGGAAGATACGATAAATTAATCTCAGACCTTGGGGCAAAAAAAAAAGTTCCCGCAGTAGGAGCTGCTTTAAATTTAAATTACTAATGATGAATATTGGAATTCCAAGCAAAGGTAGACTTAGAAAAGATATACTGAAGATATTTAAAAAAAATAAATTAAACCTAATATCTGAAAGAGGAGAGAGAGATTTATTAGGATCAATTAAAAACCTACCGAATGTTAAAATATTGTACTTACACGCAAGAGAAATTGTAGAGAGATTAGGAGATGGGTCATTAGACCTTGGTTTTTCAGGATATGATTTATTGAAAGAAAGTGAAATCAATATTCAAAAAAAAATTAATGTAGTTAAGAAATACAACTTTGGTAAAGCAATCTTAGTTATTGCTATTCCAGACCCTTGGATTGATGTTCAAACAGTTGCAGATCTTGAAGAGATTGCTTTTGAATTTAAAGATAAAAAGAAGAAAAAATTAAGAGTTGCAACAAAATATCCAAATTTAACAAGAGAATTTTTATTCTCAAAAGGAGTAACTCAATTTAAAATAGTTGGTAGTTTAGGTGCTACTGAAGCTTATCCTTTTACTGGCTCATCAGAGATTATAACTGATATTACTTCAACCGGAGAAACTTTAAGAGCCAACAATCTGAGAGTACTAAAGGATGGTGTAATATTAAAATCGGAAGCTTGTATGATGATTTCTAAATCAACCCCTAAAAGCACTATACTTAATAAAATAGTTAAATTACTTTTTAAGAATTAAGTCTTTAAAATAAACTAATATAATTTTAATAATATCAAGATTTCTTAAAATAGCATAAGCAGCAATAATAGCCCCAATAATAAAGAGTATTTTTAATATTAAGATTAATTCCATAGAGATACTTTTAAATAATTAAATACATTAATCAAATTTTTACTATAAAATAATATAAAAGAATCATGGATGCTATTTTATTAATTATTTTAATTATCCTGCTTGGTGCTACTTTGGGTATTCTGTATCTTAATTTAAGATCTAAGCCTAAAGATGAGAATGAGAATAAAGAGGCTGAAGAAATTGCTAATTTAAATGCAGAAATTGTTAAATTAAAAGATAGTGTAAATGCTACTATTAATACTTCACTAGGATCAATGTCGACATCATTTAACGCTCTATCAACTGGAGTGACTAAAGACATGACGGAAGCTTTAACAAAAGTGGATGAAAAAGTAGGAAACTTTAATCAACAGGTTCAATTATTAAATCAAAGCCAAGAGGGAATTACTAAAATTTTAGTAGGAGTTAAAAAATATGGTGTTCTAGCAGAATTTAGTTTAGACGCTTTGATAAAAGATTTACTACCTGCCTCTCAATTCATGACAAACGTTAAGATGAAAGAAGACACCAGTGAAAATGTAGAATATGCAATCAAACTTCAAGGTGATGTTATGGTTCCAGTAGACTCACATTTTCCATTAGAAAAATTCAAAGCAATTACCGATGGTTATGATGCAGATGATAAAAGAGCAGTTGCTGATGCTAGAGCAAAATTAGCTGCAGCATTTAAAAATAAAGCAAAAAATGTAAATGAAAAATATATTGTTCCACCAAAAACTACCGACTTTGCAATTGTTTATGCACCAACTGAAAGTTTATATAAAGAGTTAACTGAGTACCAAGATCCAAGCACTAAAGAGTTATTAACTCAAGAAATAATGAAAAAATATAAAGTTGTAATTTGTGGCCCTAATACTTTATCTGCTTACTTACAGTCATTACATATGGGGTTTCATTCTCTAAAAGTTCAAAAAGGTGCTACAGAAATTTATAATCATTTAAAAACAATTAGTACAAGATTTGCAAAACATTTTGATAATATAATTTCTCTTAGAAAAAAATTAGAAGAAGCAATGACAGTAGTTGACAAGTTTGGAACAGATGCAAGATCAATTACCAGAACTTTAGAAAATATTAAAGATCCAGAGCAAGTTGAGAAAGCAGTTCAATCAGAAAATGTAGAAAAATTTGTTGAACACTCAAAACAAGCCAAAAATTAATTTCTTTTTTCCCTCAATACCGCTTATAAGAAGTTATAATATGCAGTGGAATACTAAATTTTCTTACCCCAAGTCTATGCGATCAGTGGTTAATGGTTCTAGACACTATACTGTTAATCAAGAAAAATTACCTTCTGTAACATCTATTTTGCAGGCCACACAAAGTGAAGAAAAAAAAGCATCTCTTGCAAATTGGAAGGTAAGAGTTGGAGCAATTGAAGCTAATAGAATTAAAAATGACGCATCTAGTAGAGGAACTTCAATGCATGTGTTCTTGGAAAAATATTTAATGGGACAATTAAACTTGGAATTATTAGAAGAAGAAGATAATAGATCTAAAAAAATGGCAGATGAAATTATTGATCAAGGTATTAAAAACAAATTATCAGAAATCTGGGGCACAGAAGCAACACTTTATTACCCAGGAAAGTATGCAGGAACTTGTGATGCTTGCGGAATATATGAAGGACAAGAAACCATTATAGACTTTAAACAATCTAATAAGCCTAAAAAAGAAGAATGGATTGAAGACTATTATCTTCAATTAGGCGCTTACTCATTGGCTCATAATGTTGTCTATAATTCAAGAATTAGTCAAGGGATTGTCTTATTATGTACAGTGGACAATTTATTTCAGGATTTTAGAATTCAAGGTGTTAAACTTGAAAAATATCAAAATAAGTTTTTAGAAAAAGTTGAACAATTTTATCATCAAAGGAATATGAGTTAATATGAATTTAGCAATTTGGGATATAGAATCTAGTAGTGCCAATACTTCTTGGGGCAGCATCATTGAAGTGGGTGGAATTTTAGTTAACCCAAATTTTAAAGAATTAGATCGTTTTAACTTTAGATGTAGATTGCCCGAAGGAGAGATACCTCAGGCAATGGCCTTAATAGTCAATAAAACTAGTGTTGATTTGCTCACAAAAGGAAATCTAAGCCATTATCAAATGTTAAATCAATTAGAAAAAATATTTAAAAAATGGAGTCCAGCAATATTTTTAGGTTGGTCAAATATTGGTTTTGATGATGAAATGATAAGAAACGAATTTTTTAGAGGAATTAGATATCCATATATCACAAATGCAACACCGAACAAAAGACACGATGGTTTAAATATAGCAAGAGGCGCCCATGCTGTAGATGAAAGTGTTTTAAAAACTGAAATTAATTCAAAAGGAAACGCAGTTATGAAACTTGAGTCTTTAGCAAGAATGAATGGTTTTGAATCATCAGGTGCTCATTCTGCTTTATTTGATGCAGAGTTAGTAGTCAAAGTTTTAAATTTAATAAAAAAAAAACAACCACAAACATGGCACACATTTTTACGAACAGCAAACAAAAGTGATACAGAAACTATTTTTAAAAAAGAAAAAATACTTACTTTGGTCGAATACCATTTTGGTAAAAATTATCGTTATGTAGTTGCACCGCTACATCCAAAATATTGTATTCATCCTATTTATCAATGGGGCCAAGCTGTAGATTTAAAAATAGATGTTATACCATTGCTTAATTTGTCAGTATCAGATCTTAAAATTGCAATAAAGAAAAAAAAATTTTTAAAAACAATTCGATCAAATAAAGCTCCAATAATTCTTGATATAAGTTATGGTATGCAAGTTGAACCTTACAATAATATAGATCAAAAATTAATTAAGAAACGAGCTGAGCTAGTAACAAGTAATGAAAAATTTTCTCAAAATATTCTTATTGCTTTAAGGGAAATAGCAGAAGAAAAAATGGAATTTGATTCCCAAGAAGATGTTTTGGCAGAGGAAAGTATTTATAAAAAATTTACACCACAAAAAGATACAGCATTATTTGATAAGTGGCACGATGCCTCATGGAAAGATAAACTTATAATGCTTGATAAATTTGAAGATGAAAGATTGGTAAGTTTTGGTAAAAAAATAATTTACCAAGAATCTCCAGAAACACTTCCTCCAAATATTTTCAATAATATCAAAAGAGGTATAGCTAAAAGAATTTTAAGTGACCAAAAAGAAAAATGGTGGACCTGTAAAGAATTTTACTTTGAGTGCGACAATTTAAGAGACAAATACACAAATGAAAAAGACAATCAAAAATTAAAATTTTTAGATGAAATTAATGAATTTGTGATGACAATTGAAAAAAAATACCAAGATTCTTAAATTTTAACTGTTTATTAGAAAAAAAAGATTTTTTACACGTTGAATAATTTTATTAATTAATTATATAGAGGTTAATATGACAACAGTAAGTGTAACAGATGAAAGTTTCGATTCAGAGATTTTAAAATCAGAAAAACCAGTCGTTGTCGATTTTTGGGCAGAATGGTGTGGTCCTTGTAAACAAATTGCGCCAGTACTAGAAGAGATTTCTGATGAAATGGCAAGTGAAGTTATTATTGCAAAACATAATATTGACTCCGAACCAAATACTCCTAGCAAGTATGGGGTAAGAGGAATTCCAACAATGTTATTATTTAAAGGTGGTGAGCTCAAAGCAACTAAAGTTGGCGCAACTCCTAAATCTGATATTGTTTCTTGGATAAAAGAAAATATTTAATTTAAGTTTAAAACTTCTCCTGCTAAATATAAAGATCCTGTAATTAAAATAATTTCATTCTCTTTTATCTGGATGGAACTGATTGCATCTTGAATAGATGGTTTTGAATTAATTTTTAGACCTTTCGAACTTAATTTATTTTTAAGTTTATTTTTTTCAATCGAATTTTTTTGATTGGGAATATCAATAGTGGTTAAAGAACTTATTTTGTCTTTAAAACAATTTAAATAATTTTTATGATTTTTGTTTGCCATCATTCCAAGTATCATGTGTTTTTTACAATTTAAAGTATCAAGATAGTCAGCTAAAACTTTTGCTCCCAGGGAATTATGTGTACCATCTACAAATAGCTTATTATTCTTAACTAAATCCTTAAGTTTACCATTTTTAATTTCCTGTAATCTTGCAATACTTTTAATTTTAGTAATTCCTTTTTTAATATTTTCATCACTAACATTTAATTTTAAACTTCTAATTGTTGCAACTGCAGTTGATATATTGGTAAGCTGAAATTGCCCTAATAAATTTGGATAAGGTAATTTTAAACCACCAAACTCATCTTCATAATAAAAAAAATTATTTTCTTTAATTAAGTAAGTATATTTATCATTAAATATTATTTTTTTTGACTTGTTATCTCTAATTGAATATTTAATTTTATTTAAAATATCATTAGTTTCTTGTTTAGAAATTATTATATTTGAATTTAATAAGCATGATGTCTTTTCAAATATAATTTTATTAATGGTTTGTTCATTTTTTGGCAACCAGTTAAGGTGATCGAGTCCTATCGGTGTAACTATGCTAGCTAAATTTTTATTTATAATATTAGTTGCATCGAATCTATGAAACAATCCTGCTTCAACTAGTGTAATGTTGTTTAAATATTTTTTTGCACCATAAAAAAAAGCAGCAGTCAATATTTCAAAAAATGTTATTGGATGATTATCATTTATTTCTTCAATTTCACTTAATAAATCTGATAGATCATCATCTTTAATTTCTTTGTTATTAAAGATAAATCTTTCATTAATTTTTTGTATATGAGGACTTGTGTAAATATTACAGCTTATGTTTGCCTCAGTTAAAATAGATCTTAATGCTTGGATGGTTGAATATTTACCATTTGTTCCAACAATAGAAATACAATTGATATTGTCCTGAGGGTTACCAAGTTTATAGCAAAGGTTTTTAACTCTATCTAAACTTAGATCAATTTCTTTAGGATGCAGCTTTTGTAAGCGCTCTATTGTCTTCTGGAGTTTCATCTAATTTAGAATTTATATCAGAATTTTTTAACAATATTGATAATATAGAACCAATTTTCTCACGCAAATCTTTTCTTTGTACTATTAAATCTATGAATCCACATTTTTCAACATATTCACTTTTTTGAAAGTCACTTGGAAGTTCTTCTTTAACAGTAGCTTGTATTACTCTTTTACCAGCAAAAGCAATTAATGCTCCTGGTTCTGCGAAAGTAATATCACCAAGCATTGCAAAAGAAGCGGTTATGCCGCCGGCAGTTGGATCAGTTAAACAAACTAAATAAGGTAAATTATTTTTTTTAAGTTCATTAATAGCTAATGTTGTCCTTGTCATTTGAGAAAGAGCAATTAGTGACTCAAACATTCTCATTCCACCACCTGCTGTAAATAAAATAAAAGGAGTTTGGTTATCTATAGCGTGTTGAATACCATAAATGATTGCTTCACCTTCTGCAGCTCCAACAGAAGCCCCAATAAAAGCAAAATCAAAAGCTCCAGCTGTAATATTAATATTGTTAATTTTTGTTTTAACAATCATAATAGCGGATTCTTGTCCTGTTTTTTTTCTCGCTTCTTTTAGTCTATCTTTATAAGATTTTGAGTCCTCCCATTGAAGTGGATCATCTAAAGGTTGTGGTGTTTTTAAAATTTCATAATTATTTTTTCCAAAAACAATATCAAATCTTTGTCGGCAACTAATTCTATGATGCTTATTACATGAATCACAAACCCATAAATTATCTTCTAATTCTTTTTTTAATGAAGGTCCTTTGCAACATGAAATCCAATCACTGTTTGCGGTATCTTCTTTACTGGGTCTTATTTTAATTGCTTTTTTTATTTTATGACCAATTTTTAAAACTTTGGTAATCCAATTCATAATATTTTCTTTTTTAATCTTGATACAATATTAGTTACATTTGTGACAGGATTTTGTCTATTTTTAAGTGATTGATGAATTTCTTTACATATAACACTTCCAACAACTAGCCCATCTGCCTTTTTTAAAGACGCAATCGTTTTTTTTGTTATTCCAAAACCAATAACTACATTCTTAGATCTATTTATATTCTTAATTTTATTATAGTTTTGTAAAATTTCTTTAGGAGAGACTTTTAGTTTTCCACCTGTGGTAGATAACATGCTTATATAATAAGTCATATCATGAGCGTCTTTAATTATACTTTTAAGCCTTGAAACAGAAGTGGTAGGCGACAGAAGCTGAATAAAATTAATTTCTTTTTTTTTACATTTTTTTGCAAAATTTTTATTTTCTGGCCAAGGTAGATCAACTACAATCAATCCATCGACACCCACTTGTTTGCATTTATTAATAAATTTATTTTCACCATTTTGAAGAATAGTATTATAATATCCCATTAAAATAACCGGCTTAGCATTTTTAGTTTTTTTAAATTTTTTTACTATATTAAAAATGTCCCTTAATTTAATTCCATTTTTAATTGCTCTATGAGCACTATTTTGGATTTGTCCTCCATCAGCGATAGGAGTATTATGAGGCATGCCTATTTCACAAATATCAATATGTGTTGAAATAGATTTTAATATTTCAAAAGATTTTTTTTTATTATTATCTCCAGCAACAATGTAAGTTAAAAGAGCTGGCCTATTTTCTTTTTTGCATTTTTTAAAAGCTAAATTAAGTTTTGAAATCATCTTATATAACTACCTAATCTTTTTTTTATAATATCTCTATCCTTGTATGAATCTCCACAACTATTAGTTATAATTATTGTGTCTTTGCTTAATTTAGGTGCAATTTTAATTGTTTCTGCAAAAGCATGACTAGGTTCTAGTGAAGGGCTAATTGATTCTAGAGATGTAACTAATTTGTAGGCACTCAAAGCCTCTTCATCTGTTGCAGAAGTGTATCTTGCTCTTTTAGCGTCCTTTAAAAAACAATGCAGTGGAGAAACTCCAGGGTAGTCTAATCCCGCGCTAATAGATTCTGTTTCTTCAATTTGTCCTTCAATATCTTGATTTACATATTGTGCTGCACCATGAAGTACTCCAATTTTAGAGTTGTAGGTTAGCGGAGCTGCGTGTTTTTTTGAATTTTTAGGACCTCCAGCTTCAACACCAATAAATTCAACTTGTTTTTTGTCATAGTTGATAAATTCATTCCAAAATCCTGCCGCAGAACTACCACCTCCAATACAATTAACAAGTTTTATTTTTTTTGGAACTTTACCAAATACACTTTTTATTTGAATCATTAGTTCTCTTGAAATTTGTGCTGTACTCCAAGCACATATTTTAATAAAAATATTTGGGCCAACAGTTGACCCAACTGCCATATGAACTTTATCACAATTAGATACCCAATATCTCATACATTCACTAACAGCATCAACTAAAGTTTGGCTACCTGAGTGAACGGGCACTATCTCTGCTCCATTTTTTTTTATTGCATCACAATTAGGTTTTTGTCTTTTAATATCTTTTGCCCCCATAAAAATTTTACATTTAAGATCAAATTTTTTAGCTGCCATACTTAACATTTTTCCAGCATATCCAGCTCCTGTATCACCAATAATATATTTTTTTCCAGATCTTTTAGCAATAAGGGCATGAACAGTTGCATTATAAATTTTATGCGCACCACCATTTGCTTCTGAAACAACTTTGGCCCATAATTGAGCTCCTCCAAGATAATTTGTTAAATTTTCTAGTTTTATAAAGGGGGTTGGTGAACCAATATAATTTTTAAAGTAATAATCTTTTTCTTTTAAAAATTGTTTGTCTTTACGTAGTTTTTCAAAAAGTTTTGTTAAGTCTTCAACTGGTTTTTTTAAGGTTTCTGGTATGTAGTTACCACCAAATTTTTTACCATATAAATAATTTTTATCGTGCTGATCAATTAAAGGAATTCCTTTTTTAATTTTCATTTTTGATTTGTTTAATTTTATTTAAAAAAACATTAATCTTCGAGATATCTTTTAATCCAGAAGTTTCTAGACCTCCAGATATATCTATAATATCAGCTATTTTTTTATAATTATCAAGGTCATCATTTATCTGGATATTACCAGCTAGCATTATTTCTGTCTCAAGGTTTAAATTGCTAATTAAGTTATGGTTAAAAGACAAGCTTTTTTCATATCCCTTACTATCAAATAAAAATATATCAGCAACATCTTTATAGTTTTTATATTTTAAAACATCGTTTTTATTTTTGACCATAATAGCAACAATAATTTTAATCTTGTATATTTTTTTTATCAATTTTATTTTATCATTTTGTAAGTTATAAATTTGATAATAATCAAATGGTAATTTTTTAATTCTATTTAATTCTTTATTTGTTGGTTTTACTAAGACAGCAACAAATTTACATTTTTTTTTATCTATCTTTAAAAGTTTTTTAAGTTTATTGAATTCAACAAATCTTTTAGATTCTTTATAATTTACTATAAAACCTATATATTCTGGTGGACAGGGATGGGCAATTATATATTTTAGTGTATTGTAATCTGAAATCCCACAAATTTTAGATTTCATAAACTAATTTAAGGATTTTATTAATCTTTGTAAATTATTTTTTATTAATCCTTGGGTGATGCTTCTACCAATTACAATAGCGGTAGCTCCATTATTAAAAGCATTTTTTGGTGTAGTAAATCTTTTTTGATCATTTGACGAATCATTTGGCAACCTAATTCCAGGTGTTATTATCTCAATTGTTCTACAAATTTTTTTAACAAATTTTATTTCTTCTGGAGAGCATACTATGCCATCTAAACCAGCCAACTTTGCGAGTTTAGCTTGATGAATAACTAAATCTTTAATTGATTTTGTATGTCCTGTTTTTCTTAAGGATTTTTCTGAGAAACTTGTAAGTACAGTAACTCCTAAAATTTTAATATTTTTATTTATTTTTTTTGTTTCTTTTTTTATGGCTTTTAACATTTCATAACCACCATTAATATGAACAGTAAGATATTTTATATTTTTTAAATCTTTTAAAGAATTAATAGCAGATATGCATGTGCTCGGTATATCATTAAGTTTTAAATCTAAAAATATTTTTTGCTTTTTATTTATACTTGACAAAAAAGCTCTCCCAGATTTTGAATAAAAAAATTCTAAACCAAACTTGTAACTAATTTTTAATTTTTTTGTTTGGGTAAACTTTATAATTCTTTTAACCTTTTTAATATTAGCAGTGTCACAAGCTATAAAAATTTTTCTATCCATTATTATTTAATTTATTAAAGAGTTCTTTTGCCATTTTAAAGTGAATTGTTTTTTTTTTAGGAGTATTTACCTTTTCGCCTGTTTTTGGGTTTCTTGATATTCTAGCTTTTTGTGTATGAGTAGACCAAACTCCAAATCCTCTAAGCTCTACCCTTTCTCCTTTATAAAGGGCTTGCTTAATTTCTTTTAAGAAAATATCTAAAAACTTTTCTAAATCTTTTTTTAAAAAATTAGGATAATTATTGGTTAGTTGTTTTAAGAGCTTTGATTTTACAATAGCCAATTTAACTTATTTTTTTTTGTTGTCCAGTTTATCTGATAAAGAAGAGAATGGCAGGTTTTTTCCTGAAAGTGGTGAGCTAAATTTTGAAACAGCTTCTTTATTTTGTAACTCTTCTAAAAGTTTTATACTTAAAGTCACTTTTCTTTTTTCTATATCTAAATCTGCTATAGCAGCATCAATTCTTTCTGATCCAACAAATCTTGAAGGACGTGCATCTGCATTATTTATAGCTATTTGAGATTTTTTTATATAACAATCAAAATCACTACCCTCAGGTTTTACTACAAGCCCTTTATTATCTGAAGATATAACTTTTACTGTAATTGTGTCATTAATTTTTTTGTCGTTAAAAAAAGAAATAAAAGGGTCTGGTTTTATTTGTTTTAGACCAACACGAATTTTTTGCTGTTGAGGTTTAACTTCTAAAACTTTAACTTTAAGTCTATCTCCATTTTTATATTTTTTTAATTCTTCCTCTCCATTTTTTGAATATTCTAAGTCATTTGCATGAAGAAATGCATCAATTTCTATTCCATCTAATCTCAGATAGATTGCATATTCATTAATACTA
>Ga0315339_1002495_pt1 | contig 13893 bp, 12 predicted proteins | sample ASW17metaG_FD_204514 | JGI IMG/M metagenome (GOLD analysis project Ga0315339, IMG submission 204514) | Ammonia-oxidizing marine archaeal communities from Pacific Ocean, United States - ASW #17 | ecosystem: Environmental > Aquatic > Marine > Oceanic | place: USA: California | collected 2016-12-05
CAACTGGCCGGGTCGGAATCGACGAAACGCCAAGTGTCGCCGAGATGGCGTTCGAAGAGATCAGACATTTCCGGTGCCGTCCAAGTGTGGATATGCACGCCATTCGTGATATGGCCGATTGGAAACTCGCGCTCGGGAAAATCGGGCCAAAGACCCTGCCACATTCCGCGACTGACCTTGCCGTGCAGGCGACTGACCCCATTGGCACCGCCCGAAAGCTTAAGAGCTAGGACGGTCGTACAGAAGGCGGCGTGATGATCGTTGTGGTCGATTCGGCCCAAGCCGAGTAATTCTTCGCGCGACAAACCGAGCGCTTCGCGAAAATGACTTAAATGACTTTCGACCAGGTCGGCGGGGAACCAGTCATTGCCTGCGGCGACGGGTGTGTGGGTGGTAAAGATATTGCCGATGATGCTGTCCTCGCGGGCCGTGGCGAAGGAATAGCCCTGCTCGGCCATTAGCTGGCGGATGCGCTCGAGGGCCAAAAAGGCTGAGTGACCTTCGTTCATATGGCAGATAGTGGGTTTGACACCAGCTGCCTGGATGGCGCGCAGGCCCCCGATGCCGAGTAGGATCTCTTGGCGGATGCGCATTGGCTAGTCGCCGCCGTAGAGTCGGGCAGTGACATCGCGGTCGGCGGGGCTATTTTCGTCGAGAATGGTATCGAGCAAATAAAGGTGCACGCGACCGACTTGTGCCTGCTAAATCCGCGTATGCAAACTGCCGTCGACATAGGTGACCTCGATGCTTAGGTGATCGCCGCTCTCGGCAAAGACGGGTTGTACGGGCATCTGGTAAAAGCCGTTTTCGGGGTTTTTCTCCATCTGGCAGCTATCGGCGTTGAGGCCTTGGTGGAAATAGCCTTCGCGGTAGAGTAGGCCGATTCCGATCAGGGGTATGCCGAGATCGTTGGCGGCTTGGAGATGATCACCGGCCAGCACGCCCAAGCTCCCGGAATAGATGCACAGGCTTTCGGTTAGACCAAATTCAGCGGAGAAATAGGCGACTTGCAAGGGGATTTTGCTGTGGGATTCGCCAAACCAAGTTGGGTGGGACATGTACTGTGCAAATTGTTGTAGAATATGTTCGACGCCGCCACTGATTTGTTTGTCGGCGATGAGGGCTTCGAGCTGCTCGCTTTTTAACGAGGCTAAAAAGCGCAGCGGCGCCCGCTAGCTGGCGACCCAGGTCTCTGGGTCGATCTGTTCGAGCTTGCGGGTCGTCTGCTTATTCCAACTCCACCACAAGGTTATAGGCCAGGTCTCATAACGGGGTAAGTTGCTCGGGGAGAGATGGAATGACATTGAGGCGGTATAATGGCTTCATTGTTGATCTTCGGGGAGGGGTTAACCAAGGGGGTCTTATTAAACAAAAGGTGGCTGGCTCTATTTCGTCAAGTCGTATGAATATTGCGATAAAGTTAGTCAAATACTATACTTAGGAAAATTTCATAGGAGGATTAGATGCGCGAAAAACCCCAAGTATTGATCAGCGGATTTGCTGACGAGGGACCGGTAGACAAAAAAGCGGAATCGCAGTTGACGATGTTGGTGGCGTTGGGTTTGTCCTACTACAGCCTGCGTTTTGTCGATGCAGGGCAGGGGACGAAAAACGTGATGAAGCTGACCCAGCGCGAAATCGCCCGATTGCGCAAATTACACAGAGAATTCGGGGTGCAAGTTTCCTCGATTGGGTCGCCTATTGGCAAGGTCAAATTGCTCGATATCGACGATGGTTTGGCCAATGAATATATCCCCTTCGACAAGTATTTGAAAAATGACGTGCAACGGGCGGTGGATCTGGCCGGTGAATTCGAGACGCGGTTGATTCGCGGTTTTTCCTTTTACCACCCACGTGGCGAAGATCCAGGCGACTATGTCGAAGAGGCCGCCGACCGGCTTGTAAAAATCGCCGAAGTCTGCCGTCGTGGCGGTGCGATTTTCGGTTTGGAAGTCGAAGCCAATCTCATCGGGCAAAATGGCCGTTTACTGCAAAAAATCAACAAGTTGGTAGACCATCCCAACCTGTGCCTGATTTTCGATGGTGGAAATCTGTCGAGCCAGAATTTCACGTCGGTGCAGACGGTGGCCGAATATCGCGCGATGAAGCCTGGCATCGGCTGGATGCACATCAAAGACTACAAGATCGACCCGAAGCTTACATGGCAGGGGCATGTCGACGAAGAAAGGCTGAAGAATTTTGTCCCGGCCGACCAGGGCGATTCGGGCCACGAGGAGATCTTGCGCGATTTCCGTGCCCGCATTCCAGCTTTGGCGCGCAAGTTGGAGAAGCAGGGGGTTCCGGGGGTATTCCTCGATCTTGAACCGCACTTGAAGGGTGGGGGCCAGTTCGGTGGTTTTAGCGGCGTCGACGGTTTTGGCGTGGCGCTTCGGGCATTGCTCAATCTGCTCGACTACGTGGACATTGGCTACGATCTGACGAGTTACGGTGATATTGCACGGCAAAAAGGTACCTAATGGATAACCAAGCTCTGCTCGCCGAAGCGCGAGATTGAAGATTGGGTTATCGCCTTAAGGCGCGGGATTCACCAGCGACCGGAACTCATGTATGAGGAAATCGAGACCAGCCGCTTGGTACGCGATACACTTGATGAATTAGGCGTATCGTATCGGGCAACCGGCGGTTTCCGAGTCGCCGCTTTTGATGGTCCTAGAAGACTTCGCCTATTACTTACAGCAAGTGCCGGGCTGTTTTGTTGGTTTGGGCATGCAGACCGAAGCGATCGACGCGACCTACAATGTGTACCACCCGCGTTTTAAGGCCGATGAAGCGGCGTTGCCGATTGGGGGCGTTTGCACGTGGCGTTAGCGTCGCAGGCGGAGTTGGCGAGCGGTCGAGGTTCGGTGTTATGTGCTAACACTGTTGAAGGGCTGACCGAAGATGTCCTAAGTCAGCCCTTCAACAAGTGGGATTAATCTTAACGCCCTTGCTGCAATAGCTGCGCATGCCGCTTTTTGAAAGCCGCGCTCTTGTCGTCTTCGATGACCTCCAAATCAACGCCCGTTTCGAACCCAGGAATATTGCCAGCGTAAAATGAAGTCTGATAATTGCCCTCGTCGGTAAATTCCCAGACCCGTTTTTTCCGGCCACCGGCGGGCCAGTTGACGCGCAGAATACGCGATTGCGCGCGATAGCACTGTTTGGGTGTGGGTTCTTCGGGATCGACGCGGTATTTGGCGATGGCCTTTTCGTCGACTGGTGCGCCCAAACCAGGGGTGTCGGGCACCGGCATATAGCCGTCTTGGACTGCGATCGGCTTTTTGAGCAGGTCGTCGACCCACAGTTCGTGGCAGGTGATATAGGGCAATTGTGCGTGCGAGAGCACTGAGCCTAGATGTGCGGCGTAGGTGGTGGTTAGCCCTGAGCCTACCAACTGCAACCAAAAGGGCTTGTTGTGGGCGGCGGCAAGGGTCGCCTGTCGGCGGGTGTCGGTAGCGCCGCCGCCGAGTACGAAGCCGTCGCTGCATTCGTTGCGCAGATACTGGTCTTGGTAGTGTTCGACAATGGGTTTACGCACCCTTTCGCGTAAAAGCCGCGCGCCGTCGACATCCAGGTGCATATAGAAGGGACTTTCGTAGATGCCGACATTGCGATTTTCATCTAATTTCTGCAGTACGATCTCGGCCCGGGCTTGATTGAGCAGGAAGCCATTGAAATCGACATCGAACTTATAGTCCTCAGGCACGACCTTAGAGACGGTATTGGTCTGCGCGATGATGTCGCGCCAGGGACGGGCTTTCATCTTAAAGGTCGTATAGCCGCGCTTGAGCGACTCCTTGGCCTCGGCGGCCCAATCGGCGGCGGGCATATCGATATCCCACCAAGAGATAGGACAGCGGTCACGCAGCTTGACGCCCAGTAGCGCGTGTACCGGTACGCCTTGGTCTTGGCCTACCAGATCGTAGCAGGCGACTTGTGGGCCGAAGCCGATTTCGTCGCGGTGCATGATCGCAGCCGGATTCTGACCGACGAGACCCTTGGTCTCGGGACGGCCGTGGCTGTCGGCCCAGCCGACGAGGCCATTGTCGGTTTCGAGGCGCACCACCCAGACTCGTTCGTCGTGGGTCTGCGCGCGTTGCATGGCGCGGGTGACGCGCTTGGCATAGAAGGGGATATTAAGGGCGAAGGATTCGGCATGGGTAATTTTCATAATAGGGGTCTCCGCAGACGGTGGATGGGGTGGATTCGGTCGCAAAGTGTACGGATATTTGCACAGGGCAACAACCATTTTAAACGGGAAAGCGAATGTTATGAGCGATAAATATGAAACATTTATGACGAAGGTGGCCGAACTGGCCGATATCGGCCACGCTGAGGGGATGTTGAGTTGGGATCAAGAGACTTATATGCCGCCGAAGGGGGCCGCGATGCGGGCCAGGGCCCAAGGTACGTTGGCGGGGTTGCACCACGAACGACTTACCGCGCCGGAACTGGTTGGGTTGGTGAAAGACCTCAAGGGCCAGGATTTGACGGGTGACGCGGCGGTGAATGTGCGCGAGGTCGGTCGTAGTCAGGACCGGTCGCTCAAGATCCCCAAAGAGCTGGTCGTCAAGTTGAGCCAAACCGAATCGTTGAGCCACGAGGCCTGGATCACAGCACGCGAGAAGGTGGATTTTGCGCTTTTTCAGCCCTGGTTAGAGAAGATCCTCAAGCTTAAAAAAGAGGTTGCCGAGCGCGTCGGTTACGAAGGGACCATCTACAACGCATTGCTCGACGAATACGAGCCTTATACGCGTGCCGAGGACATCGAGCCGGTATTCGCGGCGCTAAAAGATAAGTTGGTGCCGCTGGTTGAAAAGATCGCCGCCACCGGCAAGTTTCCCGTGCGTGGCGTGCTCGACCAGGAGTTTCCTGTCGTCGGACAGGAGCAATTAGGGCGGCAGGTACTAGAGGACTTGGGTTTTGATCTAGATGCGGGCCGGCTCGATGTGGCGGTGCACCCCTTTTGCTCGGGCACCTCCCGCGACGATGTACGCTTGACCACGCGCTATAGCGCTGATTGGCTACCCGGATCGCTCTTCGGCACCATTCACGAAGCCGGGCATGGGCTTTACGAGCAAGGGTTACCAGAGGATGCGGTGGCCACGCCGGCTGGTGGCAGCGTGTCGCTGGGCATCCACGAGTCGCAATCGCGGTTGTGGGAGAATATGGTCGGTCGCAGCAGGGCTTTTTGGACACATTATCTGCCGCGGCTTAAAGTGCTTTTCCCGACGCAGTTGCAAAACGTCGACTTAGACCGGTTTTATGCGGCGGTAAATCAGGTTGAGCCCTCGTTGATTCGCGTCGAGGCCGACGAGGTGACCTATAACCTACACATCTTATTGCGTGTCGAATTAGAACAGGACCTATTCGAGGGACGCGTCGAAGTGAAGAATCTGCCGAGCGTGTGGAATGAGCGCATGCAACAGTATCTGGGTGTTTGTCCGCCCGATGATGCGCAAGGAGTGTTGCAGGATGTGCATTGGTCTTTCGGCTTGATGGGATATTTTCCGACATATACTTTGGGCAATCTCTACGGCGCGCAATTTTTTCATCAGGCTAAGCAGGAGTTGCCCGATCTCGAAGGCCAGATCGGTCGTGGGGAGTTTGGGGGGCTGAAAACATGGCTCAACGAAAAGGTGCACAATCGCGGTAGTCGACTTAGAGCGAGCGAGTTGGTGGAAGAGGTTACGGGCGAGAAACTGAGTGCTGATTATTTTACGAATTATCTGGAGGCGAAATTCGGGGCGCTCTATAACTTTTAATTTAGCAAATCTGCAATAGAGACTAACCGTCAAATGCGCAAAATCGCCGTGGAATTGCGGTCTTGACAGGTCTGTAAAAGATAGGGAGCAGGGCGGCCAGGGGCCTCTTGCTCCCTATGTCGTTTATCGTAGTGTCCGGCGCGAAATGTTAGCACGCCCGATGGCCGCTCAACCGATAATCTGCCGCAAGAGCCGAAGTTGGTTGCCGCCAAGTATTTTGCGGATATCGGCCTCGGTGTAATTGCGGGCGGCGAGGCCGACGGTGATCTCTGGCAGTTGGGTCGCGTCGGTCAAAAGATCGCCACCGCCGTCGAAATCCGAACCGAGGCCCACGTGGTCAATACCGGCTACAGACACCGCGTGTTCGATATGGTCGAGCAGACCGGCGAGCGTGGCTTCTGTTGATGAAACGAAGAAGGGAACGAAGGTGATGCCGACGACCCCGCCCTTTTCCGCCAGGGCTTTAAGTTGCTCGTCGCGGAGATTGCGTGGGTGCTCGCACAGCGCGTGACAACAGCTGTGCGTGGCCATAAAGGGCGCGTCGGTCATCTTGACGACATCCCAGAAGCCCGGTTCGTTCAGGTGAGATACGTCGACGACGATACCGAGTTGGTTGAGTTGCTCGACGAGGCGGCGGCCAAAGGCGGTAAGGCCGGAGCCGCCTTCGACCTCGCAGCCATCGCCTGCCCAGGAGCGAGTACTGTGGGTCAGGGTCATCGCGCGGACGCCAAGGCGGTGCAGTAGGGGCAGGATGTGCGGACTTTTTTCTAACGCGTCGCTGTTTTCAACCGCGAGAATGGCGGCCAGTTTATTTTCTGCATGTGCACGCTCGATGTCGCTCGCCGAATGGGCGATGAGGATATCGGTGCCGAATTCTTCGACTTCCTGGAAAAAATAACCGAGAGCGTCCATCAGATAGAGCAAGTGGTTACCCCAAGGCCGGGTGCAGTCGACGGCGAAGAAAGCCGCGTTGAGGCCGCCTTGGCGCATTTTGCCTATGTCGAGCTGGATCCCCTCGCCCAAAGGGCGGATATATTGGCGCAGATAGGCCACCGCGCCTTCGCGTTCGGCGTAGTCAGATCGTTGGACGCCGTCTATACGCAAATTACCTCGGCGGATCAGAGCGACGATGCTGTCGTTGTGGGCGTCGATGACCAGGGCTTCTTCGTGTAGTCGGCGAGCGTCTTTTTTGTGCATTTCTTAGAGGTCAGTAAAGGTTTCCCGATAGAGCACGATATCGGTGAGGTCTATTTTTTCCGGACCGTCGTAGTGCAGGATAAACCAGACGTCATGGGGGCGGGTCAGGACGAAGCGCAATTCGCGCACTTGATCGGCGGCATAGGGAATGGACAGCCACCAGGGGGGGTGCACGCCCTCTTTCAGGGGCCGCAGGTAGTTGGGGCTTCCGTACGTGGTCCAATTATAGCGCTCGGTGCCGAACCACTCGTAGACCATTTTTTGCAGGTGGTCCGGGTCACCCGAACTGGCATAGACCGCAGTCTTGATGGGGATCGGGTTGCGCTCGAAAAAGCTGCCGAAGGTGTAACCTTTGAGATCAAAGCGGACGCGGTAGTGGCCCTTGGGCAAATTGGGAAAATGCGTGCCGGCCCGGATTTGGTCTTCGTCGTCGCCGTGTGCGTAGCGGCGTATTTCGGTGATTTGTGAATGGAACTGCCTGGGGATGAAGGTGGCGTAAATCTTGTGCATTGCCAACTCGCCATACCCTGAATACTCAGCGTAGATATAGTGGATACTGGGCCGGTCGACCTGAAAAATAATGGGAAAGTCGCCCTGGACTTGACCGCCGATAAGCGGATAGCTAGAGCGCGTAGCCCAGAGAGAGACCGCCTGCACGGTATACGCCTGTGAGATGGCCAGATGGCCGGTGACTTGGCCGTCGGGTGGGCTGACGCTGAGGCCGGGGAACTTTAGCAGGTATAAACCGGGATGGGGAAGGTGTAAAACCGGGATGGTCAAGATCGAGGAATTGACCTGTGTCGCCGCTGTGGTGTTGGGTTGCGCCAGCAGGCTGCCGTCGGCTTGGCGGGCCCCGTAGTCGGTGGGGCGTAGCGGAACCACGAATTGCAGCGGAGATGGATTGTCTATCGGTTCGCCGGGGTTTAGCTCGGCCATATAGGGCGAGAGGGCCTGATTCGGCAACCGGGCGGCAAGGACGTCGCTCTTGCTCCAGATAAAGGGCAGCAATGCGGCGAGTGCGATGGTCGCCAGCCGCTGGCGCGAATGTTCAGGCCGGAAGTAGGCGTGCACAAAAAAGAGCCCTGCGAGCAAGAGCGCGAAAAAACTAAAGTCGAGCAGCGGCATGTCTTGCTGTTCCGACGCGAAAAAGTGCTGCTGAAGCGGATAGAAATGGTTGATGCTGCGGCCGAGTAGGTTCCTGCCGTCGTAGCCGGTCTCGGTAACCAGCAGGGTGCTGAGCACGCTTTCGAAACTGATGGCAAGAGCGACGGCAGCGAAAAAGACCGTGGTTGCCGAACGCAGCAGAATCGGTAGGCCCCAGGCAATGCCCAAGACCAGGACCGGCAGCGCGGTCATTAGGAAGCGGGCCGGAAAGCAAAAACCGAACTCCCACTGTGGGTGTAAACCATTGATGGCGGCGGTGGCGCCGTAGAGGCCGATGGCGACGAGTAGGCGCCGGTCGCGCAAACGGCCGAGTACCAATAGGCCGAAGAGTGCGAAGAAATAGATCGGCGAGCTATTGAGAATGCCCTTGCCCACATGCAGCCAGTGGCCGGGCAGCGAAAGCGGCCAGGTGGCTATGTCGAGGGCGCCCTCTTTCCAGGCGTTGCCGGGGCGAAAGGGACCCATCCAGTCGTTGCTGAAGGCGTAATGGAATGAGATGAGCGTGTAGACGCCGAGAGCGACTATGCCGCCGATTAAGACCAATGCAAATGGGCGGCGCTGGCTGTGCCAGGCCTGTAGCAGTACGCCTGCGCCGCAGAATAATCCGAGGGGGGTGTAGCGCGCGTGAAAGAAGGGCAGACAGCACAGCAGCAAGGTCAGCAGGCCGAGCGCGGGCAACTCCCATGGGCCCCAAGATCGGTAAGTGCCGCCGGGCACTTGCCAGTGCACGAGGGCGACGAGGGCGACCAGGCCGATCAACAAGGCCGGTATTTCGGGAAAGAGCTGATTGGTAAAATAAAAGAACGGACCGGTTGAGGCCATTATGGCGGTGGCGAGCAGGGCCGTCCACCGTTCGGCACGTAGGGCTGACAACCAAAGAAAGGTCAGCGAAACGCATAAGCTGGCGAGTAGGGTCATAAACAGGGCCGTGGCAAGACGCGGATTGTTCCAATGGGCCAAACCCCATTGATAGGCGGGCATAAGCGCGACAGAAAGGCCGATCGGATGCACCGAATGGACTTTGCCTTCCGGGGAGGCCGGCGCTTTGTCAACTGCGAAATTGGTCACGTGGAATTCATTGGTCTGTTCGTCGCTGAGGTTATTGGCCAAGTCCATATCGCCATCGTGCAGCAGACTTTGCGTTACGCGCAGGTATTGTCCCTCGTCACCGTGGATCATGGTAATTTGGCAGAAGTAGAGCGTATAGAGGACATATACTGGCACGCAGACGGCGAAGATCCCGCCGGCAATATAGAGGTTGGAGCGTTTGCTGGCATCGGTGTTGGTGATGGGCAGATGTACGTAACCGAGGAAGACCAGGCAGATAGCCCAGAGAGCGTGCGGGGACCAGAGTATGGTCAGGAAAGGAAAGACATAGGTCAACGGAGGCCAAAGCGCGACAAGGCGCAAGGCCAGCAGCAGTGCTGTTAGGAGTGTCGCTCGTTGCAGGCGTTCCTGAATTTGCGGACCGGCCCCTAAATACCGGTAGCGGATCCAAGAAAGGCTTAAGGCGACTAAGGCGATTATCCAAGGACCCAGGGGCCATTGCAATTGCCATGCGGAGGTGTGCACGGCCAGGCGCAATTCTTCTCCGGCGGCGGCGATGGTAGGCGCAAAGCCCTGTAGTATGAACCAGGCGCAGAGTACACTGGCGGCCATGCCTAGGTCGAGCAGAAAAGAGCGATCTGGGTTAGGGCGGATAACACTGTAGATCTGGGTCAAGACATTTTACTCTCGGCGTCAAGGGCGATACGGCTGCCGGTGGTCTGTCGTTGACCCTGGTATTTGCCGTTATAGGGGTTTTGCGCGACTTGGTCCATGTGCGCAAAGACCAATTGGCAGATGCGCCGCCCAGCCATTAGGCGGATCGGCAGACGGTTGGCGTTGAAGAGCTCCAAGGTGATATTGCCTTCAAAACCGGGGTCGACCCAACCTGCGTTCTGGATAAAGAGGCCGATGCGACCGATCGACGAGCGGCCTTCGACAAAGGCGGTGACATCGTTGGGCAGACGGATATATTCGCAGGTGGTCGCCAACAGGAAAGAATGCGGCGGGATAATGATTTCCTCCTGGGTCAACTCTTCGTATTGGATTTCCGCGTCGAGGCGAATGACATCGAGGCGGTTTTCGTCGACTTTGAGAAAATGGTCGCCCAAACGCACGTCGATTGAGGCCGGTTGGATCTGCCCGTCTTCGAGCGGATCGACGCCCAATTCGCCGCTGGCGAGCATTGCTTGCAGGGTGGTGTCGGAAAGAATCACAGAGGGCCTAGTGCGTCGCCATATAGGCGTCGAAGTCGATTATCTGGCCTTGTTCCGACGAGGCGCTAAGGGCGTTAATCAGCCCCACCGTGGCCAGGTTTTGCGGGCCGGAGAAAGAAGGTTCGACGTTGTTGAGGACATAGTCGCGGAAACCGTCGAGCAGTATTTCTTCCGGGTGCAGGTTTTCGTCCATCGGGATAATCTCGTCTGCGTCCGCGCCGGGTCGGCGGATCGCAAGGCCATCGGCTATTTCTTCTACCGTGCCCTTTTCGCAGTCCAAACGCCAACTCGCACCGCCTTTGTGGGTGGCGAAAGTGCATTGGAAGTTAAAGGTAGTGTCGTTGTCGAATTCGATCCAACCGTCAATGGCCCCACCGCCGCTGTAGGGGCTCCACGGGGGATTGAAGCTATTGCAGAAAAGCCGCCTCGGCTCGGCGTTGAGCAGGTGGCGCAGTTGGTCGAAATCGTGGATACCGCGCTCCCACAGGTAGGCGTCCTGATCTGTGCCTGAGTGGTGGACCCTAGGGCGCCAGCCGTATTTGGTCATCAGACCGAAGGCCGGTCGGCCAAGGTCGCCGGATTGCAGTAGGCGGCGGATCGTCATGACGGGCGGATAATAGCGGGCGTTTTGCGTGACGGCTATCTTGAGACCGCGCTCGTCGGCTTCGGACACGATTTGCCGCGCCTGGCTGAGGTCTTTAGTAAAGGGTTTTTCGACCAGCACGTGTTTACCGGCCCGCACCGCTTCGAGACATTGACCAGCGTGTAGGTCGGGCGGTGTGATGACGACTACGGCATCAGTTTCTACCGCGGCGAGCGCGTCGGTGAGCGAGGAGAAGCAGGCTTCCTCGCCGAGCGAAGAGGTTTCTCGGGCGGCGGCGAGGTTGTCTTCACTGACGTCGACGAGGGCTACGGCTTGGAAGTCGTTGCGTCCTTGGAAGCGGTTGAGCGGCCAGCGGCCTCGGCCACCGGCACCTACGTGTATTGTGCGAATACTCATTGTTTGTCACTCCAGTCGAGGGCTAGTTGGGTGAGCAGGCGCACGCCGAGACCGACGCCGCCTTGCGGTACATAGGGCTTGTTGTTCTGCGACCAAGCGGTGCCGGCGATATCGAGGTGGGCCCAGGGGTAGTCGGCGAATTCGGCAAGGAGGGCGGCGGCCGTGCTCGCGCCGGCTGGCCGGCCGCCTGAATTTTTCATATCGGCGATCTCGCTGTTGATCTGCTGGCGATGTTCGGGCCAGAGGGGGAGGCGCCAGAGCCGTTCACCAGTTGTTTCACCGGCTTTTAATAGTCGCGTCGCGAGCCGGTCATCGTTGGCAAAGAGCCCGGAGGCGTGGTGTCCGAGCGCGGTGACGCAGGCCCCAGTGAGGGTGGCGAGGTCGACGACGGCGGCGGGTTTATAGCGGCTGGCATAACACAGCGCATCGGCGAGGACCAGCCGCCCCTCGGCGTCGGTGCTAATAATCTCGATGGTCTTGCCCGCGAGGGTCTTCAACACGTCGTCCGGGCGAAAGGCCGTGCTTGAGGGCATATTCTCGGCGGCGGCGACTAGCCCAATGATGCGGCGTTTTAGACCTAAAGCGCCTACGGCCTGCATGGCGCCCAAGACGGCGGCGGCCCCGGACATGTCGGTCTTCATATTGCGGATGCCTTCGACGCTCTTGAGCGAGAGCCCGCCACTGTCGAAAGTGATGCCCTTGCCGACAAAGACCAAAGGGGCGCCGCTTTTCGGGCCGTGTTCGAGGGCGATAAACCGCGGTTTATTGGCACTGCCCTGACCCACGGCCAAAAGTGCATGCATGCCAAGTCGTTTGATGCCTTTTTCGTCGAGGACCTGACAGCGCAGCCCTTGGGATTTGGCCAGGCGACGGGCGGTGCGGGCCAAATGCGCGGGGGTGGCATCGCCACCGGGGTGGTTGACCAGATCACGGGCGAGGCAGGTGGCTTCAGCGATGCTGTTACCGCGTTGGATCCCTTGGCGGGCCTCTTTGAGCTTGCCGCGGTCAATTTCGATTACACTGAGTTTTTTAAGCGGATGGGATCGGTCGTGTGCGCGATAGCCGTCAAAGCGGTAGGCGGCCAGTAGCGAGGCTTCGGCGACGGCTTGTGCGGCCGCTGCTACTGCAAGCTTGCCGGCACCAGTGCCGTGCAGGATAGTCGCGGCATTCTTGGCGCCTAAGTGGGCGAGTGCAGAGATCGCGGTGCCGGCGGCGGTGCGGGCTTTTTCGAGGTCGAAGTCTTTCGCTTGGCCCAGGCCGATGACGAGCACGCGTGGAGAAGGGATCCGCCCTTGCGTATAGAGCAGCAGCGTCTCGCTACTTTTGCCCCTGAAGTCGCCCAGGTCGATCGCAGCGGCGATCTGGCCGCCTATGGCCTTGTCAACCGCACCTGAGGCACCGCTTGGACGGGTTCCATCGAAGAGGTTGACAACTAGGACATCGGCGGCCTTTTTTTGAATTTCTCCCTGCTGTACTGTAATATTCATATTAACCCCCTTCTAAGGGGGCGAGAAACTATACAAGCCCCTAATCACTGTCAAGGAAGCCATGGACCTATTTCTGATCCGCCACGGGGAATCTAGTAACAATGCGTTGGCAGATGTTAGCCTACGTGTCGCTGATCCTGAATTGACCGAGAAAGGCCGGGACCAGATAGAGTATGCAGCAGAATATATCGGTAAGGGCCTGCACTTGTATCCGGAGGAGCGAGAAGAAGGTCAACCCGGCCTCGATCGGCTCTATTGTAGCGCGATGATTCGTGCCATGCACACGGCTGAGCCGATCGGTAGAGCATTGGGTATGGGTCCTGAGATCTGGGTGGATATCCACGAGACGGGCGGGATTTTCCTCGATCACGGGGGGGAACGCGGTAAGGTCGGTTCTCGCGGCCAGACGCGAGCGGAGATCACCGAGCGTTTTCCCGAGACGGTCGTACCGGCGACGGTTAGTGAAGATGGGTGGTGGAACAAGAATATGGAAGAGTGGTATGAGGGCCAAGGCCGGGCGATTGCGGTGGCGGCGGATTTGTTGGCCCGAGCCGGAGAGCATGGGCGGATTGGTTTGGTGACGCACGGGAATTTTATGAGTCTGCTAATCCAGGCGTTGGGCAACCAGTTGCCCGGCGGCAGTGAGATTTACGAGCACGACAATACGGCGATTACCCGCATCGCCTTCAAGCCCCAGAATAAGATACTCGTCGAATATATCAACCGCATCGAGCATTTGCCCGATGGATTGAGAATGCCCCGGCGCTTGCCGGGCGTTTAGGGAATAGAGGTCGAGATGGATAATTTAGCATTGATCAAAGACCTGGCAAGTTTCTTGCGCGAAGACCAGTTGCTTACTTCAGACGAGGATTTGAGCGTCTATGCGTTCGATGGCACGGCGATGTTGCACAACCGGCCGGCTTGTGTGGTCTTGCCGGAGCGCGGGGAGGAAGTTGCGCAAATTCTGGCCTTGTGCAATAAAAAGGCTGTGCCGGTGGTGGCGCGCGGTTCAGGTACGG
>Ga0315339_1002496_pt1 | contig 13889 bp, 13 predicted proteins | sample ASW17metaG_FD_204514 | JGI IMG/M metagenome (GOLD analysis project Ga0315339, IMG submission 204514) | Ammonia-oxidizing marine archaeal communities from Pacific Ocean, United States - ASW #17 | ecosystem: Environmental > Aquatic > Marine > Oceanic | place: USA: California | collected 2016-12-05
CGCAGGGTGCGCGATCCGTCGATGTGGTGGGTGTAGATGAAGGTCTCGCCGCCCCGCTCTTTGCCGAGGATCTCCGGCTTCTTCGATGTGTAGCGAATACGGCCGCGTATCGTTTGATGTTTCATAGGATCCGTTCCGTCCAGGCTCGCGGCCGGTCTTCGCCGCAGCGTTCTATACGGGCTCGCGCTTCGACTTCGTCGCCGCCCGGTGAGGGCGCGTTAGTCGATCTTTGATTCGTCCCGGTACATGACCTTGTGCCGATCCTCGCGTATCCACCGTTCGATCCCAGGCTGATCGACGTAGGCGTCCATGTTGAAGGTGTCCCAACTGCGGATGTCGTCGAGGGATTTCTTCCAGCGTTTGTAAGCTCGCTTGAGGGGCTTGCCGAAGACCATGATGTCGATCACCGAGAGATCCTCGGGCACCCCGAGCAGAGGCTTGAGCGAGTTCTGCGCGCTTTCCTGGCCGATTGCGGTGACCCACCAGACGCCGTAGCCGAGGGCGCCAGCCGCGAGGTGCGCGGACATGGTTGACGCCGCGACGCTTTGCAACAAAATGCGCTCGGCGTTCTCGTGATACATCCGGTCGAGATCTGAGCCGTCGTTAAGAACCGGAAAAGCGTTGATGTACCGGAAGTCCGCGACAACAACGATCAAACCAGGCGCCGTTGCCAGACCGCGGTAATTCGGCGTCGGAAATTTCATCTTGCGCTTGGCCCGGGCTGTGGCCTCGGCGACGAAATATTCGGCCAGGGCCTGCTTCTTTTTCGGGTCGGTGACGACAATGTAATGCCACGGCTGGGCGTTGGCGCCGGATGGTCCATGGCGCGCCGCCTCCAAGATCAAATCATAGTGCTCGTGCGGAATAGGCGTTGCCGGATCGAAGGCACGGCTTGTCTTGCGCTCGCGGCAGACGTCAATGAAGGTGTCGTAAGTGGTCTGTGATGTCATTGCGGGCTCCTGGTGCCTATTCGGCGTCCGGTTGTTGTTCCGGGGCGGCGCGGGCGAACGCACCCAAATTCCGACAGCGGCGATCGATGGCGAGAATGGTAGGGCAGGCGCTGAGGTCGCTGTTGAAGCGCTTCGCGTTGTACATTTGCGGCACCAGGCAGATGTCGGCGATTGTCGGCGAGTTGCCAACAAGAAAATCACCGGCGCACCCGGCGCCTACGACCGTTTTCTCCAAGCCGGCAAGCCCGGCCGCCGCCCAATGGCGGTACCACGTATCGCGTTCGTCGTTCGTGTGGCCCATCGCCTTAACGAGATACTGCAAGACGCGCAGATTGTTGAGCGGATGAATATCGCAGGCGATGACAAGTGCAAACGAGCGTGCGAGTGCCCGCAACCGCGGCTCGGCCGGCAAAAGCGGCGGCGCCGGGTGTGTTTCGTCGATGTATTCGATGATTGCCAGAGATTGCGTCAAGGCCAGGTCGCCGTCGGTCACCACCGGTACCAGCGCCTGCGGATTGAGACCAAGGAATTCCGGTGCCTTTTGCTCGCCGCCACCGCGGCGCAGGTGAACGTAGTGTTCCTCCGCGCTGATGCCTTTGAGATTCAGCGCAATGCGCACGCGGTAGGACGCCGAGGAGCGAAAGAACGTGTAGAAATCCATTAGATCACCGTGCCGTTGCGTTCTTTTTCCGAAGCGCCTGGCGCCCGCGCATCTCCCGGTAGTCGGCGAGGAGCGCAGCAGTCTCTGCCATTTCTTCGACGTCGTTGAACATCGGCACGCCCGCATCCTCCATCTCGGCGAACCAGGCGTCCTTTTTGTGCAGCGTTCCCATCATGGCGTGCATGAGAGGTTTTTTGGCGCCCTGTGATAGCGCCGCAAGGCGTTCTATCACCGGTCCAGCGTCCACCATGAATGGCACAACATGGATCATCAAGATCGCGTCGTATACGTCTCCGTCCGGCCCAAGTGCTGCCTCCAATGACGCGGCAAAGCGGTCTTCGCGCGCGTCGGCCAGAAGATCCAGCGGGTTGGAAAGCGAGGCTTCGGGAGGCACCGTCGGCCGAATTTTCGCCGTGATTGCCTCCGGCAGGTCAGGCATCAATAGGCCGTCGACCGACAGGCGATCGGTCGTGATAACGCCAGGGCCGCCGGAGTTCGAGAGCAGAAATACGTTGCGTCCAATGCCGGTTGGGTAGGTGCCAAACCCCTTAGCCGCAAGCATCAGGCTGCGCAGGCTGCGCACGCGCAAAACGCCGGCGTCGTCGCAGAAGCGTTGGAGTTCGGCGTCTTCACGCGGCATGACGCCGGTATGGGCTACGGCGGCACGCCGCGCCGGCTCGGTTCGCCCCGGAAGGAGAGCGACCACCGGCCGCTCGGCAGCGATTTCCGCCGCGATCTCGCCCATCTTCTCGGCCTGCCGCAAATTCTCAAAATAGAGCAGAACACAACTGCAATCGGGCCGCCGCCCGAGGTAGTCGAGATATTCAGTCACGCCGATATGCATTGCGTTGCCCACCGACGCCAGTGTGCCGATCTTTAAGTTCATTTCGTGCGATTTGGCGACGACCTCTTCGATGAGAGCGCCGGATTGGGAGATAAACGCCACCTCACCGCCGCGCGGCGTACGCTGAAGAAATGTCGCGGCAAATTTATTTCCGCCCGCGATATCGACGAGGCCGGCGCTGTTTGGTCCACCGATGGTGATCCCGGCGTCGGACGCGATCTTAGAGACGACAGCTTCGCGGGCTAGCCCATCTGCACCCGCCTCGGAAAATCCGCCGGGCAGTATGAGGACATTGCGATGGCCGGTGGCCGCAGCGTCGCGCATGATATCGGGAACGATATCCGGGCGGACTAGCACGACCACGAGGTCCGCGGGCGTCGCGAGTTCCGCCAAGGACTTGCGAACCGGCAGGCCATGAATTTCGCCGCCCTTCGGGTTGATCGGAATGATCTCGCCGTCATAGCCCGAGATTTGCAGATTGCGCAGTACGGCGCCGCCGCTGCTGGTCGGGCGTTCGCCGGCGCCGACGATCGCGACGCTTTTGGGGGCGAAGAACGCCGTGAGGTCGGTGGGCACGGGGGCCGCGCGTCCCTGTGCCTAGCCCGCCGCGGCTTGGGGCAGCGTCAGATTGAATTCGCCGACGATCTTCGTGGCGCGCTTGATGTAGTCGGTCAGCATTTCCTCGTTGGTGCGCATTTTGATCCGCCACTTGCGGAAGATTTCGTTGTTCTTCGACTTGGGCCGGCCAAAGAACGCCGACAGAATCGGATAGTAGCGGTCGATCGCGTCCTGGATTGCAGCCTTTCCGGCGGCTGTCTTGCACTCTTCCCGCGTAAAGTCCTGGCCGAACTGACAGTGAAATTTCTCCTCCGGCATCGTCATACGCGATAAATCGCGCAGGGGATGAAAGGAGCACTGCGACAGGTCCTCGACCTGTATCACCTCGGCAAGATCGGCGAGCAGTTTGATGACACAGAATTCGGGCCACGTTTTGAGCTCGAAATCGAAAATTGAAAGCGGCTTCTTTCCCACCGGGCTCATCTCCTCATCGGGGATGCCCATCTTCTGACCGAGGTCGCGAAAACGCACGTGATGGCCGTACTCCTCCATCGCGACGCGGCAGGTCAGCCACTTGGCATAGGGCGTGGGCGCCAGCTTGATGGCGGGTTCGTCAAAGACCTGCGCACCGTAAAGCTCGTTGACGGCGTGGCTGCGGACGAGCTTGGCGCACGCCTCGCGGTATTCTGCCGGCTGGTCGGCGAATTCCTCAAAGGTCCGGACCTGGAAGCTATCGGGAACTGTCATGGCACGCTCTCCTTCTCAGATGACCGGTTCAGTGTCAAAGCTCTCAAGGTCCGTCTCCAGGGCCGTAAATTGACCCGCGAGTTCCTGCTCAACGGCGGGCGCCAGGCTGTCGATGGTCCAGTCTTCGTCCGTTTGGACAATGCGGTTCACCGGGCGCGGCTGAGAGAAAAGAAATACCTCGCGGCCGCGCGCGCCGAAGACCTGACCGGAAACATGCGCCGCGGCATCGCTGCAAAGGTAACTCACCAACGTGGCGACATGGTGGGCCGGTACGGATAGCGCTTGCTTCTTATAGGACTCCTGCGCTTCGTTTGCCGGCTTGATCGTCTCCGTGACTCGCGTTGCCGCGAAAGGTGCGATGGCGTTGCAGGTCGTGCCCGAGCGCGCCATGTCGAGAGCGGCGACGCGCGTCAGGCCGACGAGCCCGGCCTTGGCGCTCGCATAGGGCGACTGGCCGTAGTTGCCGTACAGGCCGGCGGTGGAGACGATGTTGACGATGCGCCCCCATTGGCCGCCGCCGCGGCCCTCCTTCGCGTGCTCGCGCAACACCGGCGTTGCCGAAGCAAGCAAATAGAACGCGCCCGACAAATTGGCCGCCAGCACCGCGTCCCAGTCGCCCGCCTGCCCTTTGAAGACGAAGGCGTCGCGCAGGATGGCAGCGTTGTTGACGACGATATCGAGGGCGCCAAAGCGCTCGCGGGCAAGGGCGACGGCGCGCGTCGATGTCTCGGGGTCGGCGATGTCGGCAGCAAGGCCAACGACGGTACCACCCATCTCCGCGGCTGCGTGTTCGGCGAGATCGGGAGCCTCGGCCTCGCCGTTGATCGCGGATCCGTTGTCGACGATGACCACGTTCGCCCCCTCGGCGGCCAGAGACTCGGCGATGGCTCGGCCGACCCCACGGGCGCCCCCGGTTACGATCGCTGTTCGCTCATTCAGGTGTTTCGCCATGCCGTGGTCCTAGGGCGCTTCGGGCGTAAAAAAGACGTCGGCGTGGCAGTCGCGCCGGTCCGCGCCGAGTTCTTGGGCTAGGGTGACGGCGGCTTTGATCATGGGGGGCGGTCCTGCCAAATAGAGTTTGGCCCCTTTGAGGCTTTTATGATCGGCGCGCACCGCGTCGGTGACGAATCCCGTCCGGTGGCGCTTGTGCGATGTCACCTCTGAAAGCACCGGCGAGAAGCGAAAACATGCGTGTTCCCCCGCCAGCGCGTCGAAGCGATCTGTGTGGTAAAGGTCACGTTGCTCGCGGACACCAAAATACAGATAGAACGGCTTCTCTGAGCCACCCAGCGTGAGCGCCGTCTCGGCGATCGACTGCATGGGCGCAAGGCCGGTGCTGCCGGCGATCGCGACGATCGGCCCGTCATGGCTCGGCCGCCACCACGCCGAGCCCAGCGGACCGCGGGCCTGGACATCGGCGCCCACCTCCAAGGAGTCGTGGACATAGGGGCTGACGCCGCCGCCGGGAATTTTCCGAATGTGAAACTCCAGCACCTCTTCGCCCGGACGGTTCGCCATCGAAAAATCGCGCGTCAGTCCGTTCGCAAACGTCAGTGTCGCGAATTGTCCGGCTTCGAATGTGTAGGGGCCACCGTCGACAATCTCCATCCGCACCACGGCCACGTCATGGGTGACCCGTTCCTTGCTCACCACCCGGCAGGTGAGGTCGCGCATCGGGTGAGCCATGATATCGCGGAGATAGGCGATTTCGGTGTCGCCCCACATCGTTGTCCGGCAGGCGAGGATGTGGCCGTCGGCCCGCTCTTCCGGCGACAGGGCAAATTCGGAGTAGGGGAGTTCCATGACATCGCCGGAAATGAGTTCGCACTTGCACGACGCGCAGTTGCCGCTTTGGCAGCTATGGCGAAACGGCAGGCCAGCTTGAAGCGCGGCGGCGAGGATTGTCGTTCCCATTTCGGCCACGATCGGGCTCGCCTCCTGCTGTATTCGGAGCGTGACGTCGGGCATCGGCCAGATTGTTGTTGTCCGCGGGTCGGACGCTACGGGTGCGGCGCCAAAGATCGTTTATAAAGGCCGATTGTTGGGCAATCAAACAATCTTGACATGGGACGCCGCGGGGATGATTCTCGCGCGCAAATATGGGCTTCTGGATAGATGGCGAAGCAATCTGCGGCTCGAGCGGCCCGATCTGCTAAAGGGGGCGAGGTCCAGCGGGGCCTTTTACCCCGCCTCGTCGGCTACCAGCTTCGCCTCGCACATTCCGCGGTGTTCGCCCATTTTGCAGCCTCCGCCGGGACGCTTGGGACGAGCCCAGGGGAGTTCGGCGTCCTTACGATCATCGAACAGAACCCGGGACTTTCCCAGACCGCCTTGGCCCGCGCGGTGGGTGTCGACCGCTCAAGCATGGTCCCCGTCATCGACAAGCTCGAAAAAATGAAGCTCGTCCAGCGCCGCCGCAGCGATGGCGACCGTCGGCGTTATGCGATCCATTTGACGCGAACGGGCCGAACGCGATTGGCGGCGATGACCGGCGCGGTGCGTGCCCATGAGGCAGCCATATCGAAAACACTAAGCGCGGGCGAGCGGGCCGCCCTGGTCGCGGCACTGATCAAGGTTCGCGAGGCGGCAGGATAACGCGTCGCCTCACTCGGCCGCGCGGTCGTGCAGGCGGACGTTTCCGTTTGCCGCTGTGATGGATGCCAACGTTTTATCGAATGCCTCGCCCGTTTCGTCAGCTTGTGCCGCATGGCGCGCCTGAATGAGAGCGTCAGCGGCTGTGGCGGGAGACATGCGGTCGGCCACCGCAGCGCCGACGACCAGATCGAGAATACCGCGGAGTTGAGCGGCGCCGCGCCGGTGGGTCGCGCCGTAACCCTTGACGATTGACGCGCACTCGGCGACTTCTAGCGCAAGCGTGCGGCCCAGGGGAATCGCGGTCGCCACATCCGTGAGCCAACGCTCGATCAGATCCCGCTGTTGCTGAAAGCCAAAGGTCTTACGCCGCCACCGCCGCAGCGAGGCCAAAAGCCGGAGTTGCAGATATCCCCAAACTGTCGTCGTCCGCACTTTCATCGCGAACGTCAAACGCGCGCGCCGTGCCGGCCGGTCGGCCCATCGCAGGAGACGGTGGGCGAGGGCCGGGGGCAGTATCGCCGCAAACTCCTCCGGTCCGGGCTTTAGATATTCCGCAATGCGGACTACGTCACCGGGGGCGCTGCCGGTTTCGCGGCGCACGCGGTCGATGCGCTGGCGGCTTGATTTGAGTTGCGCGACCCACAATGCGTCCTCATAGGCCATCGTCGCCGCCAAGTGGCGGGCGACAGACGCGCTGAGCGCATAGTCGTCGCCATCTAGCTTCGCGATGGGCCGCAGGCGGGCGAGAAACAGATCGGCGTAGGAGGGATCCTGGTAGCCGCGCAAACGGCGCACGGCTTCCGCCGCTATGGCGGCGACGCCTGGTGGCAGTTCGGCCGCCAGGTCGCCAAGTGCGCCGAGCGATTCGAGAGCCGCGGGCGGTTGTCCTTCGGCGGCCGCTTCGACTGGGCCACTCGAAGTCTGGGCGGCGTCGAATCCGGCGCCGAAGCCGCGCAAGTTGGCTTCGGATGCAACGCCGGAAGTTTCGATCGCACTTCGGAATGCTGCGCGGTCGATCGGCAGACGGCCACTTGCGGCTAAAGCCCCCAAAATGACGGCGTTGGTTTGTGAACGCGCATCGCGTGCCGTGGCCGCCATGTCGAACATGATGCGGGTGTGGGCGAGGGCGTCGGCGGCGGTCTTGACCTGAGACGCGTCGACACGGCCCTCCCCGGAAGCGGCGCGCTCGGCGATGGCGAAAACGCGGTGCGTTGACGCAATGAGCGTTGTGCGTTCCGGAGTGACAAATCCGGATTGGATGGCGCGCCCCGCTTCCAGAAGCTCGGTGGCGACGACAACGTCAACTGCACCGGGCATCGGCGCCAGAGAGAGCACGAGCCCGAGGTCTTGGTCTCCCGAATGGATTTCCAGGTAGTAAGTGGTCGCTCCGGTGCGTTGCGCGACGCCCGGCACCGAGGTGCGCTGAACCTTGAGGCCGGTGGCCGCTGCAGCATTGGTGATCCAACTCGCGAGGACGCCACCGCCTTCGCCGCCCAGGGCCGAAATCAATATTGAGATTGGAGCGGTCACGTCCTCGGTGCGGCGCTGGCGGGACCTGCGAGCCAGCCGATGACCGTGCGCCGGATGCGATCGATAAAGCGCTCCCAAGTTGACGGGTTTTGCACCACCTCGGCTTCGTAGAACGATGGGCAAAGTTGCGCTTCGTGAGCGAGTTCGCCGCACAAACCGCAGCCGACGCAGTCCTCTGTGACGGTGGTGACCGGGGCCGTGCGCAGGAGGTCTGCGCTGGGCTTGACTGTTAGCGAGGGACACCCCGACAAACGAATGCACGCCCGGTCGCCGGTGCAGATGTCGTCATCGATGCCAAAACGCAGGCGTGAGGTCCGTTTGCCGGCGCGCAAGTGTTCGGCGACCTCACCGCGGACCCGCCGCTGACGGGCGAGTTGACACTCGCCTTCGGCGACAATCACCTTGGGGCCGCCCACGCCGGTCTGCATTGCCTCCCGCAGGGTCGCCAGCACGGTCGCCACATCGTAGGTCCGTACCTTGCGCAGCCATTTGACGCCCAAGGCCCTGACGATGGTGCCGATGTCGAGGCTCGGACTCTGTGGCACCGGCCCGGCAGCGCTCGACGGCAAGGCCTGGATGCCGGTGGCCGAGCTGTAGCCGTTGTTCATGACGATCAGGACGCTGTCGGTCTGATTGAAGACGGCGCCGGTGAGGCCGCTTGCCATTCCATTATGCCAAAAACCGCCATCCCCCATGATGCTGATCGGTCGCCGCTCCTGGGTGCTGCTGACCGCGGCCGCGGACGCCATCGACATGCCATAGCCGAGAATCGATTGGCCGCTGTCGAAGGGCGGAAGGGTCGCAAGCGCGTGGCAGCCGATGTCCGCCGCAACGTGAACGGGCCCGATCTCGCGCTGTAGAAGTTTCATGGCCGAAAAGACCGGGCGCTCGGGGCAGCCGGTACAGAAAGTCGGCGGCCGCGCCGGCAACGCGGAGCCGAGGTGTCGGGCGGCGGTCTGGCGGTGGCCGTCGAGCACCGCGAGAATCGATGCGCCGGGGTCACCGTGGCCCGCTTTCTCGAGGAAGGCAGCGATCCCCTTCAGCAGAACTTCCGCCGTGTATTCTCCCGCCATCGGAAGGACACTTTTTCCCAGTACATCTGTTTGCAAATCCGCTCGGCGCAGGATCGTTTGAATGGCCTGCTCCATAAACTCGGGCCCACCTTCTTCGACGATCAGCACCGTACGCTTGGTGGCACAAAACGATTCGATCTGCGATGCGACCAACGGGTGTGTGACATTGAGGACGAACAGCGGCACGCGGCTGTTTCCGAACAGATCCGCGAATCCCATCTGCTCGAGGCGGGCGACCACCGCGTTGTAAAGTCCACCCTGCAAAATAATGCCGATGTCGGATAACTCGCCGCCGAAAAATTCGTTAAGTTCGTTGTCAATGATGAATTTTTCCGCGGCGGGGCGGCGCTGAGCCACCTTGTCTTCTTCCTGAGCGAACGTGGATGGCGGGTGGCTGAGGCGGTCGTAGTCGAAGGGCGCCGGCGCGGCAAAGCGATGTCGTCTCGAACGACCGGGTTTGACGTTGTCCTTGGCAACGAATTCGCCGTAGACGTGACACGCGCGGACGCGCAACTCCAACATCACCGGCGTGTTGGACGCTTCTGAAAGTTCGAATCCGAGTTCGACCGTGCGAACGATGGTTGGCAAGTTGGGCCTCGGATCGAGAAGCCACATTGAGGACTTCAAGGCGAAGGCGTGCGTGCGTTCCTGGATCACGCTCGCCCCTTCGCCATAGTCCTCGCCGACAACAATCAGCACCCCGCCCATGACGCCGGAGGATGCAAGGTTGGACAGGGCGTCCGAGGCCACGTTGGTGCCGACAATGGATTTCCACGTCACGGCGCCGCGCAACGGGTAGCCAATGGATGCGCCAAGCATTGCCGCCGCAGCGGCCTCGTTGGTGCAGGTTTCCAGGTGGATGCCCAGTTCGTCAAGCAGGCCGCGCGACTGGACCATGACATCGAGCAGATGGCTAACCGGCGCACCCTGATACCCGCCGACGTAGGCGACGCCGGACTGCAACAACGCCTTTGTTACGGCCAGGATGCCTTCGCCGCGAAAGATCTCGCCCGCGCCGAGTGGCAGGCTCTCGATCTCGCTCTTGAACGAAATTTCCATTCGGCTTTGCCGATCCGCCTTCACAACGAGCGGCGAGCTTAGGTCAAACCTTTGGACGTGTCACCGAAGGCGCGTTCATCCGAACATCGTGTTGGGCAGAAACAACGCGATTTCGGGTACGGCGATAAGGATCAGGATCGCCAAAAGCATGGCAAACCAGAACGGCCAGATACCGCGGAAGATGTCGTTCATCGGAACATCCGGGGCGATGCCCTTGACCACAAACACATTGATGCCGACGGGTGGGCTGATCAGCCCCATCTCCAGCACAATCACCATCAGGACGCCGAACCACACCATGTTGAAACCAAGCTGCTCCATGATCGGCTGGACCAGTGGCAGGGTTAGAACGAGAATCGCGAACCCTTCGAGGAATGTGCCCAGAAAGATAAAGAAACCGAGCGCAAGCAACAGGATGACGAAACGGTTGGCGCCGGTGTCGAGGAGAACGCCGAGGAGCGCGTCGGGGATACCCGAAAGCGCGATAAAGGGGGTAAAGACGAACGCGCCGATCAGGATATAGAAGGTCGTCGCCGTCGATCGTAGGGTGTGGCCCAACACTTCCTTCATGCTTTGGATGGTGATGGTGCGGCGCATGAGGGCGACAAGGAAGGCAAGGAAGGCACCGATTCCTGCCGCCTCAATCGCTGAGAAGACGCCCGCATAAATGCCGCCGATGGTCACCAGAATGATGCCGATGATCCATGAGGCGCGGCGCAGCGCCTGAAGGCGTTCCACCAGGGGCTTCGCCGCACCGGACGCCGGGCCGAGCGCGGGATTGATCGATGTCAGGATGTAGATGGCGAGGATGAAAAGCCCGCTCAACAAAATGCCGGGCAGCACACCGGCGATGAACAATCGGCCAATCGATTCCTCAGTGAGAATCGCATAGATGACGAAGCCGGCCGAGGGCGGGATCAAAATACCCAAGGTCCCGCCTGCGGCGATCGAGCCGGTCGCCAGGCGATTGTCGTACTTGTAGCGTTGCATCTCCGGCAGGGCGACGCGGCCCATGGTCACGGCCGACGCAAGCGACGAACCCGACAGCGCCGAAAATCCGGCACATCCAACGATCGTCGATGAGGCGAGGCCGCCGCGCCAGTGGCCGACCCACGCGTGCGCCGCATCGTAGAGATCGCGGCTCATGCCCGAAATTCCGGCCAGATTTCCCATCAGGATGAACAACGGCAGAATGGTCAGGGAAAAAATCGTCGAGATGCTGAAAGCTTCGCCCGCCAGTGTGGGCAGCGCGCCGCGCGGATTGATCTGAAGAATCCCGACGAAGCCGACGAGCATCATGGCCGTCCCCACCGGTGTCCGGATCGCCAGCAAGAACATGAGCGCGAGAAACCCGACGATCCCGATGACAAGATCGGACATGGACTACTGGTGTTCGTTCGGGTCTTCGGCGGCGCGGAAGTGGATCAGGCCGATCACCAACTCTAGTGCGAGGACGACCGCGTAGGTCGCCATCGCCGCGGCCAGAAGCATCTGGAAGGGCAGGTGGGGTATCGCGAGGTTGGGCGTGAAATAGCCGCACGGCGTCCCGCACAAGCCTTTCTTAACAAGGCCATAGGCCATGAGTCCTACAATGATGGCGCCGGCGGCGCGGACCAGCAGGTCCGTGTAGCGGGTAATTTTTCGCCCCCCGACTATGCTCAGGATGTCGACATGGACGTGGGCCCCCGCGCGGCCGCCATAGGCGATAGAGCCCGCTACGACGACGGATAACGCAATTTTCGAGACGTCGTCGATGCCGAAGACGGGATCGTTGAGGATGTACCGGAAGAACACCGCGTAAACGGTCAGAGCCACCAGAAAAACGACGGTGACCCCACCGATCACAGCCAGGACCCCGATAACCCGGTCGACCCCATTCAAGCTGCGTTCGGCGAAGCCCAGTCGCTCGTTCAAAACTCTACGCCCGCACGTATCACGACGCCTACATGCCGCGCATCATGTTGATGATTTCGCGGCCCGTCAGATCGCCGCTGATTGTGCTGGCTAGGAACGCATCCATAGCCGGCTTCATCGCGGCCTCGAATCGCGCGATCTCCGACGCCGAGAGTTGGATGATCTCGACGCCGTTGTCCGCGGCGATGCTAAGGCCTCTCGCCGCGCTTTTCTTGTAGGCCGTGCCACCGCTCATGCTCAGGGTCCGTCCGCTGGCTTCATCGACCCACGCCTGCTCTTGCGCCGTCAGTCCCTCCCACGTTCCCTTGTTCATCAGCAGGAAAAAGGCCGATCCGGAACCGGGCATGCCGACGGTAATAAAATTCGCCGGCTCCCACAGTTTGAACGAGCCGATGGCGCTCGGATCGATGGCGATGGCGTCAATCGTCCCGTTTGTCAGGTTCTGGTTGATGACCGTCACCGGCTGCGAAACCGCTGTTGCGCCCAGCGCCTCGACGAATGGCACATCCTGGGCCGAGGTGACACGTACCTTCATCCCCCGCAGGTCTTCAAGCGAGCGGATCGGCTTGTCCTTGGTAATCAGGACGGGACCGGCATTTGCCCATAGGGCAAGGACCTTGGCGTCGTATTCCTCCTCGATCACCTCCATCGCGTTCCACAGCGCCACGGTCCCCTCCACGGCGTCGGCCGCAACACCGGGGACGGTCAGGACGTTGGTGATTGGGAACAGCTGGGACGTGTAGCCTGGCAGGCCGAAGGCCACGTCCGCGACCCCCTCAAGCAAGATCGAATATTGTCTTGGCGGCGCCGAGTTGAGGGCACCGCCGGCGAATTGTTTGACGGTGAGCGCGCCACCCGAAACCTCCGCCAGCCTTTCGGCAAAAGGCGTGAACACGGCGGCGTTCATCGGGTGCTTGGGACCCATAAAGTAGGACAAGGACAACTCCTTGGCCGCGGCGGCCCCAGTCAGGCCGATCCCAACAAAAGTGACGGCGGCCACTACCATTCCGGCTACGAGCCCCCGAAAATTCTCTATACGCATCGTCATTAGCGTGCCTCCCAATTCTTCCTTACCCGATCATGGGCTCTGCGCCCAAGTGGAACACCCCCCGACGCCACCCAAGCAAACATGAGATATGATACCCATAATGTTGGGTAAGCCAACAGTCTTCACCACTCCGGACCGGTGGCGGGCGCCATCGCGAATTTTAGTTGCCGCTGGCCGCACGCCGCAGGCCCCCGAATCAAGTGGTGGTAGGGCGGTTGCGCGGGCGCGGGCCGACCGATAGCGTGTCGGCAACCAGGCCAATCCGAACCCGTTATCCATGATCGAATTACAGACACATCCCGGCGCCTATCGCCATTGGCGCCTCGACATCAAGGGCGCTATTGCGACCTTGGCCTTCGACGTGGACGAGGCGGCTGGGCTCATGCCGGGTTCCGTGCTCAAGATGAACTCCTACGACCTGGGCGTCGATATCGAGCTCTACGACGCCGTTCAGCGGCTCCGTTTCGAGCACCCGGCCGTGCGCGTTGTCGTTATCACCTCAGCCAAGGATCGCCTGTTTTCCGCGTACGGCGTTGATTTCGCCCTCGCAGCGCCGCACCACGCTTTCAACCGTCGCATCGGGGTGTTCGCCGGGCACGATGCGCTGCCCGACGGAACGCTTGTCGATCACGAGGCGTGGGAGGCGCAGCGCGCCAACACCTTGCCGACGGCTGGCGACTACGAATCCTTGTGGTCCCTCATGCAGCCGGTGATGGAGCCGGGAAAGATGGTGGGCTGGATCGCTCCGCCGCGGTGCGGCGTGCGTGGTACGCCCCTCGACTTCGAATACGTCCGCTTCGGCTAGGGCGCACGCCGGGGGAATGAATGAGAGATCACACGGTCGAATTGGACACCGCGAACAGCCCGACAACTTTCCAGTTTGCGCCGGTCTTCAACGTCGCGGTTCCGT
>Ga0315339_1002497_pt1 | contig 13884 bp, 14 predicted proteins | sample ASW17metaG_FD_204514 | JGI IMG/M metagenome (GOLD analysis project Ga0315339, IMG submission 204514) | Ammonia-oxidizing marine archaeal communities from Pacific Ocean, United States - ASW #17 | ecosystem: Environmental > Aquatic > Marine > Oceanic | place: USA: California | collected 2016-12-05
GGTCGTGATTCCGGATATGGGACTGAGCGCCGTCCGGTTCGTGAACTACTCGGCTCGCAGTGACATCGAGACGTTGCAGCTACCTGGGGAGGGCCCTCAAGGCGTTGCGCTGACGCGTGACCGCGGGACGCTCTTTCTATCCCTCAGCCGCTCGGGGCAAGTCGCGGTGATCGACCTCGCTTCCCGTCGGATCGTTCGTCGAATCGAGGCGGGCCCCTCGCCCGACGGAATCGGCTGGTCACCCTTACTGGTCAGGCGCTGACGGCAGCGAAAAGGAAGTCCCCATGCTTCTTACCAGCACCCAAAGCTTCCCTCCACGAACTCCACGATGTCCGCCCGCCAGTCGTCGGGATCCCCGTTCGCGCCGTGCGGCACCGAAACGACCTCCAACCACAGCGGTGTCACTTCGATGAGAATCACTGATGCGTCTCGGTCGGTATAGAAGGGAGTCTAGGACTCCTTCCAATGACCGGCCTTTAGCGCCGGATCCTCGACGAGTCGGGCCACCCCGTTGAGCGTGACATACCCCGGTCCGTCCGTATCGAGGTAGTGGAGCGCAACCCGAGGATCGGCCCGGAGCTGGTCGACCTTTCTGCTGCGCGGGTTGGTGGCGAACCACACGACCAAGCCCTCATCGGGAGCCAGAGCGTCCATGGCCCGCACGGCCGGCCGGCCCTCCTCATCGACCGTCGCGAAGGCGACGTACGGCGCGGCACTCATGACGTCCCGCGCCGCGGAGAGCAGCTGCGAGCGACTTAGCGCCTGTCCATCCAGCGGGGCCGGCAGAGGCAGTCCGCAGGTGACCACCAGCAGGCAGAGGGCGACCTGCCGCACGCGGTCAGCCTCCGCCGCCTGCGGCGATTGCGCTCCTCCCCGTTTGTCCGTTCACGAGAGCGTTGAAGAGCAGCTTGAAGGTGCCGTGCGTCTGGGCCCGATGCTGAGCCCGAAACCCGATCAGCAAGACGGTGCCCTCGCCGTGCTGCACGGACACCACCGCCGCCTTGTTGGCGATGGCCTCTTCGCCGAGCAACCAGCCGCTCTGCAAGATGTCCCGGTCGAGATAGGTCATGATGCGCCGCACGTCCGAGCTTCTGGCGCCGGCCGAGGTCTCGTAGACCTGACCACCGGCCAAGAAGGTGGCGAGTGCGTCCTCCGGCATGCCGTACGCAAAGGGACTCGAGGTGTCGACGTCGACTTTCAGCGTCGAACCCGGAGACCAGAAGTCGTTGCCCCCCAGTCCGGCCACCGCGTTGCGCACAGGGAGTGAGAATTCGTCGATCGGCAGGTCACCCGCCTGTGCGAAGGTGACGAGCGTGCCGCCGTTGCTCACAAAGGCCTCCAGCGCGTCGACGCCTTCCTGACCGAAGCCGCTCCGGTACTCGGGGGGCGTCTGGTTCGGGTCCCCGTCACGACCGCCCCCACCACCGCCGCCGCGCATCCCAGTCATCATGCCCTTGCTGTCGGCAGGCAGGATGATCACGTCCCACTCCTCGTGCAGGTCACCTTCCAGGATGTGGCGATCGAATAGGCTCGTATACACGAACTCGAAGTCTTCGAGTAGCAGGCGTGTCCAACCCTCGTCCATGTTGCCGCCGTAGTAGCGCTGGTACATGCCGATGCGCTGCTGACTCAAAGAATGGCTCGTGGCCGACACGTCCACGTTCAGTGCCTGAAAGTCCACACCGGTTTCTCCGGCGATCTCTCGTACTGTGGCCATCGATGTGCCGGGGCCGACCATGAAGTCACCTGCATTCACGCCCTCCCCGTCCTGGTCGATGCGGCGCACGGATGCGCCGGCCTCGAACAGGAGGTTCACAACGGTAAACGCGTCGTTCAACGAGCCGTCGATCAAGTATCCGTTGGAACCCGCGGAAGCCTCACCGCTCGGATCGAGGAGGTCGCCCACCGCATCCAGTCGGGCCTCGATCGCGGTGCCGACGGGGTCGACACGCACACCCATGAACTCGGCGATCACGTCCCCGGACATGTCATACGGGCGGATGGGGTTTCCGTCCCGGTCCCGCGTATAACTGTTGTCGGGATAGTAGGTCTGCCCGAGCAGCCAGCGGATGAGTCCGCGCTTCGGCTGGGCGGACGACACGACGTACGAACCCGCACCGTAGACGCGCCCTTCATGCGTAAACCCAGCGTCGGAGCGTTCGACGGTGATGCCCTGCAGCAGGAGCTTGTTCACCATCTTCATCATGGTCAGGGGGTCGTGCTGATCGGCGGGGATGACGTACGCCTTGGTGTCGTCTTCCATGCCCCTGCGCGTCTGACGGCTCGCCTTGTTGTAAGCATTGCGTAGGACCGTCTCGCGATTCTTGGCCGCGATTTCCAGCGCCGAGAAGGTTGCGACGATCTGGCGATCCACGATGTCCCGCACGTGCCACCAGCCTCCCGGCCAGGGGCTCGGGAAGGTGGTCTGCTCCTCGTACTCGGGAAGCTGGCGGGATCCGCCCAACTGGTCCGGATGCACGTACAGGGGCGTCGCCAGCCGGGCGCTGGCCGATTCCGTGAGCATGCCTGCGATGTTGTGGAACGGCGTGATCCAGTGGAAGCCGAAGTGACCCCACCCGGAGTAGATCGCCGCCCCGATCGCTCCGCTGAGCTCCGCTTCGTCCATCTTGTACGCCATGTGCGCGCCATACCACGTCATCTCGCGCCACACCAGCGGGTCGCCTCCGGGTCGGATCGGTTCCGCGTAGGGGGGCAGATAGATACGAGCGGTATACGGGCCCATCTGGTGGTGATCGATGTACGCCTGCGGAATCCACTCCCGGAACATGATCTCGGCGCCGTACTGCGACTCCACGGTCGCCTGCATGAACGCATCACGGTTGTTGTCGTGGCCGATGTAGTGGTGATACAGCTCCGGCGGTCCCGAACCCTCGTACTCGGTTCCAACCCAGCGGTTGTACCAATCGGTGACGATGATATTGCCGTCCGGGTTGAAGGCCGGAATCAGGATGGAGACCGTGTTGTCCAGGATCTCGTTGATTTCGTCGTCGCTCCGCGTCGCGAAATCGTACATGACTTCCGCCGCCGACTGGCTCGCTGCCACCTCGGTCGAGTGCAGCGCGTAGGACTGAACGAAGACGACCTTGCTGCTTTCGATGGCGTCGTCGACCTCCGCCTGCGAGCGCCCACGCGGGTCTTGGAGGATCGCGTTCATGCGCTTGATGTTCTCGAGATTCGCCAGGTTCTCCGGGGACGACACGAAGATCGAGAGGAACGGGTTCCCGAGCGTGGTCGGGCCCATGTGCACCACCCGAACCCGGTCGCTCTGCTCCCCGATCAGGTCGTAGTACTCGACGAGCTTGTCCCACCGCGCCAACTGCCGGTCGGCGCCCATTGGATGACCGAAGAACTCTTCGGGCGACGGGATCTGTTGGGCCGCGGACCACGCGGGCATCGCCAATGCCGTGGTGAGCAGGACCAGGAAGAGGCGGCAGGTGAGACGGTTCGCTTTCATGGGATTCTCTCAGGGTGCGGTGGGCGGCATCAACACTAGACTCGGTGCTTCGAAACGGGCAAGGGAGTACCTGTCATCTGCGCACCCCGCCGTTCGCTTCGAAGTCGCGGACGGCCGCGAGGCGCTCCAGATCGACGCCGATCCAGCGATCGCCCCAGACGCTCTTGAAGGTCTCAGGATCGAGTCGGATCAAGGCTTCGAGGTTGGCGGGTGTCGTTTTGACCACCAGCGACCCATCGGGAGGAAAGGTCGCGAATATCTTGGTGCCCACTCTCACGTCCGGCCGCCCATGGTGCTCGTCCACGCGCGCCTGCGGCAGCAACAGCGCGAACGTGCGCGCTTGCTTTTGACTCGGTATGCGACTTCTAGCTCGCGCTCCCGGAAAGGCCTCGGGCCCGTTCGTACTGCTCGATGAACGCAGCCAAGGGGGTCGCCGCGACCGCATCGCCAATCACGTGCAAGGGCAGGTTCTCGATCTTCGAGAATCGCACGCACGACTTGCCCACGTCGTACCGCTTGCCGGTCGACCGGTACGCCTCCTCGAAGTCCGAGCGCCGCCCATCATCCGTGTAGATGGCCGACAGGTAGACCGCCATGTGGTTCTTCTGCGACGCTAGAGCCGCGTACATGAGAGGCTGTTTGTTGTACGTGTCAGGGTAGGCGGAGAGCGGTATCTGGTAGGTGATCATGCCCCAGTTCATCACCTCTTCGTACCCCTCCGGCAGATTGTCGATAATCGTGCGCCGCACCGCGGATATCGCCTCTCGACGGTCTTCCGGTAGCCCGGCCAGATACTCGTCGACGGTCTTCGCTTCAGAACGCATCGTTCCTCCCGTTCACCAGTTTAGCCACACGACCCGCACTCCGGTGCTTCCGGAAAAACGAACAGACGCTCGAACGGAATTTGGCTCCCGCACCCCGTGCATACTCCATAGCTTCCGGACTCCACCCGCTCGCGCGCCTCGATCAACTGGGCGAGCTTCACCTGCTCGCGGACGCGCAGGTGACGCGTAAGTCCCTGATTCTGTAGGGAATCGATGCGCGACAGCCGCCCCACCGCGGTCTGATCCAGCTCCACCGGGCGGAGCGCTTCGTCCGTGACGCGCATGCTGCGCTCCAGCTTCCCGAGCTGGCGGTCGAGTTCTCCCCGCAGGTCGGCGAGTTGCTCGGCGCTCAGAGGACTTCCCATTCAGGGTTCTGACGAAGTCAGCAGCGCCAGGAGTCGCTCGTTTCCCTCTACGTCGAGGAACGTGTCCCATTCGAGGAAGTAGCCCTCGGGATCGTAAGCCACGAATACGCTGACGCGTCCGCTCTCGTCGGTGAGGTCGGGCGTGCGTAACGGCACCGCCTGCTCCTTCGCGCGGTAGAACCAGCTCTCGATCTCGGACGTGAAGAAGGAGACCGTCACGGCTTTTTCATCCGTAGCCTGATGGAGACCGCGCGCGCCGTCGACGAGCCCGATGTAGCCGGTGTTGCTCGCGGGATAGACCTTCGCCCACCCCTGGTCCACCATCAGATCCACGCTGAGCAGAGCCTCGTAGAACGCACTCGCACCGGGGATATCGTCGTAGTAGAGCCAAAGTACGGTCGCGCGCACCTCCAACTGAGAGGGACGTAGACCGCCCGCGGGTCCCAGCGCCCCGGAGCGCCCCATGTTGGGTAGCAGATCGATATTCTCCGCGTGCTCGTTGAAGCGCTCGACCTCGATCAAGTAGCCCTCCGGGTCGATGGCGACAAAGCCGTCGTGCGGCTGCCCCTCGCGGTAGTTGAATTCGCCGCGCATGGGGACGCTCTGGGCCTGGAGATAGTCGTACCAACCCTCTACCTGTTCGGTCACCAGCGCGAGCGTCACGCTCTTGGGCTCATCGCTGGAGTGCATGCCGCGAGCCTCATCGACGAGCGTGATGTAGGAAGCCTCTGCCACGCGCAGGATCTTTGCGAATCCGTAATCGGCCGCGGTCTCGAACCCCATGATCTCCGTGTAGAACGCCCAAGCGCTCTCGACGTCTTCGTAGTAGTAGAACGCGTTGGTCGCGAGAATATTCGGCATTACGGGCTCGATGTCCTGGGCGCCGGGGCTACACGCCAGGGCCAGAACCGTCAGGCCGAGTAGGCCAGGGCGGGTGTTGGTTCGCATGACCGACAGCCTACGTCTCGGCGCTTCCGGGCGAAACCACATGGCCCCGCACGGCGGAAATATCCGAGGCCGACACACGACAGCAGCCTCCGACGAGCCTGGCGCCAGCCTCGACCCAACCAGCCGCGGCTTCGCCCCAATTCGCCGATTCGTCACGCCCGTCGCTCCAGGTCTTCGCAGCCGCGTCATAGACCTCGCCCGAGTTCGGGTAGACCGCGATCGGCAGGTCCGTCACTGCGCGAATTTCGGAGATCAATTCGTCCACGTAGCGAGGCGCGGTACAGTTTACGCCCACGGCGGCGATCCTCTCCGCCGCCGCACACGCAGCGGCGGCCTCACGGATCGGGCTACCGTCGCTCAGGCGTGTCCCGTCTCGACAGCTGAAGCTCAGCCACGACCACACGCCGGGGATGTCGGAGAGGATGTCCAGCAACACCTCGGCCTCCGGGAGCGAAGGGATCGTCTCCAGGGCGATCAGGTCGGCCACGGATGTGGCCATGACCGCCAGACGGTCCCGGTGGAAGCCATGGAGGACGCCGCGGGCCACGCCATAGCGCCCATGATATTCGGATCCGTCCGCCAAAAACGCCCCGTAGGGGCCGAGACTGGCTGCGACGAGCGGACGCATGCGGGCTTCGCGGTTCTCGGCCGCGGACCAAAAATCGTCCACGGCTCGCGCCGCCAGCAGCACCGACTCCAGCATGGTCCGCTTCGCCTCCTGCCTGCTCAGCCCCATGCGCTCGAATCCCTCGAAGCTCGCCTGGTAGGTCGCCGTTGCGAGGCAGTCGGCACCGGCCTCCAGGAACGAGCCGTGCACCGTCGTCAGCGCATCTGCATCGTCCAGAAGTAGCTTCGCCGACCAGAGCGCAGAGTCGAGGACAGCCCCCCCCCGCTCCAATTCGGTCGCGAGGCCCCCGTCCAAGACTACCACTCCCTGTTGGTCGAGCACCGGTTGCAACGGGCTTTCAGCCGACGTCATCATGCGCGTTCGCCTCGCTGGCACACTCCCACGCCGATGTCCGCGAGCATGCTGTTCACCCGCTCCAAGGCGGCACCACCTCATTGGCGCGCGCGTATGCGATGCTCTGGCCGAGGTGCTCATGCAGGTGTGTAACCGCCCGGATCCAGATGTCGTCCACGGAGGTCTCACTCCCGCCCAACGTCATCACCCGATCCAACTCCCCGCGCGTTTCTTCCATCGCGGCAAGCAGGAAGTCGAAGGACGCGCCGACGCCCGCGATGACCTCGTCGCGGCTCATGTCTCGTTGCTGGTAGGCGCGGAAGGTCTGAACGTCATTCGTGATACCGGTCGGCGGCGGCGCCGCGATGCCCATGAGGGCCGGCACGAAGAAGTTGTCGGCCGCGATGTGCACGTAGACATCGGAGACGGAGCGCACGCCTTCCATCGGACGCCAATCGTAGGCCTCCTCCGGCATCGCCCCGGCAAGGGCCTCGAACTTGTCGCTCAATATCGTGACGGTCCGCACCAGGTTCTCGAACTGGAGCACATCGGCCGCCTGCTCGACCTGCGCGGCCGAGGCGTCCCCTTCCGAAGTGTCCTCGGGCGACGCGCAGGCGAGTACGCCCAGGGCGAGCACGCCCAACGCCACGGTCGCCGCATTCGAGCCGGCGCGAGAACGAACGCGGGTGGCTGTCATCATGGGAGTCTCCAAGGGGGTTGGGAGCGACTGCGCCGAGGCGACACGCTACACGCCGAGGCCCAGCTCTCGATACCGCGTAAGTCCGTTGCGCGCTTGCAGCTTCAGCTTCCGGTCGTGCTCTTCATCGAGAATCCGCTTGAACACCGGGACAAAGCGCGCATCCAGCGTCTGAGTGGCGAGCATGGCGGTGGCCATACGCCGAACCTTGATGCTCTCGTCCAGATTGACCCGCTCGATCAGCAGCGGCACGGTGGCGATCGGATTCCCGCCCAGTTTGCAAGTATCACACGAAATCGAGTGCACCGCCCAAAGCCGGACCTCGCTCTTGGGATCGCGAAGCAGTGGTATGAGCGCTTCGAGCGCTTTCGCATCCGCGTGGCGATCGAGATACATCGCGCTCCACTTCCGCACGAGCCATTGGCCGTGTCCGAGCCCCTCCGTGATCGCGGGTAAGGCATCGGCGCCAAAGAACTCGTGCAACTCGAAGAAGGCGGGAACACGGGTCTCCGAGTCGGCCAGGGCGTCGACCAATTCTTCAGCGGTGCGACCTGTTCGTTCGATTTCCATCGATGGAGTGCGCGCGCGGGGGTGATCGACGTCAACCTTGGCGCATGGTCAAGGAGCCATCAGTTGCACCAACTCCCCGAGCTCCTCGTCCCACCCGTGGTCGTTCTGCCCACGGTCGTGGTCGTTGAGGAAGCCGGACTCGCGTAGGTACAGGGTCGTACCCCCGTCCTCGCGGGTGGTGAGTTCCCACTCGACCCGCGTGGTCTGGGCGTCGTCGAATGCGACGCCCCCTTCACCGACCCAGCTCCACACCAACCGGCGCGGGGCATGCACTTCCTCGACCCGCATCTGGTAGCGCCCATGGTTCTCCCATGTCATCGCTCCGTCCCCGCCTACCCGGAGATCGAGTTCGGCTTCGTCGCCGAACCACATCGCCAACTCGGCGGGGTCCGTGATGGCCATCCACACACGTTCTCTGGACGCCTGGAAGTGCACCGTCTTTTCGACAACCCGCTCAGTCGTGGTTTCCATCTCTGTCTCCATCCAGGTGGATCCTCAGCCGCTCGAGTCGGCCATCCCACGCGGCCGAGTAGGGCTCGAGCCAGTCGTCGACCTGGCGTAGGGGCTGAGCATCGAGCTCGTGGAGCCGCTCACGCCCCTGGACCCGTTTCCGGAGGAGCCCCGCCTTCTCGAGCACGTCGAGATGCTTGGTCACGGCTTGGCGGCTGATCGGTAGCCCCTCGGCCAAAGAAGTCAGCGAAAGCGCCCCCTCGCCCCTGAGGCGTTCGAGAATCGAACGCCGGGTCGGATCTGCTACGGCCGTGAATACGTTCATCATGCTCGATGATATGCAACCGTACGATTGCATGTCAAGCATCGCGGCAGCATGGAGGGTCCTGGCCTCTTCAAGACATCGAACTTCTCTTCGCCTTCACCGCGCACGCTCTGGTGTCGCGTACCAGGATCTCGACGCTGGGACTTCGAGGTCATGATCGAGCAGCGTCGCAGCAACGAATGATGATGCCGGCGCGATCCCGCTGTGTGGCTACCGGTTCCCGACCTCACGTGGACGCACGAGAGCGGAGTGCGGGTCGTGCAGCTCCTGTACAAAGCGAAGGACGTACGGCCGCGGGACGAGCGGGACTTTGGCGCCGTCCTTCCCCACCTGAGCGACGCCGCCAAGCGATGGCTATCAGAGGCGTTGGCGCGGGTGCATCCCGGGCAAACGTGGCTGGACGTGATTCATCAGGCGGGGCGCTGAACCGCAACCCTCTTGCCGGACGGGCGACGACTCGGCATACATCGAGGCGACGGTATCCCGAACGGGACCTGCGGGAGCCACCCCCGCACTTTCAGGCATCTAGGCAATAGGGAGGGCCAGATGGCTCCCCGTACTTCCCCGGAGGATTTCTCCTCCACCAAGCTCGTGGTTCTGGTAGCCGACCTTACGCTCTACCACCGAGCCTTCAACAAGCGCACCGACCAGGAGATGGCCGCGTTCCTCGATCGATTCTTCACGATGGCGGAGTCGGTCATCGGCGAGGCCGGCGGTCGCATCATCAAGTTCCTGGGAGATGCAGTGCTCGCGATTTTTCAGCCGGAAGACGCCGCCAAGGCGGTGGCCGCGACCGTCGAAATGCAGGCGTTCTCTCGAGAGATGGCGCGCGAGGTCGGGCTCGACATGAAGCTGGGGGCGAACCTCCACGCAGGGCCGGTCGTGTGCGCCGAGTTGGGGAGCGGTGACAGCAGGCGATTCGACATCATCGGACGCGTGGTCAACCAGACCTTCATGCTCGTGAGAGGCGCCGGCATCCGCCTCAGCGAGCGCATGTATCGCCTCATGCCCAGCGACGAACGCTGTCCCTGGGACAAGCACAAACCGCCGGCGGTATATGTGCTGGGTGAGGACGGCGAACCGTACGCGGGGGCGGGCGGGTCAGTCGCAAAGAACATCCAGCGTTGGTGATCCAGGGGGGGAAGGGTACTTCGAAGCGGACCGAACGGGAGCGGCACGACATGCCGAACGAGATGAGCGGCAGGCGACGGACCCAAGTTGTTGCCCTGGCGATTCTGGTTGCATCGAACGCGGTGCTTGTGACTAAGGGCCGCGCGCAGGAGGTCGCGCCCGGATACACGGCTCATCACACCACCTCGTTGGTCACGGTAGACGGCTTGCTCGACGAACCGGTTTGGTCCGAAGCGGAAGACATTCCACTCCGTTGGGAATACTTGCCAGGAAACAACGTCGCCCCCCCGGTGGAGACGGTGTGTCACGTGGCCTATGACGTCGGCTCGCTATATCTGGCCTGCCGCTCGACCGACCCCGACCCCTCCGGGATCCGAGCCCACCTCGCGGAACGCGACGACCGGGCCCGACTGGCACAGGACGATCATATCGCGTTCCTCATCGACACCTTCAACGACGAGCGGCGCGGCTTTCAGTTCCGCGTGAATGCCGCCGGCGTCCAGTGGGACGCGATTCACGTCAAGACGGAGGGATTCGAGGACTTCTCCTGGGATGCGCTCTGGACGTCTGCCGTGCAGATCACGGACACTGGATACAACGTCGAGGTGGCGATCCCGTTCGGCTCGTTGCGCTTCCCGTCCACGTCAGACGTGCAGACATGGGGGTTCGTCATGGAGCGCTCGTACCCGCGCGGTGTTCGCTACCGCATGCGCTCGGTGCCCACGGATCGCAATACGACATGTCTGCTCTGCGGAGCGAACAAGATCGTCGGATTCGAGGGGATTTCGCCCGGCGGGGCCCTCGACCTGGTGCCCGCGCTGACGGCGAGCCGCACCGATGAGCGACCCTCGTTTCCAGACGGAGATCTCGTGCCGACCAAGCAAACGGGCTTCGCCGACATGGAACCCGACTTCGGCATGGACCTGCGCTGGGGCGTCACGCCCAGCACCAGCTTGAACGGAACCTTCAATCCGGACTTTTCACACGTGGAAGCGGACGAAGCGCAGCTTTCTGTGAATCGCCGGTTCGCGCTGTTGTTTCCGGAAAAGAGACCGTTCTTCCTGGAGGGAGCGGACTTCTTTTTGACGCCGTTCCAGGCTGTCTTCACGCGCACCGTCGTCGACCCCGACGCGGGCGTGAAGGTCACGGGAAAGGAGGGAGCGAACACCGTGGGTGTGTTTGCGGCCCGCGACGCGACGACCAGCGTCCTGATCCCGTCCAATCAAGGGTCGGCGAACGACGTGCTCGCCCAGGAGTCGTACGCCGCCGTGGCTCGGTACCGTCGCGATCTGGGTCCGACCTCCTACGTCGGTGGACTGATGACCTCGCGTTCGGGGGGAGACTATCACAACCGCGTGTTCGGAGTCGACGGGGTGTATCAGCTCAACCCGAGCAACGGCGTGCGGTTTCAGTATCTGACCTCCAGCACCGAATATCCCACTGCGCTGGCCCTGGCTCATGAGCAGGCGACGGGTGGGTTCTCGGGTGGAGCGTTCACAGCCCAGTACAATCACGTCAGCCAGAATTGGGCGATTGCCGCCGAATACGAGGACCTGAGCGAAGACTTCAGGGCGGACCTGGGCTTCATTCCTCGGGTCGACCTGAGATCGGGTCGTGGATCGCTGTCACGGATCTTTCGCGGCGCCGCCGACGGCTGGTTCACACAGATCGCCATGACCGGAGCGTATTCTCGGATCGAGGACCAAAGCGGGAAGCTCAGCGACGAGACGAGCACGGGCACCCTCACCTATCGCGGCCCGAGCCAATCGAACGCTTCACTGGGGGCGTCCCACGTGAATCGGTTCCACGAGGGAACGATTTACGGCCTAGACCGCGCAGACCTCTCGTTCGACGTGCGCCCCTCGGGCTCCGTCAGCCTAGGAGCCGGGCTGCGCTTCGGTGACTTCGTCGACTTCAGGAACAACCGAGAGTCGTTCGGGCTCAGCTTCACGCCCAACGCGCAGTTCGACGTGGGTACGCGGCTCGCCATCAATCTGGGGCAAGTCTTCCAGCGCCTCACTTTCGGCGGTCAGGAGGTCTTTCAGGCGAACCTGATGCAGGCTCGGGTCCTGTTCCACTTCAATACGCAAACGTTCGTTCGCGGGGTGGTCCAGTACAGAAAAGTGAGCCGCGATCCCGACCTGTACGTCTCACCTGTCTCATCCGAGACTGAACAGTTGTTCACGCAGTTGGTCTTCTCGTACAGGGTCAGTGCTCAGACCTCACTCTATGTCGGGTACGGAGACCAACACGACGGTGCGGACGACTTCGATCTGCTGCGCAGGTCCCGCAGCTTGTTCATCAAGTTCGGATACGCATTCTATCCGTGATTGCCGAGGACGGGAGACCAACTCACATTGAGCCCATGATCTTCCGTATGGTGACCGCGGCCCTCGCGGCGGTGATGCTCGTGGGTTGTTCCGGCGAAGAATGGCCGGAACTCCCACCCGTAGACGTGGCAGTCTTCGCGTCCGAGCACGCGGACTGGCGAGCAAACCGAAGAGATCGGCTGGTTACGCCGCCCTCGGGTCCGCTGCTCTGGATCGGGCTGTGGGAGCTCGAGGAGGGAGCCACGCAATTCGGCTCCGATCCGAATCTGCCCATCGCCTTGCCCTCGGCCAACGCCCCCTCGCTGGCGGGTACGTTGCACCGGTCGCGCCAAGAGGTCCGGCTAGAGCCGGCTCCGGGCGCCGGCATGAACATCCAGGATGGCGACCCCGTCACGGATCTCATCGTGATGGAGAATGACCGGTCGGGTAATACGACCTACGTGGAGTTGGGCTCGCTCGGCATACGTGTCCACGCGGAACCGGGCACCGACCGGCTCTGGCTCCGGGTGTGGGACACCGAGCACGCCGCCCAGGACACCTTCGCCTTGCCGGAATCGTTCCCGGTCGATCCGGCCTGGCGAGTTCGCGCCCGATTCGAGCCCTACGACGAGCCGATCACATTGACGGTGCCCGACGTGACGGCGGGAACGGTCCAGTTTCGCGTGCCAGGGGAGCTCCGCTTCCGTGCCGACGGCCGAGAGCACACGCTCATGGCGACCGCCGGTGAGACGGCCTCGTCCTTCTTCATCATGATGTGGGACTCGACGGCCACGACCGAGACCTATCAGGCGGCCCGATACATGAGGGTCGAGCTCCCGGACGAGGACGGGTGGACCGTGATCGACTTCAACCGCGCCTACAACCCACCCTGCGTGTTCAGCCCATTCTCGGTCTGCAGTCTGCCGCCCAGGGAGAACCGGTTGCAGCTGCCTGTCACCGCGGGCGAGAAGCGGCCTGCTGTGCCCGTTTACTAGGGAGCGCGGGCCCCCGATCCAGCCGTCCCAACGTCCGAGTCCTCGCCAATGGAGACTCGGGCAGTCAGCAGCCTCCAGCCAGCCACGTGCCGTGCCCAGCCATTTGACGGTTGATGGTAGGCCGCAAACCGACAGCCTGGCCGTTCGAGCGCGATCCTTACCTACTCGAGACGAGCGTGCCGAGTGTTCTTGCGGCAGGGACGTTCGCCACGGATCGACCAAACGCATGGCGACCGAGGTCGGCGAAGGCTCGGCCTCCGAGGCGATGGTGCACAAGTATCTGGAGTCGGTCCAGGCCCATCTCGAGAGCCAAGCGGGGCACTACCGGGCCGCAGGCGGCGGCCTGCGACCCGGCCCATGGAGTGCTCCGGGCCCTACTGTGATTGGCTACCGCGAGACGCCTAGCCCATCCACCTTCACCCCGGGGATCACATGGTTCACGCGGACTCCGTAGATCCCGTTCGTGCGTCCTGCCATGCCGCTCTTCGGCTGTGTATGCACAACGGTCCCATTCACGAGCAGAGTCAGGTCGTCGCCTCCGACCCGTACCTCCAACTCGTTCACGGACATACCGTCATCGCCGGGCGTATTCACGGCATCGTGCGCGGTGCGCCCAACGATATCGTGGACAGCTTCGTCGTTCGCACGATGCTTGAGTAGGAACGACCCGTCCTGTGCGATGAGGAAGTAAAGGTAGTTCTGGCTCGAGCTCTCGAGCCCGCCGCCGCCGAAGATCAGGCCGTAATAGTTTCTGTGGCTGCTCGGCTCCAGGAGGGTGAATGTGCCCTTCAGGTTGTACTCACCGTCGGCCGTATTGCCGACGTCCCAGACCAG
>Ga0315339_1002501_pt1 | contig 13874 bp, 16 predicted proteins | sample ASW17metaG_FD_204514 | JGI IMG/M metagenome (GOLD analysis project Ga0315339, IMG submission 204514) | Ammonia-oxidizing marine archaeal communities from Pacific Ocean, United States - ASW #17 | ecosystem: Environmental > Aquatic > Marine > Oceanic | place: USA: California | collected 2016-12-05
CACCTTGCATTTTTTCGACCATCTTGCGGGTCAGGGTTAGGCCAACGCCCGACCCTTCGATATTTCCCGCTTCGCGGCCCAGCCTGTTGAAAGGTTTGAAGATATTTTCAAACATTTCGCTTGGGATTCCATGCCCCGTATCGGCGACCGATATGCGGACAAACTTTCCGCTCCGGTCAGCTCTGACCACGACTTTACCTTCCCGGCGGTTGTATTTCACTGCATTGGAAAGAAGATTGAGGACGACCTGCTTGAATTGCAATGTATCGGCCAACAGCCGTCCGGCGGCGTGGATGTCCGAATCTATTTCGATCGCAATCTGGCGGGCTTCTGCTAGGGGGGCCAATAAATCGGCCCCTTCTTCTATGGCGAGCAATGGCTCGAGTGCAACGATCATAGTATCGTCGTTCTCGGACTCCAATTTGTTCAAATTTAACACCTGATCGATGAGCGCCATCAGGTGCTGGCCGCTGGAATGGATCGTCTTCAGGCTTCGTTCGATGCGCGCGTTGTCGGCAACCATTGGATCTCTTTGAATTAGCTGGGTAAACCCCAATATGGCATTCATCGGCGTGCGCAGCTCATGGCTCATGCTCGTGAGGAATTGGGTTTTGGCTTGATTCGCGGCCTCGGCTGCCTCCCGGGCCATCACCAAATCACGGGTGCGCTCTTCAATTCGCCGCTCCAACTGGTTTTGAATTTCCTGTAAATCCGCCTCATGGTTCGACAATCTGCCCTGCATTTCGTTGTAGTTTGAAATGAGGGTGCCGATTTCATCGTTTGCCGACCAATCGACGACTTCGCGGGCGCCACCACGTGTGTCTTTGATGGCAGCGAGCAATTTGGATAGTGGCTGCACGACTATCCTTTGATGCGCGAATACGGCGGCGAAAATGCCCGAAATCAATAGCGCCAGCGCCAGAATGCCGTCGTAGAGGAGGCGCGTGCGTGTTTCGTTGACGATGCGGCTGATGGTCATGACCATCAGCAATTCGCCAACTTTTCGAAAACCTTGATCATCCGCAAAGTTAATTGAAATTCGCTTGTTCAAATCCTTCGTGGGTGAGGTCAATGTGCCGAATGAGTCCAGGACATCGCCGTTTTCATCAAATACGGAAATGCCAATCAAATCCCCATCACTGATGACCGTTGCCAGCAGCAAGCCGAGACGTTCCTTGTCTTTCGCTGCGACAGGCTCCGCCAATATAATTGATTGGCTCGCCGCCAATCTGTTGATGTGACGTGTGAGGTCATCGTGGGCGTCATGGTAGCGGACCCATTCGTACGCGCCGACGAAGGTAATAAACGCGATCAAAAAGGTCGGTACGACGGTGGCGAGGAATTTGCCGCTGAGTGACGAAATATTCATTTCACGGTTTTATTTCGTTAGGCTTGCAAGAGCCTGTCGGAATATCCGTTACTTACCCAGTGTGACGACCGAAATTGGTTTGATGTTCGGCCACAGGCGGTCTGCAATTTCGATATTCTTTTTGCGATCCCGATCCCACACTTTTTGGGTGCCCAAATCCAGCTGCAGAAACAATCTGCCGTCAGTGATCTTCCAAGCTTGCGGGTCGATGTTGAATTTTTTGCCAACCCTCACACCATATGAACATCATCCGCCAAACGCCGGGGCGAATTTATTCGGGGCAGTCGTGAATTCATCGCGATTTGCGGCCGTCGAAAAATGGTATGTCGCGCCGTCATGCATGGCCGAGTGGGATGTTTCCCCTTTCACGGGCTTTCCGGATTTGAAATATGCAACGGGATCGTAGCCTTGAATGGCAATGCCGTCGTTGCCGATATTCATTTCATCCGCAGCTGTGGCCACCGAGGAGATAAATCCAATTGAAATTGTCAATATCACCAATTGCAGGAATCTGTACTGACGCATCTTCATCACTCCTAAACGTATTGTTTAATCCATTTCATCTCCTGCCCATGAACGCCCGCAGATTAGACTCCCCGGCGATGTCGCGCCAGGAATATTGGAATACAATAAATTTCAGATTGCGTCGAAATATGGCGGGCCGGTAGTAGATACTATTCGACGGGATCGAATTTCTGCTGCACTGGGTCGAATATTTGCAGCGTGCAGGACCGGATATCAATGTACCAACCGTGCAGGCGCAGCCGGCCGTCGGCGACGCGCTCTTGGATATCAGGGAAAGTCATCAGGTTTTCCAGCGACACCATCACCGCACTTTTTTCGCAGACCCGGGCTTTTTCCTCGTCCGTTGCATCAGGCATGGTGCCCTGAACGCGCAGGAACGCGGATTTTACCAAGCTCATCCATGGCGCGACAAAATGCGTGCCATCAGTTTCCACGCCGTCGGCGGGCTTGGCAAACATCGACATGATGCCACCGCAGTGTGCGTGGCCGAGGACAATCAGGTGTTTGACCTCAAGATGCTGGACGCTGAATTCAAGTGCTGCGCTGGTGCCGTGAAATTTGCCGTCGCGCTCGTAAGGTGGCACCAAATTGGCGACGTTTCGGACGATGAACAGATCACCGGGGTCGGCCTGCAGGAGCTTCGCCGGATCAACCCGAGAATCCGCGCAGGCAATCAACGCGACCTCGGGCCGTTGGCCTTCATCAACCAACGTCTCATAGGTCGCGCGCTCTTTTTCAAAGCGTCCGTCGCGGAAATTCTTGAAACCTTCTGTGAGCTTATCGATGGATTTCATCGTTCAAACTGCCTCTGAGCCCGACCAAACTGAGCTGATGCTAACCGAACTGACGGCCAGGGAAAACCATAAGAAAATCATGGCTTCACTCGCATTGGTGATGCCTGGTATCCATGTGCGCGCGCAAATCACAGATGTCGGATTCATGGGGCCAGTATTCATTGATCATGTGATACCATGATGACCATTATTGGTAGCTCATATCCAGACACGAGGTCCCGATGCACCGGTTTGCTTTGTTTTTGTCCTGGCATTTGCTGTGCTCTTCTCGGCGCCCGGAACAGGTAGGGCCAACGCCAAACATTGCACCTTAACATTCAGCGTCGCCGCAGAAAATACAATTGGAACCGTGAATCCCGGCGACGCGCTCACAGGGTCCATCGACTTCACTGTCCGCTCGGCCTGGCAGCAAGACGCGGAGACGGTCTCATACAAGACATCGGGCACGTTGCGATTAGCTGCCGCCGGCCGAGGGGAGATAACTGGTGCGATCAAGGTCGTGCATGTTGTGCGCACACCCTATACCGCCGACTACATTTCCATTGATGCCGTCGATGTGAAGGGCGATCTCGGCGGGCAAGAGCGCTACGCCGACCCTATGCTGGTGACGCTTTATGCCGCACCCGTCATCTTGATGTCGTCGGCCCTGCCGAAAACCAATGCGGATTGGAACGTGCTGTCCAAGCGCCGTTTTTTCCAGGTCCATACGCCGACGACAATGGCGACCTTTTACGGGCCGATCACGCGAATATCGGGGAATTGCCGGTAAAATTCACGCAGACACGCCATCCGAAACCCTCTTTCCCACCAGAGGCTTTCGCCCTATAAGTCCGAATCATGTAATCTCTGTATTTTAAGTGCCTGGACCGCCTTCGCATGTTTGATATTAAATGGATTAGAGACAACCCCGAAGCCTTCGATGAAGGCTTGGCGCGCCGAAGCTTGGCGCAGCTGTCGGCTGATTTGATTGGTTTGGATGCGTCCAGACGCATGGCGCAGACCAAGGCTCAGGAAATTCAGACGTCCCGCAATGCGCTGTCGAAGGAGATTGGCGCGGCCAAGGCGCGGGGCGAAGACGCGGCCGATATCATCGCCCAGGTTTCCGAGAGCAAGCAGGCGGAGGCCGACGCCGAGCACGCCGCCGCGACCGCGTTGGAACAATTGGAAGCCGCCTTGGCCGGCATTCCGAATTTGCCCTTTGACGACGTGCCGGTCGGTGACAGTGAAGATGACAACATTGAGGTCAGAAAATGGGGCGAGCCCCGGTCTTTTGATTTCGAGATCAAGGATCACGTTGATCTGGGCGAGGGCCTGGGTTTGATGGATTTTGAACGCGCCGCGAAGTTAACCGGTTCGCGCTTTGTCGTGTTGTCGGGCGCGCTGGCCAGGATGGAACGCGCGCTGGCGAACTTTATGCTGAATTTGCATACCCGCGAAAACGGCTACACCGAGGTCAACCCACCGGCGTTGGTCAACGACGCAACCATGTTCGGCACCGGCCAGTTGCCGAAGTTCGGCGAAGATCTGTTTCGCACAGAAGAGGGCTACTGGATGATCCCGACCGCCGAGGTGCCGCTGACCAATATGGTTGCCGGCGATATCCTGGACGAGGCCAGATTGCCGAAGCGGATGACGGCGATGACCTGGTGCTTCCGGTCCGAGGCCGGCGCGGCGGGCAAGGACACCCGCGGTATGATCCGCCAGCACCAGTTTACCAAAGTTGAGATGGTTTCCGTCACCACGCCGGATCAATCGACGGAGGAATTGGAGCGTATGACGGGGTGCGCCGAGGAAGTCCTGAAGCGACTGGAACTGCCGTACCGGACCGTCGTGTTGTGCACCGGCGATATGGGTTTCGGCGCGCGCAAGACTTATGACATTGAGGTCTGGCTGCCAGCCCAGGACACTTACCGGGAAATTTCATCGTGTTCCAATTGTGGGGATTTCCAGGCCCGGCGCATGAAGGCGCGCTGCCGGGCGGCGGGCGAAAAAGAGACGCGGTTCGTCCATACCTTGAACGGGTCGGGCTTGGCCGTTGGCCGCACCCTTATCGCGATCTTGGAAAACTACCAGCAGGCTGACGGCTCCGTCGTCGTTCCCGATGCGCTCAGGCATTTTATGGGCGGGATCGAGGTGATCACTCCGGAAGGCGCTTAGATCATGAACCTAAAGCTCGCTCGTGTGCTGATTTCCAACGACGACGGCATCCACGCGCCGGGCCTTAAGGTTTTGGAGCGCGTCGCCAAGAAATTATTTAAGGAAGTCTGGATCGTCGCGCCGGAAACTGAACAAAGCGCCGCCAGCCATTCCCTGACCATCCGCATGCCTTTGCGTATCCGACGCTTGTCGCCGAAACGTTTTGCCGTTGACGGTACGCCCACCGATAGTGTGCTTTTGGGCGTCCAGGAAGTGATGAAGGACAACCCGCCGGATTTGGTGCTGTCGGGGATCAACCGGGGCGGCAACTTGGGTGAAGACGTGACCTATTCCGGCACTGTCGCCGCTGCCATGGAAGGCACACTGTTGGGCATACCATCGGTGGCCCTGAGCCAGCATTATCAAGACCGTCAAAAAGTATCCTGGGCGACCGCCGAACATTGGACGGCGGATGTCATCAAACGGTTGGTCAAGTCGGGCTGGCCGAAGGGCGTTCTGATGAATGTCAATTTTCCCGACGTGCCGGCCAAGCAGGTCACAGGCATCGAGGTCGTGCGCCAGGGTCGCCGCAAGATTGGTGGCGATTTGATGGCGGGAACGGACCCCAGGGGTGATCAATATTTTTGGATCGGCGCACAACGCGATGAGGAAAGTTCGCGTGGCGGTACGGATCTTGGCGCGGTCAACGCCGGCGCCATCGCGGTGACGCCGCTGACCATGGATCTCACGCACGCCAGTGCTTTGAAGAAACTGAAAGCGGCTTTGGCGTGAGGCAAGAGGGATCACGAGGTTGAGCGAAAACCGGGGGAATGATGACGCCGTGCCAGATTTGCGAATGGGGGCGCTTATCTTGGAACTTCGCCAGTGCGGGGTGACGGATTCTACGGTGCTCAGCATCATTGAAACCACACCACGCGATATATTTCTGCCCGAGCCCTTCAAGGCCCGGGCGTTTGAAAACGTGGCCTTGCCCATCGGTCACCACCAAACCGTCAGCCAGCCCGCCGTCGTCGGCTTGATGACCCAGGAATTGGAGGTTACCGACCGCCATAAGGTCTTGGAGATCGGCACCGGATCGGGCTATCAGGCGATCATCTTAGCCAAGCTGTGCCGCCGACTCTACACGGTCGAGCGCCATCCGGCGTTGCTGAAAATCGCCGAGCAACGGTTCGTGGATATGAAGCTGACCAACATTACCGCCATTGCTCGTGATGGCGCTGGCGGTTGGCCCGAGCAAGCGCCGTTTGAGCGAATCCTCATCGCCGCCGCCGCTGCTGACGTGCCGCCGGTGTTGTTCAATCAGCTGGCCGTCGGTGGCATCATGATTGTCCCCGTGGGATTGGACGAATCCGATCAGCGCTTGATCAAGGTCACCCGCACAGAAGATGGCGCGGAAACTCGCGACCTCGGACCGACCCGTTTCGTACCATTGATGGACGGTATGCCTGGGGCTGAAAATTGAGGCCGTTGCAGGCATCCCGCCGCTGGATGATAATCGACGCATGAGTGCCATCTTTTCCATTCGAACCATTGCCCTGTCCCTATTGCCCGTCGGGCTCGCTGCCTGCACCGCGCCGGAATGGCCGACACGTTCTCAGGTTCGTACCGACGTGGAAAACGCGCAGGGTGGCCGGGCAGATCTCAGTCGCAGCGGCCAGGCTTTCCTCGGCGCCACCGCCGTGGTCGCGGGGAAGGGCGATACGGTTTATGGGCTGAGCCGCCGCCATGGCGTTTCCATGCGGGCGATCATCGTCGCCAACGGGCTCGCGCCACCGTTTCATTTGAGCGTCGGCCAACGGATCGTTTTGCCGCGTAATCTTGAGCATGTGGTCGCCAAGGGCGATACGCTGTCGCAGATTGCCAACAAGCGTTCCATCGGCATGTATGATTTGGCGCGCCTCAATGGGCTGAAACCACCCTATACGATTTTTGTCGGTCAGCGCTTGCGCCTGCCGGACGATTCAGGATCGTCGATCGCCGCTGCCGGCCCGGGTACGGTGACAACTGTTTCCGTCAGCCCCCAAGCGGCTAATACATCTGCAAACGCATCATCGTCAAAGACAGTGCGTTCGCAACCACGGTTGCCGAAGAAACCGCCAGCCTGGGCGACAGCTAAACGGACCGTCCGCGCGCCCGTCGCCTCAAAACCGGTCCGCACTCAAGCCGCGGCACCCCGGAGTGTGCCGAAACCTGCGCCGCGAACCAGCTCTGGGTTCTTATGGCCGGTCCAGGGGAGAGTGATCTCATCCTACGGCGCGAAAGCCAAGGGCCTGCGCAATGACGGTATTAATATCGCCGCGCCGCGCGGCACACCTGTGCGGGCCGCGGAAAATGGCGTCGTTGTCTATGCCGGCAATGAGCTTCGCGGGTTCGGCAACTTGGTGCTGATCAAGCACGCGGGCGGCTGGGTGACGGCCTATGCCCATACCGATCAGTTAAAAGTCCAGCGCGGCGATAAAATCAAAAAGGGTCAACGGATCGCCACCGTCGGCTCAACCGGCAACGTGACCAGCCCGCAACTGCATTTCGAATTGCGCAAAGGCAAGCGCCCGCGTGATCCGAGAAAACTCCTCCGCCGGGTCTAAATTTTTACAACCATTCATCTGCGGTTTATTCGCCACTCATAATTATTGGCTAGGATGACCTATGAGACGCATTCTTTATGTCAATACAATGTCCAGCCCCATGGGCGATGCCGAGCTTGAAGCCATCCTTGAAGTGGCGCGTGCCCATAACGACGCCCAGGCCATCACCGGATTGCTGTTGGTGATCGATGACGTGTTCATTCAGGTGCTGGAAGGCGCCGGCGACACTTTAAATCAGTTGGTTGCTAAAATTGGAGATGACCCACCGCACCGCGATATGACCATTGTTTCAGACATTGTCATTGAGACGCGGGACTTTTCCGGATGGTCCATGGGGTTTGAGCGCATGTCCCTGAGCCGCTTGATCAGAGCCAACAGGGCTTCGCGGATATCACAGGAATGGCGGATGTTTTTAAGGTCGCCGGCTTCAGCGATCTCGCTTTGGACTTAATGTCCAGCATCTACCGGACGGAGAAAGCGGTGAAAGAGCCGCACCTATTTCGAACACCCCACCAGTGCATTGGTGACCAGTGCCGTCGTTGTCACCGCCGACGTCGACAAGCTAAACCCGCCGCCGCCTGATTGGCTGGAGATGAACGCGGCGAGCGCGGCCGGCGCGACGGTTTTTGACAAATTTTTCAATGTGCAGGAACAAACGCCTTCCGTGGCGGCCTTGGCACCGGTGCACCAATCGGTGAACTGTTGCGTTTGCGCCGGCGAATAGGCTTCCAACGCGGCGGCCGGTTTGACCTATGCAAAACCCATCAAAAGCATGACGATAATAAAAATTCCTTTTGCGCGCACCGTGGCCCCCTCTGTAAATTAATGTCACCATATCACATTGCCGCCGTGGACCGGTGGCGTCAATGGGCAGGAGACCATCATGTTCCGGATGTTGCCACCGGCAATTTATTTGAGCGCCGCACTGTTCATCGCCACGCCTGACGCGACGGCGGAAACCCTGCGTGTCGATGATTGGGTGCGCAGTTCGCGTGTCGCGGCGCTGGCGCTGGAAGACAAGATGTCCAAGGCCATGCGCTTGGCTGGTCGCATTCAACGTGTCGATGTCCGCGACGGCGCATTCGCGAAGCTTGCCGTAATCGCGGCCCGGAAGGCAAAATTGGCCGAGGCCCGTGATGCGCTGGCACGAATTTCGGGCCGGGGTCGCCACAGTGACGCTGTGGTTGAGGTCGGTATTGCGCTGGCCCGTTTGGTCCGGCTCAACGCGGCTGCAAATTTGGCCTTTGCATTGGGGCCGAAACGGCGCGATGAAATTCGCGCGGTGATCGCCATGGTCCAGGCCGAGCGCAAACAGATTAAGCTGGGTTGGAACACGGCCCGTCGCTCTGGGGATTTGCCGCGTCGGCGCCAATCCTTAGTGACACTGCGCGGCGGCCTTAGCCGATCGATCTCAGCGAAAGCCGCTATTGGCGCCGCGTTGGGTGCGGAAACCCACAACGGACGAATTCAATCATTAATCGCGGTTGCTCGGGGATTGGTGCTCAGCAATCAAATTTCATCGGCCATTACTGCCTTATCATGGGCACGGCAAATCATCCGCCAGTCGCCGGTCGATCCGCGGGTCGCCGAGCAAGCAGTTGCCGATACGGCGATGATTCTTGCCGACGCGGGCGACATTGAAGGCGCGCGCCAAGCTGTGCGGGGCGTTAAAACCGGCGCCCTTAGGCGATTTTTGCTGCATCACATAAATGAAAACTGGAAGTTTTTGCCTTATTAAGTGGCTTTTTGTTAGTGCCCCTCAGGCGCCGGGCGGTCACACCGTTCGCTTGGCTAACGGGCCATTAGCCCGACGCGCGGTCGCGCTTGCCTCCGGGCTAACGCCCGTCGGTAACATACCCATTCAACCGGAGGAGAACTGGCAACTAAATACACCATCGTCAATTAGCTTTTGAACTGACGAGCTTTGCGAGGAGGCAAGCCTAAGGGGCGCCGCGCGTGAGCGCGTAAGCCAAGGTTGCGGAGCAACCGCCCGGCGCCTGAGGGGTTATTCTAAATCAATTGGCTTACCCAACCGCCCCGCTAAATCTTGAATAAATTGCCAGGCGACGCGGCCTGATCGGGCGCCGCGGGTGACGGCCCATTCGTTGGCTTCGGCCTGCAGATCAATGCTCGGATCGTCCAGGCCGCATCGGCGCACGTAGCCTTCGATGATCGCGAAGTAAGTTTTTTGGTCGCAGTTGTGAAACCCAAGCCAAAGCCCGAAACGATCCGAAAGAGAGACTTTTTCCTCCACCGCCTCCGACGTATGAATGGCGGTCGATCGTTCATTTTCGATCATGTCGCGGGCCATCAAGTGCCGGCGGTTCGACGTTGCGTAAAACAAAACGTTTTCGGGCCGTCCCTCGACGCCGCCTTCGAGCACGGCTTTCAACGATTTATAGGAATCGTCATGCGCGTCGAAGGACAAATCATCGCAAAACAGCAAGCATCTCCGGTCCGTTTCCTTCAGCAGGGCCAAAAGATTGGGCAATGACGGGATATCTTCGCGGTGGATTTCAACAAGCGCCAGCGTGCGAGGATGCTGACGGTTGATCTCGGCATGAACAGCTTTCACCAATGAGCTTTTCCCGGTGCCCCTGGCGCCCCACAATAAAGCGTTGTTGGCCGGCAAACCGGTTGCGAAACGCATGGTGTTGTCGACGAGGATGTCCGTTTGCCGATCGATGCCTTTCAGCAAATCAATGGGAATACGATTGACCTTGGTCACCGGCACCAAGCGATCCCCTTCGGCCTGCCAGATAAACGCGTCCGCGGCAGCAATATTGTTGGCGCCACCGGCGTCAGGTGCTAGGCGGTCCAGGGCGTCGGCGATCCGGGTTAGGGTCGCAAGGAGATCATCATTTTCGGTCATGGCGCGAAGCGTAGGCGGGCAAAAAGCCGGCGTCAATGCACCCCGTGAGGGGGTGCATATCTACCACGAATGGGCTTTCATCCAGCCCGCGAACTGTTACCCTTTTTCATCGATGATGGGTGCGGTGGCATAAGGGAGACGAACTTGTCGGAAACCACGAACGTGCGGGTGGCCGTGGATGTGCGCTGCGAATTGGGCGAGGGGCCGTTGTGGCACCCGAAACGCGGACGCCTATTGTGGTTCGATATCAAGGGACAAACCCTGTTTGAGGCGAGCGTCGACGGCGGCGGATTGCGCGCCTTCGGATTTGGCGAACCGGTATCGGCGGCGGGTTGGATCGATGCCACGGACATTGTTGTCGCAAGCGCCACAGGCCTCCAGCGCCTCAATCTTGAAACCGGCGCGCGGACCACGGTCGCGTCGCTGGAAGCCGCCAATCCGCTGACACGCTCCAACGACGGACGGGTCGGCCCAGGTGGGGCGTTTTGGATTGGCACCATGGGGCTTAAAACCGAAGCCGGTGCGGGCGCCTTGTATCGGTTTGCCGATGGCAAATTCGAAATCCTTAGGACCGGTATGACTGTCCCCAATTCCATTGCATTTTCGCCGGACCGTCGGCGCGCCTATTTTTCCGACACCCGCGAGAAGCGCATCATGGTGTTTTCGTTGGATGCGGAAACCGGCGCGCCCACTGGCAACGCCGACATCTTCGTTGACCTTGCTGCCGAGGGCTTGAAACCCGATGGCGCGGTTGTTGATGCGGCAGGGTATCTTTGGAGTGCACAATGGGGATCGGGCCGAGTGGCGCGCTACGGGCCTGACGGCGTGTTCGACCGAGCGGTCGATTTGCCGGTCTCTCAACCGACATGCCCAGCCTTTGGCGGGCCCGATTTAAAAACCTTGTTTGTAACCTCGGCGTGGCAAGGTTTCGATGCCACCGCTCGCGACGCCGAGCCGTTGGCCGGCGCGGTCTTCGCCATTGATGTCGACGCAGCTGGGCAGCGCGAGCACGCGTTTATCGGCTGAAGTCCTTATCATGATTGTCGCTGATGGTGATAAACGAGCTTCGCGACATCGCCGAGAGCCGGGTCTTCCCCGCGTGTTGCACCCAGGCGCTCCGCGACTTTAATGGATGCAATGTTTTCCGGGGAAACGAAGTTCATAATCGAGATGCCCTTTGTTTCAATGGCCCAATCTCGCACGGCCGCCGCCGCTTCCGTGGCATAGCCTTTGCCGTGAAAGCCCCGAAAGAGGCTCCAATATAGTTCAGGTTCGTCGAAGTCGTGAGGGTGCCATAGGCCTGTCATGCCAATGACTATAGTCTGAGAACGCTCCTCAATTGCGAAACCCCCGTATCCGCGTAGCGTCCATTGACCGACAACCATACTCATGAAGTTTGACGCGGCAACGCGATCGACCGCACCACCGCGATGTTTTGCCAATTCGTCATCCGTCAGGAAATTTGCTAGGGCTTCGAAATCATTCACATCCCACCCTCTCAGTGTCAGCCGCTCGGTTTGTATCGCTTTAATCATCGTGAGTTCATTGTCGGCTCAGTTGGCATTCAATGTCGCAGGTCCGAAAATCAAACGGTCTTCACTGGGCCGGCAAGGGTTTTGGCGGTTTGCTGTTTCTTCTGTTTGAACCGAATGCCTGCCGTTCACGGCGCCGACAATATTGTGTCGCTCGATTCCGATATCGCGGAGCTGGTGCTCCTCAAGTTCTGAAAGATGGTAAATGGCGATTTGCCGCCTATGCCACTCGCGCAGATTCCGAAACAAAATCGTGAGGATATTTTGCAGGTTCATTTTGTTCTCCAGAAACATGGTGTTCACTGAAACCGCGTCGGGCCGAATGGGAGTTAGAAAGACCGTGGTGCGGCGGATCGTTCGAATTTCCGCACCATACGCAATGGCTCCTGACACCATGGTGTCAGGAGCCATTTGATAGTGTTCGGTCTCATGACACATACTGTCAGGAAGTCGCCTGTCGAATTGAGACAGCAAAGGAAACAGCGTGCGCCGCGCCGATCGACTATTCTAAATTATTCAAATTTTGCGACGGATCAAATTGGTCCGTGCGCAAGATTTGGCACAGAAACTAGAAGTGTCCGAGCGAACCATCTACCGCGACATCGCGGACTTGATGTCCAGCGGCGTGCCGATCGATGGCGAGGCCGGTGTTGGCTATATTCTGCGCCACTACGACCTGCCGCCGATAATGTTTAACGAGCACGAGATCGAAGCCTTGGTTCTGGGGGCTCGGATCATTGAAACATGGTCTGATCCTGAACTCGCTGCGGCTGCCGGAAATGCCATCGCCAAGATCGAAACAGTTATTCCCGACCGTCTTCGCCGCCACATGGCAGAAACGGTATTATTGGCGCCGGCCGATCATTTCGCCGAACCCGTCATCATCGATCCGGCTGAGCTACGTCATGCGGTCCGCCATCGGCACAGAATTCATTTTTGTTATCGCGATGCCCAAGACTCACAAAGTGAGCGTGGTGCCTGGCCGCTGGCCGTAGCCTTCTTTGGCCCGGTATGGATTTTGGCGGCATGGTGCGAATGGCGCGAGGGGTTCCGTTCCTTTCGGCTGGATCGAATGTCTGATCTTGTCATTTTGGATGACAAATTTCAGCCCGAGCCAGATCGAACAATTGAGGAAATTTTGAATAGCGGTTGGGTGAAACCTCGGTAGTTGCGACGCCAAGTGTTTGATCGCGAGCGCGGCAATGAGGCGGTCAGCACTCGCGCTTATCATTTTCCAATTAGTGATTTAAAATCATAAGAATGATAATTTATTAACTATTTATGTAATTTAAGGAAATAATTATGTTCTTTCCAACATCAACACGTCACATTGCCTACCGAGAAGGAGCCCCGACATGTCCCGCCAGGAATTTGAGAGCCAGGATAACCCAAGCCCTGAAATTACGCCCGAAATCATACTGGCAATCACGCCGGAACTGATCGCCGCGAACATGCAAAAGGCGCGAGTGTTGCGGAGCCGGACTTTCCTCAATGGACTTCGCGCCGCGTTCAAAGCGTTCAGTGAATGGAAGTTGTCGAACTTCGCAGCGCATCGCATGGCGATCATGCCCGAATACCTGCGCGACAATATGCACGTGGCTGTCGCCTCAGCATCGTTCGTTTTCGGTGGTGCGTTGAATGACAACGCGCAAGCCGGCCGCGCCATAAACAATAAGCACGCAGCCTAACCCACGCGTTTGGTTGAAAACCGTGAAATAAAGGATTTTGACAATGAAAATGAACCAGATGATCTCCGCCGTCTCTCACGTTGGCCCCGTCCAGCAGACTTTCGCCAGCGTCATCGCGCCGCTGAAATTCATGCGGCCCCAGGTGACCAAACCTCGGTTCCTCAGTTCAGCCTTGACCGGTGGCGCGGCGGAATTGTTATTTGAAACCGATGCCGTCGATGTTTAGATCAACGATATGCGGTTGTTCGCGGACGATCTTTCGATCGACCATGAAGGCTTCGCGCTGGTCCAACACCCCACCAACGTCATCGATCTTTATGACGACGCCCAGGTGCAGGCCAAATATCACCTG
>Ga0315339_1002502_pt1 | contig 13866 bp, 15 predicted proteins | sample ASW17metaG_FD_204514 | JGI IMG/M metagenome (GOLD analysis project Ga0315339, IMG submission 204514) | Ammonia-oxidizing marine archaeal communities from Pacific Ocean, United States - ASW #17 | ecosystem: Environmental > Aquatic > Marine > Oceanic | place: USA: California | collected 2016-12-05
AGCTACGCCGCTGATCGGAATCGTTGTACCAAATAGGCTAGGGTCAGTATCAGCAAAGTGGGCACTGCAATCGAGCACCTCGGGCAACATATTTGTCGGTACCTGCAACAAATGGCACAGGTCATCGCTCCAAGCATGTTCGTTGATGTCAAATAATAGTTTGTGCAGGTGCATATTTAGGTGGCAAGAGGGCTGCAATAGTAATGCAGAACACAGCTATTGGTGTAACCATCAACACCTTGGTTACTCTAATTCAGTACTATCGCATGCCTTTACCGATGATCATCAGCTATCGTGGTGAACTTGGGGAACCCGTCGCGTGTCAAGTGGAAATGGCTGTACATACTAAAGCACTTTTAGCCCAGCTAGGCATTCCAACTTTTCATTTCCATAAAAAAGAAGATTTAGCCGAATTGGATGCCATCCTAGAATACACCTATATGTGCAACAAACCTGTTGCAATATTGACTGATGCAAGTTTTTGGAAAGGAAACTAACACATGATTCGTTCAGAAATTATAAAAGATTTGATTCCAGTTATTTCCAATCACCTAGTTGTAGCAAATATAGGACTGCCAAGCCAAGAACTACATATGCTCGATGACCAGCCCACCAATTTCTACATGCTTGGGACTATGGGATTAGCCTCTTCAATCGGACTTGGAGTCGCGTTAGCCCAAGATCAACCCGTATTTGTCATTGATGGTGATGGTTCAGTACTTACCAATTTAGCCACACTCTCAACCATTGCTAATAATAGTTGTAGTAATTTGACTCTATTTATAGTTGACAATGGTAGTTATGGTTCGACCGGTGATCAGCCAACTTATGCTGGTATGAAAACCTCACTTACAGCAGTTGCAAAAGCTTCCGGATGTGAAAACGTTGTGGAGTGTTCCGCTGAAGAATCTGTTGCAGCTGTGCGCAAAGCTCTAACTAGTGATGCAATGACTATTATTGTATGCAAGTGTGAATCAGGCAACGTCAAGGTGCCCGTTATCACTATGGATCCGTCAGTTATTAAGCATCGTTTTATGCTTGCAACAAAAGCACTGTAATCGTCATACCGTCATTTAAGACTACTATCTGAGCCCAACAACAGCCAATGTGGTTGATTATTCCAAGTGATCGGTGTACGTAGCACGTTGGCCTGACTCATTCGGTTGCTGTTAGGCAAAGATGGGGTTAGTTTCTCCTAGTTCGATTGATGAACTATTTGGGTGTCTTTTTGACACCCTTTTTTTCTTGTTTTTTTGTTAAAGAAATGTGTATTTTGCCTTTCATGCACACCTCATTTTTTGTTAGTTTATTGGACTTCCCCCAGTATCACTGACACTCCACGGCCTCATTTTGAGGCCATTTCAAATTGTTCTGGGCTAACGCCACCAAGGTGACTATGACGCTTTTCTCGATTGTAAAACATTTCTATATAATCGAATATCTCTGATCGTGCCATATCACGGGTTTTGTAATTCAGCAATGTAATACGTAGTCATAATTGTTTCCTCTAGTTTTAAAGCTACCTATGCGGTAGTGAACTAAGGCACCTCAATTAAACCACATCGGTGTGTGGTTAAGTTTAGGAATTATTCTGAATTTGGTTTTGGTGCATTAAAAAAATAAATAAAAAAGTGGCAAGGAAAGTGGCAAGACCTAGGCAAAAGGTGGCAAATACAGGCAATTAAAATGCCACTTAAAAAAAGCAACGCTCCAAGTGATTGAAAACGCTGCCTTTTTATACTGCTATTTGGTGGAGATGGGGGGAGTCGAACCCCCGTCCGCCAGTCCTCTGCCATTGGCTCTACATGCTTAGATCACTTAATTGTTTTAACCTACCGCGGCCCAAGTGTCAGGGAGCATAAGGCGATCTCGATTAGTTTTAGGGCTTTCTCCACGAGCGAGGAGTCCACACGATCCTGTTCTGCGAGCCACTTCACAACCATTTACAGGCATCTGGTGATCAGTGTAAGCGGGATTTAGGCCGCTAGTGCGTAGTTTTCGTCGTTTGCGACTATAACTTTTGCAAGGTGGGATTTACGAGAAACCTTACATTCTCGACATGCACCTCAGGGTTTGTAACCAACGTCGAATCCAGTCATCCCCGTAGTAAACCTAATTATATCAGCAATATATCAATAATGTCGGCAAACCTGCTAAATACAATTGCTGGGTTTGGCGAATAAGCTCAAGCTATAGTCGTAAAAAGGTAGAATAAAAACCGGCCGACGGTTGAAAATGGAAAGTAATATTGCAAAAGGAAGGACCATATGGCTGATGAAAAGATTTTTACCGAGCATTTAAAGAGACGTGTGGCGGTGGTGACGGGCGGTTGCGGTGGTATTGGCCAGGCTATATGTAGACGTTTCACCAATGAGGGTGCCCAAGTTATCGCCGCGGACGTGGCACCCATGCCAGAGGCGTTGCAAGCGTCTGTGTACTATTTTTACCATGATGTGACGAGCGAGCAAAGTGCGCAGGACTTAATGGCATTTGTGGTGCAGAAATTTGGTCATTTAGATGTACTGGTGAATGCGGCCGGTATCGAAATCGAAAAAACCATTGAGGAAACATCCCTTGATGAATGGCAGCGGATTTTTGCAATTAACGTTACCGGCACGTTTTTAACCAGTAAGTACGGTGTGCCACTGATGCGCAAAAAAGGCGCAGGCTCCATTATTAATTTTGGCTCTTACGATGGCTTTATAGCCGACCCAAGTTTAGCCGCCTACTGTGCTACCAAAGGCGCGGTACATGCGCTTACTAAGGCTATGGCCTGTGATTATGGTAAGGAAAACATTCGTGTTAATGCCATTTGTCCGGGTTTTGTGGCCACGCCTATGTTGGAGAACTTTTTTGGCGACAGTGGTGACATCGAAAGCCTGAAGCAAGAAGTTCGAGATATTCATCCGTTACGTCGATATGGCACGCCAGATGACATGGCCAATTTGGTCAACTGGTTAGCGGGTGATGAAGCCCGTTATGCCTCCGGTGCCTTGTGGGTGTTGGATGGCGGTCTGACCGCTCAAGTTCAGCAGATGAAGTTATAGGAGGCGGTATGCAGCTAGAGGGTAAAGTAGCGTTAGTGACCGGTGGTCGCCAAGGTATTGGCGCGGCCATAGTCCAGCGTTTTGAATTAGAAGGTGCAAAAGTGGTGACTTGTGGTAGAGGCGCTAGGCCTAGCAATATGGCGCCCAATATCGATTGGGTACAGGCCGACGTGAGTTGTACGAAGCAGATGGCTAAACTCAAAAACCATGTCGTCACTCACTACAGTGCATTAGATGTTTTGGTTAATAACGCCGGTGTGCAAATAGAAAAAACCTTAGTTGATACCAGCGATGAAGATTGGGATCTGTTGATGGGAGCTAATGCGAAGGGTGTGTTTAATGCTATTCGTAGTTTGTTGCCCATTATGACAAGTGGCGGTTCTATCATCAATATGGGTTCTGTGTCGGGCAGTACAGCAGACCCAGGCTTGGCGTTGTATAACGCCTCCAAAGCCTTTGTGCATGGCCTAACGCGCTCTGTGGCGGTGGATCATGGCCCTAACGTACGATGCAACGCCATTTGCCCCGGTTGGATTATGACAGCCATGTCTGATAGCGCATTTGCCGTTGCAAGCAACCCCGCTGCGGCGAAGCAGGATGCATTGGCTCGACACCCCACAGGGCGCTTTGGTACACCTGCAGATATCGCCAACATGGCACTGTGGCTAGCGGGTAGAGAATCACAATTTGTGACCGGCCAGTTGTTTACGGTAGATGGCGGTTTAACCGCCGCGTCACCGTTAAATCCCAGTTTGTTTTAATAATAGTCGAGGATTAGCGTATGGCTTCTTTAACCCAGTTAGAATTTGATGCAGCTGCATTAGGTTATACAGAAAACCCTTGTGAGTCTTGGTCTTTGGGCTCTCAGTGTTACATTGATAGTAAATACCAAACCATCGAAAAAGAGCATGTATTTGCCAAATGTTGGCAGTTTATTTGCCACGAAGAGGCACTGCAGCATGCCGGTGATTACGTGGCTCAAGACGTTGCAGGCCAGCCAATTTTAGTGGTACGTAACCAAGAAGGCGAACTACAAGCTTTTTACAATGTATGTAAACACCGTGGGCATTTGTTAGCCGAAGGGCAGGGCAACATGGCTAAAATCGTGTGTCCTTATCATTCATGGAATTATGACCTAAAAGGCCAGTTGTTAGCGGCGCCACGCTCCAAACTCATTGACAATTTTGAGGCCGAACAAGTGTGCCTTGATCAGGTTAAAGTGGAGGTGTTTTGTCACTTGGTGTTTGTCAATTTAGATGCTGGCGCTGCATCCTTGGCAAGTCAAACCGGTAATCTAGCGAGTGAGATTATGGCCTATGCACCGGACCTAAGCAGGCTAACTTATGCGACGCGTTTGTCGTATAAGATTAAGGCCAACTGGAAAGCGGTCACCGACAATTTTTTGGAGTGTTACCACTGCCCAGCGGCCCATAAAGACTTTGTTAGTTTGGTGGATATGCAAACCTATAAGGTTAAAACCCATGGCATTTACTCGAGCCACTTGGCTAAAGCTAAACTGACGGGCAACGCTGCTTACAATATTGATGACGCAGCGGTTATAGACCATGCGGTGTGGTATTTGTGGCCCAACATCGCGCTGATGCGATACCCAGGCCGAGGCAATTTTATGGTGTGGCGGTTCAGCCCAGCAGGTGCGGAAGAAACCTACGAAGAATTCGATATTTATTTTGAGACGGCGGATGTCACCGAGGCCGAACAAGAGGCGCTCAAGTTTATCGATGAGGTGTTACAGGTTGAGGACATTAATTTGGTAGAAAGTGTTCAGCGTGGCATGAACACGCCAGCGTTCCAGTCGGGCCGCATAATGGCTAACCCAGACGGCGAGCACGGCATGAGTGAGCATGCTGTGCATCATTTCCACGGTATGGTGTTAGCTGCCTACAAACAGGCCATTAAATAGTCAGGAACAACGATGAAACACGAAGTGACTTGTGTGGCGGTACTTGGCGCAGGTGTCATTGGCGCCAGCTGGACGGCTCTTTTCGCATGTGCGGGCTTGCGCGTTAAGGTATATGACCCCCTGGAGACGGCGGAAATAAATGTACGCTCTTACCTTGCTGACGCTGTGCCTATGTTGCGCCAATTAGGCATGAATGGGATTCAGGGGGAGATCAGCTTTTATACCAGTGCCAGTGAGGCGGTGGAAGGTTGCCAGTTTGTGCAAGAATGCGCACCAGAAAAAATTGCCACAAAACACCAGCTGTATGCGCAGATTGAAGATCACTTATTGCCTCACGCCATTGTGGCCTCGTCGGCCTCGGGGCTAATGGTCACCGAGATGCAGCAGGGCTGGCGTGACCCCTCTCGCTTTATATTAGGGCACCCATTTAACCCGCCGCACTTGATTCCGTTGGTGGAGTTGGTGGCGAATGATCAAACTGCGGCGGGTGTTTTGGAGTCTGCAGAGGCCTTTTATAAACAGGTGGGCAAGGTCACCATTAGGGTCAATCGTGAAGTGCCCGCCCATGTGGCCAACCGATTACAGGCCGCGTTATGGAAAGAAGCAATTCATCTGGTGTCTACGGGTGTGGCGTCAGTGGAAGACGTGGATAAGGCTGTTTGGGCTGGTCCGGGCTTGCGGTGGGCCGCAATGGGGCCGCACATGTTGTTTAATTTAGGTGCAGGTGAAGGCGGTATGGAAGAATTTTGCCGTCGCTATGCGGATAGCTTCCATCGTTGGTGGCATGATCTGGGTGATGTGCAGTTAGATGCGCAAACGATTGCCAAGCTTGTTGCGGGAGCCCAGCATGAAGCAGGTGGAAAGAATTTTGCGAAGCTGTCAAGCGAGCGCGATAGGCTGATCGTCAATATACTCAGCACCAACAAGGCGATACGGGAAGAGCCCTAAGCCTTCATAAGAATACGGTGTTTTTGCTTGCTCCAGTCGCGCTCTTTTTCGGTGGCACGTTTGTCGTGTAATTGTTTACCCTTGGCAAGGGCAATTTCACATTTAACACGATGCCCTTTCCAGTAGAGCGCCGTGGCCACAATGGTGTGGCCGGTTTGCGACGAGGAGGCAAATAGACGGGCAATTTCTTTTTTGTTGAGTAGCAACTTTCGCTCACGCCGCGGTTCGGCCACCACGTGGGTGCAAGCCGTCATTAACGGGGAGATGTGAGCACCCACTAAAAAGGCTTCGCCGCCTTTCATGTGTACGTAAGAGTCTGTGAGGTTGGCGCGGCCATCCCGGATGCTTTTGATTTCCCAGCCCGTGAGCACTAGGCCCGCTTCAATACGCTGATCCAAATGATATTCGAACTTCGCACGTTTATTGAGGGCGATGGTGCCGGTGGAGCTTTTTTTGGTTTTTGATTTCTTTGCCATGGGGCGCATTCTACATTAACTGGTATGGAGCTGCAGTGACAATTGCGGCTTTTAACCTTAATATGGGTGTTTTCCCAAGAGTAAAGTCTGTGGCCTCAATAAATCGTTCTGCCTTGGTAATGCATTCGGCGGCACAAATGTATGATCTAGTGAATGATGTGGAGCGTTACCCAGAGTTTTTGGACGGCTGCGCTGACGTCGATTTGATAGAATCTAGCCCCCAGCAAATGCTGGCTCGGCTGCATCTCAGCAAGGCCGGATTACGTTACCAGTTTGTGACCCGTAACCAGCTCACGCGTGACGCCTTGATTGAACTTGAGTTAGAGCAGGGGCCGTTTGACTACTTACGCGGCACGTGGGCATTTACTCCCTTGCGCGACGACGCCTGTAAGGTAGAAATGGCCTTGGAGTTTGGCGTCACAGGTTTAAAGGGCAAGGCTTTGGGAGGGTTGTTTAGTCCCATTGCTGGCAATATGGTTGATGCGTTTTGTAAACGTGCCGATATTATTTATAAGTGAGAAACACATGATCGATGTAGAGGTGGCATTCGCCTTACCAGACCAACAAAAAATTATTGCCTTACAGGTGCCAATAGGTACCAGTGTTTTTGATGCTGCGGTAATGTCGGGCATTAGTAGCCATTTTGAAGGTTTGCAGCTCGAAGGTACACCGATGGGTATTTTCGGTAAGGCCGTGAAAAACCCCCAAGCAGAGGAAATTAAACAAGGTCAACGCGTGGAAATTTATCGACCGTTGACCATAGACCCAAAAGTAGCTCGAGCTAATCGGGCGGCCAAAGCAGCGGCGAAAGCTAAAATAAAGTAGCTAAAACCCAAGTGGTTACTGCTCGATTGAGGTCACTAGGCCCTGTGTAAACACAACCCGTAGCTGACGTTCTTCATAGCGGCCGTCGCCATGGCGATACTGATACACGTAATCCCAGTGGTTGGGGTTGAAGGTATCCACTACCAGTGGTGTGCCCATTACATATTGGACTTGGCGTTGGGTGAGTCCTGGGCGTAATAGCTCCACCATTTCGTCGGTGAAGAGGTTGCCCTGTTGAATATCAATTTTGTGGACGCCCGGAAAACCTAAGCTGTCGATATTAGAGCAACCGCCTAGGAGCGCGATAAAAAGAGACGTGATAAGATAGCGTTTCATTAGCCAGGTCTGTTAGTTTGATAAGTAAGGCAGGATCATACCTGAATCCCCCAATAGTCTAAAGAGTGTAGCGAATACTATGGCGTCAGAAAGCCAAGAGTTGCGTAAAGCTGGGTTAAAAGTAACCTTGCCACGCGTGAAGATATATCAAATATTAGAACAAGCTACCGAAGGTGATCATTGGAGCGCCGAAGACATTTATAAGCTATTGATGTCGCAGGATGAGGATGTTGGTTTAGCCACGGTATACCGCGTGCTCACCCAGTTTGAAGCCGCTGGCTTGGTAGTGCGTCACCACTTTGAGGGTGGCAATTCAGTGTTTGAATTAGCCACAGAAGGCAGCCACGACCACATTGTTTGTATTAAGTCGGGTAAGATTAAAGAGTTTAATGATCCCGTGCTTAACCAGCGCCTGGAAGAAATTGCCAGTGAGTTGGGCTACGACCTTACTAGCCGAACCGTATACTTATATGGTGTCAGTAAGGACTAACTTACTGGCATAGTTAGTGTAGCTGGATGCCAGTGCCGAGCATCTCCTTGGCATGGGCTAAGGTTTGTTGCGTCAGTTTAACACCCCCCAACATACGTGCGATTTCTTGTACCCTCTGTTCTTCATCTAATGCCGCCACTTGAGTTTGAGTCGATTTTCCTTGGCTCGATTTGCTCACTTGTAAGTGGTGTTGTGCTTGGCTTGCGACTTGAGGTAGATGGGTGATGCACAAGAGTTGACACTCTTGCCCCAGTTGCGACAATAAGCGGCCTACAATCTCTGCAGTAGCGCCACCAATACCAACGTCTACTTCATCAAAAATAAGGCTGGGTGTGATGCTGGTGCTGGCAATAACGACCTGTATGGCCAAACTGATACGAGATAGCTCTCCGCCCGAAGCGATTTTGGATAACGGTTTGGCGCTTTGGCCTGGGTTGGTGCTGATGAGAATTTCGATATCGTCACGGCCCTGTGTCTGTAAACGTTCGTCGTCTTTGTTTTGAATGCTTAGCTCTAATCTGCAATGAGGCATAGCGAGCTGCTTTAGCTGCTTGCCGACGGCCAGTTCCAGCTTTTTAGCCGCTTTTTTGCGCGCTTCAGTTAAGGCTGTTGCGGCCTCGTCGTATTCCTTGGCTAAGTTGTCCTGTTGCGTGCGGATAGCGTCTAACTGGTCTTCTTGGTCTTGATTTTGCTGTAATTGGCGCTCTAGTGAATCAAGGTGTTCGGTGAGATCGGATGCTTGAATCTTGTGTTTGCGGGCCATGCTGTAAATTTGATCAAGGCGCATCTCCAGGGTTTGTAAGCGCGCTGGATCTTGGTCGAAACCCTGTAAAAAATTTTGTAGCTCGTATTGGCTCTCTTCTAACTGTATGGCAGCGTTGGCCAGCATGTCGGAGGCGGCGCTTAAGTGGGGGCTGTGTTGGCTGAAGCTTTGCAATTGCAGATGCCAGCGTTCAATGCAGGCTTTGGGGTCTTCGCCTAAGGCGTTGTCAGGCAAAAGGTTGCGCACTGTTTGTAGCAGTTGGTCTGCGTTGGCGCGTTGTTTATGCTCTTGCTCTAAGGCCAGTAACTCATTTTCTTGTAGGTTCAGTAGCTTGAGTTCGTCCACTTGATATTGCAATAGCTGCCGTTCTGCCTCAGACAGTTCTTGGCCGCCCGTTAAAGCGTTACTTTGGCGTTCCAATTCTTGCCATTGCTGGCTGATGGTCAGTACCGCGTTTTGTTGCTGCGGGTAATTGCCAAACGCGTCTAGTAATGCCTGGTGGCTGTCGCGGCCTAGCAAGTGCTGATGTTCGTGCTGACCGTGAATGTTGATCAGTTGTTTTCCCAGCTCTTTTAAGGCGGTGATATTAACTGGCTTGCCGTTGATGTAGCCGCGGGAGCGGCCATCTTGATTAATTATGCGCCGCAGAATGCAGGTGTCCGAATCTTCGGCCGCAACCAAATGCTTGGCGCACAGGTAGTCTTTTACTTGGGGTAGGTGGGTAAGGTCAAAAACGGCATGAATGTCTGCTCGTTCGGCGCCTTGGCGCACGCAACCCGATTCAGCTCTATCGCCTAAGGTTAACCCGAGCGCCCCCAAGAGTATTGATTTTCCAGCACCGGTTTCGCCACTTATAGCGGTCATGTTACGGCTAAAATCTAAATGTAAAAGGTCGACGAGGGCGTAATGATGAACAATGAGTTGCTGCAACATAAGGTCTATCCTGCGTAGTTTTTATACTGTAATTATAGCCAGTAGTGGTATTATGTCCAGTAGTTTTTTGAGAGCTTGGCTATATCTAGCTCCGCAGCTTTAAAAAAGCCTCATAATTGTTATAAAACTAGTGCCCTTTTGCTTGAATCGGTCCCGTGTGTCCCCATATAGATTGGCAGTCAAGCTACCTGTTCGAGAGGTTCTCTCTAATTTGTGTAGCGGAAGTAAAGTAACGGAGAAGTAAATGAGCGAGCAACAACAGCCTACCGACGTAGAACTAGACGGTAACACCGCAGAGAATCCAGCCACAGACGCACCTGCAGATGCAGAAGTGTTAGAGGAAATTACAGTAGCGTCGGTGCAGGCCGAGCTTGAGGTGGCTTTGGCAAAAATTGAAGAGCAGCAGGCTGATGTATTGCGGGCTCAAGCCGACGTACAAAATATCCGCCGTCGCAGTGAGCAGGATGTCGCCAAGGCGCATAAATTTGGGCAAGAAAAGTTGATGACTGAGGTGGTTTCTCTGTTAGACAACTTGGGCCGTGCAGTAGAGGCAGGTAAAGCGGAACAGGCAACTGTTGAGGGTTTGCTAGAAGGCGTGGAAATGAGTCAGAAGATGCTCTTGGATGGCTTGAAAAAATTTAACGTTGAGCAACTTGACCCCCATGGCGAACCGTTTAACCCCGAATTACACGAAGCTATGACCGCCGTACCTAATCCAGACATGGAACCTAACACTGTGATGGAAGTGTTTCAGAAAGGGTATACCTTGAATAGCCGTTTAATTCGCCCGGCCATGGTGGTGGTTTCAAAAGCCTAGAAAAAATAAGGTTTTTTTACTTGAAGTTTGGGCAAACGTCCTTACATAAGAACACAAGCAAACGACGCCAAGCCTGGGGCCAGACAGAAGAGCCTAAGCCGCTAGCCTCGTTTGAGCAGAATTGAAATTAAAGTCCTTAAAGGACATAAAGTATTGGAGTTTATGATGGGAAAGATCATCGGTATTGACTTGGGCACCACCAACTCATGTGTATCAGTTTTAGATGGCGGCAGTGCCAAAGTAATCGAGAACGCCGAAGGCGATCGTACCACCCCATCCATCATCGCATTTGCGGATGATGGTGAAACCTTGGTGGGTCAGTCTGCTAAGCGTCAAGCGGTAACCAACCCAGTTAACACTTTGTTTGCGATCAAACGTTTGATTGGCCGTAAATTTAAAGACGACGTAGTACAAAAAGACATCAAAATGGTGCCTTACAAAATTGAAGCAGCTGACAACGGCGATGCTTGGGTTAACGTAAACAGTGAAGCTAAAGCACCACCACAAATTTCTGCCGAAATCTTGAAAAAGATGAAGAAGACTGCAGAAGACTACTTAGGCGAAAACATTTCAGAAGCGGTAATTACCGTACCTGCATACTTTAACGACTCGCAGCGTCAAGCCACTAAAGATGCTGGCCGTATTGCCGGTCTAGACGTTAAGCGTATTATCAACGAGCCAACTGCGGCGGCCTTGGCCTACGGTCTAGATAAGAGCCGTGGTGATTCTACCATTGCAGTATATGACCTTGGTGGTGGTACCTTCGATATCTCCATCATCGAAATTGCCGACGTAGATGGTGAGACTCAGTTTGAAGTGTTAGCTACTAACGGCGACACATTCCTAGGTGGTGAAGATTTCGATTTGCGTTTAATCGAATTTTTAGCCGCTGAATTTAAGAAAGATTCAGGCATCGACCTACATAACGACCCACTAGCCCTACAGCGTCTTAAGGAAGCTGCGGAAAAGGCTAAGGTTGAATTGTCTAGCTCTAGCCAAACCGATGTTAACTTGCCTTACATCACTGCAGACGCTACTGGTCCTAAGCACTTAAACGTTAAGATCTCCCGCGCTAAGTTGGAGTCGTTGGTTGAAGACTTGGTTTCTGGTACGTTGAAGCCATGTGCTCAAGCCCTTAAGGATGCAGACCTAGACGCGAGCGAAATCGACGAAGTGATTTTGGTAGGCGGTCAGAGCCGTATGCCGTTAGTGCAAGCCGAAGTGACCCAGTTCTTTGGTAAAGAGCCACGTAAAGACGTAAACCCAGATGAAGCTGTAGCCATGGGTGCGGCGATTCAAGGTGGTGTATTGGCTGGTGACGTCACTGACGTACTATTGTTAGACGTAACTCCACTTACCCTTGGTATTGAGACCATGGGTGGCGTGATGACGTCGGTGATCGACAAAAACACCACCATCCCAACCAAGAAGTCGCAAGTCTTCTCGACTGCGGATGACAACCAGGCCGCTGTGACTATTCACGTCTGCCAGGGCGAGCGTAAGCAAGCCACACAAAACAAATCGTTGGGCCGTTTTGACCTTAGCGACATTCCACCAGCACCACGTGGCATGCCACAAATTGAAGTGAGCTTCGACATCGATGCTAACGGTATCTTAAACGTGTCTGCTAAAGACAAAGGTACTGGCAAAGAGCAGTCCATCATCATCAAGGCCTCTTCTGGTTTGAGCGATGAAGAAATTGAACAAATGGTGCAAGATGCAGAGGCTAACGCTGCGGAAGACCAGAAGTTTGAAGAAATGGTACAGGCTCGTAACACGGCCGACGGCATGGTCCACTCAACTAAGAAGATGATTGAAGAAGCGGGTGATAAAGCGACAGACGAAGAGAAAACTGCCGTAACTACAGCGATTGAAGGCGTTGAAGAAGCGCTTAAGGGCGACGACAAAGAAGCCATCGAAGCCGCTACCGCAGCGTTGACTGAAGCCTCAGGTGTCATTGCTCAGAAGATGTACGCCGAAGATGCTGCTGCCCAAGGTGGCGAAGAAGCGCAAGGTGATGCGGGCGCAGACGATGCAGTTGATGCAGAGTTTGAAGAAGTAAAAGACGACGATAAAAAGTAAGCTTTATACGCCTGCTAGCGCCCCTTAACAGGGCGCGAAATTACAACGCGGGGCTTGGCCCTGCGTTCTTGTATCTGCTTCTCACAAGAAGAAGCTCAGTGGAATAATTATGTCTAAACGTGATTTTTACGAAGTTCTTGGTGTGGCCAAAGGGTCTGACAAGAAGGAAATTAAAAAGGCTTTTCGCCGTATGGCGATGAAGTTCCATCCCGACCGTAACCCCGATGACAAAGCCGCGGAAGAGAGCTTTAAGGAAGTTAACGAAGCTTACGAAATTTTGGCCGACGAGCAAAAGAAAGCGGCTTACGATCAGTATGGCCATGCGGGTGTTGACCCAAATTCCCGTGGTGGCGCCGGCGGCGCTGGTTTTGGCGACGTGTTTGGTGACATGTTTGGCGACATCTTTGGCGGTGGAGGCGGTGGTGGACGTTCAAGCGTGCAACGTGGGTCCGACTTACGTTACACCATGGACTTAGATCTAGAGCGAGCTGTACGTGGTGCCACCAAGGAAATCCGTATTCCAACTCAAGTTGAGTGTGGCCCTTGCGATGGTTCGGGCGCTAAACCGGGGACTAGCAGCAAGAGTTGTGGCACCTGTCATGGGCAAGGCCAAGTGCGTATGCAGCAAGGCTTTTTCTCGGTGCAGCAAACCTGCCCTACCTGTCATGGTAATGGCAAGGTCATCAGTGACCCTTGTGGTTCGTGTCACGGCGAAGGCCGTGTTCAAGAGTACAAAACCCTATCGGTTAAGATCCCGGCGGGTGTCGATACCGGCGACCGTATTCGTTTAACCGGAGAAGGTGAAGCCGGTGTTAACGGTGGGCCAAGCGGCGACCTTTATGTACAAGTGTCGGTGCGCGAGCATAAAATCTTTACCCGCGATGGTAAGAATCTCTATTGCGAAGTGCCTATTAGCTTTACCGATGCAGCGCTGGGCGGAGAGATAGAAGTACCGACCTTAGATGGCCGTGTTAAGCTAAAAATTCCAGAAGGTGCTCAGAGCGGCAAAATGTTCCGTTTGCGCGGCAAGGGTGTGACGCAGGTGCGTGGTGGTGGGCAAGGCGATCTTATGTGCCGTGTAGCCGTAGAAACACCAGTGCATTTAAGCAAAGAGCAAAAGGACTTATTGCGTAAGTTCCATGACACTATGGAAGCCAGTAAAGGTAAACATTCGCCGAAAAAGTCGTCTTGGTTTGATGGCGTTAAGAGCTTTTTTGAAGATACGTAG
>Ga0315339_1002503_pt1 | contig 13862 bp, 13 predicted proteins | sample ASW17metaG_FD_204514 | JGI IMG/M metagenome (GOLD analysis project Ga0315339, IMG submission 204514) | Ammonia-oxidizing marine archaeal communities from Pacific Ocean, United States - ASW #17 | ecosystem: Environmental > Aquatic > Marine > Oceanic | place: USA: California | collected 2016-12-05
CATCAAAACCCTCATCCGGAAGTTGATGCTGGCGAATATGGCCATCAAGGCGATGCCAGATACCGGACCGCCCCAGTTTGATGTCATTATCGATCCGCGCCCTGTCGCCGTCGCCATGGTAGAAATTCGGCCAGCGGTCAATTCCATCCTGTATCGTATCGGTCTGTGAGCCGAACCCATTCGAATGTAACGTTTCTGCAGGGCGAAATCCCGCATCGCGTCTGGTATATTCTGGACCTCGCAGGCATTCGGCAGCCGCGCAGCTTGTTCTATGACTCGGTGCCTTTTGCGATACGTCTGTGGATGAACTGGAACAGTCAGTCGCAACAGTCGTGCCGCTGGAATAGCATGCCTGGCTGGAAGGGAAAGCCCGGCAGTACCGGTTCCCACTGTCGGCGGGCATTCGCAAGATCGCGGACCGGCTAGCCAAGGACGCGGAGCCTTTTGCGGGAAGGCTGGGGCGTGCGGGAATGAAAACCACGAAAGATGGTCGCGAAACTGGGCGAACGGCTGGTGGCCCACGCTAATGGCGAAGCCTCGCGCGGTTTACAAAAGGGCCTTCTCCTTCATCTTAGGGTGTCAGGGACGCAGCCACTCTCGAGTCATCGCTGTGCGATACCTTGCCGTGAAGCGCAGGCCGCCATATTTGGCCCGCCATTCGTAAAAACTTGTGCTGCCGTCTCCCGAACACGGCTTCGCATTACCCTGCCGGTCAGTGCATTCCGTGCTCGCAGCAAAGCTCAGAAGCCGACACGTCGGCTGCCGCCTGTTTCAATACAGCCATGATCTATGCGTCGCCAAATCGTCCATTAAGACATTGGCGAAGGGCGGCGTTCGGCGCGGGCCGGGGCCGTGGGCCGCTTGATTTCCAACCTGAACCTGGCTGCGCTCACAGAGACTCTGCTGGTGACTTGTCCCAAAAGGCAATAGTCGCACCATGTAGTTCGGACTGAAAACTCGTTGCAAACAGTAGGCTTTATAGCTGTTCTACGGCCACCTTTTCATGTCGGAACGCAAGATACCCGGCAATGTCAGCCACCCCGTCGAGAGGGCTTTCATAGCTCCAGCCAGCGTCCTGGATCATGCCGGATTTGGCGGCGATATGATAATGGCTGGCGTCGCCCTTGTGCGGGCAGGTACTGGTCGTGTCGGATGGTTCCAGGAACGCCATGGCGATATCGGCGCGGGGAAAATAGATGACGGAATCATACCCCGGCTCTGTAAGTTCAATGGCATTCGTGGTCTCGCCGATAACGGCACCAGCGGCGCGAATGACATAGGTGCCCGGGGCGCGGCGGGTCTTGATGTGAGTGGCCATGTTTCTGTTCCCCATATTTCTGTTGCCGAAACCTAGCAGGTAATTGATGACAGTCCTATGTCAAATGGGACGTGTTGCCTGTGCCAGCCAGTCGCGGGCGGCATCCGACAAGCGAGTGGCGATTTTTTCGGCGACTTTGGCATGGTAAGCGTTCAGCCATGTGCGTTCATCGGTGCTAAGCAATTCTGCATTGATCAGCGACAGGTCAATCGGCACCCAGGTGAGGGTCGCGAAATCTAGCATGTCGCGGGCGTCGCCATGCGGCAGCGACGGGGCCGGTTGCACGACTACAAGGTTTTCGATGCGGATGCCAAATGCGCCCTCGCGGTAATATCCGGGCTCGTTTGATAGAATCATGCCGGGTTGCAGCGCTACGTCGCTGGCGCGGGAAATCCGTTGCGGGCCTTCATGTACCGACAAGTAGGTGCCAACGCCATGCCCGGTGCCGTGGTCGTAATCCTGTCCGGCCCGCCACAGGGCGATGCGGGCTAGCGGGTCAAGGTCGCGGCCTGTCAGACCGACGGGCCAGCGCGCCTGACTGATGGCGATCATGCCTTGTAAAACGCGGGTAAAACAGTCGCGTTGCTCGTCGGTCGGCGCACCGATGGCGATGGTGCGGGTGATGTCGGTCGTGCCGTCAAGGTACTGCCCGCCAGAGTCGACCAGCAACAACTCTCCGGCCCTGACAGGCCGGTTCGTTTCATGCGTCACGCGGTAATGCACGATGGCCCCATGCGGCCCGGACCCGCAGATGGTGTCAAAGCTGATTTCCTGCAGGACATTGGTGGCCCGGCGGAACCCTTCGAGGCTTGTGACAACGTCAATTTCCGTCAGCCCGCCTTTGGGGGCTTCAGCGTCCAGCCAGCAGAGGAATTCGCACATGGCGGCCGCGTCGCGCAGATGCGCTTCGGTTGTGCAGGCGATTTCGACGGGGTTTTTGCAGGCTTTCGGCAGGATACAGGGATCATCGGCATAGGTGATTTCTATGTCTGCAGCTGTTAGAATGCGTGTGACGGCCAGTGGTGCGCTGGATTTGTCGATGCGGATCGGGCCGGTGAGGTTTCGCAGCGCAGCCTCAAAGCCGTCCCAGGGCAGCAGGGTAATGTCGGGGTCGGGGCCGAGGGATGCGAATTTGGCGGGGTCTGAGAACAGCTGTAGCTTGCCGTCGTCGTACAGGATCGCGAAGGCCTGCGTGACGGGGATACGCTGAATGTCGGCACCCCGGATGTTCAACAGCCAGCAGATGGAATCGGGCAGGGTCAGAACCGCTGCCCTGTGGCCAGCCTTGCGCAAGATTTCGGCAATTTCAGCGCGCTTGGTTTCATCGCCTTTGCCGGCCAGTTCTTTTGGGTAGGCTTGCACGGGTTCGGCCGGTCGGGCGGGCTGGCCGGGCCAGATACGATCAATCAGATTATCGCAGTCGGTCAGAGTTATTTTGCTGTTGTCCAGCAGGGTTTCCAGCGCGGTAATTTCGCCCAACGTATGCAGCCAAGGGTCAAGCCCGATAGTGCCGCCGTCTGGCAGTTGATCAAGCAGCCAGTCGCCCAGTTTGATCTCGGGCCAGTTCACCGGGGTGAAGTCGCTGGCGACCTGCTGTTTGACTTGCACGCGGTAACGGCCATCGACGAAGACACCGGCCACATCTGTAAGCGCTGCGCAAAAGCCAGCGGACCCAGTGAAGCCCGTTAACCATGCCAGCCGGTCATCGCGCGGGGCGACATATTCGCCCTGATGCGCGTCGGCGCGCGGGATCAGGAAGCCATCCAGTCCTTGTTTTTCCAATTCGGAACGCAGGGCGGCAAGGCGCGGCGGGCCTTGGTCGGGGCTGGTTGCGGACTTAAAACTTTGGAACATGGGGCTGGGGCTTTCGGTTTTGTGATGGACGCAGTCTGCCCTGCCTGGGCTGTAGTTTCCAGCCGCGAAGGGCTGTTAAATGGAGTGGCTGCGCCACGCTTTATATGCCTCATTTTTGCCTTTGGCCAAAATGAGGCCGGCCGGCCCCTGAAAGGCGAGTTACGGGAATTTGCTGGTGTAGTCAGTCGGGCAGTTTCAGGTTCAGTAGTTTGATCTGAGACGCTGTCGGTCTTGGGGTAAAACCGTACATCAGTAACTCGCGCTCGCGGCCGGGGCGGGTGATCCGCATGCCAAATCCGGCGGATTTCAATGCACGGGCGAGGGATTTCTGGGTAAAGCCGGTTTTGTGGGCGTAAAAATCCTGCCCGGTGGATTCGATTTCGGGGCCGTAGCCGTAGAGCATATCGAGCACGCGGATATCTCCGCGCCCTGAGGTATAGACCACGTCGTCGATATCGAGCTGACGTTTCATGACCTCTACGAATAGCGCGCCGATGTCGGGCACGCGGATTTCGACGAAGCCGCCGGGTTTCAGCACATGCAGAAAGCCGCGCAGCACGGTCGGCACCTCATGCGAGTAGTAATGTTCCAAGTTGTGCGAGCAATAGATCGCGTCGAACTGGCCGGGTTTTTGCGTGGCCAGTTCGCGCGCGTCACATAGCAAATCGGGTTCGCCGCGGGGGTCGATATCCAGCAGGCAATGGTCAAAGCCATGCAGGTAATCCGGCAGCCAGACGTTTTTACTACCGCCGCCGACGTTCAGAAACTTCGGCGGGATGGCCATAGCTTAGGACGCGCGCTTGATGCCCATCACCCGGGCGCGGGCGCGTGGGTCGCTGTCAAACAGCCCGGCAAGTTGCTCTGTCATCGCCCCGGCCAGTTGTTCGACATCGGTGATGGTGACGGCGCGGTCATAGTAGCGCGTGACGTCATGGCCGATGCCGATTGCCAGCAATTCGACGGCTTTGCGTTTTTCCACCATGGCGATCACGTCGCGCAGGTGCTTTTCCAGATAGTTGGCGGGGTTCACGGACAGCGTACTGTCATCGACCGGGGCACCGTCGCTGATCACCATCAGGATTTTGCGCGCCTCTGGCCGGTTGTGCAGGCGACGATGCGCCCACTCCAACGCCTCGCCGTCGATGTTTTCCTTGAGCAGCCCCTCTTTCATCATCAGGCCCAGATTGTCGCGCGACCGCCGCCAAGGGGCGTCAGCGGATTTATAGATGATGTGGCGCAGATCATTCAGACGTCCCGGCGTCTGCGGGCGGCCATTGTTCAGCCACGTCTCACGTGACTGGCCACCTTTCCATGCGCGGGTGGTAAAGCCGAGGATCTCGACCTTGACCTGGCAGCGTTCCAGCGTGCGCGCCAGAACATCGGCGCAGATCGCGGCGATGCTGATCGGGCGTCCGCGCATCGAACCAGAGTTATCCAACAGCAGCGTCACGCAAGTGTCGCGGAATTCAGTGTCTTTTTCCTGTTTGAACGACAGCGGCGTGGTGGGGTTGGCGACAACCCGCGCCAGACGGCCAGCGTCCAGAATGCCCTCCTCGAGGTCAAATAGCCAACTACGGTTTTGCTGTGCCTGAAGGCGGCGCTGCAGTTTGTTGGCAAGGCGCGACACGGCACCTTTTAGGGGCTCAAGCTGTTGGTCAAGATAGGCGCGCAGGCGTTCCAGTTCTTGTGGTTCGGCCAGATCTTCGGCCCGGATTTCTTCATCATATTCAGTGCGGTAGACCACGTAGTCCGGATCCGCCTCTGAATAGGGGGCAGGCGGCGGCGGGTCCATCGGCATGTCGCCTTCGGGCATCTCTGTCTCATCGGACATGTCGGCATCGTCCATGTCCTCCATCGAGACCTGGGCCTGCGCGGCGTCTTGCTGTTCTTCCTGGCTTTGCTCTGGATCGGCTTCTGTGTCTTCCTGGCTGTCGTCTTCGTCGCTGCCGGTTGAATCAGGCTCGTCCTGGTCTTCTTCTTCGCTAGCCTCGTCTTCTTGGTTTTCGTCGTAGTCGTCCGGGTCGTCACCCAGTTGATCGCCATAGCCCAAGTCCTCGATCATCTGGCGGGCGAATTTGGCGAACTGCGTCTGGTCGGCCAGCGTTTCGTCAAGGTTTTCCAGAGTGTCCCCGGCCTGACCCTCGATGAAGTCACGCCACAGGTTCATGACGTTTTCTGCCCCCTCGGGCAGCGGGCGACCGGTTGCCAAATGGCGGATCAGATAACCTGCGGCGACGGGCAGCGGGGCCTCTGATTTTTCGCTGATGCTGGCGTAGCCCTTGCGTTCAGCCTCATTGCCGATCTTGGCATCGATATTGGTGGCGGTGCCGGGCATGGCGCGGGCACCAACAGCCTCACATCGCGCGGTTTCCATTGCATCGTAAAGATCGCGCGCCATCTGGCCCTGCGGCGCATAACGCGCGCCGGTGCTGGCGTTGTGATATTTCAAACGCATTGCATAGGCATCAGCGGTGCCGCGGGCCAGCAGAACCTCTGATCGGGTCATCCGACGGCTGACTTGGGGCAGGCGTACCTGATCATTGCTGACCCCGGGGGGGTCAACGGTAAAGCTGACGTTCAATTCGGGATCGTCCGCCATCACTCGGGTGGCTTCGGCCAGGGCCTTTTTGAACGGCTCAGCGGGGTTGTCTGTCGGTTTCGCCATAAGATCGGTTATGCACCGGGATTGGCCAAAGGAAAAGCCCAAGAACGCCGCCGTTATTCGGGCGATGAACTTGTGCAAGGCTCTGAAGTGTATTGATTTTCGGTGAATTCTGGAGCGGGACGATGATGAAACGGATTCTAAGAAACTATGCCTTGGCGGCTTTGGCGATTCTAGCAGGGGGGATGGCGCAGGCGCAGGACTGCGAATTGCTGATGCGCAGCTTTGCCGTTTCGCAACCGGAACCGGGGGCGGTTTCCAAAAAGCTGACGCGCAGCGCCTTTGACTGCTCTGGTGATCAGATCGCGATGTTTGAGCGTAATTACAACGCCATAACAAAGGCGCAGCCGGTGACCGGGGCTGATGACCTATTCGGCACGTGGCTGGGCGACGACGTGTTGCTGTACCTGATGGGGGTGGTGGTGCTGGGCCAGGAGGTCTTGACGATATCGCCGGGTGAGGAACCCGGATCAATCCGGGTACGCCAGTATTGGATCAAGTCCACGACACCCGACCAGCAGGCGTTTCCGTGGGACATCGAGGATGGCTATAAAGGGGATCTTGCAGAGGCGATGTTGAATCCGCAACAGGTGGCGGGCGAATACCGCACCGATAGGCTTGGCGGCGGCGCAAGTTATAGTGGCCGTAGTTTTTTCGAGATTGAGCGCATGATCTTTGATTGTTTCACGCATCAGCAAAGGCTGGGGCGGGGTCCGTTGATCAAGGCGATGGCCCCGCACAGCCCTGACGACATCCGCGAGAATTTGGCACCGATGGTGGTTCTGCAAAATGAACTAGAGGCTCTGCACACCTCGTTTGCCGCCAATGGGCTGCCAGATGACGCTCAGCAAGAAGCGATGCAGGCCCTTTTCGACAGGTCGATCGCGGCGCAAGAAGACCCAGAATACCGAAAGGTGTTTGGCGCGCTGATGCAGGGCGGTGAACTCGGCTGCCCGCGGTTGAATTAACCTTCGGGGGTGCCGCGCTATTTGTTATCGTCAGGCCGCTCTTTTAGCAGGGATTCAATCGCGACCAATCTGGACATAACCTCGTCGCGGTAATTGTCCGTACGCTCGTTGCTCTCGACCGCATGGGCGTCTTGCATCGAATTCACCACCAGACCGACAACAAGGTTCACCACGACGAAGGTCGTGACGAGAATGAACGGCACAAAGAATGCCCAGGCAAAAGGATAAACCTCCATCACGGGGCGCACGATGCCCATCGACCAGCTTTCCAACGTCATGATTTGAAACAGCGAATAGGCGGATTTGCCGAGTGTGCCGAACCATGCGGGGAAATCCGCGCCAAATAATTGCGTGGCCATGACCGCGCCGATGTAGAACATCAGCCCCATCAGCAGGAACACCGACGCCATGCCGGGCAGGGCGGTGATCAACCCCTCGACCACGCGGCGCAGGGCCGGGGCGACGGATATCACCCGCAATAGTCGCAAGATTCGCAGGGCGCGCAGCACCGAAAGCCCCTGCGCACCGGGGATCAGCGAGATGCCGACGATAATGAAATCAAAAAGGTTCCAGCCATCGCGAAAAAATCGCCAGCGCTGAACGAAAATCTTGGCCGAAAGCTCTGCCACAAAGATCGCCAGGCAGAGCGTGTCGAGCGCTTTGACCAACCCGCCGGCTTTGGCCATCACGGTTTGCGACGTGTCCAATCCCAACAGCACGGCGTTGAACAGGATGACGCCCAGAATAAAGCCTTGAAACAGGGGATTGCCCAGCAACGTGGCGAGGCGATCACGAAACGATAGGGGGACGGATTTTGCTGACTCTGACATGCGGCCTTATATGGGGCGCTTGTTGGGGGATGCCAAGTGGGAATGGCGCGGGCAGGCGCTGCTTTATTGGGCGGCCAGACGGGCCAGTTCCGCAATGTGCAATGTGCCGCCGTCAATCACCGGATAACCGGGGTCATGGTCCTCAAACGCGAGGAATAAGTCAGTTCCGGCCAGAAAAACCGCCTCGGCCCCGGCATCTATCAGCTTGGCCCCTTCGGCGAAAAAATATGCGCGTTCGTCGGCGTCACAATCGCCGCGTTGCGCCATCGTCAGATAGGCGCTGCCAACGCCGTCGGCATCTTGCGGGCGTAGTTGTTCAACCGCATCCAGTGCGCCGTAAAGCCCCGATGTCATCACCCGGCCAGAGCCAAGAACGCCAATCCGTTGCAGCCCTAGGCCGACAAAGGCATTGCGGATGACATCTACCGCGTTGATCACTGGAATAGGCGAAATTTCTATCAGTTGATCAATGCAATAATGCCCGGCCAGCGCGGTGACGGCGGCGCATTCGGCCCCGGCGGCGGCGAGGTTTTTGATGTGATCTGCAAAGACCTGCGCCTGTTCAACACGGCGGTCGGCAAGGAAGTTTTCCACCAGCGGGGCATTGTCGGCATGGGTAAAGGTCATGCGAAACGGCACACCGGCGGACCGTGAGGCGGCGACAAGGCCGCGATAGTAGAACTGCGTTGCTGCGGGGCCGATGCCGCCGATCAAACCGATGTGCATCGCGACTCCCCTATGTCAAAAACCAATCCGGTGCAGCGTTGCCGCCGCAGACCAAAACGCCGACGCGTTCGTCCTTTTGCGGCACATAAGCCCCGCTGGTCAGCGCGGCCAGCGCGGTCGCGGCACCCGGTTCGCCCACCAGTCGCGCGCCATCCCACAATCTTTGCTGCGCCAGTCTGGTGTCATCATCACTGACAACCACGCTGTCGCCCAACCATCGGTCTATCAACTGCATCGGCAGCGCGCCAATGCTGGCCGCGCCCAGCCCACTTGCCGAAATGCCGCTGGGTTGAATCGTCACGCGTGCTCCCGCAGCCAAGGATTGCGCCAATGCCGAGGTGCCGGTGGTTTCGACGGCGACCACTTTGATGCGGTCCTGATACCAGCCCAACACACCGCCGATCAGCCCGCCACCGCCGACCGACACCATCAGCGTGTCGATCTGAGGCGCTTGGTCTTCGATTTCGCGAGCGACAGTGCCTTGGCCATTGATGGTCAGGGCGGAATCATAGGGATGTGCCTGTAAGGTGCCGGGGCTGGCCGCGCGGGCCTCGAACGCCTCAAACGCGTCCTTGACCGAGCCGGGAACAACCTCGACCTTTGCTCCGAAATGGCGCATCCGGGCCAGTTTGACCTCGAGCGCCAGCGCCTCTGGCACGAAAACGGTCGATTTCACGCCCAACCGGGTTGCCGCCAGCGCGACAGCCGCGCCGTGGTTGCCGCCGGAAATGGCGACGACTTCGGTGTCAGGTGTCAGATCAGCCGACAACAGGTTGTTGAATGCGCCGCGCAGTTTGAATGACCCGGTGGCCTGAAGATGTTCCAGCTTTAGCGTTATTGGAAAACCCAGCCCAAGGGCACCGGATTCAAGCGTCACGACCGGGGTGCGCCTGATATAGGGCGCGATCCGGTCATGGGCGGCTTGAATGTCGGCCCGAATGTCGGCCTGCGTGGTCACGGCATGGAAATCGACGCAGCGCTTTCCGGCAATTCCTCGTCAAAGCAGCGCTGATAGAATTCCGCGACTGTCTCGCGCTCTAGCTCATCACATTTGTTCAGGAACGAGACGCGGAAAGCATAGCCGATGTTGCGGAAGATTTCTGCGTTTTCCGCCCAGTTGATCACGGTTCGCGGGCTCATGACGGTGGAAAGATCGCCGGACATGAACGCCGTGCGCGTCAGCTGTGCAACGGTAACCATCTGGCCGATCTGCTTGCGCCCGCGTTCGGTGTTGAAATGCGGGCTTTTGCCCAGCACGATCTGGGTTTCCGCGTCATGCGACAGATAGTTCAACGTGGCGACCAGCGACCAACGGTCCATCTGGGCCTGGTTGATCTGTTGCACGCCGTGATACAGCCCGGTCGTGTCGCCAAGGCCAACTGTGTTGGCGGTGGCGAACAGGCGGAACGACGGGTGGGGGCTGATGACTTCGTTCTGGTCCAACAACGTCAGCTTGCCGTCATGCTCCAGCACACGCTGGATGACGAACATCACATCGGCCCGGCCTGCATCATATTCGTCAAACACGATAGCGGTCGGGTTGCGCAGCGCCCAGGGCAGGATGCCTTCCTGAAACTGGGTGATCTGCTTGCCGTCGACCACCTTGATGGCATCTTTGCCGATCAGGTCGATCCGGCTGATGTGGCTATCAAGGTTGACGCGCACAGTCGGCCAGTTCAGCCGCGCGCCGACCTGTTCGATGTGGGTCGATTTGCCCGTGCCGTGATAGCCCTGAATGATCAGGCGGCGGTTACGGCTAAAGGCGGCCAGAATGGCCAGTGTGGTGTCAGGATCGAATTTATAGGTCGAGTCGATGTCAGGCACGCGGTCTGTCCGGTCGGCAAAACCTTTGACCGTCATATCGCTGTCGATGCCAAATACATCACGCACCGAAATATCTTCGGTGGGTCTTGTGCCTATATCCATAGTTCCATCCGCCATGACTTCGCCCCGTATATTGGCCCAGAATGCGGGCCAAAAGAATAACCCGGACGTCGTGCCTGATATTGCCCAGGGGTGCAAGGGGAAGGCAGTGAAAATCCGCAGTCCTCACGGTGGCCATGCAATGTGCCAATGCGTGGCCACCGATCATTTGGGCGGAAAGTTTTTTCCACCCGGCATGACCGGACGCATTAATCGGGGTTTCAAATCTGTCTGCGAGCCACACGAATTATATTCGAAGGGGAAACTGGGTTGGGCAAACAGACTTTGGCAACGGCGGCACCCTTTTTGACCATGGCGCTGATGTCTTCCACGGATAACAGCGCCAGCGCCAGTGGCGAGCTCGTTGCATTTTGCCCAAAAATTGGTGGCAGACTATTCCTAACCGGGGCAGGCTTGACGACAAATGCCGTCACAACCGGAATTGGAATTCGCCGGGTTTTTGGGCGTTTGTCAGCCAAAGCGCGTCTGGCTATTTCAGCATTTCCAACAGAGCGAGCCGTTATCCGATTGCCGAGGCCGACTATGGCGGCACAGGCAACATCACACTGGTTCGTGGCATGAGCAACGGGTCGACCTCCGGTGGGGGGAGAGACGAAATTTTGTTGCTGGCTGACGATTTCAGATATGAGCTATTACCGATTTTGGTCTTGGCGATGAGTACGGCATCGGTTCATCAACGATGCGTTGCACGTCATTGGGATGACGGTCCGCTCGGGTATCCCGAAAGTGCTTGAGGTGTTTAAATTGGTGACGATGGTCCCGGGACTCCCCAGCTGACGTTTTGTAGCAGAAAAGTTCTGTTTTACAGGGCATAATGTCCAGAGAAGTTTGCCGGATCATGCCGCTTAACGTGGTTGGCGTTCCCTGTTTCCCTGCTGGAGTGCTAATTGCAACCCTTTGTGGAGAGGTCGCTGTCGAAGATCGTACCGCCGAAGACACAGAGTAGACTATGGACGCTGGCCCGCGACCTATTGTCTGAGTTGGACAGCGGTGAATGACTGCCGCAACCCTGCGCGTGAACCCGCATCAACACCGCATTCGCGTTGCTTTTGGGGTGTTGTACAATCACGTGCCACTGCTGATTTCGCCGCTGCATGGCGTGCTGTTGAACCACCGATATCGGCCAAAAGGCGAGTTTTTGGATTGTGCAAAATATCTGGCTGACGCGTCTGATGCGGTGCAGACCGCCCAGCACATGCAATAGCTGCATCTGATGTTTGAGTTTCACCAGAGCATCTTTCCCAACAGTGCCCTAAGCGAAAGCCATTATTTTGGGTTTGATGCCCTTTGATGCCCTATGCCTGTTCAGCTAAAACGGGTTGGCCCGGCCTTGCCCGCTGCTCCCAATGGAGGCCACCCACCCCACCATACAGGTCCATGGCAGGGTGGCGCGTCCGATTTTTCGCCGCAAGAACATACTCGGCCAAGTTCGACTTGGCGCGGTCCAGGCCAACATGTTGGCGCAGTGGAGGAAAGGCGATTGAGCTGACGCCTAGCCCTGAAAGTTACGGCTGATCTTGATTTGATCCCAGGCCCAGACGACCTCTTGCAGGCGGTCCTCGTCAGACCGGTCTCCGCCATTCATGTCCGGGTGAAGAATTTTGATCAACGCCTTGTATTGCTTGCGGATTTCCTGCTTGTTCCAGAAATCTTTCGCCTCAAGGATATCAATTGCGCGACGCTCGGTGGGCGGCAGCTTACGCGCGCCGGTCGTGCCTTTGCCGGGGTTGCGTGTGGCATTTTGGCCCAGCACCTGATGCGGGTCGTCAATGCCCAGTCGCGACCAGGCCTTTTGCTCTTCGCCGGGTTTTTTGAACGGCTTGGTCTCACGTTCCCAGACGCGATCCTTGTCGATCTGTTCGTTGAATTCCTCCTCGGTCGCACCGTTAAAGAAATTCCACTTCAAATTGTACTCACGCACGTGATCTTTGCAAAACCACAGGAAATCATCCAGATGGTCCGGCGATTTTGGGGCGCGATACTTGCCGGATTCCTGACAGCCCGGATGTTCGCATTCTCGGGTCGAGGTTTCAAACGCCCCCGACATGCCGCGTTTGCCGCGGGTGCGTTTTTGTTTGTCTGATTTGACACGAATGTCGAATCCGAATGGATCTGATTTGCTCATACTACCCGCCTTTTCGACTCGGTCGCATGAGTTTAAGGTTTTCAGAGCGAGGTAAAAGGGGTTTGAGGATAAAAATGGCAGTAGTTGATGAAATAACTGGGGCGTTGCAGGCGAAGTTCGACCCGCAAGTTCTTGAAGTGTATGACGAAAGTGATCAGCATATCGGTCATGCGGGGCATCGCGAAGAAGGCGAAAGCCATTTCCGTGTGGTAATTGCCGCACCAGAGCTGGGCGCGATGACGCGGATCAACCGGCATCGTGCGGTGCACAATGCGCTGGGCAAGGAATTGGTCGGGCGAATCCACGCGCTGGCGCTGGAAATCAGCGGCTAGGCTTCGCCCGCTTTATCAGGGGGTTACTGGGCGGTGCTGCCGATTTGCGGTGCCGCCCCTTCGGGGATGTCGTGATTGGCTGACAGCGACGGCATGACGGCGGCGGCAGCAGGGGCTGTGGCGCGGAAGGACGGCATGCTAAGCACCTCTTGGGTGGCGGAAATCGGCGTCGCGCCGGGGGTTGATTCGGCGGTGCCGGAATCGAGATTTCTGCGGAAAATCAACATGTTCTGGAACGTTGTTGTGCGTCCGGTCAGGCCCTGACGTTCCTCGCATGGCAGGGTATCCGTGCGCTGATATTCCCAGCCGTCGGCACCGTATTCATTCATCAGCCCGGCGAGTTCGGCGGCGAATTTGTTGTCCGTGCCCTTTACACCCTTGATTTTGCCCGGCTTTTTTGGGGCCGGAACGACCTTATACTCGTACTTTGGCATGAGAATCCCCCAGAGATATGCAGCAGAGGCCAGAATAACGCGGGCGTGGGGGAGTCGCCAAGGGCGCGGGGTGAGGTGGGGGTAAAGTGTTGCAAGAGGGTCAGAATCGGCGATGTGAATTGCATATGAATTTCATATGACTCCCATATGACTCGGATGTGGTCGCCTCGGAGGGGGGCGGTGCGCATGAATGCACAGCCTACGGGTTGGACAGGCGGGCGCGAATTTTGTCGCGCAGGGTGGTGGCCGTTTCGTGGTCATAGGACATATGTTCGGGGTCATAGACCGTCAGCGCGGCATTTACATGGTCCAAGGCGCGGCGCAGATGTGGGGTGGCGTCGGTGGTTGCCGGATGGTCGGCAATCGCCTGTTCCGCAATCGCCAGATTTTCCTGCGTCATGGCCCAGTCCACGGGATGGTCAACCTGGGTGCGGATGGTGAGGGCTTTGCCATAGGCGGTGACGGATTGGGCCAGCAGCTTTGTGCCCGCCGCGCCGCTGGTGCGGATGCCTTGCTGTTGCAGGGCGATGGCGAGGTTGTTTTGCGTCCCGGCCCAGTGCACGGGATGGTCTGCTAACGTGCGGATGGTGAGGGCTTTGCCGTAGGCGGTGACGGCTTGGGCCAGCAGCTTTGTGCCCGCCGGGCCGCTGGTGCGGGTGCCTTGTTCTG
>Ga0315339_1002505_pt1 | contig 13860 bp, 16 predicted proteins | sample ASW17metaG_FD_204514 | JGI IMG/M metagenome (GOLD analysis project Ga0315339, IMG submission 204514) | Ammonia-oxidizing marine archaeal communities from Pacific Ocean, United States - ASW #17 | ecosystem: Environmental > Aquatic > Marine > Oceanic | place: USA: California | collected 2016-12-05
AGATACCAGGTATCGGTGCAACGTGGATATGCTGTGGTTAAACCCGTATTAACCACAGCGCTCCAAAACCGCCAATCAGCCAGCGGCGACTTTTTCCTCGACCGTGGCAGCCAGCGCCTCTGTGCGAGCGGCAAGCTCTGCGAAACTGTCGGTGACAATCTCTGGGATCACCGCGACCTCGACGCGCTCCGGCTCTGGCGGGGCTGCGTTGCGCAGGGTCTCGATTTCGGCCTGTAACGCGGCAATGTTTTCTTTTGCCGCGCGCATCTGCTCGTCAAGACCAGCGGTCTTGTCGGCCAGCATCAGCCCGGACATCAGCAGCATACGTGGTTCAGGCAAACGCCCGATCTGCGCCGACAGGGCGGCGGCCTCTTTGTCCAGCAAGGCAGCTGCGGACTGCAGGTAATGCTCTTCGCCCTCTTGGCAGGAGACCGGAAAATCGCGCCCGCCGATTGTAACTGTGACCTCAGGCATCTTGTGCCTCCTTCAGCAGGGGCTGCAACGCGCCCAATATATCATCCATCTCTGCGCGGTCCGCATCACGCACCGACCGCAGGCCCTCGAGTTCGGACATCATCGCCTGATCAATCAGTTGCGGATCAACGCCCTGTGCAGCGGCAGCGCGCAGATTCTGCAAGGTGGTCTGCAAATGCTGGTTGGACTTGCGCAACTGCTGCACCTGGCTTTTTGCCTCTAGGGCGGTGCTTTTCAGGGTGTAGTTATGGTCACGCAGGGTAGCGATCTGGGCCTCGAGCTCTGTTGTGCGGCCATCCTCACCGTCTTGCAGTGCCTTGATCTGCGCATCCAACTGGGCGTTGGCGGTTTTCTCGGCCTCCAGCGCGTCACGCAAGGGTTGCGTTTCGGTCTCTGACGCGTCGCGCAGAGTCTGCATCTCGGCCTCTTGCGCCGCGCGCAGGCCTTGTAATTCTGTCTCTTTCGCCTCGCGCAGCGCGTCCATCTCTGCTTTCTGGGTTTCCAGCGTTTCGCGTAGGGCTTGCAGCTCTGTCTCTTGGGCTTCGCGCAGCGCTTGTGCCTCGGCTTCTTGCGTTTCCAGCGCCGCCACGCGTTCTTCCTGACCTTCGTGCAGCGATTTCACCCGCTCATCCAACTGGGCGTTGGTGGCTTTTTCAGCCTCCAGATCGTCGCGTAGACCTTGCATTTCTGACTGTTGCGATCTGATAGCCTCTGCCACGGCCTCTGCCACCGCGACGTCGGCGTTGCCGCCACCAAGATTATCAAGCCCGGCCCCGATCCGGTCCAGCGCGGCTGTTATCCGCCGCTCAAGCTCTGCCATTTCCGTCATTTTCTACTCCTCAACCGTGCTGCGCCTGTTATGGGACGGTTTTGCCGTCCCTGCACCTCGAATCACACCAAAGGGCACTATTTGGTCAATATTAGCCAACCCAGAGGGGAAATGCGCCCCCTTTACGGGCATTGCCGCCGGTCTGATGCTTGATCTTCCGGTCCACACTGATATCACCCTGCGCAACACGCCCCAAAACAGCCAAGGATCCGCACCCGTGGAGATTTCCGAACTCAAGACCGCCCACCCCGAACACTGGATGAAAGCCGCAGCGATCCGCACGCTGGCGCTGGATGCGGTTGCTGCTGCGAACTCTGGCCACACTGGTATGCCGATTGGCATGGCCGATGTGGCAACGGTACTGTTCAGCAACCACCTGAAATTTGACGCCTCTGCCCCTGATTGGGCCGACCGCGACCGGTTTATCCTGTCTGCCGGGCATGGCTCGATGTTGCTCTATGCGCTGCTGCATCTGACCGGCTTCGAGGACATGACGATCGAGCAGATCAAGAATTTCCGCCAGTGGGGGGCTATTACGGCGGGTCACCCGGAATATGGCCACGCCAAGGGGATTGAGACGACAACTGGCCCGCTGGGTCAGGGTCTGGCGAATTCGGTTGGTTTTGCGTTGGCAGAGGAAATCCTGCGCGCGCGTTATGGCAAAAAGGTCGTTGATCACCACACTTATGTCATCGCCGGCGACGGCTGTCTGATGGAGGGCATCAGCCATGAGGCCATAGGCCTTGCGGGCAAGCAAAAGCTGGAAAAGCTGATTGTTTTCTGGGACAATAACAACATCACCATCGACGGTACGGTCGATATGGCGGATATCACCGATCAGCCAAAGCGGTTCAACGCGGCGGGCTGGCATGTTCAGGAAATCGACGGGCATGATCCAGAGGCGATTGATGCGGCCATTACCGCCGCCAAGGCCAGCCACAAGCCTTCGATGATTGCCTGCAAGACCCACATTGCCTACGGCCACGCGGCGCAGGATACGTCCAAGGGCCACGGCGCGCTGACCAACGCGGAACAGAACGCGGCGGCCAAAAAGCTGTATGGCTGGGATAGTGACGCCTTTGTCATCCCCGCCGATATCAAGGCCCAGTGGGAAGATGTTGGCCTGCGCAACACCGGGGCGCGGGTCGCCTGGGAAGAGCGTTTCACCAACCTCAGCGACAGCCGTCAGGCGCAGTTTGTGCGCGAAATGGCCGGCGAAGCGCCCAAAAAGCTGTCGGCGACCATCAAACGCTTCAAGGCAGAGATAACCGAAGGCGCGCCCAAGATGGCGACGCGGTCGGCCAGCGAAAAAGTGCTGGGGGTGATCAACCCGATCATGCATGAAACCGTTGGCGGGTCTGCCGATCTGACCGGGTCTAACAACACCAAAACGCCGGATATGGGCGTGCATGATCCTGACAACCGCGATGGCCGCTATGTTTATTACGGCATCCGTGAGCACGGCATGGCGGCGGCGATGAACGGCATGGCGCTGCATGGCGGGGTCAAGCCCTATGGCGGCACGTTCATGGTGTTCACCGACTATGCCCGTGGGGCTATGCGTCTGAGTGCGTTGATGGGGATTGCGCCGGTCTATGTGTATACCCACGACAGCATCGGTCTGGGCGAAGACGGCCCGACACACCAGCCGGTCGAACATCTGGCTATGTTGCGCGCGACGCCCAACACAAACGTCTTCCGCCCTGCGGATGCGGTAGAAACCGCCGAGGCCTGGGAACTGGCGCTGAGCACCAATAAAACGCCCAGCGTGCTGTCGCTGACCCGTCAGGGCCTGCCGACCGTGCGGACGGACCATAAGACCAAGAACCTGACCGCGCAGGGCGGCTATGTTTTGGCCGATGCCGAGGGCAAGCGTCAGGTCATCCTGATCGCCACCGGGTCAGAGGTGTCAATCGCCATGGAAGCGCGGGACATTTTGCAGGCCGAAGGCATCGGCACGCGGGTTGTGTCCATGCCCTGCATGGAGCTGTTTGAGGCGCAGGACGAAAGCTATCGTCGTCGCGTTCTGCCTGGCGGGCCGGTGCGCGTCGCCATTGAGGCCGGGATGCGCCAGGGCTGGGATCGCTGGCTGATGGGTGAGCGTGGCAAAGAGGCCAAGGCAGACTTTGTCGGCATGAACAGCTTTGGGGCCTCTGCCCCCTATGAGGAACTGTTCGAGAAATTCGGCATCACGACCGAGGCGACCGTGCAAAAGGTCAAAGACCTGCTGGGCTAATCGCCGACAGGTTTGCGCCTGACACAAGATGACGATCAGGGCGGCCCGACGGGTCGCCCTTTTTGTTGGTGGAATCGGGATGGTAGGTCGCACGGGTGCGTTATAAAGTAACATTACTATACACTCTGAACCCCGTAACTTTCCAACCAAAGGGCAGTTAACATGGCCGCAATCGGACAAGAATTTACCGAAAACCTGCTGGCAGACGCCGGGATTACGCGGGGCCAGCGGGTGCTGGATATCGGCTGTGGCATGGGCGACGTCAGCCTGATTGCCGCCGATCTGGTCGGGCCAAGTGGCGAAGTTGTCGGCATCGACAGCTCTGCCGGGCCGCTGGCTATCGCCCGCGACCGGGTGCAAGACCTTGGCCTGTCTAACCTGCGGTTCGTTCAGGGCGATCTGAATGACCTGCCAAAGGACATCGGCGAGTTTGACGCCATCACCGGGCGGCGCGTGCTGATGTATCAACCCGATGCCGTCGCCACGCTGCGCACGCTGTGCCAATACTTGCGCTCTGGCGGGCTTGTCGCGCTGCATGAACATGACACCACGATGGTCCCGGCCAGCCTTGCCCCGCTGCCTATGCACAAACAGGCGCAGGGCTGGCTGTTGCAGATGCTAAAGGGCGAAGGGGCCGATACGCATATGGGTTTTCGCCTGCACGAAGTGCTGACAGAGGCCGGGTTAAACGTCGGCCACGTGCGCGCCGAAGCGATCGTGCAAACGCCAAGCCAACCCTATGCGCTTTACCCTATTATCCACGCCGTCATGCCCCGCCTGCTGGCCCTTGGCATCGCAACCGAGGCGGAAATTGACATCGAGACGCTGGAACAGCGCCTGAATGATGAAAGACTCGCCTCAGAGGCGACTTATATTGCCGACATGATGTTCGGGGCCTGGGCAAATAAGCCCTGACGCATAAGCCATGACAGGGCGGGCATTCGTCCGAAATTCATCCGGCCGGGTTAGTCCACTGGCATCAGCCCCGCCAAGCCCCTAGACTGCGGCGCAACACCAGACCGCCCGGAATAGGCAAACCGACATGAACAACATCATCGCCCTATGGCTTGCCGCCCTGATCCTTGGCTTTCTGGCGCTTGACTATTTCGTTCTTGGCTTTGATGTGCCAATTTTTCTAGGCCGTAAACTGCTGGAACTGCTCGAATATATCGCTTTCTGGCGATAAGCCGCAGCACCAGACGGTTGACCTTTTCCGTTTAATCACGTTTTTGGCGCGCAACCCCCGTCGGCAACACCGGTGGGATTTGACCAACGCAGTGAAGGAGAAGAATTCATGGCCGTCAAAGTTGCAATCAACGGATTTGGGCGCATTGGGCGCAATGTCTTGCGCGCGATTATCGAATCCGGGCGTACCGACATCGAAGTCATCGCCATCAATGACCTTGGCCCGGTGGAAACCAACGCCCACCTGCTGCGTTATGACTCTGTGCATGGCCGCTTTCCTGCGACCGTCACCACCACCGAGGACAGCATTGATTGCGGCCGCGGCCCGATCCGCGTGACGGCCATTCGCAACCCCGCCGACCTGCCTTGGGCCGATGTCGACGTGGTGATGGAATGCACAGGTATCTTCACCAGCAAGGAAAAATGTCAGGCGCATCTGGATAACGGTGCCAGCCGCGTGCTGATCTCTGCCCCCGGCAAGGACGCCGATGCTACGATCGTTTATGGCGTCAATGATTCCGTGCTGACCAAAGACGACTTGATCGTGTCCAACGCGTCTTGCACCACCAACTGCCTGAGCCCTGTTGTGAAGGTGTTGAACGACGAAATCGGCATCGTCAAAGGCTTTATGACCACGATCCACAGCTACACTGGTGATCAGCCAACGCTGGACACGATGCATGGCGACCTCTACCGCGCCCGCGCGGCGGCCCTGTCGATGATCCCAACCTCCACCGGTGCGGCCAAGGCCGTGGGTCTGGTGCTGCCGGAACTGAACGGCAAACTGGACGGCGTTGCGATCCGGGTGCCCACCCCGAACGTATCGGTCGTTGACCTGACGTTTGAAGCCGCGCGCGCAACTTCGGTTGAGGAAATCAACGCCGCAATTCGCGCCGCCGCCGATGGCCCGCTGAAGGGCGTACTGGGCTACACGGACGAGCCGCTGGTCAGCATCGACATGAATCACAACCCACACAGCTCGATCTTTCACATGGACCAGACCAAGGTCATGGAAGGCACGATGGTGCGCATCCTGACCTGGTATGACAACGAGTGGGGCTTCTCGAACCGGATGTCCGACACAGCTGTTGCGATGGGTAAACTGATCTAAACATACCTGACAACGGTTTGGGGCGTCCAAATGGACGCCCTGAGATGTCCGACACAGCTGTTGCGATGGGTAAACTGATCTAAACATACCTGACAACGGTTTGGGGCGTCCAAAGGGACGCCCTGAGATGTCCGACACAGCCGTTGCGATGGGTAAACTGATCTAGGTACTGCCTGCTACTGATAAGACAGAAAAGCGCCGCATCACGCGGCGCTTTTTTCGTTTTCCAGCAGTGGTCTGCCATTGATTTGGCGGCTTACCCCAGCTTCGCCATCAGCGCCTCTTTCACCGCGGGCGAAACGAATTTTGACACATCGCCATCCAGCCGGGCGATTTCCTTGACCAGCTTGCTGGCAATCGCCTGATACTTGGCCTCTGCCATCAAAAACACCGTCTCGATTGACGAATCAAGCGCGCGATTCATGCCAACCATCTGATATTCATATTCAAAATCCGCCACGGCCCGCAAACCGCGCACAATGATGGTCGCCCCGACATCACGGGCGCAGTCGATCAGCAGGTTCTCAAACGGATGCACCACAATCTCTGCTCCGCCTAACACGCTTCCTTTGATTTCGGCACATTCTGCCTCAACCATCGCGACGCGTTCCTCCAGCGAAAACAACGGCCCCTTGTCGCGGTTAATGGCGACCCCGATCACCAACCGATCCACCAATAGCGACGCGCGCCCGATGATATCGCGATGTCCCAAAGTCAGCGGATCGAATGTTCCCGCATAAAGTCCGGTGCGCATGGCCTGCCCCTCTCAGTTTCGCGCCCACGCAACAATATTGCGCGGCCAGTTGCAAGGGGGCAGCGGCCCTGTTTTTGCTGCAGGCAAAAACAGGGCACATAAAGCAGCGCGTCAGCGCTTCATTTTAATAAGAGTTTGCTACCACTAGCACCCAGGGGCTAATGCCCCATAATCATCCCCTGCAGCGCTTCTTTCTCCATCGAAAGCTCGCTTAGCCGCGCCTTGACCACGTCGCCGATGGAAATCAGGCCGATCATCTCTTCGCCCTGCATCACGGGAATATGGCGGAACCGGCCCTCGGACATCTTGGTCAGAACCGCATCCGCCGAATCCTCACGCGCGCAGCCGACCAGGTTTTTCGTCATCAAATCGTCGACCATATCTGTCAGACAGGCCGCCCCGCGTCGGCCCAGTTCCCTTACGATATCGCGCTCTGACAGGATGCCAGCCGGAATTTTTCCGTCCACACTGACGATCACCGCGCCGATCTTGCGGCTCGACAGCAGCTCTGCCGCCGCCGCAACGCTGGTTCCCGGTTTGATCGTGACAACACCATCGTCCGTTTTTGCCTTGAGAATCTGATGAACCAGCATTCTGGCCTCCTTGATAATCACCACCACTTAATTCCAGCCTCGTCTTTCGCGGGGCGATCTGTCAAGAAATTGCTTCCAATCGCGCAACCTCTGCGCGAATTCCGCTCGCGATGGCCTCTGCCACACGGTTCAGCCGCTCTACCCGCCGATCATCGGTGTGGCGGACCAGATAAAAGCTCCGAGTCAGCGAAAACTGATCTGCCAGCACCCGCTGCACACCCGGGGCCGAGGGCAGCGCAAAGTCGTGCACGATGCCAATCCCGGCTTCTTGCCGGATCATGTTGAACTGCACTGATACAGAATTTGACGCCATAGCCAGCCGATCGGCACCGGTCTGGGCCAGATAATCCAGTTCCGGGTCAAAGATCATATCAGGGATGTAGCCGATGATGCTGTGGTGTTTCAGGTCGGTGAGCTGCGTGATTGGGTCGTGACGGCGCAAATACCGCCGATGGGCGGCCAGATGCAGGCGATAGTCGCTGATCTTTTGCACCGTCAGGCGGCCGGTTGTCGGCGCGCTGACGGCGATGGCCATGTCCGCCTCACGTTTGGACAGGTTGATGACGCGCGGTAATGCGATGATTTGCAGTTCTAGCCCCGGGTTATCGGCGCAGACGGCGGCACAGACCTGTGGCAGCAGATAATTCGCACAGCCATCCGGCGCCCCGATGCGCACCTGCCCGGTCAACTGCCCGGCCTGTCCGCCGATATCCTCGGCTGCGCCAACTATAGCCTGCTCTGCGCGTTCCGCGTGGGTCAGCAGGCGCTGGCCATCAACCGTCAGTACATATCCGGTGGGCGATTTGGTGAACAGCGGCACGCCGCAGGCGTCCTCTAGTCGGGCTACGCGGCGGCCCACTGTGGCCGGATCAATCCGCAGAACCCGCCCTGCCCCCGAAAGGCTTTCGGCGCGCGCCACGCCCAGGAAAATTTTCAGGTCGTCCCACTGAATATCCACAGCTATCCTTGCATTTTTGCAAAATGTTTTTGAAACACTGGCCCTTTGCACAGGGATTTTGCAAGGCTATTGTCGCCCCAACAGCCCAAGGCGGGCAGATTAGCGGAGGATCCCATGCAAGAGCTTAATCATTACATCAACGGTGCAGAGGTCAAAGGCACCTCGGGCCGGTTTGCCGACGTTTACAACCCTGCGACGGGCGAAGTTCAGTCGAAATGCCCGCTGGCCAGCACAGCCGAAGTTGACGCAGCCATAGCGGCCGCCGCCGCCGCCCAGCCTGCCTGGGGTGCGATGAACCCACAGCGCCGAGCGCGCGTGATGATGAAGTTCGTCGACCTGCTGAACCGTGACATGGACAAGCTGGCCGAGGCACTTAGCCGCGAGCATGGCAAGACCATCCCCGATGCCAAGGGCGACGTACAGCGCGGGTTGGAAGTCGTCGAATTCTGCATCGGCGCGCCGCATCTGCTGAAGGGCGAATATACTGACAGCGCGGGCCCAGGCATCGACATGTATTCGATGAAACAGCCGCTGGGCGTTTGTGGCGGCATCACGCCGTTCAACTTTCCGGCGATGATCCCGATGTGGATGTTCGCCCCGGCATTGGCCTGTGGCAACGCATTCGTGCTGAAACCATCCGAACGTGACCCATCCGTGCCGCTGATGCTGGCGGCTTTGCTGGTTGAGGCTGGCCTGCCCGAAGGTGTGTTGCAGATCGTCAATGGTGACAAAGAGGCCGTCGATGCCTTGCTGCACAGCCCCATCGTGCAGTCGATCGGCTTTGTCGGATCGACACCGATTGCCGAATATATCTACAGCACCGGTTGTGCCAACGGCAAACGCGTGCAGTGTTTCGGTGGTGCCAAGAACCACATGATCATCATGCCCGACGCCGATATGGATCAGGCCGCTGATGCCCTTATCGGGGCCGGTTACGGCGCGGCTGGCGAGCGGTGCATGGCAATTTCGGTGGCTGTGCCTGTTGGGGATGAGACGGCGGATCGGCTGATTGAGAAACTTGTTCCACGGATCGAAAAGCTGAAAGTCGCGCCATATACGGCGGGCGATGATGTTGATTACGGCCCGGTCATCACCGCAGCCGCCAAAGAGCGCATTCTTGGGCTGGTCGAAACCGGTGTTGCCCAGCGGGCCGAGCTGGTCGTCGACGGCCGTGATTTCAGCCTGCAGGGCTATGAAGACGGGTTCTTTGTTGGCGCGCATCTGTTTGACAAGGTGACCACCGATATGGACATCTATCGCCAAGAAATCTTTGGCCCAGTGCTGTGTACCGTTCGCGCCAAATCCTATGAAGAGGCGTTGGGTTACGCGATGGACCATGAGTATGGCAATGGCACCGCGATCTTTACCCGCGACGGCGATGCGGCGCGTGATTTTGCCAACCGGATCAACATCGGCATGGTCGGCATCAACGTGCCAATTCCGGTGCCGCTGGCCTATCACAGCTTTGGTGGCTGGAAAAAATCAGGCTTTGGCGATCTGAACCAACACGGTACGGATTCGTTTAAGTTCTACACCCGCACCAAAACCGTCACCTCGCGCTGGCCCTCTGGCATCAAAGAGGGTGGCGAGTTCAACTTTAAGGCCTTTGACTGATACGACGGCCTAACCAAGAAAACGAAAGCCCCGCACAATACGGCGGGGCTTTTTCATTTCGTGTTTCGTATTCAGCAAAGCCGTATCGGAAAGCCGACGCATTCTGGCGAAGCTATGACGCGGCCATTTGAAAACGCCGCCCCGGGATATACCATACAAGCCTATGAAATAAATCAGTTATCTATCGATACGCGCGGCAGCGCCCCACGTTATTTCACCGCCAACATTGGGCTGCGACGAGTCTGCGGCTGTGACCGCGTCGGGCGGATGCTTGGCTTGCCTGCCCTGGCGCGTGCCCCTGGTCGCACGCGTTTTGGTCCACAATCCATCGCGGTTTGCAGATCCTGACACAGGCGTTCATGCAGGGTTTCAACCTCTGCCTGCTCGCCGGCCAGCAGTTCAATGTCGCGGGACTGGGATTTCAGGCGGATGTTCAGCGTGGCCTGCCCCTGACGCGTGCCAGAGCGGCGCACATAAATGCTGGTGACATCCTGCATCGGGAAATCACGACGGCGGCGGCTTTGATTGCTGCTGTTCATCCGGGCGGCGGTGACCTGGCGTTGGCCAAGGTCGATGTGCAACATTCGGCGAAACCCGCGTGAGGCAAAGGCATATAGCGTGACGCCGGTTGCGACGAACAAAACAGTCAACAGCAGGCGCATCTGCACACTGCTGCCGCCCAGCGTGACCTTGGGAAGGAACCAATGGATAATGCCCGCCAGCATCGTAAAAACCCCGGCCAGCCGCAGCGCGTGTTCGGCCAGACGTTCCTGCGAAAACCGGCTTGCGGCCTCATTCACGGCGTAACCTGCGGCAAAATCAGACAACGACAAGGAGCGCCAGTCTTTCGCGTTTTCGGGGGCCTGAGCGGCTGAGGTCGACATGTCGTATGCTCCGGTAGCTGGTGTCAGGTCAGTAAAGCCGGAGATATCGGCAAGACTTGGCCGAAAAAGATGTGTTTTCTGGTCAGGATTCGCAGGAATGTCGCGGGATCGCCCAATTAAATAACGGATTTTAACCATGATGCCCCGATTAGCGGTGAAATTAACCAATATAGACAGGCGGGCGACACTGTGGGATCATCTGGTATTGTAACAGATTTGGATGATTAGAATGCCGATTTATTCTCGACGTCAAAGCCTGAAACTTGGCCTTACGGCCCTTGCCGGTGTGCCGCTGTTATTGGCGGGCGCACGTCAGGCCCAGGCCGCTACGCATCAGGTTGCAATCCAGGGCTTTGCCTTTGTCCCTGCCCAGCTTTCGGTCGCCGTGGGTGACACAGTTGTGTTCACCAATGCGGACGGCGCGCCGCACACCGCGACGGGCGGCAGTTTTGACACCGGTACGATCAAAAAGGGAAAATCCAAGTCTGTGACCATCACCGCTGCGGGCAACCACGCCTATAAATGCAAGTTCCACCCCAAGATGACCGGCGTCATCACGGCCTCATAGGCTTGCACCTGATCGGCCCCTCTGCTTTGCTGGCAAAAACAAGCGGAGGAGCCGATGGTTTCGTCACCAAGTTTCACCATGGGCATCGAAGAGGAATATCTTCTTGTCCACGCGGATACGCTTGATCTGGCAGAGGCCCCGCAGGCCCTGATGGACGACTGCGTCAGCGCGTTGGGGTCACAGGTTTCGCCGGAATTCCTGCGGTGTCAGGTGGAAATCGGCACTAGAGTGTGCAGCACCATCGGCGAGGCACGCGAAGATTTGCGCCGCCTGCGCAGTACGGTGGCCGAAATTGCCGCGCGGTACGGGCTGGCCCCGCTGGCCGTGAGTTGCCATCCGACGGCGGATTGGAAAGACCAGCACCACACTGACAAAGAACGCTATATCACACTAGAGCATGATCTGGGCGGCGTCGCGCGACGGCTGCTGATATCGGGGATGCATGTGCATGTCGGCATCGAAAACGAAGATCTGCGCATCGATCTGATGAACCAGTTCAGCTATTTCCTGCCGCATATGCTGGCGCTTAGTGCATCCTCGCCGTTCTGGCAGGGGTTGGATACCGGGCTGTCGAGCTATCGGATGACGATCTTTGACAACCTGCCGCGCACCGGCTTGCCGCCGCGCCTGTCGGGGTATGGCGAATATCGCCGGTCGGTACAGGCCATCATTGATACCGGGGCTATCGAGGATGCTACCAAGATTTGGTGGGATTTGCGGCCCTCTGACCGGTTTCCAACGCTGGAATCGCGGATTTGCGATAACTCGCCCCGGATGGAACATGCGCTGTCGATTGCCGCGCTGACGCAGTGCCTGATGCGGATGCTGTGGCGGCTGCGGGTCAAGAACCAGCGCTGGCGGATCTACGAATCCTTTCTGGTCGGCGAAAACCGCTGGCGCGCGCAGCGCTATGGCATGAGCGAAGGGTTGATTGATTTTGGCCGGGGCGAAGTGGTGCCGTTTGCCGAATTGCTGGACGAGTTGATCGAGCTGCTGGCCGAGGACGCAGAGGCGCTGCAGTGTGTGGCCGAAGTCGAAGCCGCGCGCGATATACTGCAACGCGGCAACAGTGCTGCACGGCAGCGAGCGGTGCGCGCCGCAGAGTTAGAGGCGAGCGGCGACGAGGATAAGGCGATGGCGGCGGTGATCCGCGCATTGATCGACGAATTCACCGTCGATCTGTAAGCGAGTCACATGAATTTGAGTGTTGTTTTCCCCCGATTTGTGCCATCCGGGGGAAAACATCTGAGATACAGGTAACATCATGTCGAATTCGCTTTTGTCGCGCCGTGCGCTTTTGGCGGCCGGGCTCGCCACGCTGGCCACACCCGCGCTGCTGCGCGCGCAGGAAATCTCTGCCGGGGATGACACCCCAACCGGGGCCGCGAGCACAGCGCGGCATAATATATCCAGCTTTCGCCCGCAGAAATGGCAGGACCATTTTCAGACGCTTGGCGTGGCCACCATCGTTGCCGACACGCAGTCACGCGCGCTGCATTATTGGAATGCGGATGGCAGTGACTACCGGCTTTACCCGACCTCTGTGCCGCTGACGGATGAATTGACCCGGCTGGGCTATACCAAAGTGGTGCGAAAAAAGGTCGGGCCGACCTGGACGCCGACAGCCAACATGCGCAAGCGCGATCCCAGCCTGCCGACCTTCCTGCCAGCCGGCGAAGGTAACCCGCTGGGCACCCACGCGATGTATCTGGACTGGCCCGCCTATCTGATCCACGGCACGCATGACACACGCAAGATCGGGCGGCGGTCGTCGTCTGGCTGTATCGGGCTGTATAACGAAAAGATCGCCGAGCTGTTTCAGCTGTGCCCGGTCGGCACGCAGGTGCGGTTGATTTAAGGCCGCACTGGGTGTTTGAGAATTCGGTAGGGCGGGCCATAGTGGCCTGCCCTTTTCGTTTACCAGTTTAATGCATCTGGCCCTAATGGACTTGTGTTGACGGGCTGCGCATCTCTGACACCCCGCCCGGTGCCCCAAGCTGCATGCGTTTCAGTGCCAGGCCAAAATCGGCTGCACAGGAGGCAACGAGCGGGGCGACGTCGGCGCGCACCAGTAGGGTCGCGATCAGCATGGCATCCTCGCGCGCGCCCTCTGCCGCCGTGGCGACGAAATTCGCGAAACAGGATTCATCCGAGCCAAGGCATTTGCATTGCACCGAATGGCGCATCAGCGGTCTGCGGCCGTGGCGGGCGCAGAGGTCGCATAGCTGCTCAAACGACTTTAGCGCGCTGCGGCCCAGATCGGGGCCAAGCCCGGCTGCAAAGTCATTCCAGACCTGCGCCTGCGCATCCGGCCCGTCGCACCAAAGCCGCAGATAGATCACCGAAGCGGCCTCTATCCCATTTAATTCAGTGACATAGCCAACGGGCGCGCCACCACGTTTTTCATGCGTATGTGTCATTTGGTCAGGATCAATTTGCCGGCCCGCGTCACGCGCAGGGTATAGGTTTGATCGCCCAGCAAGATATGGGCCAGGTCGCCGCCTTCGGTCAGGTCTTTGGCGGCATAGGTTGGCAAGGTCTCAGTCGACGTGCGTTTGGGTGGCGGTGCGTGATAAGTCATGACAGGCTCCCTTGGCGCATCTGTGTATAATCGAACGCCCATTCAACGGGCATACCTTCGGTGGTCATCGCAG
>Ga0315339_1002506_pt1 | contig 13859 bp, 9 predicted proteins | sample ASW17metaG_FD_204514 | JGI IMG/M metagenome (GOLD analysis project Ga0315339, IMG submission 204514) | Ammonia-oxidizing marine archaeal communities from Pacific Ocean, United States - ASW #17 | ecosystem: Environmental > Aquatic > Marine > Oceanic | place: USA: California | collected 2016-12-05
GGATTGTAGTACTGGATTTGTCATGACAGAATACGGAAGAAAAGAGAACTAATGAATGTGTTTATAATTTTATCAGTGCTTATAATTGTTATTGGAGTTCTCTTATTAGTAACTACTCCATCAGTATTATTTACATTGAATTGGAATGAAAAAACAGGAAAACAAAAAATCCTAATGTTTATATTTTATAGTATTTTGGTTTATATAATAAATATCATTTATTGGATTATAAAATGAAAAAACTCTTAGGAATTGAGCTTCTGAGTTTGCTAAACTTGGTTTATGGAAAGACTTTTTAAAGATTTAAAAAATGAAATTTATAAATTATGGGAAAAAAATTTAGTTCTATCAAATTTTACCAAACTACCAAAAGATCTAATTTATAATGATTTACAATCAAATATTATCAAACCAGCAAAAAAATTAAAAACTTGGAAATCTAACTCTGCGAAAACAGGAAAAATTCACGATATTATTAGAGAGCTTACACCTTATATAAGTTGGAAACAGACTTACGAAGAAAAAGATGTGGGAAAATCTTTTTTAGAAAAATATGGATACTTTGAACTTTTTGGTCGAACAGGACACTTTTTAACCAATGAGATGAGTCTTTATGTAATTTTTTTTGATGCAAATAATTTTTATACCTGGCACAACCATGAAGCTGATGAATTATATTTTGTATTAAGCGGTAGTGCTAAATTTGAAAGTTTTGGAGATAGATCAGAGATATTAACTTCTATGAAAACAAGGTTTCATAAAAGTTTTCAACCTCATTCTCTAACGACCTATAACGAAAAATGTTTATCCTTAGTGATCTGGAGAGATAAATTAGAATCATCAATACAAGTTGTAAAAAAATAATTATTGATTTTGTTGAGTGATGGTGCCCCCGCACGGAGTCGAACCGCGGACCTATTGATTACAAATCAATTGCTCTACCAGCTGAGCTACAAGGGCATAGGCAATAACTATTAATTATTTGTTAAATAATCAACTCTTTTTTTTTAAAAAGCTTAAGTGATGAAAGACTATAGCAGCACTGTTTGATATATTTAGACTTTCAATATCTTTATTAATATCTATTTTAACAAAAAAATCAGCATATTTACCTGTGTGCTCTCTCATACCAAAACCTTCAGATCCAAAGAGAAGAACATTTTTTCCTTCCCATTTAACATCTGTAAAATCTTTATCACCTCTTGCATCAAAACCGTAAACCCAAAAATTTTTTTCTCTCAAGTTTTTAAGAGTAGAGTTTATATTGGAGACTTGAAAAATATTTAAATGCTCCATACATCCGCTTGCTGATTTATACATAAGTTTACTGTCACTTGGGAATTGTCTTTCTTTTATAATTAAACCATCAATCTTAAATGAAGATGCACTCCTAATTAAAGAACCAATATTTCTTGGATCAGTTACTTCATCTAAACAAACAAAAGTACAATTCTTTTTTTCTTTAATGTATTCTTTTAAATCAGGTTGTTCTAAATGTTCAATTTCTGCAACATAGCCCCCATGCATTAATTGTTCTTTAGATGTATATTTGTCTAATTCTTTTTTAGATTTAAAATAAACTTTAACGTCTTCTAAAACATTTTTTTTAGGGTTTTTTCTGTGTATATTTTTCTTAGCATCCTCAGTTAAAAACACTCTTAAAACTTTTCGATTAGGATTTCTAAGAGCTTCGATGACAGCATGTTGTCCAGCTATAAAAAAAGATGATTTATTCATAAATTTTAATGAGTTTTACACGTTTTTTTGGATATTTTCCTATTAAATCACGTGTTGCATTTGAATAAATAAAATATATAAAACGCTTGTTGTTTGAAGCTTTATTGAACAGGGGACACTTCCCCAGAGGAGGGGTTCCAGAGCGGTCAAATGGGGCGGGCTGTAAACCCGTTGACTTCGGTCTTCGAAAGTTCGAATCTTTCCCCCTCCACCATTCAATAAAATTTTAAATAACGTGGAGTGTTACTCTTGGGGTCGTGCGGGTGTAGTTCAATGGTAGAACGCTAGCCTTCCAAGCTGGATGTAAGGGTTCGATTCCCTTTACCCGCTCCAAGAAAAAAAATTATTAATGAAAACAAAAACTGAGGTAAAAAAGTAATGTCAAAAGAAAAGTTTGTTAGAAATAAACCCCACTGTAACATTGGGACTATTGGTCATGTCGACCATGGTAAAACAACTCTTACTGCAGCTATCACAATCACATTAGCTGAAGCAGGTGGAGCGAAGGAAGTAGCTTACGATCAAATCGATAAAGCTCCTGAAGAAAAAGAAAGAGGAATTACAATTTCAACTGCTCACGTTGAGTATGAAACTGAAAAAAGACATTACGCTCACGTTGACTGTCCAGGACATGCTGACTATGTAAAAAACATGATCACTGGTGCTGCACAAATGGATGGAGCAATTTTAGTAGTTAACGCTGCTGATGGTCCTATGCCGCAAACAAGAGAACATATTCTTTTAGGAAGACAAGTTGGAATTCCAGCAATTGTTGTTTACTTAAATAAAGTAGACCAAGTTGATGATAAAGATATGATCGAACTTGTAGAAGAAGAAATTAGAGAACTTTTAACTTCTTACAAATATCCAGGAGAGACAACCCCAATCGTTAAAGGTTCAGCTTTAGCAGCAGTAGAAAAAAGAGATGATGAAATTGGAAAAAATTCAATTTTAGAATTAATGAAAGCTGTTGATGAACACATTCCACAACCAGCTAGAGACGTTGACAAACCGTTCTTGATGCCTGTTGAGGATGTATTTTCAATTTCAGGAAGAGGAACAGTTGCAACTGGTAGAATTGAATCAGGTGTAATTAAAACTGGTGAAGAAGTTGAAATCGTTGGTATTAAAGACACTAAAAAATCAGTTTGTACTGGAGTAGAAATGTTTAGAAAACTTTTAGACTCAGGTGAAGCTGGTGATAACGTAGGAATTTTATTGAGAGGTATTGAAAGAACTGACATCGAAAGAGGTCAGGTTCTTTGTAAGTCTGGTTCAATTACTCCACACACTAAATTTGAAGCTCAAGCATATGTACTTAAAAAAGATGAGGGTGGAAGACACACTCCTTTCTTTACTAAATACAGACCGCAGTTTTATTTTAGAACAACGGACGTAACAGGAGAAGTAGAATTACCAGCTGGTACAGAAATGGTTATGCCAGGTGATGATGCTAAATTTACTGTTAAGTTGATCACACCGATTGCAATGTCAGAACAATTAAACTTTGCTATTAGAGAAGGTGGAAGAACTGTTGGAGCAGGAGTAGTAACTAAGATTATAGAGTAACTCTATAAATAGGAGTGTAGCTCAATTGGTAGAGCGCCGGTCTCCAAAACCGGAGGCTGAGGGTTCGAGTCCCTCCGCTCCTGCCAATTAGAGCTAAAAAATTATGAAAAACCCGATTAAATTTATTCAGGAAGTAAAACAGGAAGCTTTTAAAGTTTCATGGCCTACATGGAAAGAAACTTTACAAGGTGCTTTGATGGTGTTTGCAATGGCTGTTGTGATGTCATTATTTTTTCTTCTTTTGGATCAAGTTTTAAAGTTTTTCTTAGAACTACTACTTAAGGTGAGTATTTAATGAAAAATTGGTTTATAGTTCAATCACACTCAAACTTTGAGAATAAAGTGTCAGGTTTAATCAAAGAAGAAGCTGAAAAAGCCAAGATATCTGATAAATTTGAGGAAATTATTGTCCCAACACATGATGTAACAGAAGTTAAAAGAGGTAAAAGAATACAGAGAAAAAAAAAATATTTTCCTGGTTATGTGCTTGTAAAGTGTGAGATGAATAATGACATTTATCACATGATTAAGAACTTAAAGAGAGTAAGTGGTTTTTTAGGGTCTAAAGGAATTCCAGTACCAGTTTCTGATAAAGAAATTGAAAAGATTTTAGGACAAATAAAAGATGGTGTGGCTCAACCAAAATCTGCTATAGAGTACAACATCGGTGAAAAAGTTCAGGTAGTTGATGGTCCTTTTGCATCATTCAGTGGAATGGTGGAAGATATAGATGAAGATAAGTCTAGACTTAAGGTCTCAGTTTCTATATTTGGACGGCCTACACCAGTAGATTTAGAATATAACCAAGTTGAGAAAGTAAGTTAATGGCAAAAGAAATTAGTGGATTTATAAAGTTACAAATTAAAGGTGGTCAGGCTAACCCAGCTCCACCTGTAGGACCAGCTTTAGGACAACGTGGTGTTAACATCATGGAATTTTGTAAAGCTTTTAATGATAAAACTAAATCGTTGCTTGGAAAACCTGTTCCAGTAGAAATTACTGTTTACAAAGATAAAAAATTTGACTTTAAAATTAAATCTCCACCAGCATCGTTCTTTATTAAGGAAGCGGTTAAACGTAAAAGTGGATCAAAAGAACCTGGAAGAAATATTGTTGCATCAATATCAAAAAAACAATTAGAAGACATCGCTACACAAAAAATGAAAGATTTAAATGCTCATGATTTAGATGAAGCAGTAAAAATCATAGCAGGCTCAGCTAGATCAATGGGTATAGAGGTAAAAGAATAATGTCATCAAAGAGATATAAAAAATTACCTGAAAAAACAAAAGATTTAACTGCTGAGGTTATTGAAAAATTATTACCTGAAGTTAAAAAAAATTGTACAACTAAATTTGATGAGTCATTAGATTTAAGTTTTCAAATAAATAACAAACAAAAGAAAAGTGAAGTTAATATTAGAACAGTTGTTAATTTACCTGGTGGAACAGGAAAAAATGTTAAAGTTGCTGTTGTTTGTGAAGATAGCAAAGCTCAAGAAGCTCAAGATGCTGGAGCTGATATTGTTGGCAGTGATGAGTTTGTTGAAAAAATTAAAGGTGGTGAGTTAAATTTTGAAAAATTAATATGTACGCCTGGTATGATGATTAAACTTTCTAAATTAGGTAAAGTTTTAGGTCCAAAAGGGTTAATGCCTAATCCAAAACTTGGTTCAGTATCTGAAAATATTAAAGAAGCAGTAACTAATGCTAAATCTGGTCAAGTTGAAATAAGAAACGATAAAGATGGTAATATAGGGTTGAGTATTGGAAAAAAATCATTTCATGATGATCAATTATTAAAAAATTTTCATGCAATATTAGATGCTTTAGAAAAAGAGAAATCAAACAATACTTTAAAAGGTGATTTAATTAAAAACACATTTGTTACATCATCAATGGGTGTTTCATATAAAGTTAAATTAGGGAAGTCGATATAGCCATGTTAACTAGAGAACAGAAAAAAAATTATATTTCAGAAATAACCGCACAATTTGAAAATAGTAAAGCTGTGATGGTTACTCATTATCAAGGTTTAACAATGACTCAACTAGATGAGTTAAGAGCTCAAATGAGAGAACATGGGATAATCTTTAAGATAACTAAGAATAGAATAACTAAATTAGCTTTAGAAAAAACTAAGTGTAAAGACTTGTCAAATTTATTCACTGGACCAACAGCAGTTGCTTTTGGTGAAGATGCGATAATGTCGGCAAGGATTCTTTCAAAATTTGCAAAAAATAATGAAAATTTAAAATTAATTGGTGGAATAATGGATAACGAAGTCTTAGATCAAGCTGGTGTCCAAAATGTAGCTAGTTTACCAACTTTAGACGAAGCGAGAGCTAATATTGTTGGTATTTTAAATGCTCCAGCATCAAAATTAGTGAGTATTTTGCTTGCATACTCGGAAAAAATGAGTATTTTGTCGGCAGAAAATTCTGAAACACAACCCAAAGAGTAAATTATGCCTGACCTAAATAAAATTATTGAAGACCTTTCAAGTTTGACTGTTGCAGAAGCAGCAGAGCTATCAAAACAACTAGAAGAAAAATGGGGTGTATCTCCAATGGCAGCAGCAGCTCCAGCAGCAACAGGTGGTGCAGCTCCAGCAGAAGATAAAGACGATTTTACAATCATGCTTTTATCAGCTGGTGATAAAAAAATTAATGTTATTAAAGAAGTTAGAGCAGCAACTTCATTAGGTTTAAAAGAAGCTAAAGATCTTGTAGAGGGTGCACCAAAAGAAGTTAAGTCTGGTGTAAATAAAAAAGAAGCTGAAGAGATCAAAGCTAAACTAGAAACTGCTGGCGCAAAAGTAGAACTTAAATAAATTAATAAGAAAGAATTCAAATACTGATTAATTTTAATCAGTATTATTAAACATAAATGCAATTATCTTTTACTGAAAAGAAAAATATAAGAAAAAGTTTTGGTAAACTAAAGGAAAGTTTATCTATACCAAATCTAATTGAAGTACAAAAAAATTCTTACAAAGAATTAACTGAATTTTTTCCTGAAGCAGAACTTACAAAGGGTTTTGATAGAGTTTTTAAAAGTATATTTCCAATTGAAGATTTAAATGACAAAGCAACATTAGAATATGTTTCTTATAGATTAGATAAACCCAAGTTTGATGTTGAGGAATGTATTACCAGAGGTTTAACTTATTCATCTGCTCTTAAATGTACCTTAAGATTAGTTGTTTATGAAATTGACCAGGAAAATAACACTAAAGATATCTTGTCTGCAAAAGAACAAGAAGTTTATATGGGTGAAGTTCCCATGATGACTAACAGTGGTACCTTTATTACTAATGGTGTTCAAAGAGTAGTTGTCAACCAAATGCACAGAAGTCCTGGTGTATTTTTTGATCATGATAAAGGCAAAACTCACGCAAGTGGAAAATTATTGTTTAATGCAAGAGTAATTCCAAATAGAGGCTCATGGTTAGATTTTGAATATGATGTTAAAGATTTTTTATATTTTAAGATCGACAGAAAGAAAAAAATTTTTGCTTCAACTTTGTTATTAGCACTAGGCTTTACTAAAACAGAAATCGCTGATGAATTTTATGAAAGCGAAAAATACACTTTTGATTCAAAAACTGAAAAATGGAAAACAAAATTTAATCCAGAAAATTATAAAGCAAAAAACTTCTCAGAAGAAGTTACTAATGCTAAAACTGAAGAAGTAGTAATTAAGTTAGGTGATAAGATTAATTTTTTAAACGCTAAAAAACTAGCAAATGATGGTCTTAAAGATATTTTAGTAACAAGAGAATCTTTATTTGGAAAATTTTTACATAGAGATGTAAAAATTAACGATGAAGCAGAGGGTACTTTTTCAATTGGAACAGAATTAAATGATGCTGTAATTCAGCAAATATTAGATGCAAATATCCATACATTGCAAATCTCTGTAACAAACTCAATTAACAAAGGACCTTATTTATTAACAACTATATTAAATGACAAAAATAACACTAAGGATGAAGCTGTTACTGAAATCTATAAAATGCTTAGACCTGGTGAGCCACCAACAATTGAAATAGCTAATCAAATTTTCAATAATTTATTTTTTAGTTCTGACAGATATGACCTTTCTGATGTTGGACGAGTTAAGATGAATTCAAGATTAGAACAGGATTGTTCAGATAAAATTACAATCTTAAGAAATGACGATATCATAGCTATTGTACATAAAATGTTAGATTTAAGAGATGGTAAAGAGGAAGTTGATGACATTGACCATCTTGGAAATAGAAGAGTACGTTCAGTTGGTGAATTAGTTGAAAATCAAGCTCGTATCGGTGTTTACAGAATGGAAAGAGCGATTAAAGAAAAAATGACAACCTTAGATGTTGAGTCAGCAATGCCTCAAGATTTGATTAATGCAAAACCTTTAACAGTTTCTTTAAAAGATTTTTTTGCAAGCTCTCAACTTTCACAATTTATGGATCAAACTAATCCCTTGTCTGAGATTACACACAAAAGAAGGGTTTCAGCTTTAGGACCCGGTGGATTAACTAGAGAAAGAGCAGGTTTTGAAGTTCGTGACGTTCACCCAACACACTATGGAAGAATTTGTCCGATTGAAACTCCAGAAGGACCAAACATTGGATTAATAAATAGTTTATCAACTTATGCAAAAATTAATAAATATGGCTTTATAGAAAGTCCATATAAAAAAGTTAAAGATGGTGTTGTTCAAAACAATGTTGAGTATTTATCTGCAATGGAAGAAACAAAATTTACTATTGCACAAGCTAATACTAAATTAGATAAAGATGCTAAAATAATTGAAGAATTAGTTTCTTGCAGACAAAACTTAAATTTTCTTTTAGCTAAACCTGATACTATTGATTACATAGATGTATCACCCAAGCAACTTGTATCAGTTGCTGCTTCGTTAATACCATTCTTAGAAAATGACGATGCTAACAGAGCTTTAATGGGATCTAACATGATGAGACAAGCAGTTCCATTATTGAAACCTGAGTCGCCATTGGTTGGAACGGGTATTGAAAGTGATGTTGCTTTAGACTCTGGTGTTACTATTGTTGCTAAACGTGATGGTACTGTAGATAAAATTGATGGTAAGAGAATTGTAATTAAAGCAACTGAAGAAACTGACTTTTCAAAATCAGGTGTTGATATTTACAATTTACAAAAATTTAAAAGATCAAACCAAAATACATGTATTAACCAAAAACCTTTAGTAAGAGTAGGTGATAAAGTTAGATCTGGAGATATTATAGCTGATGGACCCTCTACTAAATTGGGTGAGTTAGCTTTAGGTAAAAACGTAACTGTTGCCTTTATGCCGTGGCAAGGATACAATTTTGAAGACTCAATTTTGATTTCTGAAAGATGTGTTACTGATGATGTGTTTACTTCTGTTCATATTGTTGAGTATGAAATTATGGCTAGAGATACAAAATTAGGTGAAGAAGATATAACAAGAGATATTCCAAATGTAAATGAAGAGGCATTAAAAAATCTTGACGAGTCTGGGGTTGTTTATATTGGAGCTGAAGTTAATGCGGGTGATATTTTAGTTGGAAAAGTAACACCTAAAGGAGACTCTGCTTCAGGACCTGAAGAAAAATTATTAAGATCAATTTTTGGTGAAAAAGCAATAGATGTAACAGACACATCATTAAGAATGTCAAGGGGTAGTAGTGGAACTGTTGTTGATGTTAGAGTGTTCAATAGACATGGAATAGAGAAAGACGAGAGATCTATAACAATTGAAAGAGCTGAAATTGAAGAAGTTCAACAAGATAAAATTGTTGAAGAAGAAATTTTAGAGAGAAGTATTAAACAAAGAGCATCTCAATTTTTATCAGGTTCTTCTTTGACTAAAAAAGTTAAAGATTTAGTGGAAGGTACCAAATTAGATTTTGAAACGATTGATAATCTGTCTATTAACGATGTTTTTAAAATAACAGTTGGAAATGTTAATGATGAAGCAACGTTAGCTCAGCTTAAAGATCAGTATAACAAAGCTAAACAAGATATTACCGAAAGATTTGAAGATAAAGTTTTAAAAATTAGAAGTGGTGATGATTTATTACCAAGTGTAATGAAAATGGTTAAAGTTTTTGTTGCAATCAAAAGAAGATTAAGACCAGGTGATAAAATGTCTGGAAGACACGGTAACAAAGGTGTTGTTAGTAAAATAGTTCCTGTTGAAGATATGCCTTATAGAGAAGATGGAAGACCAGTGGATATAGTTTTGAATCCTCTTGGTGTACCAAGTCGTATGAATGTTGGTCAGATATTAGAAACTCACTTAGGCTGGGCTTGCAAAGAGTTTGGCGAAGAGGTTAAAAAATTAGTTAACGAAAATAACAAAAAAATCGAGAAAACTGAGAAAATATCAAAATTTCTTAAATCTGTTTATGGCGAAGAAATTTTTAATGACAAAGTTGAAAAGTTATCAAAACCTGAATTTAAGGATTTATGTGAAAATTTACAAAATGGTATAGCTATATCAACACCAGTATTTGATGGTGCTAAAGAAAAAAATGTTACTGAAATGTTGGAATTGGCAAAACTACCAAGGTCAGGACAAACATACTTGTGGGACGGAAGAACAGGTGAAAAATTTGACAGACCTGTAACTGTTGGAATAATATATATGCTTAAACTCCATCATTTGGTCGAAGATAAAATTCACGCAAGATCAACAGGACCTTATAGTTTGGTAACTCAACAACCTTTAGGTGGTAAGGCACAATTAGGTGGTCAAAGATTTGGTGAGATGGAAGTGTGGGCTTTAGAAGCTTATGGAGCATCATATACACTTCAAGAAATATTAACTGTAAAATCTGACGATGTAGCAGGTAGGGTTAAAGTGTATGAAACTATAGTTAAAGGTGAGGAAAATTTTGAGTCAGGTATTCCAGAATCATTTAACGTATTAGTTAAAGAAATTAAATCATTAGCATTAAACGTGGAGCTTAATTGAAATGAAAAAAGAATTAACAGATCTATTTAAGAACACTGAAATTTCTGAAGCTCAAAATTTTAATAGTATTAAAATTACATTGGCTAGCCCAGAAAAAATTAAATCTTGGACTTTTGGTGAAATTAAAAAACCAGAAACAATAAATTACAGAACTTTTAGACCTGAAAAAGATGGCTTATTTTGTGCTAGAATTTTTGGTCCAATTAAAGATTACGAATGTTTGTGTGGAAAATATAAACGGATGAAGTTTAGAGGAATTATCTGTGAAAAATGTGGAGTTGAAGTAACAAAATCAAATGTTCGTAGAGAACGAATGGGACACATTAACCTTGCAACACCTGTTGCTCATATATGGTTTTTAAAATCACTACCTAGTAGAATAGCTTTGGCAGTTGATATGAAGCTTAAAGAAATCGAGAGAGTTTTATATTTTGAAAATTTTATTGTCATCGAACCAGGTTTAACTGGATTACAAAAAAACCAACTTCTTAATGAAGAAGAACTTGCGAAATATCAAGATGAATTTGGTGAAGAGTCATTTACTGCAGGCATAGGTGCAGAAGCGGTTCTTGAAATGCTAAAAAATTTAGATTTAGAATTAGAAAGAAAAAACCTTGTTAACTTTATTAAAGAAACAAAATCAAAAGTTAATGAAGAAAGAGCAATTAAAAGATTAAAATTAGTAGAATCATTTATCGAAACAGGTCAAAAACCTGAATGGATGATATTAACAGTCGTACCAGTAATTCCACCTGAACTAAGACCATTAGTGCCATTGGATGGAGGAAGATTTGCTACTTCTGATTTAAATGATCTTTATAGAAGAGTAATCAATAGAAATAACAGATTAAAAAGATTAATGGATCTTAAAGCACCAGATATTATCGTTAGAAATGAGAAAAGAATGCTTCAAGAGTCTGTAGACGCACTATTTGACAACGGTAGAAGAGGGAGAGTAATAACTGGAACTGGAAAAAGACCACTTAAATCTTTAGCAGAAATGCTAAAAGGTAAACAAGGTAGATTTAGACAAAACTTACTTGGTAAAAGGGTAGATTATTCAGGAAGATCTGTAATTGTTGTTGGTCCAGATTTAAAACTTCATGAGTGTGGTTTGCCAAAAAAAATGGCCTTAGAGTTATTCAAACCATTTTTGTATGCAAGATTAAATAAACTTGGATTAGCTTCAACAATTAAACAAGCTAAAAAATTAGTTGAAAAAGAAACTAATGCAGTTTGGGATGCACTTGAATTGATTGTTAGAGAACACCCGGTAATTTTAAATAGAGCACCAACACTTCACAGATTAGGTGTTCAAGCATTTGAACCTAAACTTATTGAGGGTGATGCAATCGAATTACACCCTTTAACTTGTGCTGCATTTAATGCTGACTTTGACGGTGATCAAATGGCTGTACACGTTCCATTAAGTTTGGAAGCTCAATTAGAAGCTAGAATTTTAATGCTTTCAACTAATAATATTTTATCGCCCTCAAATGGAAAACCAATCATTGTACCAAGTCAGGATATGATTTTAGGTATATATTATCTTTCTCAAGAACCCATGACAGATAAGCCTTCAGGGTATTTTGTTGATGTAGATGCTATAGAATTTGCCTTAGCTTCAGACCAAATAAAAGTTCATAGCACTATTATTTCAAGAATTGAAACAGTTGATGAAAATGGAAATAAGAAATATGAAAAATATACATCGACAGCCGGAAGATTTTTATTAGCAAATCTACTGCCTAAAAATCATAATATTAAATTTTCATTAGTCGATAGATTACTTCCTAAGAAAACAGTTTCTGAAATTATTGATGTCGTATTTAGGTTTTGTGGACAAAAAACAACAGTTATCTTTTGCGATCAACTAAAAGATTTAGGATTTAAACATGCCTTTAAAGCAGGAATTTCTTTTGGAAAAGATGATCTCGTCATACCAGAGAGCAAAACTCAATTAATTGAAGATACAAAAGGATTAATAGCAGATTATGAAAATCAATATTCTGAGGGACTAATCACAAGAGGTGAAAAATACAATAAAGTTGTTGATGCTTGGTCTAAATGTACAGACAAAGTTGCAGGTGAAATGATGAAGGGAATTTCTGCTACAGAAAAAACTCCAGAAGGTCTAAAAATTAATTCTGTATACATGATGGCTGATAGTGGCGCCAGAGGATCTGCGGCTCAGATGAAGCAGCTTGCAGGTATGAGAGGGCTGATTGCAAAACCTTCAGGAGAAATTATTGAAAGTCCAATTATATCAAACTTTAAAGAGGGTTTAACTGCGTTAGAATACTTTAACTCCACCCACGGAGCTAGAAAAGGACTTGCAGATACAGCTCTTAAAACAGCTAGTTCAGGTTATTTAACAAGAAGACTTTGTGATGTTGCTCAAGATTTAACAACTTCAAAAATTAAATGTGACAACCCAGGTTTTATCGAACTTTCTGAAATTTTAGAAGGTGGTAATATTGTAGTCAGTTTGTCAGAAAGAGCTTTAGGTAGAGTTACAGCTTTTGAAGTAAAGAACCCTTTAACAGGTGATATTGTTATAAAAAAAGAGACGATGATTGATGAAGCTGGTTGTGATTTAATAGACTCAGCTGGAGTTAAATCACTAAAAGTTTATTCTGTAATGACCTGTAGTTCAAAAAAAGGTGTTTGCACAACATGTTATGGTAGAGACTTATCAAGAGGAAAAATGGTTCATGTAGGTGAAGCGATTGGAATGATTTCTGCTCAATCAATTGGTGAGCCAGGCACACAGTTAACAATGAGAACTTTCCACGTTGGTGGTACTGCATCTGTAAAACAAGACTCTCAAATTATAAGTAAAAATGAAGGTACTCTTAAAATTTTAAACTCTAATATTTTAGAAGATTCTAAAAAAAATCTAATTGTAATGGGAAGAAATACTCAATTATCAATTGAAGATAGTAATGGTGTTCAAGTTGCTGTTTACAAGGTTGGCTATGGTTCAAAGTTATTTTTCAATAATGGAGACAAAATTAAATCAAACACAAAAATTTGTGAATGGGATCCTTACACAACACCAGTAATAGCTGAAAAAAGTGGTACAGCAAGTTTTGTTGATTTGATTGATGGTGTTTCAATACAAGAAACAACAGATGATGCAACTGGTATTTCTTCTAAATCAGTAATTGATTGGAGAGCTCAGTCAAAAAGTACAGATTTAAAACCTAGAATTACTTTAAGAGATGAAAAAGGAAACGTTATCAAGAAAGCAGATGATAATGAAGCTAGATATTATTTGGTACCAGATTCAATCCTTTCAATTAAAGATGGTCAAAAAGTTTTTGCTGGCGATGTAATTGCTAGACTTCCAAAAGAAACTACAAAAACCAAAGATATTACTGGTGGGCTTCCAAGAGTAGCCGAATTATTTGAAGCAAGAAAAGCGAAAGATAGTGCAATTATAGCTGAAAATGATGGACAAGTAGTGTTTGGCAAAGAGGTTAGAGGCAAACAAAAAGTATCAATTGTTCCAGAAGATGGCGCCGAACCTTCAAATTATTTAATTCCAAAAGGAAAACATATTAACTTTAATCCAGG
>Ga0315339_1002507_pt1 | contig 13851 bp, 13 predicted proteins | sample ASW17metaG_FD_204514 | JGI IMG/M metagenome (GOLD analysis project Ga0315339, IMG submission 204514) | Ammonia-oxidizing marine archaeal communities from Pacific Ocean, United States - ASW #17 | ecosystem: Environmental > Aquatic > Marine > Oceanic | place: USA: California | collected 2016-12-05
CAGAACCGCGCGGTATCGGGGCAGGGTATAAATGGCCGCAATATTCGGTGCATCGTGGGGCGTTGCAGGTGGCGCTCTATGAGGCGCTGGTCGCGCGGGCCGGGGTGGATGTAGTCGTTACCGATCAGCGGGTTACCGGGTTTCGCAATGGGGGTGCTGGGGCTGTGTTGCTGCTGGAGAACGGCGAGGTGTCTGGGGATCTGGTAGTGGCTGCTGATGGCATCCATTCGGCGATCCGTCGGCAGATGCAACCCAATGAAGGAGAGCCGATTTGGGGCGGGGCCATTTTGTGGCGCGGGACCAGTGTCGGCGTGCCGTTTCTAAGCGGCGCATCGATGTTTATGGCGGGGCATGACACGCAGCGGGTGGTGGCCTATCCGATCAGCGAACCGGACCCTGAAACTGGCGAGGCGGTGCTGAACTGGATTGCGGAATTGACCGTGGATCCGTCGCAAGGTTGGAACAAGGAAGACTGGAACCGTGGGGCCAATCTGGATGACTTTTTGCCAAGGTTTCAGGACTGGAAATTTGACTGGCTGGATGTGCCTGCGCTGATTGAAGGGGCAGAGAAAGTCTATGAATATCCGATGGTTGACCGGAATCCAATTGACAGCTGGACCGATGGGAATGTGACCCTGATTGGCGACGCGGCGCATGCCACCTATCCGGTGGGGTCCAACGGTGCGAGTCAGGCTATTCTGGACGCGCGCATTTTAGGGGCCAAGATGCTGGAGCACGGGGTGAACGCGCAGGCGTTGCAGGCCTATGACGACGCGGTGCGCCCGCTGGTGAACAAGGTCATTCTGGCCAATCGCGGCAGCGGGCCGGATGCGGTGATGCAGATGGTCGAGGATCGTTGCGGCGGCAGTTTTAAGCGGTTGGAAGACGTGATCTCCTATGACGATCTGTCGGCGCATGCGGCGAAATATAAGAAGGTCGCGGGGCTGAGCATTGAAGAGTTGAATGCGCGGCCCCAGACAGTGTCTGGGACGATTTCGGTGAAATAGCGAGAATCTGGGTGAAACGCCTTATTTTGCAGAGCACAGGGCGTACACAAGACGTACACCGCGCGTACACAATCTGTACACAGGGCGTGCATACGTTCTGATTTTGTGATCAAACCTTGACCAATGGTGAACAGAGCGTCCGAAAGCCAAAGCCGGCGGTGGGCAGGCTTAGCCACCCTACGGAGAGGTTTCGGCGAGTTTCAGGTGAGGGGGTGGTCGAAGGGTTCGACAAGCGAGATATCTTCGTCGGGGTCTGACGCTGTGTCACTTAGGAACCGGTCTGCCAGCCAAGTATGCGCGTGGCCGGGAAAGGGACTGCGGAATCGTCGCATGAGGCGGCCATAGCTGAACCCGAGCTCAGAGGCCTTGCAGACCCGAGCGCCGGACGGGTGTGTAAAAACAGCTAAGCCGCCGCCTGCTTCGCGAAGCGAATACCCGGCGCAGTTCAAACGCTTTTGCAGATCGTCCCAGTTTGTTGCATGGGCCAGGTCCGGGGCGAGGCGCGCACGTAAGGGCGCGATGAGCCGCTCGTCCGCCCTGACAGGCGGCCTCGCGTTTAGGCGGCGCGAAATTTCTTTGTTGAGCAAAGCCCGCAGTACCTGACCCGGCGATACGTCGTCTTGGCAGGCCAGTTGCCGCAGCGCCAGTCGCATTTCGCGTGGCAGTTTGAATTCAACCGATTCCATTTCCATGCCTGAATTTGGCTCAGACTCGGTAAATGGGACGTTAATTGAGCTGTTTCGGCGCGTCGGCTAGACTTCTTCGATGCGGATGGCGACCGGGGTGCTGGTGACAACATCGGTGCCGGACATGCCGGTAAGCGCGGTATCCAGCGCCTCGCGCGTGGTTTTATGCGTGACGATCAACACCGGCGCGGTGCCTTGGTTGTGCTGATACTGCCGCATCCGGTCAATCGAAAGACCGGCATCGCCCAGAACCGTGGCGACCTTGGCCAGCGCGCCGGGTTTATCCTGTAGCTGCATGCGGATGTAGTAGGGCGCGGGAACGGCGGATTTGGCCGGGGTTGGCACGGTCAGCGAATGGGCGGCCTGACCAAAGGTCGACAGGCGTGTGCCGCGGGCAATATCAATCACGTCTGACATGACGGCGCTGGCGGTCGGGCCTTCGCCGGCACCGGCACCGCGCAGCACGATCTGGCCAACTTCGTCGCCTTCAAGCACCACCATGTTGGTGCCGCCTTCGAGCTGGCCCAGCGGTGAATTGGCGGGGACAAGGCAGGGCGACATGCGCTGTTCCAGCCCACGGCCGGTCATCTGCGCCACGCCCAGCAGTTTGATGCGAAAGCCCATGTCGGCGGCTTGTTCGATATCGGCAATCTCAATGCGTTGGATGCCTTCGAGCTCGACCGAGTGGAAATCGACCTGGGTGCCGAACGCGATAGAGGACAGCAGGGCGAGTTTATGGCCCGCGTCGATGCCGCCGACGTCAAGGTTTGGGTCGGCCTCTAGGAAGCCAAGATCGCTGGCCTCTTGAAAGACCTTGTCATAGGGCAGGCCCGCGCTTTCCATCCGGGTGAGGATGTAGTTGCAGGTGCCGTTCATCACACCCATCACGCGGGTGACTTCGTTTCCGGCAAGACCCTCGGTCAGCGCCTTGACGACGGGGATGCCACCGGCGACTGCGGCCTCGAACCGCAGGGCCACATTCGTGGCCTCAGCCTCGGAGGCAAGCGCCTGGCCGTGGATCGCCAGCATCGCCTTGTTGGCCGTGATGACGTCTTTGCCGGCCTTTATGGCGGCCTCGGTGGCGGCCTTGGCGGGGCCGTCCGCGCCGCCCATCAGTTCGACGAACACATCGACGTCGTCGCGGGTGGCCAGGGCAACCGGGTCGTCCTCCCACGCATAGTCGTTCAGGCGCACGCCACGGTCTTTGTCTCGGTTGCGGGCCGAGATGGCGGTGATCTGGATGCTGCGTCCGGTTCGGGCGGTCAGCAGCTCTGCCTTGCGTTGCACGATCTTGACGACACCGGCACCAACGGTGCCAAGCCCGGCTATTCCCAGACGCAGGGGGGTGGTCATGTTGGGCGCTCCATCTTGCGGCTTGCTGTTGGAGCGTCTGTTAGCGGCTTATGACGGCGGTCTCAACCGCCAAGGCGGCGCAGGCGCCCGGCTATGCGCAGGCGCGTTGCCTCATCCACGGCGGTGATATTGCGAATGATGCGGGCGCGGGCGCGCAGGCGGTCGGCGCGGGCCAGCAATTGCGCGCCGCTGGTGGCGGTTAGTTGGCCTTGCTCGCGACGGTCCAGCAGGCCTTTGGCGGGAATCAGGCTGGGATAGGCGGCGCGCTTTGCCTCTTCGCTGACGACGGTGTCGAGTTCTGGAAAGCTGGCGCATCCGGCCAACAGCACGGTGCAAAGGCAAAGGGTCAGGCACTGCTGCATAGGTTAGCCCCGATTTCGTTTCGTGGGATCATACTGTGTGTGACGCAGTGCGTGCAAGAGAGGGGCGTGCAAGAGAGGGGCGTGCAAGAGAGGGGCGCGCAAGGAAGGGTTTGAAATGAACGATTGTTCAGATATGCAGGTCCTATGGCGCGAAAGACAGGATCACATTCCGAAATCACCGGGCCGCGTATTCGCGCGGCGGCGATCCGGTTGTTTGCGCGGTTTGGCTATGCGGCCGTATCCATGCGCCAGATCGCGGGCGAGGTGGGCGTGCAAGCGGGGGCGTTGTATTTATATACGCCGGACAAGCAGACGCTGCTGTTTGACCTGATGCGCGGTCATATGCAGGACGTTCTGGTCGGCTGGGATGCCCAGCCCAAAAGCAGCGATCCGGTTGATCTGCTAGAGGAATTCTGCCGGTTTCACATTCGGTTTCATCTGGAGCGGCCAGATTCGGTGTTTATCGCCAATATGGAGCTGCGCAATCTGGAACCTGCGAATTTTGAGATCATCGAGGATCTGCGCAAAAGCTATGAGGACGCGCTGGAGGCAATCTTGAAGGCCGGGTCGGAAACCAAGCAATTCACCGTGCCGGATACGAAACTGGCGACGATGGCGGTGATTGCCATGTTGACCGGCGTCAATAGCTGGTATCGCGAAGGCGGGCGGCTTAGCCGCGAGCGGGTCGAGCGGATATACTGGAACATGGTGCGCCGGTCGGTCGGGGCATAGGGAATACAATGGATACAGAAATTTTGGCGGAAATCTGGCCGTCAGTCTGGCGGCGCTGGCTGGCAGTTGCAATGATTGCGGCGCTGGGCCTGGTGCTGATCTGGACGGGGATCAACGCGGCAGGGCTGGGCGCGGTGTTGCTGGTTGTGGCGGGCGGCGGCGTTTTGGTGCTGTCGGACTGGCTGCGCCGGTCGACGCAATTCAGCGTGCAACTGACCCGCGAGGAGGTTCGCGAAAGCAGCGGCCGGGTTTTGTGCCGCATCGAGGATATCGCGGCGGTGGATCGCAGTGCTTTTGCGTTCAAGCCATCAAACGGGATGCTGATCCGGCTGAAAGATAAGACCACACGCGCCTGGGCCCCGGGGCTTTGGTGGCGGCATGGGCGTGTCGTCGGCATTGGCGGTGTAACCCCGGCCCCGCAAGCCAAGGTGATGGGCGATATTCTGACGCTTTACCTGAAAGACCTGAAAGAACGCGCCGATCAGGCCTAACTACTCCAACAGTGTTCCCAGCAGAGTTGCGGCGCGATACGCGGACGTGTCACCACCACGGTTTCGAAATAGAACGGGCCAAAGACGACGCGACCGGGGTTGCAATCTTCGATATAGTTACAAAACAGCTGTTCTTGCGTGATATTCATGAACGGCACGAAGGCCATGAAGGTTTCGACCACCACCAATTCGCCGGTGTCGGGCATCGTAGGCAGGTGGGGCACAATCGACTGCTGAAAGTTTGAGTCGTTTATTGGCTCTTTGCCGGGGGTCGATTTCGACCAGACCAAAGAATGTTCGCCGTCGTCTATTACCCCGTCTTTGTTCACATCCTGATAGCGGGCCACCGTGACGCGCAGGACCGTCCGATGCGGTGATTGCGTCAGAATATCCTGAATGTCGTTCAGCCCGTCCAAAGCGGCCTGATTCAACACCTCTTGCCGCGAGATCATGTCGCTGATCGTATACCCGGAGCGAATATTGGCGCTGAGGGCGCGATAGCCGTCAAACAGGATAAACATCCCGAAATAGCCCCAAAGCAGGATCGGCAGGACCATTACGACCTCGACCGTGACGCTGGCCTGTTCCTCGCGCAGATAGCGACGGAAAGGGCGCAGCAGGTATGCTGTAAGCTGGGTCATGCGGGTTCCACCACATAGGCGGAAAAGGCCACCAATCCGTAATGGGTTCCACCATTGATTTTTGGCAGTTTCAGGCCAAGACCGGTGGTCGGGACCATCGGTTTTACGGCCGCGCAAACGGTGATCAGCATCAAATCGTGGTCACCTCCATTGGCGAAATTCAAGGCCGGCACGCTGTTGTTATCGACATCGACACATTGCACCAAACCCTCGCGGAACGTCCAGGAGTCGGTCGTGACACGCTCCATCTCGATGTGCAGAGCGTTGATGCAATTTGGAATGAATCCGGCCTGATTGCAGATGATGACCTTAAGCTCGTCGTGGCTGGGGGCCCCCAGATTTCCAAGTTGCAGGTCGCGCACCGTGCGATCGACAGAACTGTTGAGCAACGCCTGACGCGTGGTGATCAACGAGGCCTCGAAAGCGGATCCCACAAGCCCAATGAAGAACGGGAACCAGATGCAGAACTCTATTGTGGCGCTACCGTCTTCGCGGCCGGCCCAATGTCGTATTTTTTTGAATAATTGCATCATTGCGTTAGCCGAAGTTGGTTGATTTTACTCGCGATGGCCTGAAAGGCGTATTCGATATCCTGGTCAGCGACGTCATAGTAGTGACCGATAGAGGTTGCGCAGGCTTCCAGTCGGGTGGCGTTGCTGTTGGACACCTCCAGGCCGATGGTAAAGATGATCACGTTATGGCTTTTGGCGGCCTCGCAGATCGCGTTGAATCGCGCGTTCTTGGTGCTGCTGCCGACAGAGTCGATGGCGTATTCAAAGGCGTTCCGCTCTGTCGAGTTCAGCGTGCCCATCCGTTCGAGCATTTTGTCGCTGAAAAACTCTGGCGGGATTTCATCCCAGACTTGTGCCCAGGTCATGCGCTGGGACTCGACGCCGTTATGTGAATAGGGCGTGGTGCGCCATTTATACTGGTTGGAGCCCGAAGAGCTGTCAAAGTTGGTGTTATAGACGTCAAACCAGCGCTTGGGCGGTTCCTCGCCAGAGCTGTTGCAGCCGTAATAGCCCCAGTTGTAGCAGACCCATTCCGGCTCACCCTCTGTCGTGATCGGAGCCGAACCTTCGCCATCATGCCAGATGGAATAATGCACGTCGTCGCCCCCGGATGCGGCATCTGTCCATTTCCAGACGAACGAGTCACCCGACCGGTAGTCATCCATGAAATACTGGCTGGTATGCGCGCCGTCGGTCATGACGACGAGAATTTTCATGGAATCGCCGTCGAGATACTCATACGGGCGACCGGCAAGTTCCGCATGTGCATCATTGCTGGCAATAAAGCCATTCATGATAGACTGCGCGCTGGGGTCCAGCAGGCCTGCGCCCCATTTCACACCGATATCGGTCGAGGTGTTGCCGTCGGCTTTCAGCGCGGTGATGTAATTCTTCAGATCGGTCTTGCTGGTTGACCAGGCCAGAATTTCACGCTCGCCCGCGTCACTGTGGCCGACGGGGGCACACACTGGGTTTGGCGGTTCATTACCAACTTCAAAGCCGTTGTTTTCGTGGGTCCAGGCGTCAAACGGCGACGTCTGATCCAGCGGTGTGCTGGCCCCGTTTAACGAGGTGTTGTAGTGGCCGTACATCGAGGCCGAGTTAAAGTCGCTGGTTTCAAAGTTGACGCAGTGCGAAAACTCATGCGCGTCCTCGCGGTTGAAGTACGACAGCAGGTTGCCCCCGGCGTTCACCTGAGTGGCGTAGGGGATGATAGAGGTCGAGACGGCGTTGGCCTCTGCGGCGTCATAAACCGTGTCGATGAAATCTTTCGCAGCGACCTTTAGATTAACAAGTCGGCTATAGCTGTTCATCGAGCCAGAGACGTCCAGCACCATGGAAATCTCGACATTGCCGATGGATTCCTCTGCAACGCTGGTCGCCGAGGCGATCAAGGTCGTCGTCTCGCCTTTTTCGGCACCAAAGATGGCAAAACCACCGTGGTGCAGCGGAACGTGAATATGCGCCGTCGCTTCGACCCGACGCGAGTTGAACTGTTCGGTGACATGGACGTCGTCTGCGTCGATAAACTGGCTCATACCGGCCTTCGCGAAGTAATCCAGCACCACCTCTTTGGCGTCCAGGGTCTGTGACAGGGCCGCCGCCGACAGGACAGCGCGGTCAAGCGTTGCTTGCAACCGCTCGCGGTGCGACTCGTATCGCATCAGGTCAAACGAGAGACCGCCCATGACCAGCATCAGCATGAACATCATGAGACCAAAGATGATCATCGCTCCGTCTTCGTCCCGTGTGAAGGGCGTCAGATGGCGCATCATCCCGGCGCGCAGCCGATTGCTGGCTGAGACGCGAGTCGTGATGGTCGTTGTTTCGTTGGTCTCGGGCCGTTTCATGATATTGCTCCTTGACGCATAGAACGCAGAGTGGGCGCGCACTGATGGCAGACGTTCTTATCGGTAAGGTTTGTGTCCGAAATCGGGCAAAGGTTGGTTTATTACTGGATTTCAGGGGTATTTAGCTGTGATCCGGTCAACTTCTGGAAACAGTCAGATTGCCAGTATGGGATTGTCGGCAATTGAGCGGGTTAACAGAGTCAATGGCAGATGGAACACGCGACTCAGTCGGGTGAAATTAAATCATCCGAAACACTTGGTGCGGTATCGCGGGAAGCATCGTAGGTTAAGTGCACAAAAACATCGCATTTGATTCGCCAGACAGATTGAGGAACAGATGAACCAGACAATCGCGAATGAGCCGAGCTTCCGTGAATCCGTAGATCTGATGTTCAACCGCGCCGTCGCGCTGATGGATCTGCCGCCGGGGCTGGAGGAAAAGATCCGCGTTTGCAATGCCACCTATACGGTGCGTTTCGGCGTACGGCTGCGTGGCCAGATCCAGACCTTTACCGGCTACAGATCGGTGCACTCCGAACATATGGAACCGGTCAAAGGCGGTATTCGCTTTTCTCTGGGCGTTAACCAGAATGAGGTAGAGGCGCTGGCCGCCCTGATGACCTATAAATGCGCCCTGGTCGAAGCGCCGTTCGGGGGGTCGAAAGGCGGGCTGTGCATCGATCCGCGTCAATATGAAGAACATGAGCTGGAAATGATCACCCGGCGTTTTGCCTATGAGCTGATCAAGCGCGACCTGATCAATCCAAGCCAGAACGTGCCGGCCCCCGACATGGGCACGGGCGAACGGGAAATGGCCTGGATCGCCGATCAATACATGCGGATGAACACCACAGACATCAACGGACGTGCCTGTGTGACCGGTAAGCCGCCGCATGCGGGCGGTATTCAGGGCCGGACAGAGGCGACGGGGCGAGGCGTGCAATACGCACTGCGGGAATTCTTCCGTCACCCCGAAGATTTGGCGCGATCGGGGATGACCGGCAAGTTGGACGGCAAACGCGTCGTTGTGCAGGGGCTTGGCAACGTGGGCTATCACGCGGCGAAATTCCTGAACGCGGAAGATGGCTGTAAGATTACTGGCATCATCGAACGGGATGGCGCGCTGGTGTCTGACGCTGGAATGGACGTTGATGCGGTCTATAACTGGATCGGCAAACACGGCGGTGTGCGGGGCTATCCGGATGGCACCTATGTCGAGGCCGGGGCCAAAGTGCTGGAGCAGGACTGCGATATCCTGATCCCGGCGGCGCTTGAGGGTGTGATTAACCTTGGCAATGCTGCCAATATCCAGGCTCCGCTGATTATTGAGGCCGCGAACGGGCCGGTCACGGCGGGGGCCGATGAGATTTTGCGCGAAAAGGGCACGGTGATCATCCCGGACATGTATGCCAACGCCGGTGGTGTGACGGTGTCGTACTTTGAGTGGGTCAAGAACCTGAGCCATATTCGGTTTGGCCGCATGGGCCGCCGTCAGGAAGAGGCACGGCATCAGCTGATCGTGGACGAATTGCAGCGGCTGGATGACCACCTGAAAGGCGCATGGTCGATGTCACCGGACTTTAAGGATAAGTACCTGCGCGGCGCGGACGAGCTGGAACTGGTGCGCAGCGGTTTGGATGACACAATGCGGGTGGCCTATCAGGCATGTTCCAACGTCTGGAATACCCGCGAAGACGTCGGTGATTTGCGCACGGCGGCCTACCTGGTGGCCATCGATCGCGTCGCGACCAGCTATCGCGCTAAGGGGCTATAGGCGGTGTGGTTCGACAAATTATCGCTGTAGCGGCCCTTTGGTGCTTAACCAGCGTCGCATCTGCGGCACAGGATGCTGGTGTAAATGCCGGGTTTGAGGCGCTTTCGCAGTTCGCCAATGACATATACGTCCTTGGCGAACAGACAGGTGGATCGCCACCTGAATGGGACCGCGCCGAAGCGGAGCTGATCAAGAAGTTGACAGTTTTGCAGGGCCAGGGGCGGCTTGATCTTTCGGCCTCTGGGGAAAATGAGCTGACGTTGCTCGCCGCGGCCTCACTGCGCGGTTATGCATTTGCCGTGAAATGGTTGCTGGACAAGACCGCTGCGATTGAGACGCTTGAACGTCCTGACAAGAACGGCTTGGCACCCTATCAATATGCGGTGTTTTCGCAAAGACCAACGCTGCGGGCATGTCACCCGGTGATCGAAAATCCATTTGCCCTAGTGCCTTTTCTGGTCGTTCTGCCTTACATGGCCAACCGGTATCCATATCCGAAAATCATGGCGATGCTCGAGGCGGCAGGCGCGGATCTGGATGTCTCGGCTTTGCGTCGGTTTTGGCTGGAGACATGCAGCAATCCGGATGAGAATCTGCGCAAAAAGATCGCGGAAACGACCGAGCTTCGCGAGGCGCTTTTGCTGGCAACACTGGAGGTTGGCCGACAGGAATGCCGGGACCGCGAAAATGAGGCAGCGGCGTTTTTTGAAGAGATGTTTGGGGGTGATGAGATGTCTGCCAAACAGCGAAAAGAGGTGGATGCGGCTATGGCGACCCGGCTGGCCGCATGGGACGGCTGACATTTTCGCACGGCTGGCCGGATCTGTCGCGCATCGTCCGGTTTTTGTCGAAAAGCGTGGTTGCACCTGCCTGCGCGCTTGGTAGGCTCTGATCCGTAATATGGAGGCCAGTATGGGCTATTCGGGCTTCAGGGTCATCAAGGAAGGGTTGTTCGGCAACAAGGGCTGGAAACCCGCCTGGCGCGATCCCGCGCCCAAGGCGGAATATGATGCCATCATCATTGGCGGCGGCGGGCATGGGCTGTCGACGGCGTATTATCTGGCGAAGAACCACGGGCTGACCAATGTGGCCGTGCTGGAAAAGGGCTATCTGGGCGGCGGCAATGTGGGGCGGAACACGACGATTGTGCGCGCCAACTATTTCCTGCCCGGCAATTCAGAGTTCTACAGCCATTCCCTGAAATTGTGGGAGGGGCTAGAGCAGGACCTGAATTATAACGTCATGCACAGCCAGCGCGGGCTGATCAACCTGTTCCATTCTGACGGCCAGCGCGATGCTTTTGCGCGGCGCGGCAATGCGATGATTAATCAGGGCGATGATGCGGAACTGCTGGACACCGAGGGGGTGCGGCGGCATCTGCCCTATCTGAATTTCGATCAGGCGCGGTTTCCGATTTATGGCGGCTTGCTGCACCGGCGTGGTGGCACGGCGCGCCATGATGCGGTGGCTTGGGGCTATGCGCGCGGGGCCGATCAGCGGGGTGTCGACCTTATTCAGAACTGCGAAGTGACCGGCATTGATGTGGTGAACGGCAAGGTCACTGGCGTGCAAACCACGCGCGGTGCGATCAAGGCCAAGAAGGTTGGCATCGTCACGGCGGGGCGGTCGGGGCAGGTGGCGGCGATGGCCGGGATGCGGCTGCCGGTCGAAAGCCATGTTTTACAGGCGTTTGTCACCGAGGGGCTAAAGCCCTGCATCGATCATGTCATCAGTTTCGGCATGGGGCACTTCTATATCAGCCAGTCCGACAAGGGCGGGCTGGTGTTTGGCGGCGACCTCGATTTTTATGCCAGCTACGCGCAGCGCGGCAATCTGCCGATGAAAGAACATGTGATGGAGGCCGCGATGACGCTGATGCCGGTGATCGGCAAGGCGCGGGTGCTGCGGTCCTGGGGCGGCATCATGGATATGACGCCCGACGGTAGCCCGATTATCGACAAGACCGGTATTCACGGCCTCTATCTGGATTGCGGCTGGTGTTACGGTGGCTTCAAGGCGGTGCCGGCCAGCGGCTTTGCGCTGGCGCATCTGATCGCGACGGACACGCGGCATGAAACTGCGACGGGGTTCCGGCTGGATCGGTTCCGCACCGGCGTGGGCCTGTTGGATGAGGAGGGCACCGGTGCGCAACATAATTTGCATTAGCGCTTTGGCACTGGCCACGGCGGTTCAGGCGGCGGACGGCCCGCCGCTGGGCTGTTATCAACGCGCCTATTCGGCAGAGCATCTGGCCGCCAACCCGGCACAGATCGTTGATGAGATATCGCTGAAAATCCATATTCAGGCGATATATGGCGAGATCATCGGCGACATGCGGGTGTGGTTTGCCGATCAAGGCCGTGTCGCCGGAACGGTGAATGCGGGTCGCGTGTTGGATCAATTCCTGATCTGTTGGGGCGACGAAACCCGCAGTGGCTGTTCGGTTGAATGCGACGGCGGATCGTTTCAGGTGACCAAAGCGGACCCGAATGGCCTAACGTTTGAGACCGACTATTTACTGGTCGGCGAAACCGAAGACTGCGGTGGTGCCGAAGATTTGGCCGAAATACTGGGCCAGCCGGTGAAATATCGCCTTAATCGCGTCGATGACGCAGTTTGTGACGGGTTATAATGCGTATTCCTTGCCCTGTTTGTGGCGCGCGTGATGCGCGCGAGTTCACCTACAAAGGGGCCGCTGTCGCCTTGATCCGGCCCAATGAGGACGCGGACGATGCCGCCTGGGATGATTACCTGCATCTGCGCGACAACCCGGCCGGGGTGACGCGAGATCTTTGGTATCACGGCGCGGGCTGTACCGCTTGGTTGGTGGTCACGCGCAACACGGTTAGTCACGAAATACTGGATGCCAAACTTGCCGCCGATCTGGTTGCGGAGGCGACGACATGAGGCTTTCCAAGGGCGGTCTGATTGATCGCAACACGCATGTGAGTTTCCGGTTTGACGGCAAAAGTTATGCCGGGTTTGAGGGCGACACATTAGCCTCTGCCCTGCTGGCCAATGACGTGCGGCTGGTAGCACGCAGCTTCAAATATCACCGCCCGCGCGGGATCATGACCGCTGGATCAGAGGAACCGAATGCGCTGGTCACAACCGGCAGCGGCGCGGCGCAAACGCCGAATGTGCGCGCCACGATGCAAGAGATTTTCGCCGGACTAGAGGCGCGCAGCCAAAACGCCTGGCCTTCGGTCAATCATGATGTAATGGCAGTGAATGACCTGTTGTCGCCGTTCCTAAGCGCTGGTTTTTACTACAAGACCTTCATGTGGCCCAAGGCGTTTTGGGAGAAGATATACGAGCCGATCATTCGCCGCGCCGCCGGGCTGGGCGCGCTGTCGATGCAGCCGGATCGCGCGCATTACGATAAGGCGTTTGCCCATTGTGATCTGTTGGTCATTGGGTCTGGTCCGACCGGGTTGATGGCGGCGCTGACGGCAGGGCGGGCTGGCGTTGACGTGATCCTGGCGGATGAAGACAGCCGTTTTGGCGGGCGTCTGCTGGCCGAAACCGAAGAGGTTGGCGGCAAGCCGGGACACGAATGGGTGGCCGAAGTGATCGACGAATTGCGCAGCTTGCCCAACGTGCGGCTGATGTCGCGCACGACAATCACGGGTGCTTATGATGGCGGCACATATGGTGCGCTGGAACGTGTCGCGCTGCACCGCGCGCAGCCCGGCACCGCCCCGTTGGAAACCTTCTGGCGCATCACCGCGCCGCGTGCCGTGCTGGCGGCGGGGGCGTTAGAGCGCCCGATTGCCTTTCCGATGAACGACCGCCCCGGCGTAATGATGGCGGGCGCAGTGCGCGCCTATGTCAACCGCTGGGGCGTGGCCCCCGGCAAACGTGCGGTGGTGTTCGGCAATAACGACAGCGCGCATCGCACTGCGCGGGATCTGGACGCGGCGGGAGTCGAGGTCGCCGCCGTGGTCGATAGCCGCGCCGGGGTGACTGTGGCGGGCGGTTTTGCCAGCCACATCGGCAGCCATGTCAGCGGCACCCATGGGCGGCACGGCCTTGAGGAGGTGTTGGTGCCAGACGGCGGCGGAACCCGGTCGATCAAATGTGATCTGCTGGCGGTGTCCGGCGGTTGGAACCCGTCGGTGCATCTGACGTGCCATATGGGCGCGCGTCCGGTCTGGCGTGACGATATCGCAGCATTTGTACCGGTGGCGGATGCGGTGCCGGGATTAATTGCGGCAGGGGCGGCGAATGGCGTGTTCAGCACGGCGGGCTGTCTGGCAGAGGGGCAACGTGCTGCCTTGGACGCGATTGGAAAGAAGGTGAAAACCGCCGATTTGCCGGTCGCGGAGGATGGCAAATATAACGTCAGCCCGCTGTGGCAGGTGCCCGCCAAAGGGCGCGCGTGGCTGGATTTTCAGAACGATGTTACCGTCAAGGATGTAAAGCTGGCCGCGCAAGAAGGCT
>Ga0315339_1002511_pt1 | contig 13838 bp, 17 predicted proteins | sample ASW17metaG_FD_204514 | JGI IMG/M metagenome (GOLD analysis project Ga0315339, IMG submission 204514) | Ammonia-oxidizing marine archaeal communities from Pacific Ocean, United States - ASW #17 | ecosystem: Environmental > Aquatic > Marine > Oceanic | place: USA: California | collected 2016-12-05
ATAAAAAAGGTTTTACGTTTTCTAATTTATCGGGTCCACCCAAATTAAATAATATTACCGCTTTCTTCATTTAATAATCTTTTACTGTTTTAACTAAATAATCAACCATCTCGGGTTTAGTCTCTGGCAGAACTCCATGGCCCAAGTTAAATATATAAGGGTGATCTTTGAAAATATCTAAATACTTTAAAGTTTGTTTTTTTAAATTTTCTTTATCAGTTAATAATATTTTAGGATCAAGTCCACCTTGTATTGGTATATTTATTTTTTTAGATATTGAAAAAGCATCAACATTATAATCAATACTAACTACATCTGGTTTAACAATTTCACAAAAATTTTTATAATTTTTAATACCTCTTGGAAAGCTAATAACGGGAATATTTAATGATTTTACATAATCAACTAAATTTAATGTTGGCATATAAATATAGCTTGGTAATTTTTTTTTTTCTAGTAGTCCAGCCCAACTATCAAAAATTTGTATTACTGTGGCCCCATTTTTTATCTGATGTTTAATATGTATTTTTAAAAATTTTTCTAAAATTATTAAAATTCTATTTATTAAAAGCTCATCTTTAAAAAAATTCTTTATCAGCTCTTTTTTTGGTGAATATTTATTAATCATATAAACTAATAAAGTCCACGGAGCACCTACAAATCCTATTAAGTTTTTGTTTTTTATTAAATTATGTTCACTAACTTTTTTAATAGATTTATAAACCGGATATAATTTTTTTAAAAAATCTATCTCGTTTATTTTAGAAGCTTTTTCTAAATTAAAGGAACCCAGTTGAGGACCAAAATTTTTTTTAAATTCTACTTTTTGATTTAATCCATAAGGCAACATTAAAATATCTGAAAAAATAATTGCCGCATCTAATTCAAATCTTTTTAATGGCTGCAATGTAATATCTGCTACTAAACTTTCATTAAGACATAAACTAATAAAATCAGGATTTAATTTTCTAATCTCTCTAAACTCTGGAAGATACCTACCTGCTTGCCTCATTAACCATATTGGAGTATTTGTTGTTTTTTTGTTTATTATACAGTTTTCGATTGGTGTCATATTAATAAGTAAATATATAAGTATAGTATTAGTTATAGGTTATGTGAATAATGAGAATTATTTTTAATAAACACTTTATTCATCTATTATCCACAGTTAATACTTATTAAAAGCTCTTGTATATTGGTTAATTTGAAGCGTTATTTAAATTTATTAGATTAAATGTATATTATTGTTTCACATGTTTATTTATGTTTATAAAATAAGGTTTTTATAACGTTAAAATAAAAGAATTATAATTATGAAAAATAAACTTAATAAAATTGAGTTATAAACATTTTATTCATGGATAATACATATCAAATATATTTAATTTCAGATTCTACAGGCGAAACACTAGATAGAATTTTTTTAGCTTTAAAAGCTCAATTTAAAAACTTTAAATATAAAATACACTCATGTTCATTTACAAGAACAGAAAACCAAATTCTAAAAATATTAGATATTAGTAAAAAACAAAAAAACTCAATAATTTTATATACAATTGTAGATAATAACTTAGCTAAATTTTTAACATACAAAAGTAATAAAACAAAAATTCCATGCTTTGATGTTTTGGGTGATTTAATTTTAAGTTTTTCAAAATTACTTAATCAAAAAGCCTCTCACGTGCCAAGCGGTCAACATACCCTTAATGAAGAATATTATAATAGAATTGAAGCAATTCAATTCACAATGAACCATGATGATGGAAACGCCATAAATGATATCGAAAAATCAGATGTAATTTTATTAGGAGTTAGCAGGACAAGCAAAACACCAACAGCCATTTATTTGGCAAACAGAGGAATAAGAACATCCAATATTCCTTTGGTTAATGAAAATTCTATACCCACCGTTCTTAAAAACAATCCAAGATTATCTTGCGTGGTTGGTTTAACAACAGAGCCTGAAAGACTATTAGATATAAGAAAAAACAGAATGAATAATTTAAAAGAAACAGAAACCAATGATTATATTAATTTAGAAAAAATTATAAAAGAAGTTGAACAGGCAAAACAAACTTTTATAAAATATAAATGGCCAACAATTGATATTAGCAGGAAGTCTGTAGAAGAAACGGCTGCATCGGTTATAAAGATTCATGAAATTTTTAAAAATAATGTCTGAAAAAATAATTCTCGCATCCAAAAGCCAGATAAGAAAAAAAATTTTAGAGCAAAACCATATTAAATGTGTTGTGCAGCCTGCAAATATTGATGAAGCTTTAGTAAAAGAAAGTTTATTAAAAGAAAAAGCTTCTCCAAAAATTATATCAAAAAATTTAGCAGAGCTGAAAGCAAACAAAGTAAGTCAAAAATTTAATAATGTTATTGTTTTGGGAGCCGATAGTGTTATTGATCTAAATGGTGAAATTATATCAAAGCCCAACGATAGAGAAGAGGCTCTAGCAATCCTTAAAAAGCTAAATGGAAAAACCCATCAGTTAATAAGCTCTGTTTGTATTTCAAAAAACGGAACAATGATTTGGAATTATACTGATCAAGCTAATTTAACAATGAAAAATATGACAACCGAACAATTAAAAGCTTATTTAAAAAAAATAAAAGATGAAGAATTATACTCCTATAATGTTTATCAAATAGAAGGGGAGGGAAGAAATTTATTTACCAAAATAGAGGGAAATGAAGATACAATTATGGGACTGCCAATTAAGCATATTAAGGAATATTTAAATAAAACTTAAAAAATGAAAAATTATTTAGTAATAGGAAACCCAATTGAACATTCATTATCACCTAATTTGCACAATTTTTGGATTAAAAAAAATAATATAGACGCACATTATGATAAAAAGTTAATTGAGGAAGCTGATATTAAAAAAATAATTTTTGAAGTTAAAAAGGAAATTATAGATGGAATAAACGTAACAGTACCATTTAAAAAATCTATCATTCCTTTTATTGACGAATTAAGCCAAGAAGCAAACAAGACTCAATCGGTAAATACTATTTATAAAAAGAATAACAAAATTATTGGACACAACACAGATGTAGCTGGATTTGAACTGGGCTTAAAGTCTATTAATTTTAATATGAAAGATAAAAAAGTATTTATTTTAGGAGCTGGAGGCGTTGTTTCATCAATTATTTTAGCTTTAAAAAAAATGGGTGCATTAAAGATTTTTTTAAGCAACAGAACAAAAAAAAGAGCTGAGAATTTAAAAGAAATTTATTCAGATTTACAAATCATAGAGTGGGGGAAAATTTGTGATTTTGATGTAATAATAAATGCCACAAGCGTGGGTCTTAAAAAAAATGAAGAGATAAAAATAGATTATGCTGACATCGGGCCTAATAAATTATTTTATGATGTTGTATATAATCCGTCTCAGACTAAATTTCTTTTAGAGGCTAAAAAATTTGGGAATCAAATTGAAAATGGAAAAATGATGTTTATTTATCAGGCCCTCAAAGCATTTGTTATTTGGCATAAAGTTATGCCAGTCGTAGACGAAGAAATTATTAAATTATTAGATCAATGATCAGATTGGGGATAGTTGGAGATATTGGTTCAGGAAAAAGTTATGTATCTAGAAGTTTTGGGTATCCAGTATTTAGTGCCGACACTGAAGTTGCTAAATTATATAAAACGAGCAAATTGTGTTTTAAGAAAATTAATAAATTATTACCAAAATATATCGTTTCTTTTCCTATTCAAAAAAAAGACTTGTCTTTAGCAATAATAGCAAATCAATCAAATCTAGAAAAAATTATTAAGATAATTCATCCGGAAATTAAAAAAAAAATGATTAAGTTTCTAAAAAAAAATAAAAATAAAAAAATTGTAATTCTAGATATTCCTCTTCTGTTAGAGAATAAACTTAATAAAAAAAATGATATATTAATATTTGTTGATGCAAAAAAAAATGAAATTTATAAAAGACTGAAGAAGAGGAAAAATTTTAATCTTAAATTGTTAAAAAAATTTAAGAAAATTCAACTTTCTTTAGAAATTAAAAAAAAAAAATCTCAATTTATTATAAAGAACGATTTTACTAATAAATCATTAAAAAAAAGTGTAAAAAAAACACTAACAAAAATTTTAAAAAATGATTGAAGTTGTGCTTGATACAGAAACTACTGGCTTATCAGTCAGAGAAGGACACCGCTTAGTCGAAATTGGATGTGTAGAGCTAGATGATTTAATTCCAACTAAAAAATCTTTTCATTGTTATTTGAACCCAGGAAGAAAAGTTTCAGAAAAAGCGCTAGAAGTTCATGGCTATACAGATGAATTTTTATCAGATAAAAAAAAGTTTAAAGATATAGTTGATGAGTTTTTAAATTTTATAGAAAATAAAAGATTAATTATTCATAATGCCGAATTCGACATATCTCACTTAAATAATGAACTTGCACTAATAGGAAGAAACAAAATTAACAATGAAAATATATTAGATACTCTCGTATTAGCAAAAGAAAAGTTTCCAGGATCGTCCGTTAGTCTTGATGCTCTTTGTAAAAGATATCAAATTGATAATTCTAAAAGAGTTCAACACACAGCGATTGTTGATTGTGAACTTCTTTCTAAAGTTTATATTAATTTAATCGACCAGAAAGAACCAACTTTAAATTTTCAAAACCAAGATAATATTAGTCTTAATTTAAACTTAAATAAAAATATTTTATATTATAAAAAAATAATTAAACCTAGTGCAGATGAGCTTGAATTACATAAAGATTTTTTAAAAAAAACTATGAAAAAAAATTTTTTTTAGCTTGATCTTTCTTTAAATAATTCTTTAAAATCAATTTTTTTTTCAAATTTAATGCCAGGGAATCCTGAGTCGGATAAAATATTAATAAAAATTTTTTCTAGTCTTGGATAAATTTTAGTAGGTACTTCACATAATATAATTTTTTCTAAATCTTTTTTATTATTTATATTATCTTCTATTTTTATAATTGCAGTATAAGTAATTTCAAAGTGTGATTTTTTTTCATTTACTTCTTTATCTGCAAATTTTAAAGCTGTGTTAACTTCTATAAGTTTATTTTTTAAAGCTTTAGAATTAATATCAATTTTTAGATTATATTTATTTATATTATCTTTAACAAAAAGATAGGTTTGAACATCAGGAGTTTCACTTGACATATCTTTAATAAATTCAGCTAAAATTTTAAAGTTTTCCATCGTCTTGATCGTCTATATCTTCAAATTCACCATTAATAAAATCTTTTTTATTATTTTGTGGATATTTAGAGGATATTTTTCTAAAAAAAATTTTCCTTGTTGGTGGAAAAATAATTAATAGTCCCAATATATCGGTTGCAAATCCTGGTAAGATTAAAAGCAAAGAAGCAAACGCTAGAGCTGCACCAGAAATAATTTCATATACCGGTAATTCATTTTTTACCAATTGTGACATTCCAGATTTGATTGTGTTAAATCCCTCATATCTTGCATAAATTATTCCTAAAAATGCAGTTATAAAAATAAGAGAAATCGTATTAAATGCTCCAATTTGTGATCCAATTTTAATGAATAGATAAATTTCAATAACAGGAATTGCAATTAATAATAATAATAACGTGTTCATTTTGTCTTTAATGTAAATTGCTAGTTGAAATTAAGCAATATACTAAATATTATTTAAATATGAGCCATAGTTTTGAATATATCGATATAATACTTTTAGCAATGATTGCTGGGTTTATATTTCTAAGACTAAGAGGAATTTTAGGCAAAAGAACTGGGTTTGAAGGAAAATTATCAGCTGAATTTGGTAAAGAGTTTAAAAAAAATATCATAAAAGAAAAAACAAAAAATCAAAGTTTTAATGAGGAAGAGAAACAAAATTTTTTAAATGGAGCTAAAATTGCTTATGAAACTATAATTACGGATTTTAGTGATAGTGATAATAAGTTGACAAATAGCAAACCTCTTTTAGGTAGAAAAATTTATGAGCAATTCAAACAAGCTCTTTCAGAAAGAGAAATAAAAGAACAGCAAGCTGAAATAAAATTTATTGGAATTAATTCTGCATCAATAAAAGAGTATAAAAAAGTAGAGAACAATTTAGAGGTGACAGTTGACTTTGTTAGTGAGCTTATCACCTGTATTAGAGATAAAGATAAAAAAATTATATCAGGAGACCCCGCGAAAGTTAAAAAGGTTTATGATACTTGGAAATTTTCAAAGGATATAGAATCTTCAAATCCTAATTGGTTATTAATAGACACAATTACATAATTGAAAAAGAAGCTTTCAGATAAAGATAAAAAGGATTGGCAAAATTTTTTATCTAATAAAGAAAAAGTGCCAGATAAAGATTTATCTATAAAAGAAAATATACGAAAAGATGTAACAAAAAGAATCGATCTCCACGGTTTTTCACTTGAAGATGCAAATATAGTTATTGATGATTTTATAACAAAGTCATTTCATGAAGAAGTTACTAGAGCCATAGTTATTACCGGGAAAGGTCTAAGGTCAAAAAATATTTCTAACCCTTATATTTCGAAGGACCTTAGTATCTTGAGACATTCTGTTCCAGAGTTTATAAAATCAAAAAAAAATTTAATGAAAATGATTAAAGAGATTAAAGAAGCAGAGATTGAAGATGGTGGAAGTGGAGCTTTTTATATTTATCTTAATAAGAATAAATAATTTAAATATGAAATTTCAATTACAAAATAAATTTTGAAAGATCGGTATCTTTAACTAATTCATCTAAGTTTTTATTCACATATTCAGAATTAATAGTAATTTTTTCTCCTGCCCTATCCGTTGCTGTAAAGCTAATGTCATCTAAAATTCTTTCGATAATAGTATGTAATCTTCTAGCGCCAATATTTTCTACAGTTGAATTTACTTCTGTTGCAATATTAGCAATTGTGTCTATTCCATCTTCAGAAAATTCTAAATCTACATTTTCAGTTTTTAATAAAGCCTTATACTGCTTTATTAAACTATTATCTGGTTCTTTAAGAATCCTCTTAAAATCTTCACTTGTTAAAGCATCAAGCTCTACTCTTATTGGCAATCTTCCCTGTAATTCTGGAAGTAAATCAGAAGGTTTTGCTAGTTGAAATGCACCTGAGGCTATAAACAAAATATGATCAGTTTTAATTGGCCCATATTTCGTGCTCACTGTTGTTCCTTCGATTAAAGGAAGCAAATCTCTTTGTACACCTTCTCTTGAAACATCTCCGCCAGCACGATCTGTTCTTCCAGAAATTTTGTCAATTTCATCCAAAAAAACAATTCCATTATTTTCTGTGGAGTTCTTTGAAGATTTAATAATTTTGTCTTCTTCAATCAATTTATCTGATTCTTCATTAATTAATATTTCATGTGATTCTTTGACTAACATTTTTTTCTTCTTGGCCTTATTTCCCATAGATTTTCCAAGTATTTCTCCGATATTAATCATGCCGACATTGGCACCCGGCATACCCGGAATTTCAAAAGATGGCATAGAGCTATTTTCATTTACAGCAATTTCAATTTCGTTTTCATCTAAATCACCGTCTCGTAATCTTTTTCTAAAACTTTCTCTAGTTGCAACGCTCGCTTTATTGCCCACTAAGGCATCAAGAACTTTTTCTTCTGCCATTTTTTGTGCTTTTGCATAAACTTCTTTTCTTTTTTTTACCTTTTCCATTGCGATTGCAATTTCTAACAAATCTCTTACAATTTGTTCGACATCTCTTCCAACGTATCCAACTTCAGTAAAACGAGTTGCCTCTACTTTCACAAAAGGAGCTTCAGCTAATTTAGACAATCTTCTTGATATTTCAGTTTTTCCAACTCCTGTTGGACCGATCATTAAAATGTTTTTTGGCAAAACTTCATCTTTCATTTCTCCCTTTAAGGCTTGCCTTCTCCATCTGTTTCTTAGTGCAATTGCCACTGCTCTTTTAGCTTTGTTTTGACCAACAACAAATCTATCTAATTCTGAAACTATTTCTCTAGGTGTTAGAGAACTAACTAAAGAACTATTTTTATTAGCATTTTTTTCTTTTGGTATTAGTGTTGCTACATTCGAGTTTTCCATTAAATTTTTTCTATCTTAATATTGTTGTTAGTAAACACGCATATTTCAGAAGCTACCTGTATAGCTTTTTTTGCAACTTCTTCAGCAGATAAGTTTGTGTCTAATAAAACTTTTGCTGCCGCTAAAGCATAATTACCACCCGAACCAATGCCGATAGCATTTCCTTCAGGTTCCAATACATCCCCTGTGCCAGAAATAATAAAACTTTTTTCTTTGTCACCTATTGCCATTAAAGCTTCGAGTCTACGTAAATATTTATCTGTTCTCCAGTCTTTAGCTAATTCGACAGCGGCCCTAGGAAGATTGCCGGCATGTTTTTCTAGTTTTGCTTCGAGACGTTCAAATAAAGTTAGTGCATCTGCGGTCGACCCAGCAAAACCCGCGATAACATTTCTTTTTTCAATTCTTCTTACTTTTGCAGCTGTGCTTTTGATAACTGTATTTCCCATGCTAACCTGGCCATCCCCTGCCACTACCACTTCATTATTTTTTCTTATAAGGACTATTGTAGTCATGCAGTACAAATGGACATTAATTTGTAATCTTCAAGTGTTGGATTGCTAATATTGATATAATTAAATAATATATATATACCTATTAAAATAAATGAGCCGAAAAGCAAAAATTTCTAGAAAAACCAAAGAAACTATCATCAATGTAGATTTAAATATTGATGGAAAAGGGAAGCACAAAATTGATACTGGTATAGGTTTTTTAAATCACATGTTAGAACAACTTTCCAAGCATTCATCAATAGATTTAAATTTAAAAGCAAAAGGGGACACGCACATAGACCTTCACCATACGACAGAGGATACAGGTATAGCAATTGGGGAGTGTTTAAAAAAAGCATCTAAAAAATTTATTGGCATCAGAAGATATGCACATGCAATGATACCGATGGATGAAACATTAACGAGAGTTGCAATTGATGTTTCAAATAGACCGTATTTGATATGGAAAGTTAATCTTAAAGTTGAAAAATTAGGAGAAATGGATACTGAATTATTTAAAGAATGGTTTCAGGCATTTTCACAGGCCGCCGGTGTCACTTTGCACATAGAAAATATTTATGGCGATAATAGTCACCACATAATAGAATCATGCTTTAAAGGCTTAGCAAGATCATTAAGAGCCGCTTTAGAAAAGGATCCTAGGAACAAGAATACAATTCCTTCAACAAAAGGTTCTTTATAAATTTAATGAATGTCACAATTGTTGACTACAACTCAGGCAATATTAGCTCAGTAATAAATTCCTTTAAAGAAGTTGCTCAAAATAAAGTTAATATTGAAGTTACCTCTGATTTAAACAAAATTAAATCAAGCGATAAAGTTGTTTTGCCAGGACAGGGATCATTCAAAAGTTGCGTAGATGCTCTCAATAATATTGAGGGCTTAGTAAATACTTTAAATGAATTTGCAATAAATCAAAAAAAACCTCTTCTTGGAATTTGTGTAGGTTTGCAAATGTTTGCAGACATTGGTTATGAGGAAATTGAAACTAAAGGATTAGGTTGGATCTCTGGTAAGGTTTCTAAAATTGATAATCAAAATGGAAAATATAAACTTCCTCATATTGGTTGGAACCAAATAAATATTGTTAAAGAAAGTAAAATTTTTAAAGATATAGATAATAATTCACATATGTATTTTGTTCATAGTTATGAATTAATTCCAGAAGACAAAGATGTAATTTCAGCAACAACAGATTATTCATCAAATATTGTTTGTTCTGTTGAGAAAGAAAACATCTTTGGAACTCAATTTCACCCTGAAAAGAGCGACAAAATGGGACTACGAATTATAGAAAACTTTATTACATTATAAGAATATAATATTATTTATGTCTAATTTACTTAAAAATACAAGCTTATCAGTAAATACTGCAGATAAGATTATTTCAGATACATTACATAAATGTGATGATGGTGAATTATACTTAGAGGATACAAAATTTGAAACTGTCAGTCTAGATGACAATAAAATTAAAAGCTCAGACTATAGTACTGACACTGGGTATGGATTTAGAGCAGTTACTGATGATGTTATTGCTTATTCTCATTCTAATGAAATTTCAGAAGAGTCTCTTAAAAAATCAAGTGAGAGTTTAAAATCAACACTTAAAAGCAAAAATGGAACTTATAACTCTAGTATTAAAAAAACTAATCAAAAATTTTATAATGATATAGATCCGATTGAAACAAAGTCTTTAAATTCAAAAATTGAGTTATTGAACTCAATGAATGAGTATTCAAGATCTAAAGATCCTTCTGTTAAACAAGTCTCAGCAAGCTTTATAGGTGAAAAAAAAAATATTGAAATTTTAAGATCTGGAGGTGAATTATTACAAGATAGCAGACCACTTGTTAGAATAAATATATCTATGATGGTAGAAAAAGATGGGCGAAAAGAAATAGCAGCATATGGAGTTGGTGGTAGGCAATCATATGACGAATATTTAAAAGATGGTAGTTGGAAGAAATTGTGTGATGAGGCTTTTAGAATTGCAACTACAAATCTGAAAAGTAAACCGTCTCCTGCAGGAGAAATGAAAGTAGTCTTAGGACCAGGTTGGCCAGCTATTTTAATTCATGAAGCTATAGGACATGGTCTAGAAGGGGATTTTAATAGAAAAAAAACATCTGCATTTCATAATTTAGTTGGTGAGAGAGTTGCTAGTGAGGGAGTTACAATTATTGATGATGGAACAATAGATAATAGAAGAGGAAGTTTAAATATTGATGATGAAGGAACTCCTACAGAAAAGACAGTATTAATTGAAAATGGGATTTTAAAAAATTTTATGCAGGATCGATTAAACGCACGTTTAATGAATACTAAATCTACAGGCAATGGAAGAAGAGAGAATTATAAACACATTGTATTACCAAGAATGCGAAATACTATTATGTTAAGTGGAAATCATACTCAAGAAGAGATGATTAAATCAGTGAATAAAGGGATTTTTGCAGTCAGCTTCGGTGGTGGGCAAGTCGATATTACTTCAGGAAAATTTGTTTTTAATTGTACAGAAGCTTACGAAATTATAGATGGCAAAATTGGTGCACCTTTAAAAGGAGCAATTTTAATTGGAGATGGTCCATCATCTTTAAAAGAAGTATTAATGGTAGGCAATGATATGAAGTTAGACCCAGGCATTGGAACTTGTGGGAAGGCTGGACAAGGAGTTCCAGTTGGAGTTGGTCAACCATCATTACTAATCGATAATATGACGGTTGGTGGTACTAAATTATAAAAATGATCAAAGAAAAAGACTATTTAAGTACTGTCGCAGATAAATGTTTGTCCAAAGCGAAAAAGCTTGGTTCAACAGAGGTCAGTGTACTTGTAATGAATTCTGTTTCTGAAAATGTAAATATAAGAAATAGAAAATTAGATGGCTCAACAAGATCAGAAAGTTTGGGAATTACATTAACAACTTATATAGGTAAGAAAAAATCATCAATTTCTTCATCAAACCTTAATGAAAAAAATTTAGATAACTTGATAGATAGATGTGTTGAAAGTACAAAAATAACCCCTGAGGATGAACTAAATTCTCTCGCAGATAAAGAATTATATTTTGAAGGCGATAAAAATCTAGATTTATATGATGAAACTGTTTTAGAAAATCAAAAAAAAATAGATTATATAAAAGAGGCTGAGGAAGAAGCTTTTTCTAAAAAAGATATTGTTAATACAAACGGATCAGGATTTGGTCAAAATAAATCAAACTTTATTTTGACGAATTCTAATGGATTTTCTGATGGTTACAAAACATCACAATTTACTGCTTATTGTGAAGTAGTATCAAAAAATAATGGTAGCATGGAAAGAGACTATGAATATAGCAGCAAACGTTTTTATGACGACATTCTCAAACCAAAAGATTTAGGCGCTAAAGCTGCTGAACTTGCATTAAACAAATTAAACCCTAAAAAAATTAAAAGTGAAAAATTAAATATCGTATTTGATAAAAGAATTGCAAAAAGTTTTTTATCGGCTTTATCAAGTGCAATTTCCTCAAGTGCAATTGCAAAAGGCACTACATTTATGAAAGATAAATTAAATGAAAAAATATTTAGTGATAAAATAAACATTCAGGATAAAGGTGATATAAAAAAAGCAAATGGCTCTAGATATTTTGATAGTGAAGGAGTTAAAATTAAACCCTTAGATCTTGTTAAAAATGGATATTTAAAAAATCTTTTAATAGACACTTATAATGGTAAAAAAATTAAAATGCAGTCTAATGGAAGATCCAGTGGTCCGACAAATTTGTATTTTTTGAGCGGCTCTTTAAGTTTTAAAGAATTAATTAATTCAAACAAAAGAGTACTTTACATTAATGAAACAATTGGTAGAGGCTCAAATTTAATTACAGGCGATTATTCAGTTGGTGCATCAGGATTAATGATTGAAAATGGTGATTTTTCCTATCCAGTAAACGAAATAACAATAGCTGGAAATTTAAATGATATTTTTAAAAATATATCATTAGCAGATGATTTAGAATTTAACTATGCTACTAATTCACCAACAATGTTAGTTGAGGGAATGATTGTTGGTGGAAGATAAATGAAAATATTTCCAGCTATAGATATTAAAGATAAAAAATGTGTGAGATTGATCAAAGGAGACTTTGATAATAAAACTGAATATGAAACCTCTCCAATTGATCAAGCTCAAAAATATAAAGATCATGGTTTTAAAAATTTACACATAGTTGATCTAGATGGAGCTTTAACTGGAGAGACAGTTAATTTAGATATTATTCAAGAAATTGTTAGTAAAGTTGATCTTAAAATTGAAATAGGAGGAGGTGTTAGAAACTTTGAAAGTATTCAAAAATACACTGACGCAGGTGTAGAGAAAGTTATTTTAGGAAGTGCTGTCATCAAGGACAAAAATTTTCTTAAAGAAGCTTGTTTAAAGTTTCGAAATAAAATTGCTTTAGGTTTAGACGCTAAAGATGGATATCTATCTGTTTTTGGGTGGAAGGAAAATTCAAATCAATTGACTTTAGACTTTTTAAAAGAAGTGAATGATTATGGAGCTAGTAGATTGATTTACACTGACATTAATAGAGACGGTACCAAGCAAAGCCCAAATTTTGAAGAAACAGAGAAAATTGCTGGAGCATCTAATTGCCCTGTAATTATTTCTGGAGGAGTTTCTTCAATGGATGATATTAAGAAAGCAAAAAAATTAAATAATAAAAATATTGAAGGTATAATAGTTGGTAAAGCTATATATGATGGCGATATAAACTTAGATGAATTAGCAAAAGAAATAGATGCTTAAAAATAGAATAATTCCTTGTTTAGATGTAAAAAATGGCCGTGTCGTTAAAGGTATAAATTTTGTTGATCTTAAAGATGCAGGCGACCCTGCTGAGCAAGCTAAAATTTATAGCGATGGTGGTGCTGATGAAATTTGTTTTTTAGATATCACTGCCTCTAATGAAAATAGAGATACTATTTATGATGTAGTAAAAGAGACTTCTAAAAAATGTTTTGTACCTCTAACAGTTGGAGGTGGCGTTAGAAATGTTGAAGACATTAATAAATTATTAAATTGTGGAGCTGATAAAGTTTCTATCAATACAGCTGCAGTTCAAAATGCAGAAGTTGTTGTTGAGAGTTCTAAAAAATTTGGATCTCAGTGCATTGTCGTTGCGATAGATGCAAAAAAAAATAAAGATATGTGGGAAGTTTTTACACATGGAGGAAGAAATAACACTGGAATAGACGCAGTAGTA
>Ga0315339_1002512_pt1 | contig 13835 bp, 10 predicted proteins | sample ASW17metaG_FD_204514 | JGI IMG/M metagenome (GOLD analysis project Ga0315339, IMG submission 204514) | Ammonia-oxidizing marine archaeal communities from Pacific Ocean, United States - ASW #17 | ecosystem: Environmental > Aquatic > Marine > Oceanic | place: USA: California | collected 2016-12-05
GCCATTCTCGCGTTCTTTCGCGAAACAATCCCAAAAGAATGGAAAAACTTCCGCGACAAGGTGTCAGACAACTTTCGTATCACAACCCATGATAATTTTCGGGTTTTGGCGTAGGCACGGTATAACCGAAAAATTCGGCAATTTCTATTTCTCCGCCAACTGGCATAAAGTGTGCAATGTAAAGGCTTCACCCGCCGGGCGCGGAAACAGTTTTCATTCGGAGACGCTAAGGCGATGAAGAAGATCGAAGCGATAATAAAACCATTCAAACTTGATGAAGTGAAAGAGGCACTCCAGGACGTTGGTCTGCAGGGGATAACTGTAACCGAAGCGAAGGGATTCGGGCGCCAGAAAGGCCATACTGAACTCTATCGCGGGGCCGAATATGTTGTCGATTTTCTTCCCAAAGTGAAGATCGAAATCGTCCTCGGCGACGACATGGTGGAGCGCGCAGTGGAGACCATCCGAAACGCCGCGCAGACTGGCCGTATCGGCGACGGCAAGATATTCGTGTCCAGTGTCGAAGAGGCAATTCGCATTCGCACCGGTGAAAGCGGAACCGACGCAATCTGATTCCCGCAATCCCACCCACGATTTTTCAATCCAGCATTTCGGGCAAATGCCGCCGCTATCCAAGTGCCGCGGTATTGCCTGAACCCAACACCACAAGGCCGAGATAAGAGGAAATTACCTGATGGCAACGAGCAAAAATGTCCTAAAAAATATCAAAGACAACGATGTTAAATATGTCGACTTCCGTTTTACCGACCCACGCGGCAAGTGGCAGCATGTCACCATGGACGTCAGCGTCGTCGGCGAGGACACGTTCGTTGATGGTATCATGTTCGACGGCTCGTCGATCGCTGGTTGGAAGGTGATCAATGAATCGGACATGAAGCTGATGCCCGATCCAGCCACGGCGACGATCGATCCCTTCTTCGCACAAACAACACTGACGATCGTTTGCGACGTTCTCGAACCGCTCACCGACGAGCCATACCCCCGCGATCCACGCTCGATCGCCAGGAAGGCCGAGGCCTATCTCAAGCAAACGAAAATCGGTGACACATGCGTCTTCGGACCAGAAGCCGAGTTCTTTGTATTTGACGATGTGAGGATTTCAACCGGACCGTACAATACCGGCTACGCACTTGACGACGTTGAAACGCCGGCGAATTCCGACACCGCTTACGAAATCGGCAATCTCGGTCACAGAATGCAGACCAAGGGCGGCTACTTCCCGGTTCCACCGCAGGATTCATTGCAGGATCTGCGTTCGGAAATGCTGTCCTCGATGGCCTCGATGGGCGTCACCGTCGAGAAACACCACCATGAGGTTGGCGCCGCTCAGCACGAACTTGGAATAAAGTATGGCCCGCTGGTGACCATGGCCGACCACCAGCAGATTTATAAATACTGCATCCACAACGTCGCCAACGCCTACGGCAAGACCGCAACGTTCATGCCAAAGCCGGTCTATGGCGACAACGGTTCGGGCATGCATTGTCACCAATCGATCTGGAAGGCCGGCAAGCCGGTCTTCGCCGGAAAGCTTTATGCCGACCTCTCGCAGGAGGCGCTTTATTATATTGGCGGCATCATCAAGCACGCCAAAGCGATCAACGCTTTCACCAATCCGACGACCAACTCTTACAAGCGACTGGTTCCGGGCTACGAGGCTCCGGTCCTTCTCGCCTATTCTTCGCGAAATCGGTCGGCATCCTGTCGCATCCCGATTGCGAGTTCGCCAAATGCGAAGCGGGTAGAGGTCCGTTTCCCCGACCCGGGCGCCAATCCCTATCTCGCCTTCTCGGCAATGCTGATGGCCGGCCTCGACGGCATCAGGAACAAAATTGATCCCGGCGATCCGATAGACAAAAATCTATACGATCTGCCGCCGAAGGAGCTGAAAAAGATCCCAACCGTATGCGGATCGCTGCGCGAGGCGCTCGACAGTCTCGACAAGGATCGCGCCTTCCTCAAGGCCGGCGATGTTTTCGGCGACGACATGATCGACGCCTTTATCGAGCTTAAGATGGAAGAGGTTATCCGCCTCGAGCAAGCGCCGCACCCGGTCGAGTTCGACATGTACTACTCGATCTGATTGGGTCGCCCGGAACTTTCAAGAAAATTGGGCGCCTTCGGGCGCCTTTTTTTCACTTTTGGCTAACGCGAAATGCCGCGGAAAAAATACCTCGGAATTTAGCCGGCAAGACGCTTTAACCCTGCCTCGGTCTTGTCGAGCAATGCTGCCGCTTCGACCCTGCGCTCACGCTGTTCCTCGATCACAGCTTCCGGCGCCTTGGCGAGAAACTGGGTATTGCCGAGTTTGGCGTCGAGTTTGGCAATTTCCTTGTCTACCCGATCGCGCTCCTTCTCCAGGCGCAGCCGTTCGGCATCAAGATCGACGACACCGGCCAGTGGCAGCGACAATGTCGCCTCGCCGACATGGATCTGAATCGAGCCCTTTAACGGGTCGGTGGCAAGTTCGACCGTTTCGATACGCGCTAATCGCCGAACGACGGTATCGTGAGCGCCAAGCCGAGCTTGCGTCTCGGCCGAGGCACCCGAAACCGACAAATCAACCATCGCCCCCGCCGGAACATTCATTTCAGCGCGTACCGAGCGGATCGCGCTGATCAGATCGACCAGCCAGTTGATCTCCGCTGCCGCGACGGGATCCTCGAACTTCGGATCCGGCCATTGGCTAAGCGCAAGTGGCGCTCTGGCGCCGGCGCGCGACCAGAGCTCCTCGGTAATGAACGGCATAAATGGGTGGAGAAGCGCCACGATTGTATCGAGCAGCCAGGCAACGGTCGCCCGGGTCTCGTCCTTTGCCGGGCCATCCTCACCATTGAGCACTGGTTTGGTCAGCTCGAGGAACCAGTCACAGGTGAAATTCCAGACGAAACGGTATAGCGCGCCTGCCGCGTCGTTGAATTTATAAGCTTCAATCGCCGCCGTGACGTCGCGTGTCGCTCGCGTCGCCTCGGTCGCGATCCACCGATTGAGCGTCTCTGTCGCCTCCGCCGGATCGAACCCCTCGACCGTCTCGCATTTGTAATGCTCGGCAAAGCGAGCCGCGTTCCACAGCTTGGTGGCAAAGTTGCGATAGCCTTCGACGCGATTCATCGAGAGTTTGATGTCGCGGCCCTGTGCCGCCATCGCAGCAAGCGTGAACCGAAGTGCATCGGCGCCGTATTCGTCGACGAGTTTCAATGGATCGATGACGTTGCCCTTCGACTTCGACATCTTGGCGCCCTTTTCATCGCGAACCAGGGCGTGGATGTAGATGTCGCGGAAGGGTTCCTTACCCATGAAGTGGATGCCCATCATCATCATCCTGGCAACCCAGAAAAAGATAATGTCAAAACCGGTGACCAGTGCCGTGGTCGGATAATAGAGCTTTACCTCCGGCGTCTCGTCAGGCCAACCAAGGGTCGAGAACGGCCACAGCGCCGAAGAGAACCAGGTGTCGAGGACGTCCTCGTCGCGTCTGAGCTCGACCTCCCGCCCATAGTGAGCCTCTGCTTCCGAGTGGGCCTCCGCCTCACTCCCGGCCACAAAAATTTCTCCGTCCGGGCCATACCAGGCCGGAATCTGGTGCCCCCACCACAATTGGCGTGAGACACACCAAGGCTGGATATTCTCCATCCAGTCGAAATAGGTTTTTTCCCAGGTTTTCGGCACGAAAACGGTGCGCCCCGAACGGACTGAATCGATCGCCGGTTGCGCCAGCGTTTTGGCGTCGACATACCACTGTTCGGTTAAAAACGGCTCAATCGGCACCCCGCCACGATCACCGTGCGGAACTGAATGATCATGCTCCTCGATCGCCTCGACGAGCCCACGCGCCTCCATCATCTCGACAATGATTTTCCGCGCCGCGAAGCGCTCGAGACCATCAAGCTTCAATACGGTTTCTACAATTTCGTCGTTTTCGGACACACCCCTCGTGAAGTCCTCATTGTCGCGTAGAACCACATTCGCATCGACATCGAGGATGCTGATCATGGCAAGATCGTGCCGGCGGCCGACTTCGAAATCGTTGAAATCATGTGCCGGCGTAATCTTGACCGCTCCCGATCCAGTCTCCGGATCGGCATATTCGTCGGCAACGATCCTCAGCCTGCGGCCAACCAGCGGCAGGATTGCGTTTTTGCCGACAAGGTCCTTGTAGCGATCATCGTCCGGATGCACCGCGACCCCAGTATCGCCGAGCATGGTTTCGGGCCGCGTCGTGGCGACGACAATAAAACGATCCGGTTCTCCCTCAATCGGATATTTGAAATGCCAGAGGTGGCCCTTGCTTTCGACCTGCACGACCTCAAGATCGGAAATCGCCGTTCGCAGTTTTGGATCCCAATTGACCAAACGGTTGTCCCGGTAAAGGAGACCTTGGCGATAAAGCTCGACGAAAACCTTGACCACCGCCCGCGATAGACCCTCATCCATGGTGAAGCGCTCACGGCTCCAGTCGCAGGAACAACCGAGGCGTTTCAACTGGTTGATGATCAGGCCGCCGGATTCTTCCTTCCAGGCCCAGACTTTCTCAATGAATTTCTCGCGGCCGATCGAATGGCGATCGGGTTCCTGGCTCTCCATCATCCGCCGCTCGACCACCATCTGCGTGGCTATCCCGGCATGATCCATGCCCGGCTGCCAGAGGACGTTGCGGCCTTGCATGCGATGAAAGCGAACCAGAATGTCTTGAAGCGTATTGTTGAGCGCGTGCCCGATATGCAGCGACCCGGTTACATTCGGAGGGGGAATGACAATCGTATACGGCTCGGCTCCGGCCTCGGCGCCTGCGCCGGCCTTGAACACGCCGGCATTCTCCCAACTGGAATATATCCGCGGCTCGATGGCCGTCGCGTCATAGTGTTTCTCAAGCATTCCAGGTACCGGATGGCTGCGAACCGGCAGGTGTAGACCGGATGGTCCAGTCCCTGTCAACCGTCGCGGCAGACAATCAAAAATTCCCAAAAAGCCGCTTATTGGAGCGCAGGGCCGTCAGCGCGCCTCGGACAGGGTCAACGTCGACGCGAAACGCTCTCAATCTCTTCACGAACCAGTCGCTCGACCAATGGCGGCAAATTCTCGTCAAGCCAGTTTTTGAGCATAGGCCGCAGCATCTCTTCGGTCATTTGCTCGACCGTGCGCGAATTATTCGCCTGTAAAGTGCTCGCCAGTGGGCTCAGAGCCCCGGCGGCGGTGGCGTCGGTAGGCGGCGACAAGAGCCGCTCATCCGACCGGATACTTGTCGGTACCGGCTCCGCCCTATCCGGCGAGGTCTCGTTCGCCTCTACCGGCTCTTCGGTCTCTGACTGATCGATTTCGTTCGGCGTCACGTCGGTGAGAACGTCCGGGCCAAACCCTTCGGTTGCAACCGGCTCGTCCAGATCGTCCCCGAACAATTTACTGACATTGCCGGCCTCTCGATTCTCCTCCGCTATCACACCGGTCTCCAGGTTTTCCTCATTAGTCTTCGACCCTTCCGCGCCCATGATCCCACGAATGGAAGCCATTATTTCTTCCATCGACGAACCAGGTAGGTGCGTTGGCTTTGCCATAAGCGTCTCCAACATGCCGCACCAAATATCCAAAGGGCGCAGGAACGAATCTCAGGGACGCAAACTGTAACTGAATCGCACCTCACCGGATACCGCACGGGCGATTGGCACGTCAGAAATGCCAAATAGAGCCCTCAGCGGGCATCCGGAATCCGCAAGCCACCCCATTTGTCGCGGACCTGGCGGTGATGTTCACTCGGGTCATAAATTGCGACAGGGAGACCGAGTTTGGTAGCACTGAGGCCTCCAGTCGCCGCCAACAATCCATATGCCGCCACAACGCGATTGCGACGAGCACTCACCTGCGATATCCGGGCGTCTATCAGATCTTGTTGTGCGTCGAGCACATCGAGTGTGGTTCTCTGGCCGACATTGCGCTCCTCGATCACGCCTGACAGGACAAGCTGCTGAGCCTCGACCTGTGCATCAGCCGCCTTGATCTGAGCTTTGGCCGCATCAAGTGAACTCCAGGCGGCGACCACAAGCTGACGAATTTGATCACGAGCGAGATCATGCTCGATCCGCCGCTGGCCAAGTGTTTCCTTAGCGGCGCGAGCCCGCGCATCCGGCTCGCCGGATTGATAAAGCGGTATTGTCACGGTGCCGATGATCGAGGCGGAATCGGTATGGCCGGACGCCCCGCCATCGCGATGCGAAGCCTCGCCAACCACAGAGATTTTCGGAAGAAATTCGCCCTCGATTACTTTTACGTTGTACGAAGCGATATCGACGTTGAACGAAGCCGCGATGATCGCAGGATGGTCCGCGCCGGCGACGCCGATAGCTTGGTCGAGCGAGTGGGCAAGCAAGGAATCCAGTGATTTGACCGCCCCGATCGTGTCCGGCGGCGTACCGATGACCAGCTGGTAGGTGGCGTTGGCGGCAGCCAGTGTCGCGGCGGCGGCGCTGTAATCGGAAAGACCAATACTGAGCCGCGCATTGGTCTGGGCAACATCGGTTCGCGTCCCTTCGCCAACATTGAGCCGGTCGTTGGATGCGCGCACCTGCTCGCGGAGAAACTCGAGGTTCTGGGAGCGTAGACTAAGAATCGCTTGAGCCTGGGCGACGTCCATAAAGGCTGTCACCGTGTCGAGGAGGATGTCCTGCTCCGTGCCGCGAAGCGCTTCTCGCCCGGCAAGTACCGCCGTTTCGGCCACAGATACGGAATTCTTGGTGCGGAAACCAAGAAAGATCGGCTGCTCTATCGATATCCCGACGCCTCGCGGATAGGTCGTATTCGACCCCGAAGTCACAGGATCGGTGTATTTGACGCCAACATCGCCACTTGCCGAAATCGAAGGTCGATATCCCGACCGCGCCTGCGGTACGCCCTCATCGGTGGCGCGAAGTCCGGCGCGCGCGATATTCAGTTCGCGGCTGCCGGAATAGGCCGCAGCCAGCGCTTCGGCGAGCGTTGTCGCCGAAGCAGGCACCGAAAACGCAAGCGCCGCCGCGATAATTGCGGCCATCGTCCAAGGACGACGATGCTGAAACAATCTCCGATCCCCCGCCGCTAAATCGTTGAACCCATGGCCAACATGATTACCACCCGAACCTTACCAATCTATGCCGACCTGTGGGCGGATCAAACCTCGAAGTTGGGACTTGCGACAAATTTCGATCGACCGCGATATCGTACCGGCATTGCCCGAACGTTATCGATAGCGCCAAACCGATCAGAAAACGAACGATTTCGGCCGAACAAATCCGGGTAGCGGCCGCAGGTGAGCGTTGAAAACCGCTCGGCTGCCAATCTCGCCGCCTGTCCGCGTGAAAAGTGTCGCCGCGGCCGCGCGCCCGTAACCGATCACCGCGACCAGCCGGCCACCCTCCTTCAACTGCGCCAGCAGTGCCTCAGGCACGAATTCGACCGCTCCACCCAGAAAGATGACGTCGTATGGTCCCTCCGAGCCAAATCCCTCCTCAAGCGGCCCGGTCACGACCGCCGCATTGGCGACGCCAAGATCGACCAGCTTCTCGCTTGCCATCGCCGCAAGTTCCGCATCCATCTCGATCGCCACCACTGAATTGGCAAGCCGGGCGAGCACAGCTGTCGAATATCCGGTTACACATCCGACATCGAGGACGATATCCGTCGGTTCGACCGCGCCAAGCTGGACGAGCCGGGCAAACGGCGACGGCTCCATAAGATAACGGGCCAACAGCGAGCCGGTGGATTCCTTGAGCAGGATATCCTCGTCAATATAGGCAAGCGACCGCATCCGCGGCGAAACAAATATTTCACGTGGAATCTCGCCCATTGCGGCAAGGACCGCGTAGTCGGTCACATCCTCCGTCCGCAACTGACAATCCACCATATTGGCGCGACTGGCGGCAAAATCATCCATGGTTCAATCCCGTGACGGTCTTTGCCCGTCTCATTATCTGCGACGGTCAAAACTAACAAGAAGCATACCAAATTTCCTCGCGCAACGAGTCGCAACAACGATATCAGTTCGACATTCGTCCCCCACACGATTGGAAGGCTCGTGGCGACGGCGCCGAGTCGCTCTGTGAGGCTTATTTCAGTATGAATCAGTGTCAGGACCTTAGACGAAAGAATGCGAGGGTTGCCAAAAGAGGCGCTGAAAGGCGACTTGACCGGCGCAAGGGATGTAACTATCCGTTGACTCGAACTGCGGAAGCGCGGTGACGTACCTGGTGACAAAACGGCAAATTGGTGACAAGAGTTCTGAAGCCAATGAGCGATAATTCTTTGTCATTTCAGCGGGTTGGCCTCGTGGCGGAGTGGTTACGCAGAGGACTGCAAATCCTTCTATCCCGGTTCGATTCCGGGCGAGGCCTCCAGCCCGCTGCGCTATGTCCAGCCTGACCGGTGCGGCGAACGTGACCGGGAACAAAATGTCGATCCCGTTCGATGCACACCGACCCAGCCATGGCGGCGATCTGACCTATGCGGCTGCCCGCTACGGAACGCCGCCGGGCGGCTGGCTCGATCTTTCGACCGGCATTAATCCTGCCGTCTATCCGGCGCCGGTAGTTGATGCAGCGAATTTCGCCGCATTGCCGGGCCGCTCGGCTCATAATGCGCTGATCGAGGCGGCGCGGACGGCGTATGACATCCCGGAAAGTGTCCCGCTGATCGCCACTCCGGGCACCGAGATTGCCCTCCGTCTCCTGCCGCTGGTTGCCCCCGCCGGCTCAGCCGTCATTGTCGGGCCGACCTATGAGAGCCATCGCCATTCCTGGTCGGCGACCGATCGAAGTGTCGTGGAGATAGCGACGCTCGCGGATATTCCCGACAACGCCGCCATTGTCGTTGTTGCCAATCCAAATAATCCCGACGGCCGGTCGGTCGCCCGCGCGGAGTTAGCCGATCTCGCCGGCGGTCTTTCCAGGAAGAGCGGGATTCTCATCGTCGACGAGGCATTCGCCGATCTCGATCCCGATCTCAGCCTGGCGCCACTTCTGGATACGGTTCAGGCAATCGTCCTTCGCTCATTCGGAAAGTTTTACGGTCTTGCCGGCCTCCGCCTGGGTTTCCTCGCCGGCCATGCACCGATTGTCGGCCGTGTTGGTGATTTGCTCGGCGCGTGGCCGGTTTCGAGTGCAGCGCTGACAATCGGTCGCGCGGCGTTGGCCGATCGGAATTGGCAACAGGAGGCGAGGCTGGCGATTGCCGGCAAGGCGCATCGGCTTCGGGAATTGCTCGACCAGCATGGTGTGCCAATCGCCGGGAGTACCGATTTGTTTTTCCTTGTCCAACATCGCGACGCATTTGATATCCACACGCGCCTTGCTGAAGTCGGCATCTGGACGAGACACTTTGCTTATCGACGCGACTGGCTTCGATTCGGTTTGCCTGCCGACGAGGCCGCTTTTGCGCGTCTTGACGGAGCCCTCGCGACAGCGATGCGAGGCTTTAAATAACATTCCATGGAATAATGACCGGTGCATCGCCCAGCGCCACAATCTCGGCATCTATGCCAAAAGTCTTCGCCAGGAGCAGTTTCGTCAGAACCTCGCTCGGCGTACCGTCAGCGACAACCCGGCCCTGATCGAGGACGATGATCCGGTCGGCGTGGCGGGCGGCAAGACCGAGATCGTGCAGGACGGCGATCACCGTCCCACCGGCTCGCGCGTGACGCTGCAGGATACCGAGGACAATGAGCTGGTAACGCGGATCGAGCGCTGCGGTTGGTTCATCGGCGAGGATCAGCGGTGCCTCCGTCGCCAGCACCCTGGCCAGCGCCACCCGAGCCCGCTCACCGCCGGAAAGCCTCGTCACAGCCCGTCGCGCATACTCGGCAACACCGGTTTGCACCATTGCTTTTTTTACCGCCTCACCATCGGCGCTCGACAGATCGGCCCCGCCGCCACGCGGCAGACGCCCGAGCGCAACGATGTCCTCAACAGCAAGCGGCCAGTGAAAGACGTGGCCCTGTGGGAGATAGGCGATCCGCCGCGCCCGCTCGGCCAGTGACAGCCGTAAAAGCGGGCTCTCCTCGATCAAGATAGATCCCTTTACCGGCAAAATCCCGGCAACAGCCTTGAGAAGCGTCGTCTTGCCTGCCCCATTCGGCCCGACCACCACGACAAATTCGCCCGGTTTCACTTCAATATCGATGTCTGCAAGCACCTGACGACCAGCCAGCAAGACGCTGAGCCCGGCGATGTGCAAAAGCCCAGGCACATCCGTCATGACGTCACCCCGGACAAATCGTGACGACGACGCAGGATCAGCGCGATGAAGAACGGCGCGCCTATCAAAGCCGTCAACACGCCAACTTTAATCTCGCCGTTCGACGGAATGAGCCTCACCGCGATGTCGGCGGATAGAAGCAGCGCCGATCCAGCCAGCGCCGCTGGAACCAGCAGCCGGCCAGGATCGTAACGCACGAACGGGCGCACGAGATGCGGTGCAACAAGGCCGATGAAGCCGATCGTTCCGGCGACCGCGACCGCCGCCCCGACACCGGCGGCAACGCCAATGATGACGCGCAGCCGTACGCCGGTAAGTCCGAAACCGAGACTGGCGGCGGCTTCCTCGCCGAGCGTCAGCGCGCGGAACGCGCGCCGGTCGTGAAAGAGAAGTGCCGCTGCCAGGACCATGAACGGCAGCGCGATCATGACGTGTCGAAGGCTTCGATCTTCGAGCGAGCCGAGAAGCCAGAAGGCAATTTCCAGCGCGGCGAAAGGATTTGGTGCGAGGTTGAGGGCAAGCGCGGTTCCGGCCCCGGCGAGGCTTGAAATTGCCAGGCCCGCCAGAATGAGAATGAGCAGCCCCGCCCGTGGCCCGGCAACCAGGATCAAAAGCCCGACAGACGTAAGCGCCCCGATGATCGCGGCGACTGGAAGGGCGAACGAGAGCGCGTCAACCAGGCCGAATGATATAACCGCGACCGCGCCGAAAGCGGCTGCCGCCGGCGCCCCGAAAAGCGATGGTGCTGCGAGTGGATTGCGTAGAAGGCCCTGCAACGCCGCGCCGGAAAGGCCGAGAATCGCGCCGATGAGCGCTGCCAGCAGGGCTCGCGGCAGGCGGATCTCGCCGACGATAATCTGCGCAACCTCGTCGCCTTGGCCGATCAAACCGGCAAATACCGAACCTGGGGGCAGCCAAACCGGCCCGACACCCAGCGAGACAATAAAAAGTCCGACGACCAAAAACCCGAGAATTACCGAGAGGATCGCGACTCCAAACCCACTTCGGCGCTCCGCCATCCCGTTACCTCACTAGCGCGTCAAACTGACACCGACATAGGCGGAAAGCCCAGGCGCATTGTACCCGTCAGGGTCTTCGTAGCGCTCGTCGGTTAGATTTTCGATGCGCCCAAAGATCTCGGCGCCCGATGCCAGCATGATTTTTCCCGACAGATCGAGCCGCCCATAGCCAGGGGAACGCGTGCTCGAACTCGACCGGTTAAACCTTTTGCCGACGTATACGCCAGATAGCGTCATCTCAAAGTAATCCGAGCCGATAAAGGTCAGATCGAAGGCAGCGCTATGTTCCGGTCGACGAGGCAATTGCTTCCCGGTGTCGAGATTTCGGCTGTGCAGATAGGTATAGGAGCCGCCGGCGCGAAGCCGACCGGGCACGATTTCCGCCTCGGCCGAGACTTCGATGCCTGCGGTTTCGGCACGGTCGACATTCTCGTAGGCGCCGTCTGGAAAAAAAATCGAATCAAAAAACAGAAGGTCGTGGAAGCGATTGTAGAAAACCGTCGCCGACAGATTGACGGCGTCGTCGAGGAGCGACTGATCGATCCCGACATCAACGCCGACGCTGGTCTCCGGCTGCAAGTCCGTGTCGACAGTCTCGCCCGGATACTTGGCTGCCGCGTATAAATTGTTGCCGATTTGATAGGCGGTCGGTCGTTTTGCGCCGGTGCCGACGCTGGCACGCAGCTTCGTGCCAGTTTCGTACATCGTATAGGCGACCGTCGCACGACCGGTCAGAAAACCCTGGCCATCGATTTCACCATCATAGCGACCGCCGACAGTAAGATAGACGTCGTCGAAAAGTGTGAATTGTTGTTGACCATAGACCGCATAGAGAGTTTTCTCGCTATCGTAGCCCGGAAAGGTCAGCACTGTCTCAGTGGTGTTTTTCGCAACCTCATGTTCGACTCGTCCACCGACGAGGAGCGTACCATAATCAGACAGATCTGCGACAATTTGATACTCGGCACCAGCTGAGGCGGCGTCGAAACGCGAGACCGGAAGCGACGAGCCGGGCTGAAGATTGTCCCGGCTTGAATCCAGGAAAAACCCGGTGACGGACTGATCGAATTTTCCGCCAATTGACGGAATTGTAATCTTGCCGAAGCCCGAAACCGATGTCCGATCGACCGTGTAGGGCGCGTCTGGATCGCTGAATGCATCATAGTCGGAGGATTGATCGAAGGCGTTGATGCCAATCTCTACCTTCGGCCCATCCGCTGGCGCATATTCGGCGCTGACCATGCCAGCAATTTTCTCGGTGCCGTCTGCTTCATCGGAATCGCGATCGCCGCGTTTTGAGAATCCCTCGGTCGAAAAATACGACCCGCTAAGGCGCACACTAAAATCGCCGGCACTCATGCCGCCGGACAGGCGTTCGGCATGGGTACCGTAACTGCCGCCCTCTACAGACGCGAACCCCGAAAAGCCGGATGACGGCTTGCGTGTAATAATGTTGATCACACCACCGATTGCATCCGATCCATAGACCGCACTCTGCGGCCCGCGTAGAATTTCGATCCGTTCGATGTCGTTCGGCGAAAATTGCGCGAAATCGAAATCGTCGCGAGCTGTCGCGAAATCATTGACCCTGACGCCGTTGACGAGGACCAAAGTATGGCCGGTTTCAGCCCCGCGCAGGCGCACTTCCGTGGTTCCGCCGGGCCCGCCGGATTCGATGGCCGTAACCCCCGGAACGCTTCTGAGAAGCTGGGTTACCGTCGCGGGAGACATCTTGGCAATTTGTTCGCTGCTAACGACTGAAATCGTGCTGCCGGTATGACCGATCGGCGTCGGTGTATAATATGGAGTGACGACGATTTCGGGAATGTCGATCACCTGCGCGATCGCAACAAGATCCCCGGACAACAGGGTGCCGGAAAAAGCAAGGAATGCAGCGCAATAGCGCCGAAAGGCGAAAACCATCAGGCAGATCTCCGATCTGGATCGATCTGGTTGCAACACCCGTCACGAGATGTGTACCGGGCCCCGGCTTTTCCGCCGGTCAGCGAGGGAGTAGACCAACGCGACCGGCACCGCAACGCCGCGCCTGGATCGGGATGCAATTGTTAAGATGAATTTGTGGGCTGATGCGTGAATGACACAGTTTTCGCTCTTATCGGCGGCATCGATCTTGCTTGCCGCCGCGATGTCATCGGCGTCGAGCCAGGCTGGCCCGCCTTCGAATATCGTCTCGATTAATTTGTGCGCCGACGAGCTGCTGATCGCCCTCGCCGACCCCGATCAGATCGCGGCGCTGTCGCCCTACGCGACCGATCCCGATCTCTCTTTCATGGCAAAAGAAGCCGCAAAGTTTCGTCACGATGCGGCGGCTGCAGAAACCGTCGTCGATATCGGGCCGGATTTGGTGCTTGCAGGCCGTTTCACCAAGCTCGCGACCCGCAACATGCTTACGCGTCTCGGCTACACCGTCGTGCCCCTCGATGCGGCGCGCAGCATCGATCAGTCGATATCCCAGATTCGGCAAGTCGCCGGGCTCGTTGGCCATTCGGATCGCGGCGAGGCGCTGGTGGATGAAATCAAAGCCGCACGCCAACGAGCGCTGGAAGCGGCAAGCCGGCT
>Ga0315339_1002513_pt1 | contig 13833 bp, 10 predicted proteins | sample ASW17metaG_FD_204514 | JGI IMG/M metagenome (GOLD analysis project Ga0315339, IMG submission 204514) | Ammonia-oxidizing marine archaeal communities from Pacific Ocean, United States - ASW #17 | ecosystem: Environmental > Aquatic > Marine > Oceanic | place: USA: California | collected 2016-12-05
CAAGCGCTTCCAAGAGGCGCTCGAGAGCTATAAAGTTCAGTCCCCGCTTCACCAGATCGGCTATGATCCGTTCTATATCTTGTTTTGATGATTCTGCATTCATGACCGTCTCTTCACGTTAGTACAACCGCACTTCTCATCACCTGTTTGACAAGGAACAAATATACAAGATGCCGAATTCTCCCGCCATAGATCCAAATGAAATCCGGATTGAAGCAGTTGAAACTACATACCCGGACACGAAGTACGAATTCGTGTTGCCTACGAAGTGTGTCCAGCAGATCACCGATCGACTCGACGAGCAAAAACAGAAGATGGAAGGGCCACGCCTCTATGATCTTCTCGCCCACATCTGCTACGAAGAAGCGGTGAGTCGATTCGATCTCGAACCAATTTGGCAGTTCACGATACCACCCATGAAGAAGCCGTTGGCCCTGGAACCGGGTGATGATTTCATCTTCTTCGGGATAATCGATTCTCCCCAGGAGATTACATGGCCCGACTTCAGCACATTGAACATCGAAAGACCCTTGATGGAGATCAGCGAAGCTCTCGTAAACGCAGAATTGGAAGAGCAATGCCTTGATGCGGGAAAGCAGATTCCTTCAACGAAACCCCTGGCAAGTGGTGATGAGGCAACTGGCCACGCCTGGCTGGGGTCTGTTGATACAAACGAGGTGTTCATTGACAAGGATGCGATCTCGGTTCGGATACCGGCCAAGGGTCAACCAGCTCTTGTTGAGGGTATTCCCATTGCCAACCTGGCGGAAGCACTTCAGGGATCTGTGGCTGGTGATCAAATAGAGGTTGATTTCGAGGTAAGTGGCTTCGAAGGTATGCCTGAACTGACAGGGTCGACGTTGACGTGCAGGTTTGACATTAAGGAAACGCATCACATTGAACCAACAACAGTTGAAGAGGTCGTGGCCTTGTATGGCAGCCCGAGTGAAGCTGGTCTTCGGCAGCAAATTTACCACTCACTCGAATTACGTTTCCAACGAGAGCAGATGGTGTGGGTGAACGAAAATGTACTTGCACAGGTGGAGTCCCTGGTCGACATTACCATCCCGATCCGAATCATCGAGGATGATGTCAGACGGCAACAGGAGATGTACGCCAAATCTCTTTCTGAAGCCGGGCTTGATGGTGACGAGATTAAATCCAAGATCAACGCCTCGATAGATGTATACAAAAGTCGGTCGCTTCAGCGTACAAGAAGGCACGCCATCAACGTTCTGCTTCAGCGCCACTTCAAGATCAAAGTCGACGAACGCGATCTCCTTGCACACATCCAACTCCTCGCCGACATGCGGGGTGAAAGTCCGGAAATCGTCCGGAAGGAACTTGTTGAAAGTGAGCTGATCAACCAGGTCGCCACGAAATGCACTGAGTGCAAAATAGTTGAGCACATACTTTCGGTTGCAAACGTAACCGACGCGCGTGTTGATCCGGGTTCATTCTCTTTCGGCGGCCTTGAATCATGAGAATACTGGGGATAACCCGGGCCTCGTTGTTAGTCGTACCTCTTCTGATCCTGGCGTGCTCTAAGCCTGTTGATCTACCCGTAACAAACCTTGAAAATTCAGACCCCATGGTCGCTGGGTTCATTGAATCGACGTCAAGGGCCGTTGTGAACAATCCTGGCTCGGTTGATGCATGGAATGACCTTGGGAGGACGTACTATGCAAATGGATTTCCAGAAGAGGCCTCCACTGTCTTCACAGAGTCCCTCAGGCTGGATCCAAACCAAGCGAGAACTCTTTATTTGCGTGGGCTTGCACGGCGGAACCTCTATCTACTGGAAGATTCGTTGGCAGACATCGAAGCTGCATTGAAGCAGATGCCGAACATTCCACACCTCAGTTGGCGAGCAGCTTGGATTGCCATGGAACTTGGAGAACTGGCTCGAGCACGGGCCTTGGTGGACAGTGCGATTGAACTCGCGCCCGATGATCAAAATTCGCTACGGGTCAGTGCAAGGTTGCACCTTGAAACCGGAACCCCCGGGGAGGGGCTCGATCTTCTGGAACCTCTTCTGGAACAGAACCCCGCTGACAGGGATGTACTCTGGCTCAGGGTTCGATTGCTCAGATCTGCTGGCCGCCACGAAGAAGCTAAACGACTCGCCGATGTCGTGGGAACCAAATCACCGGTGTATTCAGACCCATGGGCTCTTTGGGCCATGACCAGGAAAACAGGCCAAACGGTGGAAACCCGCAGAGTCCTCAACCTGTCGGCCAAAGGGAACCTGAAGGCTGCAACACAAATCCTTAATCGACTCGAAAGACACTTCCCCGATGTACGCGGCATAGAACTCCTGCGGGGAATCTTGATCCGACGGCGTGGTGATTCAGAAGAGTCGCTTCTTCACTTTGAATCCCTCTGTTCTGAGTATCCGGATTGGGCTGCTCCACATCAACAGATCGCCACGACTCTCCTAGCACGGAAAATGGGTGGTGTGCAGCTTTCAATTGAAGAGGAGTCCAGACTGCGGGAGGTACTTGAAGAGGCTGTCGAATTAAATCCCGATTTGACGACAGCACGAGCCCAGTTGGCGGCAGCATTGGCATCTGATCAACAATGGGAGGGTGTCGCGGAAAACCTTGAAGTCTGTGTCGAACAACAACCCCTGGAAATTGCCCATCGGATCAACCTGGCGGCTGCCCTTCTTCAATCTGACAAGCCGGGGGAGTCCCTGGGTATTCTTGATGACTCTTTGTTTCTTATGAGGGATATTCCTGTTCAAGCGATGATCATACGTATCCGTGCATTGATTAAACTTGAAAGGACTGAGGAGGCTGAAGTCGTTCTTGAGCTTTTTCGACAGAACTTCCCGGGACATCCGTCAATACCACGACTTGAACTCTCTCTTGGAAATCAAGGACCGTGATTCGCTTCTGCTCCGCACTCGCCCTTGCTTCTCTTCACGCTGCTTTCATCGGGTGTAGCGATCCGGGGAGCGACACACCTGAACAATCTGCTGCCCAGGTTGATGTGTGGTTCGAGCCCCAGGAAACAGCTCGAGGCATCGACTTCCTGCTCGATACTGAACTCAGTGACGAGCATTGGATGCCCGAGATCATCGTTGGCGGCGGGGCAGTGCTTGACTTTGATGATGATGGGTGGATGGATCTCTACCTCCTGCAGGCCGCTGGCAGTGGTGGGAACAGGCTTCTCAAGAATAGGGGTGATGGCACGTTTGATGATGTCACCGGCAGAAGTGGCGCAGGAAACGAGGGATATGCTTCTGGAGCAGCTACCGGCGATGTTGATGGTGATGGTGATGTCGACATCTTTGTTACGCACCTTGGCCCCGATGTGCTCCTGCTCAACAACGGGGACGGCACGTTCTCTGATGCAACCAGGGATAGTGGGCTTGGAGATGATGGTTGGAGCACCAGCTCGACCTTCTTTGACGCCGATTCAGACGGAGATCTGGATCTTTATGTGTGCAGGTACGTTCAATGGTCTCCTGAAACAGTGCTTCCCTGCCAGGGACTTGGAACCGGTGACCGGTACACGCGGGGATACTGCAAACCAAGCAGGTATCCCCCGACAACTGATCTCATGTATCTGAATGACGGCCGGGGGAGATTCGAACTGCTGCGTGGTCCTGGGGGCGTCGAGTCGGTTGAGGGGTATGGGCTTGGGGTCGTGGCTTCAGACTTCAATGGAGATGGGGCAATAGATCTCTTTGTAGCCAACGACACAATGCCTGATCGGCTCTGGCAGAACTCTGGGGGAGCGGTGTTCGAGGAATCTGGATTCAACTGGTCCTGTGACAGAGACAACAGTGGGCTCTCGAAGGCCGGAATGGGTGTTGCTGTTGCCGATATCAACGATGATGGTGCCCCTGATCTTCTCGTGTGCAACATTAAGGGTGAAACAGACTCCCTCTACCTCAACGCCGGCTCACATTTTCAAGATGTCACATCCCGAGCAGGGCTTTCTGGATCCAGTTTTGGCTATACACGCTTCGGTCTTGGTCTCATGGACTTCAACAACGATGAACGCCTTGACTACTTTGCCGCCAACGGAGCCGTGCTTGCCGATCCAGGGGTCGTGGATGGTGATCCGTATGCCCAGCGGAACCTGCTCCTGCAGGGGAGACCTGATCAACTCGGGTTCAAGCCTGTTGATGGAATGGGTGGCCTAGATCTCCTTGTTCCGCAGACCAGCAGAGGGGCGATCTTTAGTGACCTTGACAATGACGGTGGCGTCGACATCCTGGTCCTGAACCGCAACGCCCCGGCCCGCCTTCTTGTCAACACGGTCAAAGATCGGGGGAACTGGATTCTGGTGGACGTACGCAACCGTGCAGGTGCTCCAGGGCTGGGTGCACGTGTTGAAATAGAACTTGGCGATCGTACACGTACGGGATTCGTTCGTACGGACTCGAGCTACATGACCGCCAGCGATCCACGGGTGCATTTCGGGTTGGGGAATCTCACTCACATCCCACGTATCAAGGTGATCTGGCCGGATGGCTCCTCCGAATCCCGCGAAAATGTCGAATCCAACACCATCATCCGGATTCAACAGCCCGAGGGATCTTGATCAGGATCCCATCAACTCAAGCACCTTCTTTTCCCCGGGGTACTGATTGAGGATCATTGCTGCGTGGTGTTCTGCCTTCTCCCTGTCACCAAGGGCAAGGAGGATTTTAAGACGGAGAATGCCTATCGCAAGGTTCTTCGGAACCTTCCCAAGAGATCCCAGCACTCGAATAGCTTCCTCGGGCTGCTGTTTCCGAAGAAAATACTGTGCCAGATCCGTTCGATCATCAGGTATCGCGAGACGATTCTGGAGAGCAAGTCTGATCGCATCTACTCCCTGTTGCTCGAGCCCCAGGCCGAGACAGAGCCGACCAAGTGTTCCCAGGGCGGATTTGATCCTGAGTTGTCGGGGATCGATTGTCTTGAGCTTGTCAACCGCTTCCTCGGAATCCGATTGGACGAGAAGAAGGGACTCGGCGATCAAGGTAATAGGTAGGCCTGGATATGCAGACAGTAAATCGGTAACCGCCGCCTGCAATTCAACTTTCTTTCCAAGTCGTTCAAGCGCATAGATGTGCCACCAATAATAAACAGGCAGCCTCCCCAGCCTGACAAGGCGGTGGCTGTGGCACTCCAGGTCAACCCATTTCTTTCCCTGAATCGAGTTGATCGATAGGACTTTAAACCGATTCTTGAGTACTTCTATGTTCTGCTCTCGTTCGAATGCAGCCTCATCGTCACTCGGCATTGCCAGAACACGATTGACCAGGTCATCCCAGTCTGTGGTGTCTTCCTTCACACCCTGGGGGATTGGACGCTCCCCCTCCTCCATCTCCGGCAAGGACAGGAAGGGCCACTTTGGAAGAGACACCCCTATTGGACACGGAATCCCCGCAAGCAATCGGATCGCTCCCCCGATAGCACGCAGGTTGATGTGTTGCGGTTGATGGTGTGGGATCACCTCTCCTCCGATGATTGATAGGGTCCATGGGTTCGCCGTTGCATGATCACCTGTGAGATCTTTCTGGTTGTGCACGACGAGGACACAGGTTGAATCGGGCAGGGAGGAGAGGAGTTCGGCAACTCTCCCACCAACTATGTCAAGCATGTTCTTGGGCGCAATCAGTTGTGGGGAACTTCGTAGAACCATTCCAAACAAGTCCGGGAGCTTGGAAGATTTGAGGATTTCGTCGGCTGCGGACAACACGGTGTCGAGTCGAACGAGCAGGTTCGTAAGGGCTTTGACTTTATCCCCTGTCGCCTCCCCCTTGAGATGGGGTAAGACGGTTTCCCTTTCAATACCTGGGTGCATGGCAACCTTGGATATTGCCTGTTCCGGTGATAATGAATCATGAAGGACAGCATCTCCCCCGGTCATCGGCCAGTCGAGAAGCTGTGTTCGAAGACCGGCATTTGAAGCGTCTTTCCAAAAACATGGATAGAGACAATCCGTTGAATTTAAGATTCGCCTGCTCAGGTCAGATGGATCGATCTGCACCTTTGTAGCAATCCCGTGAAAAACTGGATCAACCCCCGTTGCAACAGTCGTCGCCATCACCGCCATTGGTTGGTCTGACATCTTGATGGGAATATGGGTGACCGTTCTTCCTGCCAATGATTTCATATCTGCTGAGAAGACGGGCCCCTGGGAGACAATGATGACAACACGCGGTTGCGCTGGTGGGATATCCCCTGTGGCGGTTCTGGGTTCTTCAGGCATCGCTGTCATCACAGGATCCGGGTGACTGCCAGGGTTCGCTCGGGATGTAGTCCAACAGATCGTAGAGTTCATCCCTCGTCTGCATCGTTCCAAGAATTCCTTCAACCGAACCGTTGTCGTGAAGGTGCTCCAGTGCCGATACCACGGCGCTCATCGCGACCCGTTGGGTTGTCACTGGATGAATAACAAGTTTGTAGTTCATCTCGGCGAATCGCTTGACCGGGATGATCGGTGTCTTGCCGAACTCCGTCATGTTCGCCATGAGCAGTCCGGGGCAACTTTCCGCGAAGGTTCTGAACTCTTCTTCGCTCTGGAGTCCCTCGGGAAAGATCATGTCCGCCCCCGCCTGCCTGTAGGCATTTCCCCGTTCAATCGCTTCTTCAAGGCCCTCGACGGATCTCGCATCCGTCCGGGCAATCAGGAGGAAATCCGGGTCCAGCTTGGCTGCTGCCGCCGCGTGGACCCTCTCGACCATTTCGCTTGTGGTAACAACTTCCTTGCCGTCAAGGTGGCCACATCGCTTCGGGAACACCTGGTCCTCGATATGAAGACCCGCCGCCCCGGCCTGGTCGTATTCAACAACTGTCCTGGACACCATGTCGAGATCACCGAAGCCGGTGTCTGCGTCGGCAATGACAGGGAGCCGGCTCGCCTCTGCAATCTGCTTGATCGTCCGGGTGAAATCGGACAGGGAGAGCAGCCCGATATCCGGGACTCCGGCCGTATTCGCCGTGGCGCCACCGGAGACATACACCGCCCTGAAGCCCGCTCGACGCACTGCCCTTGCCACCAGCGCAGTAAATGCCCCTGGACACGAAACCGTGCCTTTCTCCATCGCCTCTCTTAGTTGTCGTGCGGGGTGCTGGGACATCGAGATGACCTCATTCTACCCCTCCAGCCTGCCATGCGTGGTGAATCCCCGCTCCCGGGTAGTACCAGTCAAGGATCTCCTTCCATGAATGACCCTCCTTCGCCATGGCCTGAGCTCCATACTGGCAGAGTCCTACTCCATGCCCAAATCCATGGCCATCAAGTGCAACTCGTCCACGGAGAGATACTCCTCCTGACCAGCCGGACCAGAGTAGTTTTGATGGACTGGTTCCCGAACCCCGGCCGGTGTAGTTGGCTGCAAAGAAGAATGTCTCGCATGAAATGGTCGCCGATCTACCCCTACGATCATGAATACGAAGTCGTGTCGGGCGACCGTGCTTGTTTGATTCCGCGGTTTCAACCCGGTCGATCGTCGACAGGCTTGAGAGCCCGTCATCTGAAACACGGCGGCCATAGGCGGCCAACCGACGTCCAAGCGCACGGGCTGAACGATCAATCGTCCACGTATACAGCGGAGATGACTGGCACACATCCTCTCCATCATGCCCCTGCAGTGGAGGAATGTCGTTGATCAACGAGGGGCCGATCCCGTCGATTGCCGTCGCTGCCAATCCCCCGCAGCAACTGGAGAAGTAGCCTGGAACCAGGCCGCCATCCCATTCAAGCACCATACCTGTCGTCGAACTGGCCGCTTCCTTCGCCACCCGATCATCTACTTCACCGTGATATGCCTGGGATGCGGGTCCATCAACAACGTCGTAGTGCCTCCTGGTGTGCTGTTGTATTTCCATGCATACAAATGACCTGGCCGCGATGCATTGGGCCTGGTAGCAGTTTGGATTCCAGCCGGCATACAACTCCCCGACAAGAACTCCGGGAAGATAGGACTCGACGTTGATGTGCTCGACAAGGTCCCAAGAGAAGTCGCCCTTGGTTTCAAGTGGAATACAGTGAAGGGTGCCTGAGTATCGCCGGCTTGCCTTTTCAGAGTGAAGGAGTATCGGTCTGTTCGACACAACCTGGATTGATTCGTCCCGTGGTGGTGCTGGGTTCAGCGTGATGCCGCTGCCCTCGACTCGCCATTCTCGTGATGATCGTGACAGGCTGATCGGGCCGGTGACCTGGTGGGCAACTGCCCCCCAGGCAACGGTCATCTCCTGTCCACTGCTGCCCAGTTGAAGTGAACGACCGTCCTCCTTGATGTGTTCCAACCGCACCCGTACGACTGGCTCCGCTCCTGGAAGAAGCAGTGCCCGGGCCGGATTGATGTCCTGTTTGTGTCTTGGTTCCGAGTCGGGTGGGGCGGAATCCCCGCACCCGGCAAGCGGGATTACTGCCAGGAGAACGCTGTGCCATACCCAGTGGGATCGTGTTTCCACCTCAGTCGAGATTACGAAGTGAAAGACCGTAGTGAGCCAGTTTTTCCTTCACCTCATCAAGACTGGTTGCACCGAAGTTCTTGACACCCATGAGTTCCGCTTCGGTCCGTGTCGCGAGGTCTCCAACGGTCTGGACACCGAGCATCTGGAGTGCCTTCCTGGATCGGACGGAGAAATCCAGTTGGGACATGGGTTTGTTGAGTACGGCTTCCGAGGCCTGACCCTTGAGTTCCTGGAGGATCTCATCACGAACACGGGTGTAGTGGGTTTCAAGGTTCTGCCCGAGTCGCAGTCCCTTCATGGTAAGCATCTTCTTTATCTCAACCAGTGAAGTCTCACCGAAGTTCTTGTAGCTCAGGAGTTCGGATTCCGACACCTTCAGGAGATCTCCGAGTGTACGGATCTGCATCTTCTTCAGGCAGTTGCGTGCCCGTACCGAAAGTTCGAAGTCGGTGACAGGGGTGTCGAGCAGCGCGTTGTGTTTCGCCATGTCTCGAGCCTGTTCCTCGTCATAGTACATGTCACGGGACGACAGGACATCCTTCATGTACAGGCGTGCACGATCATGGTTCGGGTAGGTATCGAGAATCTGCCGGAGGCATTTCTCGGCGGCGTTGAATTCGCCGTTATCCTCGTGAATCACAGCCAGGTTCAAAAGGGCGTTGATGTGAGGTCGCTCAGTGGACCTCGTGATATCCATGTAGATGTCTGCGGCCCGGTCTTCTTCCCCTGCAAGATCCAGCAGGTAGGCCAGCTTGAAAAGGACCGTCGGATGTCCCTGTGACTCTGATTGAAGATATTCAACGGCACCATTCCGATCGCCATCTCCGTCCAATGTGGAAGCCCTCTCGAGAATACGCTCGACCTCTCCTTCAGAGAGGGATGAGGAACCATCACCTATAACCGTGTCAAGCCCGTTGCTGGTCTGCTGAAACAACACTGCACCTCCTGTGTGATTCGAGCCATTCAGTGTACCTGCACCTTCCCTTCCCCACAATCCACGGGTGGCCTGGGTGCCGTCCGTGCATCTGAATCGCATTTTACGAGGCTGCATCTAGAATCATCTCAAAAGGGTGCAAACCATGCCTGAGAACACTCTGGGATTTCTGTTTCTTCACACGCTGCAACCCGAACAAGCATGGAGTTGTCGTGTGGGTGTCGTACGATCCTCCCCCTGGTTGATCATGGCGGCCCTCCTGGTATCCGGGTTGACTGCGTGCAGTTCAGCCACGCCTGTCTTGATGAAGCCTGATGCAGTTCGTTCCGCCGTCACCATCCACGCCCCGGGGGTAGAGGCTGAGATCGAATGGGAGGAGTTCATTGAAGCTGTGAATCAGGCCGATGTCGTCGTACTTGGCGAAATACACAATGATCACGTGGGCCATCTTGTTCAGCGGGCGGTAGTAGAAGACATGGTCAAACGGTCGGCAGACATCGTTGTGGCATTGGAAATGCTGGAACGCGATGAACAGGGACTTGTTGATGATTATCGCGATGGGTTGATCACCGCGGAAGTCTTTACACGGAAGACCGGATCCTCATCATGGGCTGGCCCTGGAAGTTGGGATGACTGGTACCTGCCCATCATCGACGCAGCCCATGAGGGGGGTGCCAGGGTCATTGCCGCCAACGCGCCAAGGCGGTATGTGCGGGTTGCAAGACAGGAAGGTTGGGATCGACTTGCGGGCCTGCCTGTTGAACGAAGGGGCCTTGTTGAGTGGCCTGATCCTCCTATTGACGGAGCCTACTACGAACGATTTCGCGACCTGATGAATGATCATGATGGGGATGAGGAGATGGATGAGGTTGCCGAATCGTTCTTCAGGTCTCAACAGACCTGGGATGCCACGATGGCTGGATCCATAGCAAAGCACCACCCCAGGAATGGCACTTCCATCCTGCTCGTGGGTCAGTTTCATTCAAATAACAATGGTGGCACGGTGCAGATGCTTCGACGACTGATGCCAAGAGCTTCCATCCTCGTCGTCTGTCTCAGGTCTGATCAGGATGATCCGCCTGATGACCCACCACCGGCGGACCTTCTCATTGAGACCTGGGTCGAGGCTCGTTGAAGTCGATCACGAATCGCATCCCACTGGAACCCTGGTGGGGGGAGTTCGACCAGCAGCCTGTTCGATGTGGTCGCATCGAGTTCACGAAGCGCGGAGTAGAGTTTCCTGGCACAGGTGGCCGGATCAGGATCAAGGATGATGACATTACCTGCTGGAGCAGTTCCACCAATGAGCAATGCCGCCACCTGTTCATCCCCCGCTTCAAGGTGCTGCTCGATAGCTGTTCTATCCAGCAAATCCATCGGTGTGTGGGGTGAGTAGTGTGATGTTGCTGTTCCAGGTGAGTTGCCCTGGCTCATGCTCATTGGGGAGGACACCTTCCCAATCACCTCAGCCAGGTCCTCGGCAGACACTATCCCGGGCCTGAGGATGTGGGGATCTGATCCCGAAAGATCGAGAACCGTAGATTCAATCCCCACGTCACAAGGACCCCCATCGAGAACAACCAGGTCCCCTGCTTCTTCCACCCCCAGGTAGTCTGAAAGGACGTGTTCCGCACAGGTTGGTGATACATCTCCCGACCTGTTGGCGGATGGGGCTGAAATCGGGTGTCCAAATCGTGTCATGAGCGCTCTTGCGACAGGATGGGACGGACTTCGCACCGCGAGTGTTTCAAGACCCCCGGAAGCGAGAGCTGGCACCGATTCATCACGCTGAAGAATGATCGTAAGGGGGCCGGGCCAGAATCGTTCCGCAAGTTGATCGCAACAATCATTCCAACCATGAACTAGGCCGCGAGCTTCGTCTGCTCCCAGGACATGAGCAATCAGCGGATTGTTTCCAGGCCTCCCTTTGAGCTTGTAGATCTTCTCAAGTGCTCCCGAATCGCGTGTTGATCCGGCAAGTCCATAGACGGTCTCTGTCGGCATGACAATAAGCCCGCCAGAGGCCAGTTGCTCTGAAGCTGCATCCAGGGCCACGTCGTCAACTGTGACGATCCGCGGGCCTGTCATCGTGTTGGTGGAGAATACGGCTGGATGACCGAACCCCACCCGGCATGCTCATCAAGCACCTCGATGTTGATCTGGTGCATGTCGAGGATGATTCCCATCGACTGGTAAAGCTTTGCAACGGAAGTGTTGTAATTCACGATCGCCTGGAACTCATTGGTGCGGGCTGTTGCAAGTTGGGCCTGTGTTGAAAAGAGCAGGTTCAGGAATGTCGGCGTGAGGCTCGCCAATGTGTCTCTCTCGACCTCGAGTGCGCGGAGGGATTCGGCTGTTGCAAGCCGTGCTGTTCGCGTCGCTGAAATCAACTCTGCGTTATCCATGAGTTTCCGCATGTTCGTCTTCACATCGAGAATGGTTGTCTGGATCGCCTGGCGGTACTCAACCATAGAAGCGGAGCGTTCCAGCCTGGCCTGCCTGTACCCCGCCTCCGCCGCCCGGTTGCCAAGTGGATATTGAAATGCAAGACCGAGGACATAGGAGATAAAATCTCCTCCGTAGGTACGCTCCATGCTTTCATTGAAATTATCTTTCATGCCGGTCGACGACACTTGTGCCTGGAAATCAAGTTCCGGAAGCCGTGCATTGTCGGCAACCAGTTCGTTGATTCGGGCGATGTCGATTTCAAACACCGAATTTCGAACAGTGGGTCGCATTGCGATTGCTGTCAACAGGGAGTCCCGGAAATCAATCATGATCGGTGTGTGAACCATTTCATCGATCGGGGCGAGCACTATTTCGCCTGCCAATGGGTAGCGTGAATCATTCATAAGAACCTTCAACTGATCCGACGCTTCCTTGACTGCCTGTTGAAAGTTGATGACATCCGAGACACGCTGCTCGACGGTCGCAACCGCCTGTGCCCAGTCCGCAAGACTCGCATCGAAGTTGCGACGGCGATCTATCGTGTCCCGAAGTTCAACACTGGCTTCAACAAGCCATTCTTGAATAGCCAGGCTTCTCCAGGCAAAGGACAGGTTCCAGTATGCGGTTTCGGTTTCAGTAACGGTGTCAATGAGATCCTGCCTGAGTGTTTCGATCGATTCCTGTTCCATCTTTCGAGCAATGGCTACCTGTGCGAGGGTAACCTTCTCGCCAAACCCCCTGAGAAGAGGTTGGGATAAATCCAGACTCAGGGATGGTTGCCAGTAGGGGTTCGGGCTGAAAGTGAATCCAGATGAAGAGTTGTTTTCGTATGTGAAATCATGGTTGATCTTTATTTCACCACCAGAGGTCAATGCCTTGCTCAGGCTTACCTGGGTGTCGTTGTTCCTGATGCTTGTGGCGGATGGATTCAAAACGACTGAACCAATACTGGATGACTGGTTCGGGGACCGGGTCTTCGTGAACGTATAACCTGCTCCGAGAACAACATCAAAGACGGCCTCTGCCTGGATGACTTCCTCTCGTTGAATAGCCGGCTGCAACCTGGCGGATTGAAGGCTCAGGTTGTTCAAAAGAGCAGCCTCGACGGCATCCTGCAGGACAAGGGGGACTTGACGCTGAGGATCCCCGTGGAGATCCACGCCAAGGTCGAGATCCAGGTCTGATCCTGGGGGAACGGGTGTAAGACCCTCCAGTTCATCCAGCCGGTGAGACAGTGCTGCCTCGACCTCACTTGTGTGGGATTCAGACCCTATTTCCGCCTGCCACGCATTGATGGTGGAAAGTTCCCTGTCAATGACCCCTTGTAGATGGGTGTCAAGGATTGGGCCCGCCGAGGGGCTGTCCAAGGGTGAGCTGCAACCAGGAAGGACCAGCAGCAGCAGTATGGTTGACTTTAATACAGGCCTCATTGGATCTCCGGTTTCACCCTGTGGAAAGGTGGGACACGGTACCACGTCGTGATTATGGTTGCATGGTTGCTTGCCTGTGGGGTCAACTGCCGATACGCTTAACGAGGCCTCGCAGGATGCGATCCAGGGGCCCACATATACGAAGCCTGTGGCACAAGGAGGTTCCCATGGTTCGTCGATCAACAGTATTCATTTCATTCACCCTCTCAGCCTTTTTGGCCCCCGCTGTCTTTGCGGACCCAGTGTGGCACACCGTCACAGGTGATGATGTCCACGTCCGTTGTGGAGCGGACAGTAGTTATTACGCCTTCACAACAGTGACGAAAGGGAGCCTTGTCCTGGTCCGGGGTGATAAATTCAATTGGGCGAGAGTTGGGGCAACGGGATCGAATTTTGAGGATGCCTGGGGCTATGTCAAATACCCGGCATCTGAAACCGGCAGATTCAACGTGTCGGCTGATGGTAGCTCTGGGACCACTATGGGAGCAACGCCGATCCTTGCGCCAAACATGAATGCTGACGACCTCGCTCACTCATGGCGACAGTTGTGCATTCTCCCACGAGGCGAAACTCTTACGATCATTGAAACATC
>Ga0315339_1002515_pt1 | contig 13829 bp, 14 predicted proteins | sample ASW17metaG_FD_204514 | JGI IMG/M metagenome (GOLD analysis project Ga0315339, IMG submission 204514) | Ammonia-oxidizing marine archaeal communities from Pacific Ocean, United States - ASW #17 | ecosystem: Environmental > Aquatic > Marine > Oceanic | place: USA: California | collected 2016-12-05
GCGCTTGGGCGATCTGCGGGAAGTCAGTGACGGTCAATACGTCGGTATCGCACAGCACCACTGCCCGAAATACGGCATTCTCCAACTGGCGGACGTTGCCGGGCCAATCGTAGCTTCTCAGAAGATCATGCGCCTCGGGACTGGCGCTGCGAACGGATTTGAATTCCGCCGCTGAATATTCAGCGACAAAGTGTTCAATCAGCGCTGAAACGTCTTCCCGACGTTCTCGAAGTGGTGGAATGACGATGGGGAAGACGTTCAGACGGTAATAGAGATCTTGCCGGAATGCGCGGTCAGCAACCCTTTGTGCGAGATCTTGGTTGGTGGCGGAGATGACCCGGACATCGACCTTGATCGGTCGCTTCCCTCCGACCATGTCGATCTCTCCCTCCTGAAGGGCGCGCAGCATCTTGACCTGGAGATCGGAACGCAACTCTGCGATTTCGTCGAGGAAAATCGTGCCGCCGTCCGCTTCCTGAAATTTTCCCATTTGGCGCCGATCCGCACCGGTAAATGATCCTTTTTCGTGACCAAACAGGATGCTTTCAACCAGAGTTTCGGGGATAGCGCTACAATTTACAGCAACGAACGGGTTGCCGCTTCGCTCGCCCGAGCCTTGAATTGCCCGGGCAATGAGTTCCTTGCCGACGCCACTCTCGCCCTCGATGAGTATCGGTATGTTGGAAGCAGCGGAACGCCGGGCGAGCTCAACGGTCTGTGCCATTTTGTCGCTCTGCAGGACGATATCTTCAAAATTGGTCCGTCCAGAGACGCGTCGGGTCAATCGGGAAACTTGATCCGAAAGAGCAGTAATTTTCAGCGCGTTTTCGACCGAAACCTTCAGGCGCTCGGGGCTCACAGGTTTGACGATGAAATCGACAGCGCCGGTCCGCATCACTTTGACGACGGTGTCGACCCCACCCTGCATGGTCAGCACGATGACCGGCAGGTCTGGGCGTGCCGGATGCGCTCTGTCCAGCACTGCAAATCCATCGATGTCGGGCATGACCAGGTCGAGGATGACCAAATCTATGGTTTCGGCTGGCATCGCTGTCAGCATGTCTATTGCTTCCTGCCCGCCGCTTGCTTCCAGGGTACGGTAGCCGAGGGAAGACACGACTGTTTGCAGATAGCGCCGCTGCGCCGGGTCGTCCTCAACGATTAAGATTGATTGGGCCATAAACTCTCAGATTAAGGCAGATTGCGACAGATATCCGGATGCTGAAGTGCGCTCACAATCAACCATCACCACGTGACAGTGATGTTCAAGTGAAGTTCGATTGAGTATAACGGCCGACGAGGCTGTTGTCCCGTTCTAGGACACTCTTGGAAACCCATCGTGGCTTGATAGGTATCTTCTGGTGGAATTCGGGGCTTTTATGATTTGAAATGAAGTGATTTCGTGGATCAGCCGTTCTATGTTGAAGCCAACTACTACTTCCCAGTTCCCTAGTCGTTGAGTCTCATCTGAATATGACCACTTTGGTGACCGGCGCGGCCGGTTTTATAGGTTTCAGCGTTTCTCTCGCATTGCTTGGACGGGGAGATCGGGTGGTCGGCGTTGACAGCATCAACGACTACTACGATGTGAAGCTAAAGGAGGCGCGTCTCGCCAAACTTAAGCAGCATGAAAACTTTCAGTTCATTCAGGCGAATATTAGCAACCTTAACGCCATGCAAGGCGTTGCTCATCAGTACGGACCGTTCCCACGTGTTGTGCATCTTGCCGCGCAGGCCGGGGTCAGATACTCCCTTGAAAACCCCATGGCCTACGTGGAGAGCAACCTGGTTGGCCATGCCAGTATCGTGGAACTCTGCCATCAGACGGACAATTTTGAGCACCTCGTCTATGCAAGTTCCAGCTCCGTCTATGGTGGAAGCGCCGCAGTACCTTTTTCGACAGATAGCCGGGTAGATCGGCCCATTTCGCTTTATGCCGCGACCAAAGCGGCAGACGAGTTGATGAGCTACACTTATAGCCATCTCTTCGATCTGCCCCAAACAGGGCTGCGCTATTTCACGGTCTATGGACCGTGGGGACGGCCTGATATGGCGCTCTATTTATTCACGGACGCTATTCTCCATGACCGGCCGATCAAGGTGTTCAATTTCGGTGATATGCGCAGGGATTTCACCTATATCGACGATATCGTGGATGGCACAATTCGTGCTCTGGACCGACCTCCGATCCGCTCTGGCGAGGATCCGCCACACCGGGTGTTCAACTTGGGCAACAATCGGGCGGAGCCGCTGCTCAAGGTAATCGAAATTTTGGAACAGGCTCTGGGTAAGGAAGCGGAGAAACAACTTGAGCCAATTCAGCCGGGTGACGTCCGTGAGACATTTGCAGATATCTCTGTCGCGGTTCAGGAACTCGGATTTGCACCCAAGACGGCCGTCGAAGGAGGCGTATTGCGGTTTGTGGAGTGGTATCGCGAATACCACGGATGTTGATGGAGAAACTCAACCCCGGCGCATCACAATAATCCAATTCCAAACGATCTCCAGGCGGCGCAGAAATTTGCCGGTTCGATTCCCCACGGACACGAACTTGGGATCAAGGTCGAGGCAATCGCGCCGGGCCGGGCGCAATTCATCTTGCCTTACCATCCGCGACTGATTGGCAATCCCGACACCGGGACATTGCATGGTGGTGCGATCACGGCACTTATGGATACGGCCTCCGGATGTGCCGTGTTTTCCGCGCTGCCAGATCGTATTCCGATCGTCACGCTTGATCTGCGGATCGACTATCTCAAGCCCGCAACACCCCAAAAACTGCTCCGCGCCGACGCCCGATGCTATCGGCTGACGCGCAACATAGGTTTCACGCGTGCCTTCGCGTACCACGATAACCCGCAGGATACCGTTGCCAATAGCGTTGGAACGTTCATGGTGGGGTCGTCCAACGCCGTATTCGGCATTGATGACCTGGCTGTTGAACGCACGTCGTGAATCTGGCCAACATCATTCAAAAGGCTAAGGTCGCGGAAGACCCCGGCGTCATCTCCCGCGCCATTCCTTACGCTAATTTCATTGGTATCGACGCTCATCTCGACAATGAGGCTGTTGTCTGCACCATGACCGGCAGCGACGCGATAATCGGAAATCCCATTCTGCCGGCCATACACGGCGGGGTGATTGGAGCATTTCTTTAGCACGCGGCCTTGATGTTGCTGTTGTGGGAACTAGCTCCCGGTCAGCTACCCAAGACAGTCAATGTTTCAATCGACTACCTGCGCACTGGCAGGTTGGAAGAAACCTATGCCCGAGGATCGGTGACGCGACAGGGGCGGCGGGTTGTCAATGTCAGGGCCGAGGCATGGCAGGCCGACCCGTCCATGCCGATCGCTCTCGCGCACGGCCATTTCCTTATCTCTGATTAGAGTTGCGGGAACCTGCGTAGGGTTAGGCGGCGAATGCGCAAGGCCAGAGCTGTGGGCCAGAGCCGCGGACGTGAGTCGTGGTCACGGCAGCAGCTTATCGCCATATTGAAAGATCGAATTCCCTGGTGAAGAGAGCGTGATGAATGAAAATGAGTTGAAAGCCGCTGCCTTGGGAGAGCTGCCTGAATGGGATCTTTCAGATCTCTATCCCGGCATTGAGTCCAACCAGCTTGCCGAAGACTTGCCGCGTCTCGCCGAAGAAGCGAAGAAATTTTCTCGACGGTTCAAAGGTCAGGTGGCGACGCTCGATGCGGAGACGCTGGCCGGCGCGATCGCTCGCTACGAGGTGTGTGACGAGTCGCTGGGGCGAATTGGAAGCTTCGCGGGTCTGACTTATGCGGGAAATGTGGAAAACCCGGAAATTGGAGCCTTCTTTCAGGATACACACGAGCGCCTCAATCTAATCGGCACCGATCTTCTATTTTTCACGCTCGAACTCAACCTGATCGAGGACGAGGTTCTGGCGCGGCTCATCGAAGAGTCTGAGGCGTTGAAGCGATATGCTCCATGGATTCGCGGTGTCCGTGTATTTCGGCCCTACCAGCTATCCGACGAGCTTGAGCGCTTGCTTCACGAAAAAGACGTGGCGGGGCGGGCTGCCTGGGTGCGTCTTTTTGATCAAACGATGGCTGGACTTCGGTTTGAGATTGGTGGCGAGGAAATGTCGAGCGAGGGTGCCCTGCATCTTCTGTCTGACCGTGACAGCGATGTACGCCGTCGGGCCGCCATCGAGCTTAGTCGTGTCTTCGAGCAGAACATCGGCACTTTTTCGCTGATCACCAACACGCTCGCCAAGGACAAGGAGGTGGAGGACAAGTGGCGGGGTTACCCAGACCCCTCGACGTCGCGCCACCTCGGCAATCAGGTCGAGCGGGAAGTTGTCGAGGCTTTGGTCAGCGCCGTTCAGGATGCTTATCCCAGGCTCTCGCATCGCTACTACGAAATGAAAGCCAAATGGCTTGGCAAGGATCATCTCGAACACTGGGACCGCAACGCGCCCCTTCCTCACGCAGACGACCGCACTATCGCGTGGATCGAGGCGCGCGACACCGTGCTTGATGCCTACGCGGGTTTTTCTCAGGGAATGTCGGATGTCGCCCGCCGATTTTTTGACAATGCGTGGATCGACGCACCCGTGCGGTCGGGCAAGTCACCAGGGGCGTTTTCCCATCCGACCGTACCCAGTGTTCATCCCTATGTGTTGCTCAATTACCAAGGCAAGACACGCGATGTCATGACCCTCGCTCATGAATTGGGCCATGGGGTGCACCAGGTTCTGGCGGGTGGCCAGGGCCATTTGATGGCGAATACGCCTCTTACCCTGGCGGAGACAGCGAGCGTATTTGGAGAGCAACTGACATTTCGCTCGATGTTGCGCGAGGAGACCGAACCAGAACGCCGGCGGGCGATGCTCGCCGGCAAGGTGGAGGACATGCTCAACACCGTGGTGCGGCAGGTCGCCTTCTACGATTTCGAGACGCGAGTTCACCGGGAACGCCGTGACGGCGAATTGACAGCCGAACGTCTCGGCGAGTTGTGGCTCGCGGTGCAGACCGAAAGCCTGGGCCCGGCATTCCAGCTCGGCGAAGATTATCGAACCTACTGGTGCTACGTTCCGCATTTCCTGCACTCCCCCTTCTACGTCTACGCCTATGCCTTTGGGGATTGTCTGGTGAACTCCCTCTATTCCGTTTATCTGGATGCGCACGACGAATTCCAGGAACGATACTTCGAGATGCTGCGGGCCGGAGGCACATTGCGGCACAAGGAACTACTGGCACCCTTTGGTCTCGACGCTTCCGACCCCAATTTTTGGGGCAAGGGCCTGTCCGTCATCTCGGGCTTCATCGACGAACTCGAAGCGACCTGAAACGAATGCCCCGAAGAGACGAAGGGGATTCGCTGACCGGTCGGGTGAAGCGCTACGCCCGGGTGTCGGGCACGATTGGGGGGCTGGCGGCTCGACTTGCGGGCAAACGTGCCTTCGGTCTACCGCTTGATCGGGCTCAGCACGCGGTGGAACTACGTAAGGCGCTGGGGGGGCTGAAGGGTCCCCTCATGAAAGTGGCCCAGTTGATGTCGACAATTCCCGAGGCGCTCCCAAAGGAATATGTCGCTGAATTGGCGCAGCTTCAATCCAATGCTCCTCCGATGGGGTGGCCCTTCGCGCGTCGTCGGATGGCTTCTGAACTCGGGGCCGACTGGCAAGATAAATTCAAGTCGTTCAGCCATGAGGCAGCGGCGGCTGCATCTTTGGGCCAGGTGCATCGCGCCGTATCCCACGACGGTGGAGACCTCGCCTGCAAATTGCAGTATCCCGACATGGCATCAGTCGTAGAGGCAGACTTGCGCCAATTGAAACTCGCGTTCGCCATCTATGCGCGGTACGACCCCAGCGTCGATACCACCGAAATTCACGAGGAAATTGCTGATCGATTGCGTGAGGAACTCGACTACGAGCTCGAAGTACGCCATGCGCAGCTTTACGCCGAACTTCTGAAGAATGAGTCCAAGGTTCACGTGCCCGCGGTCGTGCCTGAGTTGTCAACGGGGCGGCTTTTGACGATGAACTGGTTGGAGGGGCGCCGTTTGCTGGACTTCATTGATGCATCGCTCGACGTTCGCAATGAGATTGCTCTCGCCCTGTTTCGCGCCTGGTACGTGCCATTTTACGACGGCGGAGTGATCCACGCGGACCCGCACCTCGGCAACTATTCCGCGGCAGAAGATCTGTCGCTCAATCTTCTCGATTTCGGCTGCGTGCGAATTTTTAAGTCGAGCTTCGTTCGAGGCGTCATCGATCTCTACTGGGCCATTGCAAACGACGATCATGATCTATCTGTGCACGCTTATGAGACTTGGGGTTTCGAGAATCTTTCCCGAGAAATCATCGACACACTGAACATCTGGGCGGCATTCGTGTACGCGCCGTTACTGGAAAATCGTCCACGGCGAATTCAAGAGTTCGAGTCTGACGAGGTGTACGGTCATGAGGTTGCGGCGAAGGTACATCGTCGCCTGCGTGAACATGGAGGTGTGCGGCCACCGCGAGAATTTGTATTCATGGACCGCGCCGCCATCGGATTGGGAGGTGTCTTTCTTCGCCTCAACGCCGAAATCAATTGGTTCGAGCTGTTCCACGAACTGATTCGCGACTTTGACGAGACCCGGTTGAAACGCCGTCAAGCGCGACTTCTGAAAAAGATCGGTCTCCCACTTCCCGCGTGATGGCGGCGAAGTGGGAGCTCATAATCTCTGTGGCGATGTAACCCGAGCTGGAATCGGGTGGTCGGCAAAGGGAGCCGCCCAGCACACGAACACGCGTCGATCACTATCCGTTGATCACCCGTAGAATTGATCGCCGGCTGTCGTTTGGTATATTACTGCCCGTTGATGGAAAAGCATTCAAGGGAGGCCGCCTCCGATGGCCGATAGTGAAATGGACATCGTTTAGCAGCAAGAAACTTGGCGGGATTTCTGCCGGCTCACGTTGTGGAGCACAATCGGTATCATCGCGCTATTGATCGTATTGGCCGCCACTCTGGTTTTTTTAAAGGTCCGGCTCTTTAGGTTCTGACATAACTACCGCCATTCCAATGTCCTGAAGTTGTTTGATCGATAGGCGCTTCAAATGATTTCCTTTCCTGTTCGCTTGTTCGGCCTGGGACAGATAAGCCGTAAAATGCCGGGTGATGCGTGAAGGTCGCGGTTCCCAAGGAACGGCGAAAATTCGAATGTCGCGTTGCTGCGACTCCCGATACGGCGAAAAAGTTCATAGACCTCGGTGCGCACGTTGTTGTGGAGCACGATGCCGGGCGGCAGGCGAATTACGCGGATCAGAAATATCGTGATGCCGGTGCGGAGATTGCCGATACCGAAGCCGAAACCCTGAGTGGGGCTGACGTTGTCCTGAAGGTTCAGAGTCCGCTTGCGGGCGACGACGGTGAGACGGACGAGCTTTGTTTGATCCAGGATGGCGCCGTTCTCGTTGGCTTGCTGGCGCCGTTCGACCAGCGGTCCCAGGTGGATATCTACGCCAAACACGGGATCAGTGCATTCGCCATGGAACTGATGCCGCGGATCACGCGCGCGCAGGGCATGGATGTGCTTTCCTCTCAGTCCAATCTCGCGGGATATCGGTCCGTTCTCGATGCCGCGGTGGAGTTTGATCGGGCGCTACCGATGATGATGACCGCGGCCGGGACAGTCGCGCCGGCACGGGTATTCGTTCTGGGTGCCGGCGTCGCGGGGCTACAGGCCATCGCAACCGCGAAACGGCTAGGGGCAATCGTTTCAGCAACGGATGTGCGATTGGCTACGAAGGAGCAAGTGGAATCATTGGGCGCCAGCTTCGTGATGGTGGAGGATGACGAAGCGGCGTCAGCCGAAACCACAGGCGGCTATGCGAAGGAGATGAGTGATGAGTTCAAGCGAAATCAGGCTGAACTTGTCCGCGCACACCTGAAGCGCCAGGACATCGTCATCACGACGGCGCTCATTCCGGGTCGCGCCGCGCCGACACTCATCGATGACGACATGGTGCACAGCATGAACCCCGGTTCCGTGATCGTTGATCTGGCGGTCGAGGCGGGGGGCAATTGTACGATAACCCGGCCGGGTGAAATCGTTGACGTGAACGGCGTGAAAGTCATCGGATTTTGTAACATGCCAAGCCGCGTCGCGGAGGACGCATCCGCGCTGTACGCGCGCAACGTGTTTAACTTCCTCTCCCTCTTGATCGACGCTGAGGCCCATTGTCTGAAGATTGACTGGGACGATGAAATTGTTATCGGTACCGCGCTTACACGTGATGGTGCTGTCGTCCATCCACTGCTTACGACTCAGGGCGGCTAAGCATGGAAGCGGTCGATCCGTTCGTCTTCCAGCTCACGATCTTCGTTCTTGCAAATTTTGTCGGCTATTACGTGGTGTGGAGTGTGACACCTGCTCTGCACACCCCCTTGATGGCCGTGACCAATGCGGTCTCCAGCGTCATCATCGTTGGTGCTCTAATCGCCGTCGGACCGGCGGAGATGAGCATCGCCAAGGTACTGGGGTTTGGCGCCATGACGTTGGCCGCCGTCAATATATTCGGCGGTTTCACGGTCACGCAGCGCATGCTGCGCATGTTCCGAAGAAAGAAATAGGCGATGGCGATATCCGGCAATCTGACAGCGATCGCGTATCTCATCGCCTCGGTATTGTTCGTCCTTGCGTTAAGGGGGCTGTCGTCACCGGACACGGCCCGCTCCGGGAACTTCTACGCAATCATCGGGATGACGATCGCTATCCTGACCACGGCCATAAATCCCGATGTCGTGTCTTACGGTTGGATTCTGACGGCTTTCGTGATCGGGGGTCTCATCGGCACGACGGTGGCCTTGAAGATCGAAATGGCCGCCATGCCTCAGCTCGTCGCGGCTTTCCACAGCCTCGTCGGTATGGCTGCCGTGCTCGTTGCCGGCGCCGCCCTCGACAACCCCAACGCGTACGGTATCACCGATGCAGCGGGTGCCATTTTATTTGCCAGTCGCATCGAGATGGCGCTGGGTTCCGCGATCGGCGCCATCACGTTCTCAGGCTCTATCGTCGCTTTTGTAAAGTTGCAGGGACTGGTATCCGGAAATCCAGTTGTGTTTCCGGGCCAACATTGGCTCAATCTGCTCTTTGGCATCATCATCCTGACCCTGCTGGCGTACTTCGCGGTGGAACAATCGCCGGAGCTGTTTTGGGCCATGATCGCCCTCAGCTTTCTAATTGGGATCATGATCATTATTCCGATTGGTGGTGCGGACATGCCCGTCGTGATCTCGATGTTGAATTCGTATTCGGGATGGGCCGCGGCCGGCATCGGGTTCACACTGCAGAACTCGGCACTGATTATCACGGGTGCCCTTGTCGGTTCGTCGGGCGCGATCCTCAGCTACATCATGTGCCGGGCGATGAATCGTTCGTTTTTCAGCGTCATTTTGGGTGGATTTGGTGGTGATGCGGCCGTTGCCGTTATTGCCGCTGGCGATAAGTCCGCAAATGCAGGAAGCGCCGAGGACGCTGCGTTTATCATGAAGAATGCCGGTTCCGTGATTATTGTGCCGGGTTATGGAATGGCGGTCGCCCAAGCCCAGTATGCGCTGCGCGAGATGGCAGACAAGCTGAAAGAGGAAGGGGTGCATGTGCGCTATGCCATTCATCCGGTTGCCGGCCGCATGCCGGGGCACATGAACGTGCTGCTGGCGGAAGCGAACGTGCCGTACGACGAAGTCGCGGAGCTCGATGTCATAAATTCCGATTTCGCGAGCACTGACGTGGCCTTCGTCATCGGTGCGAACGATGTGACAAATCCCGCCGCCCGGGATGACCCCGGCAGTCCAATCTATGGCATGCCCATCCTCGATGTAGACAAGGCGCAAATGATGCTGTTCGTGAAGCGGTCCTTGTCACCGGGTTACGCTGGCATCGACAACGATCTGTTTTACAGGGACAACACAATGATGCTGTTCGCGGACGCGAAGAAGCTCACCGAAGACTTGGTGAAGGCGCTATAAGGCAAATCCCTAACCGTCGTTCTCGCTGGGCTCAGACAAACTCAAATTTTTGGAGAGTCCGGGCCAACCGGTAGGGCGCGTCAGCTATCCCCCTCGCGCTGCAGCTTTTTCTTCAGGGCGCGCAGGGCCTGATCGATGTTGTTGTCTCTGACGACGACTTGAACCAGCTTTCTTTCCTCCGTTCCGCGGCGCATTTGCCTTTTAACACCGCGCTCTTAAACACAAGCTCAAAGTGCCTGTCCACCCACCCATCGATCTCATGGCGGAAGTGGTTTTCGACCGATCAATCATCTTGCGGGCTTTACCTTTTCTCTCTCAGACGTACATATTAGGCCCATGGCAATTCTCAAAATTGCGCGGATGGGGCATCCGGTATTGAGGCGCCGGGCCGAGGAGGTCGAGGACCCCGACGCGCCCGAAAACCGCTATCTCGTTCACAATATGATCGAGACCATGGCGGATGCCCGTGGACTGGGGCTCGCTGCTCCTCAGGTTCATGTGTCTAAGCGGTTGGTTATTTTCTACGCGCCTGCCGGCGATCCCGACCGTGCCCCGGATGAGCCTGCGGAACGGGAACTGACAGTCCTGTTCAACCCGGTCACCGAACCGGTGTCCGACGAAAAAGTGTTTGGCTGGGAGGGGTGTCTCTCCGTTCCGGATCTGCGCGGTGAAGTCCCGCGGCACGCGTCGATACGCTATCGAGGCTTGACGCTCGATGGCGGCACGATCGACCGCACGGTACACGGAATGCATGCGAGGGTCGTGCAGCACGAATGCGATCATCTGGACGGCGTGTTGTACCCGATGCGTATGACCGACCTGTCGAAGCTCGTTTTCGATTCCGAGTTCCATCATTTCATCGAAGCTGTTGACGAGATGGATGAGTTCGCCGACGACGATGAAGAGGAGATGGCAGATGACGACGCGTAAGCAAGAATCGCGCCGCCGTTTTCTGCCCGTACTCTTACGTCACGTGTCTTTCGATGGTTGGAGTACGCGGGCGCTCAAGCATGTTGCAAAGGATCTCGGCGAGGACTTTGAAGTCGTGCGTCAAGTGTTCCCGGGAGGGGCCATGGGAATGGTTGGCGCGTTCATCAAGGCCGCGGATGAGGACATGGTCCAGGCACTCGCCAAACAGGATCTTGGAAGCCTTAAGGTCCGGGAGCGCATCGCGCTGGCCGTCCGGCTGCGAATCGAAGCCGCCGCGCCGCATCGGGAAGCGGTGCGCCGGGGTGTGGCACTGCTTGCCGTGCCGTTCAACACACCGCACGCTTTTCGCAGCCTCTACGGAACCGTCGACGCGATATGGGCAGGTATCGGGGACACGTCGACCGATTTTAACTTCTATACCAAGCGCGCTCTGCTCGCTGGGGTGTACTCATCGACGCTGCTCTATTGGTTGGGCGATCAGTCAGATGAGTTCGCGGACACCTGGACCTTCCTCGATCGCCGTATCGAGAATGTCATGCGCATTCAGAAGGCCAAGGGGCGTGTTGAAGTCATGACAAATCGGATCGAGAAGTTCGTCAGCCGTGGCGCCAGGTTTTCTTCTTGGCGCCGCCGTTCAGCATAACTTTGATCCCATTGAGATGCGTGAATCCGCTCTGCGAGTTCATGCCCCAGCAACCTATTCCTCCTTGGAAAGGTCCACTGTCACCGCTGATTGTTCGGCCCGGAACTTCAGTAGGGCTTCTGAAATTGTTTCATCATTGAGAGCTAGAATTGCCGCCGACAACAGGGCCGCATTGACCGCACCTGCGCGTCCGATGGCCAGTGTGCCCACGGGAATGCCTGCGGGCATCTGCACCATCGACAATAAGCTGTCGAGGCCGTTGACCTTGCTCTCCATGGGCACGCCGAGGACAGGCAGTGGAGTCTTTGCGGCGACCACGCCCGGCAATGCCGCGGCCATGCCGGCACCGGCGATGATGATTTTTAGGCCGCGACTTTGGGTGCTGGCGCAGTAATCATCAAGACGGTCAGCGTTCCGGTGGGCCGAAATCACCTGCGCTTCGTGGGGAATTCCCAATTTTTCCAATGTGTCGGCCGCATTCTTCATCGTCGCCCAATCGGACTTGCTGCCCATCAGAATGCCGACGATTGGATCACTTTGTGCCATTTATTTTTCCCTCTCTTGCCAAAGCTGAACTTAGCGGACCAAGCCAAAAAAGCGCAACAATGTGACGTGAATCACAGGTGCGCGGTCCATAGATTGCCGCTGTTTTTCTCGACGTTAACCAGTTATTAGCTTTAATTTGTAGAATCCCTATTACGCGTAGCACAGCTTATAAACAATAAAAGGTCCCGGCATGCGGGTACCGCAAATCAGGCCCAGTGTGGGAGGTGCACCCATAACCCGAGTTTCGTCTCCGCCTCGGGCGGCAGGCGCTACTTCGAACACGGCGTCGACAGCGAGACCCCGGGAAGTGAGTGATACGTCATCTGTGTTGGGTATTCCGGCAACGGAACTGACGCCCAAGGTTCAGGCCGCCATCTTCACGCTGATGGAAGAAGTGCAGCAGCTTCGCTAGCAGTTGGAGGCCACGCAGGTGCAACTCGCGGAAGTCGCGCGGCTTGCCGACCAGGATGCCCTCACACCGACGTCCAACCGGCGCGCCTTCGTTCGTGAACTAACACCGGGCCATGTCTCTTGCCGAACGGTATGGCGAAGCCTCCAGCGTCCTGTATTTCGATATCAACAACTTCAAAGAGATCAACGATACGCACGAGCATCGCACCGGTGATGATGCGTTGATGCATGTGGCAGATATTCTCGCCCGCAATCTCCGCGATACGGATATCGTCGGCCGTCTCGGCGGTGATGAATTCGGCATCATCCTCACGCATACGGATGAGGATGCGACCTACGAGAAGGCGGAGGGACTGGTCACCAACATTCGGACCACTCCTTTCCGCTGGGATGGCTCCACCATGTATATAGACGTGGCTTATGGGGCCTACACTTTCCGCGCTGGCGAAAGTGTCGACGAGGCGCTTGCAGCGGCGGACCGCGCGATGTACGCCCACAAGCGCTCCATGAAGCAGCCGCCCTGAGGCCGACCCGAGGCTTGTCAGGCGATGATGTCAGGGACAAGCGCGCTCTTGATCCGCGCGATGTCGTCTTTGAGCGCTAGTTTTCGTTTTTTCAACCTCTGCATCTGAAGCTGGTCACGGTTTCCCGCCACGACCAAAGCGTCGATCGCGTCATCCAGATCGCGATGCGTTGTCCTCAGGTCCGCCAACTTGTGCATCAGTTCTACGAGATCCCGGTCGTCCATATTCACTCCATCAGACCAGGAGACTGAGTTCCCGGCTAGAGCAAATTCCGTTGAACTGGAATCGGTAACGCTTCCAACTCAACGGTGTCATTTGCTCTAATATCAATAGGGTAGAGCAGATTCACGCGCATCAATGGGATCACAACATGATCCCATGTAAACGCGATCTGCTCTAGAATAGCTGAGTTTGGGAAACGATCGCTGATTCTGCGGAAGCAGAGATCGGAATGTTGTGTTGAGGGTCAGGGTCTTGTCATTTCCGGACAATCCGTTTTGGGATTTTTCCATTCGCGTATACGCCGAATCGGGCGTTGCCAAGGCATGCTTGGCGCTCCAGAATCGGCTGGGGGTCGACATCAATATCGTCCTCTATTGTCTCTGGGTCGCACAGCAAGGCTGTGGGCGTTTCACGCGGCCTCAACTGAGGGAATTCTTGGACCGGGTCGCCGCATGGCGGGTCGACGTCATCGTCCCACTGCGGACGCTACGCAATCGACTGAAAGAGGGGATTGGCTCAGTTCCTGCGGATCATTCCGAGATCGTGCGCTCAACGGTTAAGC